>Ga0306920_100000130_pt1 | contig 87012 bp, 69 predicted proteins | sample flu12Cox44000170_FD_204666 | JGI IMG/M metagenome (GOLD analysis project Ga0306920, IMG submission 204666) | Lab enrichment of tropical soil microbial communities from Luquillo Experimental Forest, Puerto Rico - flux4day.12C.oxic.44.000.170 (v2)... | ecosystem: Environmental > Terrestrial >...
GGGTGTCAAAGGATGCCCTTGCACTTCTTAACATTTCGATAAGCGCTTCTTCCGACGGGTCAGCATAAACTCCGCTCGCGGCCGGCGGTATCTGACAGCCACGGCCGACAGCTTCTGACTTGCACTTGGTGTATGGACTACGGGGGCTTTGCCGTAGATGCGGAACTTTATGCGCCACCAGAAATGCTTCCGCGCCGCCGTTGTGAGCGGTGTTCTCGTATTGGCTGCGTGCGCGAAAAACAACGAGCTCGGGGCCCCCGGATGGCCAGGGCCTGACCCTTCCGCAAGTCTGAAGGGCCCGAGCCCCACCTTCGTCCGTCGTGACCTCACGGGTTACACCGGGGCCGTCTCCATAATGTTCACTACTCCGCCCGCTCCGGTCGCCACGACGAACGACGGCAAGGGCAATCTCACCGTGCTCGACCTCGATGGCATCGGTATTGGATCGATATACGTAGCCCCCCGGATGGCGTACGACATGGTGAACGCTGACTTCAACGGCGATGGCATCCCGGATGCGCTGCCCTCGGTCTATTCACCGACGAACATCTCCTCGAATTCCTACCTGTTCTGGGGAAACAGCAACGGGACTTTCTCGCAGGATAATGGCTTCGGTAGCCAGTACACGAACCCTGCGGGCTACCCCGGCTATCGTGGCCGTACCGAAACGGTCGTCGTCGCCGATTTCAACAACGACGGCGCGGTCGATGTCTTCATGCCGACCTACACCTTTCTCGACAGCACCTATGACCTCTCCGGTAGTCCGGCATTCGTATCGAGCGGTCCGCCTCCGAACGTCTACAACGCCTACCAGAGTTTTCTGCTGTTGAACGACGGCAAGGGAAATTTCACGGACGTGGCCGCCACGGCCGGCGTCAGCATGCATTCGACACTTTCCGGGATTGCAGCGGCGACCACTGATCCTAACGGCAATCAGCCTGAGGGCGCACAGCCCGTCGACATCAACATGGATGGGTTGATCGATCTCTATGTCGGCGGACATCTGTTCATCAACCAGGGAGTCGACGAAAACGGCGTCCCGCACTTCAAGGATATGGCGGCGGAGTGGGGACTTACCCAGGAGCTGCTGCGTGGGCCGGCGCCCTGGGCTCCGAACGACACTCTTCCCGGCAACTATCTGGTGGAGGACGAAGGCGCGAAGTTCCTCGACTGGAATAACGACGGTCACCTCGATCTGCTGGTGTTTCGCTTCAACTGGGGTCCGGCGCACGGAGCCCGGCTTTTTGAGTTCGACGGATCGCATTTCACCGAACGCGTCTACGCCTTGAGCACCAAGACGAGGACCTGCCAGAACCCCCCGAAGCAGCAGACGGCATTCTTCTGGTCGAGCCAGCCTCTCACGACGACGAGTATTGCGGCCGGCATCAATGTCTACGACCTCGATAACGACGGGCTGGAAGATGTTCTGGTGAGCGGCGATACCACAGGCAGCAGGATCTTCCGCAACTACGGTTGCGGATTCGTGGAGGTGAACGCCGGTCCGCTCACAGGAGTGGCCGGCGGCGGCGGCGCCATGGCCCTGGCGGACGTCGATGGCGACGGCAAAATCGACGTCATCTACCCGGAAGCGGCCAGTCATGGCGTCTACATGAACATAACGAGCGTCCCCACGCCGAGCTCGTTCTCGGTCGAGGTGCTCGGACCCAATGGCGAGCACAATCAATACGGGCGCGTCATCCAGGTCTTCCCGCCGGGAACTGCGCAGATCTACACCCGCGTGGTCGATGGCGGCTCGGGATACCTGTCGCAGAATCAGTATCCCATTCTCGTCGGTACGCCCTTCTCCGGCGCGCACACGGTCAAGGTGTACTACGCGCCTCTCACCAAGTGCACCTATGGCGGACCCCCGTGCCAGCCCGCGATTCTGCAGTTTTCAATTCTACCCGGCCAACACGCTCACACTTACGCACCGTCGGCCGCGAACCCCTCGGGGAACGTGGTCTTCGGACCCTGACGAATCGCTCTCTGCTTCGCCAAGCTTGGCGGAAGCGCCTGTCTGTTGCACGTCGGCAGGCTCGGATTCCGCCTGCGCATCGCTGGCCATCTTGGCCGAGCGCGCGCCGTCTCATGCTTCATGGAATGCGCATGACGGCGATCGAGCGCGCAGCTATCGGTGACGCAAAGGGGCTACCGGGAATGGACGTAAGGAGACCGGTGCTCGAACTGAAAGCGTATGTCGAGATGCTGTTGGATCCGAATTCAAAAGCGGCCCCTGCATTTGCGACATACACGAACTTACCCTGCAGGTCGAATTGGATTTGCCCCGCGCCGATGACGGCCGCAATCGAGCTCGGCGACAGAGGTGTCAGCAGTCCAGAAATCGGATCTCTCGAGAACATGAGGAGCTGTCCACGGTTTCCGTCTACCGCGTAAGCAAACGCACCTGACGGATCAAGTGCGATGGAGTTCTCAATATCCGCGGGGGGCACGGTCGTCGCGACGTACGTCAGCGCGCCGGTTGCCGCGTTTATCGCAAAGGTGCCGATCAAACTCCCGTTTCCAATGTACATAGACGTGCCCGATGGGTCGATTACCGCCTGGCTTCCATCCACCGGCGACCAGCTCACTCCAAGGTAGCCGATCAGTGTCAGAGCGCCTGAGGTTTCATCTATGGCCATGCCAGTCATGCCGAAGGTGCCGGCGCCCCCGAACTGCGGGAAATACAGTACTGAGCGGCTCGCGAGGCACACGTTTTCGCACACCACCTGGCCCGGATAGAGCCCCGTGGGCGGTGATTTAACGGGGCTGCCCGGTATGAGCGAGAGCGCTCCGCTCGCAGCATCGATGCGATATGCGAACGCGCCAGCCGGAGTTCCGATATACAGAAACCTTCCCGTTGGATCCACGACCAGGCCATAAGGGTATGCCCCGATCGGGAAGGGGTTGCCGGCGACGGGGCTGAGAGCGCCGGAGGCGCTCGCCGAATATACCGAGACCGTCTCCGCTGAGTAGTCCGACACGAAAAGAAACTTTCCCGTTGAATCGGCTACGGCTTGGCCGCCGAGCGTGAAGGAACTGCTCGAAAGACTGAGAGCGCCCGTGGCGGGATCCACCAGGAACCCCCTGCTATTACCCTCGTTATCGCTGACGATCAATTCTTCGGACACCGAGCCGCAGGTGATGCTCACACTGGTCATTGCTGCACCGATGGTTCCGGAACCGTCCGCAACGCTGCATATCTGAAGCGGCGCTTGCGGCTGCCGCAGTATCGTAACGGTGTAGGAAGTGCCCGCGGGCATTGGCGGGAAGCTGAACATGGTGCTCCCGGCAGCGACCGGAAGGCTGTGAGCGCCATTCAGTTGCAGTGTAAGGCCATTCCCACTCAAACCTGTGATCGTGCCGCTCAGGCTCTCGGGTGGGGACGAGCTGCCGCCGCCACAGGACGTGAGCAGCGCAGTCAGCATGACCAGAGCGACGGTTCTGTTCATGGACTGCCTTGCTGCAGGCCCACATCCTGTCGCGCCGCCTCAATCGCCTGGATCCACGGTTGCAGTCGGTCCTCCATGCTATTGCCCCACCAGTCCTGCCACTCGGTGTACAGCCACACGTAGCGGTCGGTAGCGCGCAGGGCATTGGTGAGAGTCGTGCGGAAGCCCGCGACGTCGGTGATCGGCATCCAGTTAGTGGTCGTTAGCGAGGCGCGCTGCTTGTCGAAGACCGAAAAGGCGATGCTGACCTTCCCTGGCCAGTTTCCGGCAAGGGCCGCATCCATGAAAGGGCACTTGTTCGAGCCCAGACTGGTGATTCCGCCCGCCGTACCCTTGCGCCACTCGCGTGCCGCACTGAAGTCGCGTGCAGTGCGCAGGTCGAAATCCTCTCCGCCGTCGACGAACGTTGCAGCCCCCGATGTGCCATCGAGCATTCCCGCGACGAAAGCCCCGATTAGAGAGTGGTCCATGCCGAAATGCCCGGTCGCTGCCTTCCATGCGTTACAGCTGTCCTGCGCCCCGTGCGCGACAATGACGGTGATCGCGGGGTAGGCGCTGGTGAAGGCCTGCATCAGCTCCCGTCCGCGCTGCCGTGCCAGATCGACGGCCGCTGCGAGCGGCACTGCCGAGGGCGACCGTCCGGCGAGTGCGACCTGGTCTTCGTAAAGCCAGTAGTCGGCGCCGTTCTTCTTGCCACTGAGTGGCGGATGAATGTAGCCCTCGTTGTCGAGGAATATGCCCGTCAGACCCGTATCCGCGACCGCTTTCGCGTAGTTGGCCGCACTCGTGCGCACGACCGCCCAGCTGGCCTCATCGCTCAGCAGCGGCGGAGGGCCGATCAGATCGAAGTTGACCTTGACGAAGTTGTAGCGGAATTTCCGGAACACTCCCTTGACCGGGGACAACCCGTGTGCCGCGGCCTCGTAAGTGACCGCCCCGGTGCCATCGAGTGCGTTCGGTGTATCGCGCTTCAGTTGTGTGTTCAGCAGATTTCTCCCGAGGTAGTCGTTTATGACCACCCCGTCGAAGGGTCGCGATTCGATCCACTCTACGTGTTGCGAGATATAGCTCGGGTCCGAGTGGAAACTGGAAAATACGATCAATACCGGTGCCGCCTGAGCCAGAGCGCAACCGAACAAGGCTCCGAGGCAGGCGAGCGCGATTTGGATTCGGAACATCAGGCCATTCTATGAGTGCGCCCCCTGCGTGTCACACTCGTCAGCCGGCGCATGTCAACGGCCGCACCGCTCGGGATCGGTTCCGCTAGAATGACTCGCCCACCCGTGCAGCGCTGACTTAGCTGCAGCGAATACCGGTGAACCGGTCCCGGCGGGCGCGAGCTGACACTGGGATTGTCGCAAGGCGAGCAATTGAATGGCAGTTGATTTAACTGATAGAAAATCTCACTTTGCCTTCGGGAGGAATTGGGCGAACTACGCGAAGCTCGTAACGGAAGCCGAGATCAGTGAGTCGGTCGCCGGCTTGCGGCGCTTGGCGGGTGATGATCTCGAGGGCAAGCGGTTTCTCGATATCGGATGTGGCTCGGGTCTTCAGTCCCTGGCTGCATTGCGGCTTGGCGCGCGCGAAGTGGTCGCGATCGATATTGACCGGGATTCCGTGGCGACCGCTCGACAATTGCTGAGCGTACATGCGGCTGACAAGACCTGGACGGTACTCGAAAGGAGTGTGTTCGAGCTCAGTGCGGACTCACTCGGAACCTTTGATGTCGTTCACTCGTGGGGGGTATTGCATCACACCGGCGATATGTATCGTGCTATCCGCTGCGCCGCTTCCGTGGTGGCGCCCGCAGGGCAATTCGTGTTCGCGCTCTACCGTCAGACGTGGATGTGCGGGTTCTGGGCAGCTGAGAAGCGCTGGTATGCGCACGCCACACCCGCTGCGCAGGCATTCGCTCGCGGGCTGTTCCTGACGATTTACCGAGCCAATCACCTCATCCGGAAACGTCGCAGCCTGCAAAGTGTCGTTGCCGATTATCGCCGCGGGCGAGGGATGGAGTTTCATACGGACGTTCACGACTGGCTCGGCGGCTGGCCTTACGAATCCATTTCGCCGGCTCGAGTTCAGCAATTGATGACGGAGATCGGTCTGCATGAGATTCGTGCTTTCACGGTGAGTGGCAAACGTATCGGCCTGTTCGGCTCGGGTTGCGACGAGTACGTCTACGCTAGGCACTGATCGCCAGATACAGCTCGCAGTAGCTGTACCACACCTGCTCCATGTCGAAGCGCGTCTCGATTTCGCTGCGCTGCCTGAGGCCGAGCGCGCGTCTCTCCGGCTCGCCGAGTTCCAGCACATAGCTGATGCAGGCAGCGAGGTCTTCGGGGTCGCCGCTGCGCGCGACCAGGCGGGAATCACCCAGGATGTCACGCACGTCGCCGACATCGGTCGCCACCGCAGGCGTCGCGCATGCCATCGCTTCACCCAGCACGTTGGGAAAGCCCTCGCTCTTGGACGCCAGACAGCACAGGTCGAGCGCGCTCATGAGCCGCTCGATATCGTCGCGGCGCTCCTCGAGAACGAAGCGGGGGCCGAGTCGCGTTTGGGCGAGCAGTGCCTGGATGTCCGGATCCCGGGTTACGCCCTCGCCTACCAGCACGAAGCGCGCGTGCGGAAGACCCTCTGCCACGCGCTCCGCGGCCCGAATGAAAGTCGCATGGTCTTTCATCGGATCGACACGTGCGACCATTCCAACGAACAGCTGCCCCGGCCTTGCGGCCCACTCGCCACGTACCGCATCGCGCGCCGCGGCGGAGCTGACGAACCTGCGCAGATCAAAGCCGTTCGGAATGACGAGGCACTTCGCGGCGCAATAGCCAAAGGCAACGTGCGCCCGCAACGCCGCCTGCGAGTTGCAGACGATCTTCGCCGGCACCCACCTCGAGAGCCAGCTGCAGACTCGCGCAACCGCGCGTGATGTCCGCTTGGTGGCAGCATGGGCGGGCATGGAATTCCTGAGATTCCAGACCACCCGGGGGTTACCTGCAGCGCGCGCACACAGTCCCCCGAGGAGGTCTGCGTGCCACAACCAGGTCTGAACTACGGTCCCGCCGGGAGTGGCTCGGAGCCGACTGGACAGCGCAAGCAGCCGCCACAGCGATTGCACCGAAAAGCCGAGTCCCAGCGACTCGACCCTCACGCCGCCGCGCTGCAGGCGTCTCCCGACGACCCCCGGGGGGCCGAGGTTCACGACCCTCTGCTCGATCTCCGGATTGAGCCGGCGGCCGGTGATCACGACCTTCTCGAGCATCGCCTCGGCGCCGCCCTGCTCGAGACCCGTGATGACGTGAACCACTCTCACAGGAGGCTCAACGAGCGGAGCGGCAGCGCACAGCGGCGTGCCGGGATCGACAGATAACAGTGCTCACGCAGTGCGTTCAGCCGGCAGCTCTCATCGCCTCGCTGCGTCGAGCTTCAGTGATCGGCGTCACGTCGCGGGCAGTTGGGGGCTGTGACTCCTGCCACGCCTGGAACATGAGCACATCCCACAGCAGGTACGCCCAGTTGCGCCGTCCGTCGACGTGCTCCTGCCATTTGCGTCTCACCGGTACCGGGTCGAAGATACCCTCGGCACGCAGTCGCGATTCAGACAGCAGCGTTTCCGCCCAATCGCGCAGCGGACCGCGCAGCCACAGATCGATCGGAACGCCAAAACCCATCTTCGGCCGGTCGATCAGCGGACGCGGAACGTGACGGTACAACAGCTGCCGCAGCAGCCATTTCCCCTCGCCATTGCGCACACGCAGCGCGAGCGGCAGCCGCCAGGCGAACTCGATGACACGGTGATCGAGCAGCGGTACGCGGGTCTCGAGCGACACGGCCATCGCCGCCCGGTCGACCTTCACGAGGATGTCGCCGGGCAGATACGTCATGAGGTCCCAGAACATCATGGCTTCGGTGAAGTTGCCGACGTTCCGGTGCTCCATCAGGTCAGTGAGTCGTGAGCGCGCCTCCGCAGCCCCCAGGCAGATGCTGCCGGGGGGCGACCAGTGTGAAACCAGCGCGCGGTACACATCGGCGCGTGTATCCGCGGCGAGCAGATCGGCGAGTTTGTGCAGGCGGTCGCCAACGCGCCCGTGACGCCAGCGCGCCGGCAGAAGTGGCGTCACCGCGCGCACGCGGCGGTCCCAGTCATCGGGAGACATCATGCGCACCGCGGATCCGGCGAGCCGACGCAGCGGGGTGGGAACGCGGCTCACGGCGCCCCACAGTCGCTCCGCTATCATGTAGCGCGTGTAGCCCCCGAATATCTCATCGCCACCGTCGCCGGAGAGGCACACGGTGACGTGCGCCCGAGCCAGTTGACAGATGAGTGCAGTGGGAATCTGCGAGGAGTCGGCAAAGGGCTCGTCGTACATGGTGGGCAGCCGCGGAATGACGGCCCGTGCGTCGGTCGGTGAGACCATGAGTTCCGTGTGCTCTGTCCCCAGGTGCGCGGCGACTGCCCGTGCATGGCGGCTCTCGTCATAGGCCGCCTCGGCGAAGCCGACGGTGAAGGTGCGGACCGGTCGTGTTGACCGCGCCTGCATCAGTGCCACCACTGCGGACGAATCGATGCCGCCGGAGAGAAATGCGCCGAGCGGCACATCCGCCATCATCTGCCCCGCGATGGCATCTCCCAGGACGCGCTCGAGCTCATCGAGGGCGCCTGCGCCCTGCAGCGGGTCCGCACGACTCGCATCGATTGCGCGCGCGGCACTCCAGTAGGGGGTCACCTCACCCACATTGCCGGTGGCGTCGACCTCGACGTAGCTGCCCGGAGGAAGCTTGGCCACGCCGCTGTAGATGCAGTACGGATCCGGCACGTAGTTGTGCCGAAGATAGAGCGCGAGCGCGCCCTGATCGATGTGCCCTCGAAACGCGGGATGCACCCGCAGCGCCTTGAGCTCGGAGCCGAAGAGGAAAGCGCCGCCGAATCGGCCGTAATACAGTGGCTTCTCGCCACAACGGTCGCGCGCGAGAAAGAGACGCCGCTCCTGTCTGTCCCACAGCGCGAAGGCGAACATCCCGACGCAACGTCCGAGGGCGCCCGGGAGACCCCAGGCCTCGATCGCCGCCAGCAGCGTCTCGGTGTCGGAATGTCCGCGCCACGAAGGAGATGACTTTTCTTTTTCCAGTTCCTGCCGGACAGCCAGATGATTGTAGATCTCGCCGTTGAAAGTAATGACATAACGCTCATGCGGCGAGCGCATCGGCTGATGACCGGCAGCCGACAGGTCGAGAACCGCAAGCCGGCGATGCCCGAGCGCCACGCCGGTCTGGCTGTCCGTCCAGATGCCGTGATCGTCCGGACCGCGGTGCGCGAGCGCATTCGACATGCGCCGGCACAACTCCTCCGGCTCCGTCACGGAGCGATCGATGAACCCGGCGATACCACACATGTGCGTCTACCCCTCGCCCCGTGCGATGAGCCCTCGGTCCGCCGGCAGGAACTCTCCCAGCAGCCGATCCCAGTCTCCCATGACCTTGACCTCGGAGTACTCGCGGCGCACGTAAGCGGCCGCGCGCGAACCCAGCGTCCGCCGCAGCTCGCGGTCCGACGCGACTTCGCGCAGCGTGCTTGCCAGCGCTTGCGCATCTCCCGCGGGCACCATGATCGCAGCCGCACCGCCGTCCGCCAACTCCTGGGGTCCGGAGGGACAGTCGAACGCGATGCACGGCAAGCCTACCGCCATGGCCTCGAGCATTGCGTTGGGGAAGCCCTCGTACTCGGATGACAGCACGAATATCTGCGCGGCAGCCAGCACGGTCCACGGCTGCGTCGTCTCTCCGCACAGACGCGCCCGGCTCTCGAGCCGCAGTTCGGCCACCCGCCGCGTGAGATCCGCGTGCAGCAGACCCCTGCCCCAGATGTCGAGCTTCCAGACGGGATCGTCCGCGAAAGCCGTCGCAAAGGCTGAGAGAAGAGTGGCGAATCCCTTTTCGCGAGCGAGCCGGCCAATCGCGATGACGGTGCCGCCATCGACACCCTGCCGTGCGCGCAGTCCCGCAACGTCCAATTCCCTTGGCAGCGGGTTGTGGATGATCTCGATACGCTGCACGCCGGGCAGTTTCTCGGCCCATCTTTTCGCTGCGGCGCTGGTCTGGACAACGAGAGCGTCGGCGTGCCGATAACACAGCCCGCGCGCAAAGCGGAACAGCCGGTGCAGATCGACATCACCGGCGGGGTCGGTGCGCTCTGACACGATCAGCGGGATCCTCAGACCTACGAGGGCCAGGATCGTAAGGACGTTCACGTTCGTCAGGAACGACACCACCGCGTCCGGAGCGATGCTGCGGATGAGGCTGCGCAGCGCGAACGCCTTACGCACCGCGGCGAACCCGCGCAACGACGAGCGGACGCGCATATGCTCGGACAAGAACACAACCGATACCCTGCGGTGCAGGGAATAATCGGCCACCTTCCCACCGAGGTAAGTCGAGACGAGCCAGACCTCTCGCCCCTCGCGGGCCCAGGCGTTCGCCATGGTCGTCGCGACGCGCTCGGCGCCGCCGCAGGTGAGCGCACCGACGACCATCACGATCTTCTGTGCTCGGCGCTCTCCAACGGCATCGCCGTCGCGCCCCTTGCTCGTGGCAGCCATGTCATGCCACCCGCGCACGGCGAGTACCGGGTTCTGACTCGCCTGACGTCGCTTTGTCACGGCTCAGCGCCGCGATGAGGCTGATGGTGAGCAGCAGATAGAATTCGCTGAGTATGTTGTGACTGAACAAACCCCAGAAGAGCAGAAAGAGCCCGGTCACTGCGGCATCGGTTAACGCGAAGCGCTGCGTTCCCACTGCGGCGAGCACGAACGCGGGGAGGACGAACAAGCCGAGGACTCCGAAATCGCTCGCCTGCATGACGTACTCGTTGTGCGTCGAGGAGCGCGCCTCCCAGAGTTCCGTCGAGCCGAGGCCGTTGCCGAGGAACGGGGAGCCGAGGAACTGCTCCCAGCCGCGCTCAAGCAGCATGAGACGCTCCCACTCACTGAAGTCGGAGCGGTTGCTCGGATCGAGTATCCAGAATACCCGGTCCAGAGCGACCTCCGGGTCGATGTGGAATCGGTCCTCCAGCTCCGCGGCAACGAGCAGCCAGGTGATCCAGCTCACGCTCGCGAGGACGATCACAGCGGCGGCGACCTGCCGGAATGACAGGCTGCGTCCACGAAAAGCCAGCAGGAAGGTGACGAGTACCAGCCCGAGAATCGCCGCGCGGGAGAAGGTCAGTGCAACGCCGATGGCGACCAGCACCAGATAGGCGGGTCTCCAGCGGGGCGCTACGACCCCCACCGACAGGGTGAATCCCGCCACCAGGGCGGCACCGGCCTGATTGGGGTTGATGAAGAATCCAGCGGCGCGTCCCACGATCGAAAATTCGCTGTCAGCGGGAATGAGCGCAAAGGGGTGCGTGATGTCATATGCATTCACGAGCACTGCTAACACGACCATCGCGACCAGGGCACGACGTGCGGCGTGCAGTGCCGCCGGGTTGGTCGCGAACACGAGGTACGAAGCGGCGCAAACCGCGACACCGAGCAGGCGCTGGCGCAGCAGCGCCGGTTCCCCTCCGCCCTGCGCGACGTACCAGATGAGACAGATGCCGGCGTAGCCGACGAGCACTGCCAGGAAGATGGGCGAGTAATCGCGCTCCCTGGGTGGGACGCGGCTCAGTGCGAGGAACGTGAGCACGAACAGCGCGCCGAGCCAGTAGAGCGGCACCAATGGCGGGAGGATGAAAGTGAAGATGTAGATCGGCAGGTTACTGAACACCACGATCACCCACAGCGGTGCGAGTCTTACGCCGACGGGCCGCGGCCTCTGCGTTGCGCTTGCGGCGGGGTGGTGCCCGATGACCTGCACGTTCACGGCATGACCGCCCGTTGCATGAGGCGCTCCCACGCGCCAGTTATCGTGTCGAGTCCGAACCGTTCCAGCACCGCAGGCCCCTGCTCGCGCAGGCGGGCGTACAGCGCCGCATCCTTCTGCAGGCGCACCACGGCCGCGGCAATCGCCTCCGGATCCTCGCAGGGGACCAGTATGCCAAGCCGCCCGCCCTCGAGGATCTCCCGCGGACCGCTCGGACAGTCGGTGGCGATCGTCGCCGTGCCGCAGGCGAGCGCTTCCAACAGAACGTTCGGGAAGCCCTCGTAGCGCGATGAGAGGACGAATGCGAATGCATCGGCGAACCAGCCGGTGAGGTCGCTCACGCGGCCCACGAATCGCACGCGCGCGGAGACACCCAATTCCACGGCCAGCTCCTGCAGCGCATGCTCCTCTCCCCAGCCGCCGCCTGCGATCACGAGATCGAGATCCATTCCCTCGCGCTGCAGCAGGGCCACCGCGCGGATCAGCACGTCGAACCCCTTCTGCCACGTCAGGCGGCCTGCCGCCAGCAGGTAGGGTCGAGCGTCGTCGGGCGCGCGATTCGCCGGCAGCGAGGGTGGCAGTACGGGATTTGGAATCACCGTGACGGGTGGCAGCCGCGCGCGCGATGCCGTGAGCCACTCCGCAACGGCCTGGGTCTGCACCACTAGGCCGGCGGCGTGGCGGTAGGCAATCCGCCGCAGCCACTCCCGCAGGCGGGTCGTACGCTGCTTGCGTGGGTCGATTCGTTCCGAGACCAGCACCGGCGTGCCGCGCCCGGCGCAGGCGAGGATGGCAAGAACGTTGACATCTGTGAGGAACGACACCACGACGTCGGGCCGCACGCGCCCGATGGCGCGACGCATGGCCCGTATCTTTTGCAGATTCCCGTACCAGCGGGTGAGCCAGGTCCTCGAGGGCCGATGCAGCCCGAGAGCGATGCGCTGCACGTTGTCGCTCACGCTGTAGAAGTCGCCGCCGCAGGAATCGAGTGTCATCAGTGTCACCTGATGACCGCGACGCGCGAAGCCATCGGCGAGTAATGACAGGACGCGCTCGGCACCGCCCGCTCCCATCGTCGTGATCGTCAGAAGTATTTTCATGCCGGTGGCAGCGCACGGGCGCCGGAACGCAACGCTAACTCGCCGTTTGCAGCCTCAACGATCTCTTGCGCGCGCGCTCGTGGCGGGTGAGGACCACGAGCAGAGCGAACAGAATGCCTGCGAGCGTTCCCGCCAGAACCATGACCGTGCGGGTAGGTTGCACGCGCTTGTCGCGGTCCGGCGGAACCGCGCGATCGATGACCTGGTACTGGAATTGGGTACGGACGCCCGCGACCATCTTCTCCTTGAGCTGCTCCTCGATCAGACGTGCGGTGGCAGCGCGCAGCTCCACCCCGTCCGCTTCCGCCAATTGGCGTTGCAACGCCTTCAGCGAGGAACCTGCGTCGGTGACGACACGGTCGCGCTCCTCCTCGTCCGCGATCGCCACCAGCTCATTCGCCCACTGTGCCGCAACCTTCGGATCAAACCATTCGACGCGCACCGTCGCGAGACCGGTTTTCGGGTCGTCGCGCACCTGCAGTATGCGGTTGCGAAACAGCAGAACGGCATCCCCCATGGTAGGCGGCCGGTCTCGCTTCTCGGGAAACAGCACCGGCAGCAGGTTCTCGCGCGTGACGAGTTCCTCGATGAGGTGCCGCGAGCGCAGCACGGCGAGCGCCTTGTTCCAGTCCTTGCTGGCACCGCCGAGCAGTCCGCCGGCGAGCCCCGCGAGCCCTCCCATCTGACTGGCGAGGCCGCCGAGGTTACTGAGGGCGTTCTCGCTGACTGGAGCGATCACCGCCTCAGCGCGGTAGATGGGGCGACTCCGCAGTGCCACGATCACTGAGATCACGATGGCCGCGGCGACTATCGCGGCGAACAGTTTGTACTGGCGCCTTACCTGCGTGACGATGGTGTCGAAGTCCAGCTGCAAACACTATTCTCCTCTTGCGGGGCGTTGGATCGCGCTCGCCCAGTCTAGCAAGCCCTTGAGGACGCGCTCAAAGTCGTAGTCGCGGCGCACGCGTTCGAAGCCGGCGCGCGCTATAGCGATGCGCTCGGCAGCATGCGCCACGTAGTACTCGATCTTCGCGATCGCATCCGAGACGTCGTCGTAGAATACCGCCTCGACATCCGGTGTGAATATCAGCTCGTGCGCGTTCCGTGCCGCCTTGTCGCAGATCAGCATCGCCCCATGGGTGGGCACCTCGTACATGCGCATGTTGCCGGTTTCGCTCGGAGTACTCGACATATGCATGTTGATGCCGATCTTCGCGCGCAGGTAGAGGGCGCGACGCTCGGCGTCCGAGAGAGACGAGACGCGGTAAGGGTAGATGGGCTTGCCAGCCAGACCACGGGCCCAACCCTGGTAACCGCGCAACGCCCAGCGCCCGTGCACGCGCAGACGATTGCCAAAATGCCGTTTCAGCTGTGCGAGGCGCGCCACCTTGTCGCCATAGCCATTGCCGATGTAGACGACATCCACGTCTCGGGCGAGAAAAAAATCCTCGGTCGGCTCGAAATGCGGATGTCGGTGCGGAACGAGCGGCAACCAGGTGGCACGCCCGCAGCCCCACTCGCGCAGGGCATCCACGAAGAGGCGGCTCTCATCGTAGCTCGGCGAGATATAGAAGGCACCGTCGAAAGCCCACAGGTACGGGATGCCCCGCACGTAGGTCGAATACGGATCGTCGATGAAGCCAAGGATTTTCGTCGGCCGCGACAGTTCGCGGTGCAGGATCTCGGGGTGAATCGGGTTATAGGTCGCCAGGATGATGACACTGGCGTCGCGATAGGCATCGATGAAGTCGCTCACGAAACGTCTGTAAGCCGGCTCGCGCTCCCGATAGAGCGAATCGACACCCTTGGCGGAGAACAGCGCCCTGAAGCGCAGGCGTGCCCGCAGCCGCCCCACCCGCCGCGCCTTGGCGAAGAAGTACGGCGCGGGATCGAGGGTGCTCAGCTCGTACCCGTGGAATGGGCCGGCGACGGCGGGATTGTGGAAATAGCACACTCTCACCGGGCTTCCCGCGGCACAGCGGTCTCGAGCGGTACTCGCAGCGCCAGATAGAGCAACATCATCGCCGAGAGCGCATTGCCGACAGAGGTGCCGAACGCCAGACCCTGCGGCCCCCACAGCGTCGACAGGCTCCATTGCACCAATCCGGTGACCGGCACCATGAGCATGCTGCCGAGGGCGAGGAGCCGATAGCGGCCCTGGGCCGCAATGAAGCGCGTCGCCACCATTGCCGCCATGGCGCCCGGCAACTGCCACAGATACGCCCGCTGCAGCGCCGTGACCAGCAGCGTGTCCGCCGGCGAGAATTGCCCGCGCTGGAATGCAACTCGCACGAACGGCTCGGAGCCCAGCACGGCAGCCATGGCCACGAACGTCCCCACGAGCGCCATCAGCGTCGCGTAGCGGATGAAAAAGCGCCGACAGCTCTCGTCATAGCCTTGCACCAGGCGCTGCGCGAAGTACGGCAGAATCGTGACGCCTACTGCCGTCGTCAGCAGACTGTTGAGGGTCGAAGGTAACTTGCCGGCGTAACCGAGCGCGGAAATCGCCCCGTGGCCAAGCCCCGAAGCGATCGTTTGCTCGATCACGGGGGCTAAACTGGCAAACAGGGTTCCGGGCACCAGCGCCAGGGTTCCCCAGGTGAATTCGCGCACGCGCTGCGAGGGGTGCACGGCGCTCTCTCCGCCGCCACGGTGGAACCTCACCATCTGAAAGACAATGAACACCGTCTCGAGGCCGGTGCCGAGCGTCAGCGCGCCGATGAGGAAATTGAGGTTCCCGCCGGCAGATGCGATGAGCGCGATGGTGACCAGTGGTGTCAGTATCGGGATCAGTGCCGACCGTAGAAATGCGCGGCGCGCCTGCAGGACGCCGTATCCCAGCAGGTTGATGCCATTCAGGTAATAGTAAGGAATCAGACGGTAGACGTTGGCGGCCACGAGCGTCCGCTGTGCGCCGTCCAGCCCGTGACCCACGACCGCGAGTATCGACGGCAGGAAGGCCACCCAAATGACGAGCAGCGCGGTCAGCGCGAGCACGAGTCCCAGCACGGCCTCACGCAGGAAGCGGCTGGCGACCGCATCACCGTTCACGTCCACTACGCGCACGTACTCGCGGATGAACACCGTCTGCGCTGCATTCACCAACACCCCGGAAGGGAAGCCGATGACCACGAGTGCCATGAGGTAAGAGTCCATCGAGGACCCGACGCCGAAGGCCGACGCAACCACGGCTTCCTTGAGGAACGCCACCGCCTTCACCAGCGATGTGAGGGCGGTGAAACCCGCGGCCGCGCGGGTCACCGGATGGCTCAGCGCGCGGTGCAGGGCGGACGCGGCCGTACCGCGCAGGCTGCGCACAAACATCGCCGCAGAGTGGGAGGTACTCAGGTTCAGACTGCCGGCCGCAGGCACTCGACGTTGAGACTGACGAGAACCCCGCGCTCCTTGTCCATGTGCGGGATGTAGGCCTGCGAGTAGTCGTCGATATGAGCGTGCTCGGTCTCGCGCCAGTCGTAAAGGTGGACCGTGCGGAACCCGGCCCGCTCGAGCTCGTTTTTCAGCGTATCGAAATCGAACAGGTTGTAGTGAATGTTGTAGAGGTAATCCTGCCGGCCAAAGATAGGACCGATCACCAGGCCGAGGTCGCGGGTGCGGGTATAGACTTCGCACAGCGCCGCAAAATCAGGCACGGAGACGCGCAGCCGTCCGCCCGGGGCGAGTACCCGATACCACTCCGCCAGCACCCGCGCAATCTCACGGCGCTTGAAGTGCTCGAGCACGTGGCAGTTGTAGATGAGCTCGACCGAACCGTCCTGCAGGTAAGACAGATTGTCGATGCTCGACACGTGATCGACATGGGGGTGGTCGACGACGTCGATATGCACGAAGCCCGGAATGTAGCGTCGCCCGCAGCCGAGATGAAGTTTCATAGATGTCACGTCCTCAGCTGTGCGCGGTTGTTCAGGAACCATTCATAGGTGGTGCGGATCCCCACCGCGAGCTCCGTGCGGGGGCTCCAGCCGAGCGCTGTCAGGCGGCTCGTATCGAGCAGCTTGCGCGGCGTGCCATCCGGCTTCGAGGGATCGTAGCGCGTGCGCCCGGAGAACCCCACGGTGCGGGCGATGGTTTCGGCGAGCTCGGCAATTGTCAGGTCACGGCCCCAGCCGACATTGATCGGTTGCTCGTCCTGGTAGCGCTGCAGGAGGAAAAGACAGGCATCCGCCAGGTCATCGACGTACAGGAACTCACGCCGCGGTTGACCGCTTCCCCACAGCACCACCTCCGGCGCGCCACTCTCCTTCGCTTCGTGAAACCTGCGCAGCAGCGCCGGCAGCACGTGGGCGTCATGGTCGCTGAAGTTGTCGCCCGGTCCGTAGAGGTTGGTCGGCATCGCACAGATGGCATCGAAGCCGTACTGTTTGCGATAGGCCTGGCACATCTTCAGGCCAGCGATCTTGGCAATGGCGTACGGTTCGTTGGTCGGCTCGAGCGGCCCGGTGAGCAGGTGATCCTCCCGCATCGGCTGCGGCGCGAGCCGTGGATAGATGCAGCTCGAGCCGAGGAAGAGGAGCTTGCGTACGCCGTTGCGCCAGGCGCTGTCGATGACGTTCGTCTCGATGGCGAGATTCTCGCGCACGAAGTCGGCGGGGTAAGTGCTGTTGGCGAGGATCCCGCCCACGCGCGCGGCGGCGAGCAACACGTATTCGGGGCGCTCGCGGGCGAAAAAACCGGCGACGGCGCGCTGGTCGGTGAGATCGAGCTCGGCGCGCTCACGAAGCAGGAGCTTCTGAAAGCCCGCCGCACGCAGCCGCCGCACCAGCGCCGATCCGACGAGGCCGCGATGCCCGGCGACGAAAATCGACGCGGCGGGGTTCATTCGCGATTCCTGTAGGTTCTGAAGCCCTCGCGCGCCACCGCGGCGTCGCGGCGGGCGAGCAGCAGATCCGCCGCCACCATCTCCTTCACCAGCTCCGCGAAGCCGATCTGTGGCACCCAGCCGAGCCGGGTGCGCGCCTTGCTGGCATCGCCGAGCAAGGTGTCCACTTCGGTGGGACGATGGTAACGCGGATCGACCTCGACGATGGTCCGGCCGCTGCTCGAGTCCACGCCCTGCTCGCCCGCGCCGCTGCCACGCCATTCGATGGCCATGCCAAGCTCGCCGGCCGCGCGCACCACGAACTCCCGCACCGAATGCTGCTCGCCGGTGGCGATCACGAAATCATCCGGCTCGGGCTGCTGCAGCATGAGCCACTGCGCCCGCACGTAATCGCGCGCGTGTCCCCAGTCGCGGCGCGAGTCGAGGTTACCGAGATACAGACGCGTCTCGAGGCCCGCGTGAATGCGGGTCAGGGCGCGCGTGATCTTGCGCGTCACGAACGTCTCGCCGCGGATCGGCGATTCGTGGTTGAAGAGGATGCCGCTGCAGGCGTAGAGCCCGTAGGCCTCGCGATAGTTCACCGTGATCCAGTGCCCGTACACCTTCGCCACCCCGTAGGGAGAGCGCGGATAGAACGGTGTCGTCTCGCGCTGCGGTGTCTCCTGCACCTTACCGAACATCTCCGAGGTCGAGGCCTGATAGAAGCGGGTGCGCTTTTCCAGGCCGAGTATGCGGATCGCCTCGAGAATCCGCAGCGTGCCGAGTGCGTCCGCGTTGGCGGTGTACTCGGGCGTCTCGAAGGAGACGGCGACGTGACTCTGTGCCGCGAGGTTGTAGATCTCGTCCGGCTGCACCGACTGGATGACCCGCACGACGTTGGTCGCATCCGTCAGATCGCCGTAATGCAGATGCAGACGTGCACCCGGCTCGTGCGGGTCCTGATACAGGTGATCGATACGGTCGGTGTTGAAGGACGAGGAGCGGCGCTTGATGCCGTGAACCTCGTAGCCCTTCTCGAGCAGGAGCTCCGCGAGGTAGGCACCGTCCTGGCCGGTAATTCCCGTGATCAAGGCACGTTTTGTCATGGCGGTTCTCGAGCGTGGCCGCGTCAGCACAGCGTGTCGGTGAGATGAGCGGCCCAAGGCAGAGCGGATCCACGAGCCGCCGGACGGCGCCACTACCTTGCGGGCGGCTCAGGTCGCCGAATGCACCGCCAGGAACGCGACCGCCACATTGTAGATGATCTGCGTCACTGCCTGCCAGAAAGGCAGTGGCGGAATGTGCTCGGCGTTGAGCGGCACGACGATGGTATCGCCCGGCTTCATCGGCTCGCTCGTGTTGTGGAACCAGCGGGAACCGGCACTCGTCACGACGCTGCCATCCGCGCGCACCACATACACCCGGCCATGGTCTGCACGCCGCGTTTCACCGCCACTCATGGCGATATAGTCCTCGCGCGTCAATCCTGGCCGGTACAGGTGTGAGGTCACCGTCTGCACCTCGCCGATCACCGTTACCTCCTGACGCAGCAGCGGCACGATCAGCTCATCTCCATCACGCAGCACCACGTCGTACTGCCCGCCGATCGGCCCTGCCATCAGATTGCGCAGATTGATCACCAGGCGGCCGACGGCCTTGGCCTGGCGCAGCTGCGAGAGCAACGACTGCCCCACCGACAGCGCCGAAGCCGCCCCGGCCTGATTGGCAACGCTCCCCTCGAGCGCGACGAAGGCAATATCGTTCTGCATGCGGTTGGCGAGCATGTCGAGCTCGCGCTGCTCACGCTCGCGCAGCTCGCGGCGGGTGAATACGCTGCCCTCGGGAAAGGCGAACTGGGTGAGCCCGCCGGCGCGCTGCATCACCGACCGCAGCGTCTCGCCCGGTTTCACGGTGTAGTCGCCCGGGAACTTCACCTGGCCGCGGATCATGACGGTTTCCTGATCAGTCCAGGACTGTATCTCCTTGATGCTGAGGGTATCGAAGGGCTCGAGCCGGATGTTGGCCTTCGGGTCGGCACGCAGTGCCGCCGCCAGGTCGACCTTGATCAGATCGGTCTGCCGTGACTCGCCGTTCACCACGCGGTAGCGGGTGAGCTCGGCCGTCCCGCCATAAGCCGCATCGCTCAACCCCCCGCCGGCCCTGATGAGATCGCGTACCGTCATCCCGCTCTCGAGCGGATATTCGCCGGGCACGTTGGCGCGCCCATCGATACGCACTACCTCTTCCGGTCGGCTGATGTTGGACTGCTCCTTCAGATCCTCGATCAGCGGCTGGATGACACGGTCGCGGCTCGACTGCAGGTCGAACACCGTGATGCGGTCACGCGCCATGAGCGGAACATCGGCCGCCGAGCCCGGTTCGCGCAACGCGGCATCCAGGTCCGCCGAGAGCACGGCGATGCGTCGATCCGGCGGCAGCTCGCGTCGGATGAGAATGTAGTGCTGATCGGCGTTGGGTTTCAGGTCATCGACCGAGTGGATGACATCCGTCACACGCATGCCGGGGCGGTAGGCGAACGCGCCCGGGGTGTAAACGTAGCCCTCTACGAGTATTCCGGCGTCCAGCGTCGGACGCAGCCGTGCGACACGCAGGCTGTCGCCGTTGCGTACGGGCTCGCCGCGGCCGCCGTTGGCCATGTCCACCTGCAGTACGACCCGGTGCAGGCTGTCATCGATGCGGGTCAGCGCGAGTTTCTCGGTGTCCGCCTCGGGCGTGAGCCCACCCGCCAGCTGAATCACGTCCGCGACCGAGCTTTCGCGGCGCAGCTCATAGATCGCCGGCCGATGCACCTCACCATCGACCGACACGGTCGGCCCGATCGGCGGGATGAAGACGACGTCATCCGGCAGCAGCTTGGTGTCGTCGGTGGTATCTCCGCGGATCAGCATGTCGTAGAGATCGAGCCGGCGTACCACCTCGCCACGTCGCTTCAGCTGTATGGTGCGCAGCGAGCCGATCTGCTGCACGCCGCCTGCGGCAAAGAGTGCCGAGGTGATCGTCCCGAACCCACTGATGGTGTAGGAACCGGGCGTCTTCGCTGCGCCGAGCACGAACACGCGTATCGTACGGGTGTCGCCCATGGTGACGCTGGCGTGGACACCGACCATCTGCCTCTCCACCAGCGACTCGATTTGCGACTTCGCGCTCGCAAAGCTCTGCCCGGCGACGTTGACGGGGCCCAGTTCCGGGATATTGACGTGGCCATCACGCTCGACCATGAGCTTGAAGCTCATGTTCTTCGACCCGTACCACACCATGTCGAGCTGATCGCCGGGACCGATGACGTATCCGGCGGGGACCGGAACATTGGTCGTTGGAGCGAAGGTGGAAATGGGATGGTCGAAGAGATCGTAGCCAAAGGGCTTCAGCGCGTTCGTGCCACTCTTCGCCAGCGGCAGTTTGGTGACGCGAATATAAAGATCGCGCAGTGCCGGCTCGACGCCGAGCCGCAGAGTGGCGAGCTGCTCGGTGAGCCCCCCGAGCGAAACCGGCGCAAATCCCGGCAGCGCCAGGAATCCGTCGCGGGAGAGCTGATAGGGGTTCTTGGAACGGATCAACTCGACGAGCTGCCGCTGCCGTCTTTTCTCCTCGCCGGTGAGCTCAGCCTGTACCGGCTGGGAAGTGTCACAGCTCGCCGCACCGGCGCAGTTTGGCGGCAGCGTGGCATATCCTCCGGCGGTCACACTCTGCCCCGGAGGCGGAGCCGAGGCGGCTGCGGTGGCTGCGCTCAGTTGGCTCTGGGTGCTGCCACCTCCCTCACTCGCGGCACCCGCACCCTGGGCGGCCAGAGCCAACGCCGGATTCGCGAGGATGTTCTGCTGCTGCGAGCCCGGCGCTCCGCCACCGCCGAGTGCTCCCAGGAGAGCCGGCGACGGGGCCTGAGCGCCCGGTTGCGCTGCTGGTGCACCGGGCAAAGGCACGACGTCGATGCTGATGACCACCCAGTCTTCGCCCTTCAGAAAGGGACTGAGGCGCTGCAGCTCCGTGCGCTGTTTCTCCTGTTCGAGGAGCTGCTGGCGCTGCTGCTGGAGCTGAAGATTCTGTTGCTCGTCGGTGAGCGGTCCCGTACGCCCGCCGAGCCCACCACCCGTCAAGCCGCCTCCAAGCCCGCCTCCTCCCAGCTGTTGCGAAATCGCTGAGCGCTGCTCGGGGGACAGGCCCTGCAGGATCTGGAGTCCGGTCTCGACAGTCGATCCCGAAACCTGCCCGTACGAGTGATCGGTGGGGGCGAAGAGAAAGATACCGAAGAGAGCGAACAGGATCCCGGTACGCCGCAGCATCGAACGCATTACTGACCCTTAGACCTCGGCATAACGCGCACGCTCGACCCCCAAGCCGAACGCCCCAATGCGCGGATGCCCGATTGTATCTGAAGCGACACGAAACACTGCAGCGACCCGCATCAGGCGGCTCGCTTGTACCCGGCGATGGTGCGCCAGGCATTGAACACTGTATCGACGGATACCTGATCGGCACGGAGCGACACCGGGGCTCCGCCCGCGGCTACGACCGGCGAGCCCGAGGGACTGCGGGGTAACCAATAGAGGGGGGGCTCGGCGCCGTAGAGCACAACGAGCGGCAGGCTGAGTGCCGCCGCGGCGTGCCCCGGTCCGCTGTCGACCGACACCATGCTGCTCGCCGCCTCACAGAGCGCGTAGAGCTGCCGCAGGGTCGTGCCGGCGGTCGCAACATTCTTGATATTGGTCACATGGGTCGCCGCCCGCACCTCGTCGAGCATGGGAACCTCTTCCCGCGAACCGCGAAGGAGCAGCACCGCATCCGGACGCTCGCGTTGAATTCGCTGCAGCAGCTCCGCCCAGCGCTCGATCGGCCACCACTTGTCATCGGTATTGAGCCGCCGCCAGCGGGCCCGCCGCGGCCCCATGGTACGGTGATTTCCCGGCTGGATGAGGATGAGCTCGCGCCCCAGGAAACCCTGCGCGCGCAGCCACGCGTCGCGCTCGGCGCGCTCGGACTCGAGCACGTAAAGTCGCGGACCATCGATGGCGTCCAGCGCCGGCGCTGGATAGTCTGCGGCTTGCAGGTTCCCGGGCGTGCGCAGGCCGAGTGCCACCATGCGGTCAACCAGGTGCTCGGTTGGCGGAATGGGCCGCCTGATCGGCCGGTCGGTGAGAAAAACACATCGCCGTGGATCCACGCCGCTGAACCGCAGCATGCGGTAGATGCGCGGCAGCTGCCGATAGTGCTTCTCGCAGACGTAGATCGGACCCGGCGCGCTCGCCCGCAACTCGCGCCGCACCGGCCACCATGCCGCATCGAGCAGGAACGGCAAATGACGATGAAATGCCGCGACCCCGGCGACATCCGGGTTCCCCGCATAAGTGCTCGGCGTCCAGGACCCCGTACCGATCACCTGACAGGGTCCGCCATAGCGTCGGTGAAGCAGGTTCAGCAGGCGGGTCACCATGACCATGTCGCCGAGACGAGCGAAAAAAAAGACGGTCGGGGTGAGCCGCGGCGATGCCGTGGCCAACCGGTGAGATTCTGGGCGGGGAGCGGCATTCACGTGGAAACCAATGCTCAGAACTTGCGCGCCACGTACAGCGTGCCGAGGCTGATGTCGTAGTAGGCATCGGGCCGGTAGCCACCCTGGGGATCGGAGGGCAGGCTGCGAATACGGTCGACTTTGGAAGCGTAGCGGAAGTCGATGCCGACATCCCACTTGGGTACGACGTCGCGCCACTGCAGTCCCAGCCCGTAATAGAACCCGTACGCGGGGGTTGCCGTGGCATAGCGGGCAGCGCCCAGGAACAGGTTCAGCGCCAGCGGATTATTGAAGCGGTAGCGGTAGTCGATGATGCGCGCGCTGAAGAGCGACACGCCGTGCACATCGTCCGCTTCGAGCGCGGCGCCGAGATCCTGGTGTGTGCTCACGGCACGCCGCGCGCCGACGGTGAGGTGCGGCCCATAGCCGAACCCGCTATCCACCCTCGGTGTGTCAGAGGTGATATCGGCGATGACCTTGCTGGCGACGACACCGGCGTCGACGTGGAACTCCATGCCGTCCGGACGCGCCTGCGCTGCGTACTCCTCCTCGTCCCCACCGCCCGGATGCAGGGCATCGCCGTAGCGCAGAAAAGCGCTGATGCGCGTGTAATGAGCGCCGAAGACATCGCGGCCGTAATCGATCTGCGAGCCGACGACACAGCAGCTCAATGGATACGAGTAGATGAGCGAGCCGGTGTTCTCGCGCACGTACGTGTTCGTCTCGTTGTAGTAGTAGGAATCGTTGACCAACGTGCGGAACGTGGCCTCGAGGCGCCCGCCAAACAGCGGCTCGAAGCCGAGTCGTACCATGTTGCTCTGGCCGCCGCGCGCATCGCCAAACTGGCGCTGATCCCCGAACCAGTGTCCGGTGCTGAGCAGATAGTTTGTGATGCCATCGCCATAACCGTACTGCGTGCCGGTCGGGGGTTTTACATACCAGGTCGGCTGCCACTCGGAGAACTCGTACGTCAGATCAAAAGGCCCGAGGCGCGGGAACTGTAGGCCGACCGAGAGCGCATCTCTCGAGAAAGTCAGATGGTTGCCAGAGCCGCTGTCATTACCCGCATATTCGAAGTACAGCGAGAACGGGATGCGACCGGGGTAGAGGAATCGGCTGGTGATCGAGGCCATCTGCTTGCCGAGTACCGGTTTTCCCGGGTTCTTGGACTGCGTTGCCGTGGAATTGAATAACGCCTTGAAGATGTCCGAGACCGACTGGCCACCCGCGGCGCCGCCTCCGTACATGAGGATGCGGTTGGCCGCCAGGGACCAGCCGGAATTTGCCGGCGCTATCCCGAGCCGCAGACCCGAATACTTGGGATTTCCCTGGGTCGTGCCGCCGGGGGGGACCTGGAGCAGAATGTTGTCGGAGTGCGACAGGCGCTCGGCAAACACCTCATACTGCCACCCGAGCCGCGTCAGCGGCCGCCAGTTCGAGATCGTGACCCCGGGGCTGCTCGGCGATTCGGTGCTGGCCATCAGGGCGCTGTCGGTCATGGGCGACCACCAGTGATCGCGATAGCCGAGATCGATCTGCGCCCAATCGAACCCGAGACTGACGAAGGAGCCGGTCGCCTTCTGCCGGCCGTCATAGGCGACCCCTCCCAGATTGACCAGCAGGTAGTCGCTCGGCTGGATGAACCCTGCACCGGCGATCTGCCACTGACTTTGCACCGTCTGACCGTACTGGTTCGGGATCACCATCTTCGAGTCGCCGCTGACCGCCGTACCCTCGACGCTGGCGAACTCGAGTGCCGAATCACTCATGTACTTTTTCAGGGCCCGACGCACGCGCCCGCAGAGGACCGGGTCGATGTTGCAGGCCTTGGGAAGCGCATCGAGCACCACCGCGGCCGGGATCGGTCGCGTCAGCACCGGCTTGTCGCCGAGAATCAACACGCGTTCCACCTCGCGCTCCAGCTCGGGATCAAGATTCAGCGGCAGGTAAGGACTCACTCCGCGCGCGTGCAGCGGACCTGCCGCCAGCAGGCACAGCACTACGCATGCGTTTAGACGAAATCTACTGTTCATCGATTCCGGTTGATGGATGTCAGGCGCACCTGCGGCCGCCCACCGCCTCAAACGGCGCACCTTCAAAACCGCGCACTATACGGACTCGGAGCCTCGCGGTCGCGGCCCCGTGCGCGCGCGAGGACTGCGGCGCATCACCGCTGCAGTCAGTCCATTTTTAAAGGATAGTTACTTAAGGGATGGTTAAGCGAACACTGCCAACGAGCCGGAGAGCCGGACAGTGCCTGACACGCGCGCCGCGTGCGGTCAGCGCCGCCACTGATCGACGCGTGCGATGAGCTTGCCGATGGCGGCCGGCGCCGGGTGTCCGCCGGAGGGATCTTCCACGGCCGGCACGAGCTGCTCGGTGATTTTCTTGCCGAGCTCGACCCCCCACTGATCGAACGCATTGATGCCCCACACGACACTCTGCGTGAGCACGCTGTGCTCGTAGAGCGCAATGAGCCGGCCGAGCGTTCCCGGGTCGAGCTTCTGGAAGAGCAGGATGGTGAGCGGCCGGCTGCCGGGGTTGACTTTGTGGGGGGTCAGATCCTCGATCTGCTCGAGCGGCAGGCCCTGGCGCTCGAGCTCCGCGCGAACGGTCTCGGCAGACTGTCCGTGGGTGAGCGCCTGCGCCTGCGCCAGGCAGCTGGCAATCGCCAGATTCTGTTGCGCCTGGTTGCCGCAGGAGGAGCGCGCCGGCAGCAGGAAATGCAGCGCAGCGCGGGGACTCCCCTGGTGCAGCAGCTGGAAGAATGAGTGCTGGCCGTTGTTGGCGGCCTCACCCCAGATCACCGGCGCAGTGTCGGCTTCCACCGGCTCGCCATCGAGCATCACTGACTTGCCGTTGCTCTCCATCTCGAGCTGCTGCAGGTAGGCGGGCAGACGGCGCAACGAATCGTCGTAGGGCAGCACCGCGAGCGTCGGCAACTTGAGGAAATTGTTGTTCCACGTGTCCATGAGCCCGAGCAGCGCCGGCAGGTTCTCCGCCCACGGGGCGCCGCGGAAATGCTCGTCGATCTCGTGACCGCCGGCGAGGAAGTCGCGGAAGTTGCTCTCGCCGATGGCAATGGCGAGTGTCACGCCGATCGAAGACCAGATCGAGTAACGGCCGCCGACCCAATCCCACATCTGGAAGCGGTACTCGGGATGCACGCCGAACTCGTTCATCGCGGCGGTGTTGACCGACACGGCGGCGAAATGCTGTGGCACGGCACGCTCGCCGAGCTGCCCCACGAGCCAGGCGCGCGCGGTGAGCGCGTTGGTGCGCGTCTCGAGCGTGGTGAAAGTCTTCGAGCAGACGATGAAGAGCGTGGTAGCGGGATCCGCGGACGCCAGTACCTGCGCGAGATACACCCCATCGATGTTGGAAACGAACTCGCAGCGCGGTGCGCCGGCGGTGAATGCGTGCAGCGCTATCACGCCCATGGCGGGCCCCAAGTCCGAGCCGCCGATGCCGATGTTGACCACGAGCCGGAAGGGTTGACCGCCACTACCGCGGATGCGGCCCTGGCGTACAGCCTCGGCGAAGCCGAGCATGCGCGCACGCTCGGCCATGACCTGCTTCTCGATCTCGGCGCCGCCCACCGCCGTTCCCGGTGGCTGCCGCAGCGCAACGTGCAGCACCGCGCGGTTCTCCGAGGTGTTGATGAGCTCACCGCGCCACATGGCCTCGATGCGCTCGCGCAGCGACACGGCATCGGCGAGCTGACAGAGCTTCGCGAGCGTGATCTCATCGAGCCGCTGGCGCGAGAAGTCCATCAGCAGCCCGGCGTGCTCGCGGGAGAAGCGCTCGAAGCGCCGCGGATCGCGCTCGAACAGCTCCGGCACCGGCACGATGATCAGCCGCGCCGCCTGCGCGGCGAGCTCGGCCCATAGCGGCGTCTGCGGTCCGGGATTCGCGGTGAGTGTCATCAGTGCTCTCCTTGACCGGCCGGCGCAAGGCGCAGGCATCTAGGCCACACCCTAAGCTCGCGGCTCAGTTGCCGTAGTGAGCGGCGATCGAATCGACCACGTATTGTAGCTGCCTCTCGGTGAGCTCCGGATAGATCGGCAGCGCCAGCATCTCTGCTGCAGCCTGCTCGGACAGCGGGTAGTCACCGCTGCGGTGCCCGAGATACGCGAAGCATTGCTGCAGGTGCAGCGGCACCGGGTAGTAGATCTCGGTGCCAACGCCGGCGTCGCTGAGGTGCTGGCGCAGCGCGTCACGGTCGCGCACCCGCACGGCGTACTGGTTGAAGATGTGCCGCACGCCGGGCTGCACGTACGGCGTGTGCAGCGCGCCGCCGAGCTGCGCGCGCGCGAAAGCGGCGTCGTAGAACGCGGCGTTGCGCTGGCGGCCGGCCGTCCATTCATCGAGGCGTGGCAGCTTCACGTTGAGCACCGCTGCCTGCAACTCATCGATGCGGAAATTGCCGCCGATCAGCGCGTGGTAGTACTTCGGCTTGCCGCCGTGTACACGCAGCACCTCCATGCGCTCCGCGAGCGCGCCATCGTTGGTGATGCACATGCCGGCATCGCCGAAGGCACCGAGATTCTTGGTAGGAAAGAAGGACAGGCAGCCGACATCACCGAAGCTGCCGGCGCGGTGCTGCCCGGCATCCGCTGCGCCGATCGCCTGCGCCGCGTCCTCGATCACTTTCAAGCCGTAGCGGCCAGCCATGTCCATCAGCGGCACCATGTCGGCGAGCTGGCCATACAGGTGCACCGGCATGAGGGCGCGCACCCGTGCGCCGCTGCCACGATGGACGAGCTCGCCCCCGCGCCGCTCGCACTGGCGTTCGAGAAGCTCGGCGACCGCGGCGGGGCTCAGGTTGAAGGTGAGCGGATCGATGTCGCAGAAGAGCGGACGGGCACCGGTACGCGCGATGGTGCCGGCGGTGGCGAAGAAGGTGAAAGGGCTCGTCACCACTGCATCGCCCGTGCCGATGCCGAGCGCCATGAGGGCGAGCAGCAGGGCATCGGTGCCGGAGGAAACGCCGACGGCATGGCGACACTGGCAGTAGGCGGCGACGCTCGCCTCGAGCTCGCGCACAGCGGGCCCGAGAATGAAATGCTGGCTCGCACAGACCCGCTCGATGGCCGCCTGGATCTCGGCCGCGAGTGGCTGATACTGCGGCTTCAGATCCAGCAGCGGCACCTGCATCGCAGGCTGCGATCTCGAGGCGGTCACGGCCATGGGGCGCTCCGGCTGCGCACGCGGCGCGGAGGCGCGATTCTACTCCGGCGCCCCGGGGGCGCGCGGATAGCCGTAATACTCGCAGAACCAGTCGACGAACCTGCGCACCCCCACCTCGATGGGCGTCGCCGGCCGGTAGCCGACGTCCTTCACCAGGTCGTCGATGTCGGCGAAGGTTTCCGGCACGTCCCCCGGCTGCAGCGGCAGGAAATTCATCTCGGCCTTGCGCCCGAGGCACTCCTCGATGACTTCGATGTAACGCATGAGCTGCACCGGCTGATGGTTGCCGATGTTGTAGAGGCGGAAAGGCGCGAAGCTCGTCGCCGGGTCGGGCGCGCGGCTGTCCCAGTGCGGATCGGGCTGCGCGATGCGGGCGCAGGCACGCACCACGCCCTCGGCGATATCGTCGACGTAGGTGAAATCGCGGGCGTGATGCCCGCGGTTGTAGACGTCGATGGGGCGGCCTTCGAGAATGTTGCGCGTGAAGGTGAACAGCGCCATGTCCGGCCGTCCCCACGGGCCGTACACGGTGAAAAAGCGCAGCCCCGTGGTCGGCAGTGCAAACAGCGCCGAGTAGCTGTGCGCCATGAGCTCATTCGCCCGCTTGCTCGCGCCGTAGAACGACAGCGGATGATTGGCACCACGGTGCACGGAAAACGGCATGTCGGTGTTGGCGCCATACACCGAGCTGGTGGAGGCGTACACCAGGTGCTCGACGCCGTTGTGGCGGCAGCCTTCGAGCACATTCAGCGTGCCGGTGATGTTGCTGCGCACATAGGCGTGCGGCTCCTTCAGCGAGTGGCGGACGCCCGCCTGGGCGGCAAGGTGCACGACGCGCGCGAACTGCTCGCGCGCGAACAGCTCCGCCATCGCGGCGTCATCGGCAAGATCGAGCTTCACGAAGCGGAAGCGCGGCGCGGTGAGCCGCGCCAGGCGCGCCTGCTTGAGCGTGACGTCGTAGTAGTCGTTCATGTTGTCGAGACCGACCACCTCGTGGCCGGCATCGAGCAGCCGCTGCGCGGTGTGCGCGCCGATGAAGCCGGCAGCGCCCGTGACCAGGATCTTCATAGCCGTCCGTCGACCACGGCGGCGGGAAACACGTGCTTGATGTCGTACAGCACGTGCTGGCGGCGGCACAGCCGGCGCACGCCGCGCGCGCCGAGCTCGCGGAACTGCCGGTGGGCCACCGCCACGACCGCCGCATCGTAGCGATTCGGCTTCAGCGCGCGCACCGTGTTCAGCCCGTATTCGTGCCGGAACTCGGCGGCGTTTGCCCAGGGATCGTAGATCTCCACGCGCGCGCCCTGCTTGCGCAGCTCGCGCACCACGTCCACGACCTTCGAGTTGCGGATGTCGGGGCAGTTCTCCTTGAAGGTTATGCCGAGCATCAGTACCCGCGCGCCCTTCACGTGGATACGCTTTGCGGCCATGAGGCGGGTGATCTGTGCGGCAACGTGCAATGCCATGTTGTCGTTCAGACGCCGCCCGGCGAGGATCATCTCGGGGTGGTAGCCGATCTCCTGCGCCTTGTGCGTGAGGTAGTACGGATCGACGCCGATGCAATGGCCGCCGACCAGGCCCGGCCGGAAGGGCAGGAAGTTCCACTTGCTGCCGGCAGCTTTCAGCACCTCCTCGGTATCGATTCCGAGGCGGTTGAAGATGAGCGCCAGCTCATTGATGAGCGCAATGTTGACATCGCGCTGCGTGTTCTCGATCACCTTGGCGGCTTCCGCCACGCGGATGCTGGAGGTCTTGTGCGTTCCGGCCGAGACGATCCTGCGGTACAGCTGGTCGACGAACTCCGCGATCTCGGGCGTGGAACCGGAGGTGACCTTGCAGATGGTGGTGAGGCGGTGCTCCTTGTCGCCCGGATTAATGCGCTCGGGGCTGTAGCCGGCGAAGAAATCGCGGTTGAATTTCAGCCCCGACACCCGCTCGAGGATCGGCACGCAGACTTCCTCCGTGCATCCGGGGTACACCGTCGACTCGTAGATCACCAGCGCGCCCTTGGAGAGCACCGTGCCGACGCTCTCGCTGGCGCGCACCAGGGGTGAGAGATCGGGGCGCTTGTAGCCATCGATCGGAGTCGGCACGGTGACAATGAACACGCGGCAGCGGCGCAGCCCGTCCAGATCGGTGGTGTAGGTGAGCCGCTGCGCCGCGCGCAGCTCCTCGGCCGATACCTCGAGGGTGCTGTCGCGACCCTTGCGCAGCTGCGCCACCCGCTGCGGGTTGACATCGAAGCCGACGGTCTCGAAGTGCTTGCCAAACTCCACCGCGAGCGGCAGGCCCACGTAGCCCAGGCCCACCACACCGATCCGGCACTTCTGCAACCGCAGCATCACCACTTCCTTGTCGGCGACTCAGGCGCTCGAGCGCTGCGGCGCATCTTCCCGTTGCGGGGACGGCGGTGCTGCATCGCGCGGCTCTAGCACCGCCCACAACACCCGCCCGCCACTCGCGCGCGCGATGACGGCGAGCATCACTTCGTGCGCCGCGAGCTCCTCGGGGCTCGCCGCCGGCACCGGCAGCGCCACGGCGAGCCGCAGCGGCGGGCGCACCGTACGCACGCTGTTCTGGGCGTGTGCCGGCTCGTCGGCCTCCGAGAGCGCGAGCGCTCCCTGGCCGCCGGTCATCGCCAGATACACATCGGCGAGAATGCGTGCATCGAGGAGTGCGCCATGCAGCTCGCGCGCCGAGTTGTCGATCTCGTAGCGCTTGCAGAGCGCATCCAGACTGTTGCGCTGCCCGGGGTGCAGCTCGCGTGCCAGCGCGAGGGTATCGAGTACCTGGCACAAGCCGGCGACCTGCCGCGGCTCCCCCGACAGCCGTGCGAGCTCGGCATCGAGAAATGCGACATCGAAGGCGGCGTTGTGAATCACGAGCTCCGCGCCGCCGATGAACGTCAGCAGCTCTTCGGCGACATCGGCGAAGCGCGGCTGCCCGTCGAGATCGGTGCGCGAGATGCCGTGTACTGCGAGCGCGCCGTCGTCGATCTCGCGTTCGGGGTTCAGATAGCGATGGAAGGTGCGGCCGGTCCGGCGGCGGTTGACGAGCTCGACACAGCCGATCTCGATCACGCGGTGATTGAGCTCGGGTTCGAGCCCGGTGGTTTCGGTGTCGAGGACGACCTGGCGCATGGGGCGCGAGTCTACCGCAACGCCTGTTGCGACAACGCGTCGATCGCCAGGTTGGCGAGCCGATCGACACGTTCATTCCCGGGCACTCCGGCGTGACCGGGTACCCAGTGCCAGTCGATGCGATGGCGGGCGCTCAGCTCATCGAGCCGCTGCCACAGGTCCTGGTTCTTGACCGGTTTGCGAGCCGCGGTGCGCCAGCCGCGGGCCTTCCACGCCGCGAGCCACTCGGTGATGCCGCGGCGTACGTACTCGGAGTCGGTGTAGACGCGCGCCTCCACCGGACGCTTCAGCGCCTCGAGCGCGCGGATGACCGCGGTGAGCTCCATGCGGTTGTTGGTAGTGAGCGGCTCGGCGCCACTGATCTCGCGCTCGTGCGCGCCCGAGAGCAGCAGCGCCGCCCAACCACCGGGGCCGGGGTTGCCGCGGCAGGCACCGTCGGTGTAGATCTCGATCACGCCTGCGATCGGGTGGTGGGCTTGACGAGCCCGCCGATCACGGCGGGCTTCTCGCGGAATCGCGGCCGCACCGGCGTGAGTGTGTACACGCGCTTGCGCGCCTTGAGGAGAAACGCGCCCGCGGGCAGCGGATAGGTCAACCCGGCGCGCAGCATGCGCCCGGTGCCCTCGCCGCGCGACAGGCCGCGGCTCCACGGACTCAGGTAAAGATAGCGTCGGGCCGCCACAACCTCGAAGCCGAGCAACACCAGCCACTCGCGCAGCAGCCGCTCCGACAGCACGCGCCGCATGCCCGGCGGAAAGCCGCTGCGACTCCAGCGCGCGCGCATGCCCCACAGGCTCCAGGGACGGAATCCGAGCACGAGCAGCTGTCCCTCGCCCACCAGCACCCGGTCCACCTCGCGCAGGACGGCGTAGGGGTCGGGCGCGAATTCGAGCGTGTGCGGAAGCAGTGCTGCGTCGATGCAATCGCTCGTGACGGGCAACAGCGAAGGTCGCGCGATGATGTCGGCGCCGCCGCGGAAGGCCCCCGCAGCGATCAAGCTCTGGCGGCGCGAGCGGCTGCCGGCGAGCAGTTCGCGAGCGTTTCCCCAGGCCCCAACCTGCAGGAGTTCCCAGCCAAACACGTCCTCGAGGGCCTCGGCGAGCAGCTCCGACTCGGCCGCCAGCAGCGCCCGGCCCAAGGGCGTTTCCCACCAGGCGGAGAGCGCCGCGTCGCGGTCGAGGATGTGTGAAGTGCGAACTGGCACGATAGAAAGGCTGGCAATAGTGTGAATTTACCGGTTAAATTCCCGCCCCTGAACCAGTAGCGTCCTGCACCATGAGAACCCGTGCCCCTTGGCGCGGGAAAAGTAGCACGCCATCAGAGGGTACGGAACTTGGCGACGCCACCCATCAGACGCACACCCCACTCGCTGCTGGTCCCGACGCTTCTCGCATTGGCGGCCTGTGCCCACGCCCCACAGCGTCCCACACAGCCGCAGATTCTGGACAGCCCTCTGGGCAGTTTCGTCGCCCCTTCGAGCCCGGCGCCCGCTGACGCCCCGGCCGTAGCGGCCGCACCGACCGCCGAGCCGGCTGAGGGCGCAGCGAGCCCGACGACCGCTCCCCCGGCCGCCGATACGGCGGCGCCCGCGGCGCCGGCGACCGTGGCCGAGGCGATCGCCTCTGTGCAACCGCCACCCGCACCCGGCCCGACTCAGGTGGCCGGCCTCGATCCCGCGCAGTACGCCGATCTCTTCGATCGCATGCGTGCCGGGTTCCGGCTGGAGGACGGCAGCGAGCACCATGCCGTCGAGCAGGAGCTCCATTGGTACGTCTCGAACCCGGAGTACCTGCAACGCGCGTTCGGACGTGCCGACCTGTATCTCTACTACATCGTGACCGAGCTCGAACGGCGCGGCATGCCGCTCGAGCTGGCACTGCTGCCGGTCGTGGAGAGCGCTTTCGAGCCCTACGCCTACTCCCGTGCGCGCGCTTCGGGCCTCTGGCAGTTCATTCCCGGCACCGGCTCCAAATACGGCCTGAAGCAGGATTGGTGGTACGACGGCCGTCGCGACATCGTGGAGTCGACGCGCGCCGCGCTCGATTACCTGCAGTCGCTGCATGATGAATTCAACGGCGACTGGCTCCTCGCCATCGCCGCCTACAACTGCGGCGAAGCACTGGTCGAGCGGGCGGTGGACATGAACCGCGCCGCCGGGCGACCGATCGACTTCTGGGACCTGTGGCTGCCGCGCGAGACGAAGGCCTACGTACCGAAGCTTCTCGCCATGAAGAGCCTGGTGCTCGATCCGGAAAGTTACGGACTCGCTTTCAGCCCGATACCCAACCAGCCGTATTTTGCCCGCGTGCCGACGCAGGGCCAGGTCAATCTCCGCATCGCCGCCGAGATCGCCGGCATCAGTCCGGAGGACCTGTATGAGCTCAACCCCGCGTTCCACCGCTGGGCTACAGACCCCACCGGCCCCCACTTCGTGCTGGTGCCCGTGGAAGCGGCCGATGTGTTCGCGGAGAACATCACGCAGCTGAGCGCCGATCAGCGGCTCGGGGTGGCTCATTACACCGTCCACCGCGGCGATTCATTCGCGAGCGTCGCACTCAAGTTCCACACTTCCGTGATCGAGCTGCGCGAGCTCAACGACCTGCCGGTCGGGGGCATCGCGGTCGGCGATGACCTGCGGGTGCCGGGTGCAATGACTGATCTGCCCGCGAAGGTGATGCTAGCCGCCGCGCGCGTCGATGGCCGCGGCCGCGGGCGCGGCTCGCGCGCGCATGTGCAGGTCGTGCGCCGCGGTGATTCGCTGTGGACCATTGCGCGCCGCACCGGCATGAACGTCAACACCCTCGCCATGCTGAACGGCCTGCAGCCGGGTGATGAGCTGCGCACCGGACAGCGCATCCGACTCTCGACCGACTCGGGCGGCCGCGTCCACCGCCGCCATGTCGAGTACACGGTCCGCGAGGGTGACACGGTGTCGCTGATCGCGCGGCTGTTCCAGTGCAGCGTGCCCCAGCTGCTCGCCTGGAACGGGCTCAGCAGCCACCCGCACCTGCGCACGGGCCAGAAGCTGCGCATCCACCTCACCACCCGCCACGGCTGACTCAGGCTCCGCCTGTGCTCCGGCGCTGTGCCACGCGCAGCGCCGCCGCCACGCGCAGCACCGCTGACCGTGTGCCCTTTCCGGCATAATCCGGCCGGGAGGCACACGCTCATGGGATTTCTTGCGGGTAAACGCGCCTTCATCGTCGGGGTTGCGACCGATCGCTCGATCGCCTGGGGCATCGCGCAGGCGATGCATCGCGAGGGTGCGCAACTCGCCTTCTCCTATCTGAATGACAAGATGCGCGGGCGCGTCGAGCCGCTGGCGCAGTCGCTCGGATCGCAGCTCACCATGCCGCTCGATGTGACGGTCGAGGGGCAGTGCGATGCGGCTTTTGAGCAGCTGAAGCGCGAGTGGGGTGAGCTCGATATCGTCGTGCACGCGGTGGCCTTCGCGCCGCGCGAGGCGCTCACGGGCACTTTCCTCCAGGCCACGACCCGTGAGGGCTTTCGCATCGCCCATGATGTTTCGAGCTATAGCTTCACTGCGCTCGCGCAGTGCGCGCATCCGCTCATGACGGGCCGCCGCGGGGCGCTCCTCACCCTCACTTACCTCGGTGCGCAGCGCTCCATTCCGGGCTATAACGTCATGGGTCTCGCCAAGGCGAGCCTCGAGGCCAACGTGCGCTTTCTGGCGGCGGACCTGGGTCCGCAGGGGATCCGCGTCAACGGCATCTCCGCCGGCCCGATCAAGACGCTCGCTGCCGCGGGCATACCGGGTTTTCGCAAGATGTTGGGCCGCGTCGCGGAGATTGCACCCTTGCGGCGCAACGTGACACTCGAGGATGTCGGGAACGCCGCCGCCTTCCTGTGCTCGGATCTCGCCGCCGGCATTACGGGTGAGATTCTCTACGTCGACAGCGGTTTCAGCACCGTCGGCATGAGCTTTCCGCTCGAGGGCGAAGGCTAAACGGTGCCGCGCCGCGCGCGGCGCGCTACTCGAACGCTTTGGGGTTCTTGCGCACGCTCGCCGTGCGGCGCACCTCATCGACGTAGGCCAACACCGCGCCCGTGCCGAGGCGGTCGGTTTCCTGCTGGTAGCGGCTCGCCTGAGCTTCGTTATCGTGCGCGGCTGCGGTTCGCGCCCGGGTCACCGCGATGAGCGCCGCACCACCGTCATTGAGCGTCAGTGCACCGAACTCGGGCTTGCCCGCCGGGCGGGGCAGTGCGAAGGCCGCGTCGCGGATCTGCGCCGGTACCGAGGGGTCGTTGCGGCCGATGAAATGGGCCGGGTCGGCGCTCACCTTGAGCTCGCTGGCAATCGCATCGAACGAGTTACCCTTGAGAAGCTGATCGCGCGCGCGCTGCGCCGCCTTGAGGGCCGCCTGCGTGCCCTGTTCCTTGGTAATCGCGGCGACGATGCTGTCGCGGACCTCGGCGAGCGGCTTCGGCGCGGATGGGCGATGCTCGAGCACCTTGAAGATGACCAGCCGATCATCGCCGAGCAGCACGGGCCCGGCGAGTTTATCGGTACCGAGCGGTGGGTCGCCGAACAGCAGCTCCTGCAGCTGTGGGGCAGCGCCGAAAGGCACGCCGCCGGCGCCTTTCACGAACTCCTTCACCTCGCCCTGCTGCAGGTTGTACTGCTGCGCGAGCGCATTGAGATCCGCTCCGGGATCGGCGAGCTTCGCCTGCAACTGCTCCTGGATCTCGCCGAACCGATCGGTCGCGCGCGTGCGGCGTACCTGCGCCTCGAGCTCCGGGCGCGCCTCTTCGAAGGATTTGGACTTGCCCGCCTGAATCTCATCGAGGCGGATGATGTGATAGCCGTACTGCGTCTTCACCGGCCCTGCGATCTCGCCCACCTTCATGCCAAACAGTGCATCGGCAAAGGGTTTGACGAACGTGCTGCGCTCGGCCCAGCCGAGGTCGCCGCCGTTTTGCGCCGAGCCCGGATCCTGCGAGTACTGCTTCGCGAGCTCGCCGAAGTCCTTGCCCGACTTCACCTGCGCCAGCACCTGCTGCGCCTGGGCGAGAGCGGCGGCATCGTCCTTGCCGGTGATCAGGATGTGACGGGCATGACGCTTTTCCGGGATCTCGAGCCGGCTCTTCTCCTTCTCGTAGGCCGCGTGCAGGTCCGCATCGCTCAACTCCTGCTGCGCGGCGAGCGCATCGAGGCGCAGCTCGGCGTACTGCAGACGCGCCGCTTCGGGATTCATGTACTGCGCCAGGTGCTCCTTGTAGTAGGCCTGCACGGCGGCATCGGTTACGGCGGTGGTCGATTTAAAGCGGTCCGCGGGCAGGCTGAGGTAGCGCACCTCGCGTTGCTGGTCCTCGAGATCCGTCAGGCGGGTGAGCTCGGCGGGTGTGAGAAAGTCCGAGGCACGAATACCGCCCTCGAGCTGCAGTTGCTGCAGGTCGGTGCGCAGCTGCGCCTGATAGGCGTCCACCGATATGCCGGCCTGTGCGAGTGCCGCCCTGGCGGCCTCGGGGGAGTAACGGCCGTCCACCTGGAATGCGGGCTCGGTCTGCACGGCCTCGCGCAGCGCCGCGTCGCTGACGCGGTAGCCGAGATCGTGCGAGCGCTGCGTTAGGAGCGCGCGGCGGATCAGGCTTTCCAACACCTGGTCCTGCAGCCGCGTGCGCAGCGGCGCCGGTAATTCGCTCCCCCCCAGACGCTGTTGCCATGCGCTCTGCTGGCGCAGCCAGGCGTTGCGTGCCTCCTCGATCGAGATCTTGCTGCCGTTCGCTTCGGCGGCGTAGTTCGAGCCGCCGAAATTCAGATTCACGATCCCATAGGCGCCCCAGGCCGCGAACACGAAAGAGAGCACGCCCACGAAGAGGTAAGTGATCCACTTGCGGCGTGCGCTGCCCTCGCGGCCTTTGAGGGCGTCTCCGATTCTCTGCAGCATGTGCGGACTGGGTGGCTATGGCGGCAATGTGGCGGAGCGGACGGGACTCGAACCCGCGACCCCCGGCGTGACAGGCCGGTATTCTAACCAGCTGAACTACCGCTCCGCTTCGGGGGTGCGAATGCTATCGGATTGAACAATAAGGCTACAAGCGATTTCGCTTGACCCCCTGCGGTCACCGGGGGCCCGGGGTTTCCGCACGGCGCCGTCCTCGCCAAAGGCAGTGCCGGGATCCGCCGGCGCGCCGGTGGCGTCAACGAAACCCACACTCCCGCGCTTCGTACAGCAGCCGTTCAGACTGTTCATAACTTATTGCGCCAGCTCGCCTTACTACTGCGTCGCCAACGTAAGACACGCTGCACACGAGCCCGTTCCGTCAGGCACAATGTAGTAAAGGCTTATAAGGATCCGTCCCATGGTGAAGCTCTCCTGCGCGCTCCTCGGCACACTCGCCGCCGTGTGCATCTCTGCGCCCGCTCTCGCCGGGCTCGGTGGCGATGCGTCCTCGGTGGAGGCGGACCGCGCGAGCATGAAGGGCGTGGTGCGCACTACGCCGTTCGTCGACTACGACATACACGAGATTCAAACACCGACGGGCACGGTGATTCACGAGTACGTGTCGGCACAGGGCAAGGTGTTCGCTGTCAGCTGGAATGGACCCGGGTTGCCGGATCTCCAGCAGCTGCTCGGCAGTTACGCAGCGCGCGCGACAAAGGCGCAAATCCGCAGCCCACTCTACAACCACCATCACCTGCGCATCGAGACGCCGGACGCGGTGATGGAGTTCGATGCTTATCTGCGCAGCCGCTCCGGGCGCGCGTGGGTGCCGGCGCTCTTCCCGCAGAGTATGGCCCCCAAGGACATCGGCTAGCGGCCGCACAAGAACAGAGGACCACCCCGTGCGTAAGTTCCTGGCTCTGATCGTAGCTCCCCTCGTAATCCTCGCCGGGTGCGGCGGCAGCGGCACCTCGACCAATTCGTCGCCCCCACCACCGCCGCCACCGCCACCGACGCAGGTCATCGCGACGCCCGGGCCGCCGAACGTCGAGAAGATGGTCATCGATGCCGGCCCCGGCGCATTGACGTCAGCAGCGGTAAACACGGCCTTCGTTACCGTGACGGTCTGCATACACGGTACCAGCAGCTGCCAGAACATCGATCACGTCGAAGTCGACACGGGCTCGATCGGCCTGCGGATCCTTCACGACGCGACGACGGTAGATGCTGCGGGAAATCCTGCGGGGCCATTCACCCTGGCGTTGCCGGCGGTAGCGGATCCCGTCCACCCGGCCAACGTGCTCGCTGAATGTTTGCAGTTCGCCGACGGCTTCAGCTGGGGCTCGGTCAACACGGCCGATATCAAGCTGCCGGTGTCCGGGAAGACTGCGACCAATGTCGTGGTTCAGGTGATTGGCGCCGCCTCTGCCGGGGTCCCATCGAAGGCCAGCCCGACCTGCTTACCCCCGCCGCCGATCAACGCGAACTCGTGCTCGGGGATCGAGGACACCGTGCCGTGCTTCGGCGCCAACGGCATCCTGGGTGTGGGTCCCTTCGTCAACGACTGTAACAGCACGGGCGATTGCGACCCGGCACCCACGAAAACAGTTGGCGGAGTCACATATCCCGGGAACTCGGCGACATACTTCAGCTGCACGACAGCCGCAACACCCGTCTGCGCTCAAGTCGGTGCCGGCGACGTAACGACCGCGCAACAGGTACCTAATCCGGCAACGCTCTTCGCCTCGGACAACAACGGCGTGATCGTCGAATTGCCGGCCGTGGGAGCCGACGGGGCTCCGGCGCCGCAGAATGGCTCGCTGGTATTCGGTATCGGCACCGAGACCAATAACGCCCTCGGCGGCGCGACCAAGCTGCCGATGTGTTATGGCAGTGGATCGCAGTGCATGCTGAACGGCACGCCGCTCTTCGGCACGGTGTCCGCCACCCTGAACGGCACGACGTATCAACAGAGCTACCTCGACAGCGGCTCGAACGCGAACTTCTTCCCCACCACTTCGATCCCGAGCTGCAACGCGCCGAACGCGGGATTCCTATGCCCCGGCTCGACGACCAGCGAGAGCGCGACGTTGACGGGCACCGATGGGACTACGGCGGCGGCGGATTTCAGCGTTGCCAACGCGGACTCGCTCTTCATGCAAAACAACTCCATGAACTTCGCGTTCTCCAACCTGGCCGGCAGCAACTACAGCTCGACGGGCCTGCCGAACGACACACTCGATCTCGGCCTGTCGTTCTTCTACGGCCACAACGTATTTACGGGCTTCGAGGACCTCGCGAGCGGCGCAGCACCCTACTTCGCCTACTGAGGCCGCTCCGACCGCCTGAGGCGGGCGGCATGCGCGCCGCGCTCAGCTGCGCTGCGAGAAACGCCGGCGATACTGCCCCGGCGTCGCGCCGACCCGCCGGCGGAAGTGGTGGCGCAGCGACTCGGCGCTGCCGAGGCCGACGCGCGTCGCGATACCCTGCGCGGTGAGACGGGTGGTCTCGAGCAGCTCCTTGGCGCGCTCGAGGCGTTCGGCGAGCAGCCACTGGTGCGGCGAGAGCCCGGTGCTCGCCGTGAATTCCCGCTGCAGCGTGCGCGTGCTCATCGCCGCGCGCGCGGCGAGCGATGCCAGCGTGTGGGGTGCGCCCGGATGCGCGCGCACGAAATCCATCAGCCGTGCGAGGCGACCGCGCCCGTCCGCGGCCAGCGGCCGCGGCACGAACTGCGCCTGGTCCCCCTCGCGGTGCGGCGCCACGACGAGGCGCTGCGCCACCTGGTTCGCGATCCTCGCGCCGAAGTCGCTGCGCACCAGGTGCAGCAGCATGTCGAGCCCCGCGGCGGAGCCGGCCGAGGTCAGCACCCGCCCCTCGTCCACGTAGAGCGCATTGGGCTCGACGCGAATGCGCGGGTAACGCGCCGCAAGCTGCGCCACGTATCTCCAGTGAGTGGTGGCGCGACGGCCGTCGAGTACGCCGGCAGCGGCCAGCACGAACACCCCGGAGCAGATGGAGCACAGCCGCGCGCCCCGCGCGAGTGCCCGCCGCAATATCGCGAGAAGCAGCGGCGGTGGCGCCTCCTCGGGGTCGCGCCAACCGGGAATGATGATCGTATCGGCGGAATCAAGCAGGCGCAGTGGCTGGCGTACCCGCAGCTCGACACCTCCGGCGGCCCGCAACGGCCCGCGCTCGAGCGCGCACACCAAAAACTCGTACCACGGCACGCCGAGCTCCGGGCGCGGCAGCGCGAAGAGCTCCACCGTGCAGCCGAACTCGAAGGTGCACAGCCGATCGTAGGCCAGCGCGACCACTTTGTGCCGCATGGCGTGATCTTAACGGATGCCGACGTTCGCGCCACTGTGGCGCGCAGAGAGCGCGGCGCACCGGCGCTCCGGCTGCCCGTGCGGCCGCTGTGTTCTGCGATCCACGCCCGGCCGTCGCGCCGGGGACGCGTGGCATCATAGGCAGCATGAGCAAGCTGCAGAAAACCGCCGCGGCAGTGCTGATCGTGCTGCTCGTGGCCGCCGGCTACGGACTGTGGGCGACCAATCCTGCGCCGCTGACGCCAGTGCGGCGGGTGAGCGCGCCAGACACCGCGGCCGCCTCGGCCGCCGACATGCCGGTCATAGACCAGAACACCCTCCTCACGGCGCAGCGTCTATCACGCCTTGCCAGCACGCCCGAAGAGGAGTCGCTCGCGCAGTCAGCCGTGCAGGCCGCCGATCACGAGCTCGAGCTCGCCTTCACGGCCGCCCTGCGGCACCTCGAGGCGCATCCGCCCGCGCTCAGCGCGGACGCGGCCCAAATTCAGGAGCGGCTGGTCGAGGCGCAGCAGACACTGGCGAGCGAGACGGACAGCGTCAAACAGCTTACCAAGGAGCTCGCTCAGGCCCCGGAAGCCAACAAGCCGGCGATCCAGGACCGGCTCGATCTCGCGCAGTCGCGCATGGAGCTCGCACAGGATGAGGTGCACGAGGCGAACGATGACCTGCTGCAGGCGGGCGGCAACGTGCACCAGCGCATTCAGCTGATGCAGCAGGAACACCAGGCTCTACAGCGCAACAACGAAACCCGCGCTGCCCCGGCGCCCGCCAGCACGCTCGGCTCGTTACGCGGCATCGTTGGCGCGATTCGCGAGTGGCTGGCGCTGCGGAAAAAAGGGCGCTGGCTCAGCGAGGCGCGGCAGCAGGTCCTGGCCAGCGTGGCGCAGCTCACCACCGAGCGCCAGCAGATTGCCGCGGATCTCGCCGCGAGCAAGGCGAGCGTCCCCGAGCTCTCGTCCCGCGCACGGCACGCCTCCTCAGGGAGCGCACCGGCCGCGGGCAGCGCGCCGGCCGCGGGCCGGGCTCCCGCCGCCAACGCCCCAACCGGTGCAGCGCCTGCCGCGATGCCGGCCAGCGCGAACGCGCCGGCGGCCCCCGCGGGGCGGAAAGCGGGCGCTGCGACCGCGGAGGCTCCGAGCCTCCTCGGCGTCACACGTCAGATCGCCGCCGAGCAAAACCGCCTGACGCTGCGCGATCAACGCATCGCCGCGCGCCGGCGCCTCGCTGACATCTACGGCCAGTGGCAGTCGCTCGTCGGCTCGCAGGAACGCGCGGTGCTGCATCGGTGCCTGCAGGGCGCGGCGATCGTGCTGGCGGCGCTGCTGCTGCTGCTGTTCGCCGATCGCTGGCTGGAACGGCTCCTCGGGCGCGCGCGGGTCGACCGCCGTCAACTGGCCACGCTGCGCAGCGTGGTCGGCGTCGCGCTGCAAATCGTGGCGGTGGCGGTCATCCTGCTGATGCTCGTGGGACTGCCGGGACAGATCGGCGCCATGCTCGGCCTCGTGGGCGCCGGTCTCACGGTGGCGCTGAAGGACTTCATCGTTGCCTTCGTGGGCTGGTTCGTGCTCATGGGCAGAAACGGCATGCGCATTGGCGACTGGGTGGAGATCAACGGGGTGAGCGGCGAAGTGATCGAGCTCAACATGTTCCATACCGTGCTGCTGGAAACGGGTAACTGGACCGACGCCGGACACCCCACCGGCCGACGCGTGACCTTCACCAACAGCTTCGCGATCTCAGGTCACTACTTCAATTTCTCGACTTCGGGTCAGTGGCTGTGGGACGAGCTGTCGGTCATGGTGCCGTACGACCGTGACCCGCACGCGGTCGCGGACGCGATTCAGAAGGAAGTAACCGAAGCAACCGCCAAGGACGCCAGCCAGGCTGAGCAGGAATGGCGGCGCGCCTCGCGTGGCGAGCGCGGTGTAGGCTTCACCGCGCAGCCGGGTATCGCCGTGCGCCCGGCCGCCGGCGGCGTGGAGATCGCGGTGCGCTACGTCACCCGCGCGAGCGAACGCCTGGCGCTGCGTGGCCGGCTCTACCAGTCGGCGGTGCAGCTGCTCGCGACGCCCGCCGCGCCAGCCGCACATGCCTGAGGGGCCGCGCATGCCTGAGGCACGCACGCGACTGCCGGCACTGTTCCTCGGGCACGGCAGCCCGATGAACGCGCTCGACTCGAACGACTGGACGCGTGGCTGGGCAGCACTCGGCGCAACGCTGCCGCGCCCGCGTGCGGTGCTCGCGATCTCGGCTCACTGGTACATCGAAGGTAGCGCCGTGACGGCCATGGATTCGCCGCGCACCATTCACGACTTCGGCGGCTTCCCGCGCGAGCTGTTCGCGGTGCGCTACCCCGCCCCGGGCGATGCGGCGCTGGCCGCCCGTGTGCAGGAGCTGCTCGCGCCACTGCCCGTGTCCGCCGATCGTGAGTGGGGCCTGGACCACGGAACCTGGTCCGTGCTCTGCCACCTCTACCCGCAGGCGGACGTGCCGGTGGTGCAGCTGAGCCTCGATGAGACGCAACCGCCCCGCTTCCATTACGAGCTCGGCACACGCCTGCGACCGCTGCGTGAAGAAGGGATCCTGGTGCTCGGCAGCGGCGACGTCGTGCACAACCTGCAGGCCTTCGCCCGGGGGCGGCATCAGGCGCCGTACGACTGGGCGCTGCGTTTCGAGGCGCACGTGCGAGAAGCCCTGGCGCGTGGCGATCACGGGCCGCTCATCGATTACGCCACACTCGGGCGTGATGCGATGCTCGCCGTGCCAACCCCGGAGCATTACCTGCCGCTGCTGTACGTCATCGGCGCGAGCGTGCCGGGGGAGTCCGTGAGCTTTCCCGTCGAGGGTATAGCGGGTGGCTCGGTGTCCATGCTGGCGGTGCAGCTCGGCACCTGACGGGCTCAGGGGGCCGTCGCGGTGCGCAGCGGCTGCAGCAGCTCGCCGGGCCGAAACACACGCCCATCCCGCAGCACGTAACTGCCGCGGCTCAAGTTCGCGAGGTCAGCAAGCGGATCGGCGTCGAGCACGACCAGGTCCGCCAACTTTCCCGGCGCAACGCTGCCGAGATCCGGCACCGCTACCGTAAGCGCGCCGTTGACGGTGGCGGACTTGAGCACCTGCAGCGCCGTGAGTCCCGAGCGCTGCATCAGATCCATTTCGCGAAAGACCGAGGGACCGTGCACCGTGCCGATGTTGCCGGCGTCCGTCCCCATGACCACGGTGATGCCGGCATTCCAGACGGTGAGGAGATTCTGCATCGCCACCGCCGGCAGCGCCGGCTCGCGATGCTCCTTGAGGAGCTTCGCCATGCGCTCGGGCAGGTGCTCGATTGCCGTGCCCTCGGGGAGGTGGAGGCGGGCGAGCACGTCGGGATCCGCGAGGCGCTGCTCCGCTTCGGTCGGCTGCCAGAGCCCCGAGAGTGCGTAGACATAACCGAGCGGCACGAACAGCGTCGGGCAATAAAGGATGTGGCGAGCGCGTGCCAGGGCGATGAATTCCTCGTCCACCGGCTCGTCCTGCACCGAATGCACGAGGTAGTCGGCGCCGGCGCGCAGCGCGGATTTGGCCACGAGGAGCTCGGTAGCGTGCACCGCGAGGCGCAGCCCGGCGGCGTGCGCGGCATCAGCCGTGGCGCGCACGATCGCCTCCTGCGTGGCGAGATCATCGCCGGGGCGATGGATGTACCAGACCTTGATGTAGTCAGGCTTGCGGGACAGCTCCCGTGCCACCAGCTGCCGCGCTGCCTCCGGGGATTCGATGCGAATGATGGGCGGATCGCCGAGATCGAGCTGTGGGCGCGCCACCATGGAGATCAGCGGCCCGGTCGCGGCAACTCGAGGCGCTGCCCGGCTCGCCCGTGCCGCCTCGCGTACGTCGAAATTCCAGAACGGGCCGCCGACATCCGCCGCGCTCGTGACGCCGCTCGCCAGATATACCCTGAAGGTATCGGCGAGCCGCGCCTGGTTGCGCCGCACCTCCTCGGCGTAGGGCACGAGGAAGTTGAGGTCGACAACATCGGGACGGGTGTAGAGATCCCCCGACTGGAAGAAATGCACGTGCGAATCGACGAGTCCGGGGATCACCCACTTGCCGTGAGCATCGATCACCACTGCGCCGCGCGGCGCGCGCGTCTGCGCCGCGGGGCCCACCGCGGTTATGCGGTTGCCGGAGATGAGGATGGTGCTGTCAGGGGCGACCACCGCGGCACCCTCGAGCTCCGGGTGGATCACCGTGGCGCCGACGATGGCAGTCACCTGCGCTGCGACGGCAGCGCCTCCAGGCAGCGCCGCGGCGCTCAGCACCAGGGTGATGATCGTCCAGGCGCAGTGGGCCCGGCGGCCGGACTTACCCCGGCTTCGCGGATCGGACGCCACACTCATGAGAACCCTCGCCCTGCGGTGCTGTTGGTGACCGGTCGGTGTAATGACAAGCGGCACTGTGAGCCATCGGCTTTGCTGGCGCAACAGCCACTAGCGCCGCGTGGCCTCATAGATGGACAGCTGCGCGCGAGCTCCCGGCTTCTCGAAGCTGACAATCTTGCGCAGCGTGATGCTCGAGACTTTGTCGCCAAACACCCCATTCAGGTAGAAGGGCAACAGTTGTTGCGGCACGACGATCCAGGTCGGTGCTCCGTCGAGCAGATTGGCGAGTCGTGCATCTTTGGTGCGCAGCTCTTGCCCATGCTCGCCGTAGAAGATCGGGTGTACAGGTTGCCTCCATGCGCGCGGCAGGTAGGTGCTCAACTGGTACGCGCTGTGTCCATCCAATGACAGGATCGTGCGCGGTGCGTTCGCTGTCCTCAGAAGGAATTGCGCCGCCTCAGGGTAGCCGTAGCCCGAGCTCCATCCCTCGATGTACTGAAACCGGTCCAACGGCGACCAGTTGGCCGACAGGGGATCGAAGATCAGCCGGCCCGATTGAAATCCCATGAAACCGAGACTGAGTCCCAGGACTGCCAGCTCGATGGCCCGCGAAAAGCGCCGCAGGCGCAGCGCGAGACTGTGCCAGCCGGAGGCCGCCGCGACGATGAGCGGCGGCAGCGTGAACAGCAGGTAGTGCGAAAACCAGGACACCGCGAGCAGCCCGATCGACAACATCGGTATGGCGCCCACCGCTATCAGCCAGCGCAGGCGCCAATCCTGGAGGAACGCGCTGGCGATGAGGCCCAGCAGTCCGATGACCACGACCGGCCCCGACAACTGCGCAGTCAGCTCGCCCAGCAGATTGGGACGCGGCAGGCCGGCGACCGCCGCGATGTCACCGTATCGCCCGAGCGCGATCCCGATGAGATCCGGCAGGCCGAAACCGGGTGACTTGCCGTGCTGCACCCGTGCAATCGCGACGCCAATGACGACCAGCGCCAGGCAGAGGGCGGGCGCGTGAGCGGCCAACACCTTGGTAAGTGCCGGAGGTTGCAGCACAACGCGCCGCTCGGGCGCCGGCATCAGCAGGATCGCAAGCGGCATCGAGACCAGGAACACGAATCCGACCGGAAGCTTGGCGAATGCTGCCAGCAGCAGTGCAAGCGCGAGGGAAACCGCGCGCGGCCAGGTCGGTGATGCGATGAGACCGAGGACACAGAGCAGGACCCAGATGCCTGCCGCGCACAGGAACATCTCCGAGAGCGCGAGCCGCTGGAGATACACGACAAAGGGACACACCGCGAAGAGCACGCCGCTCGCAAATGCGGTGCCACGGTCACTCACCCGCAGCGCCAGCCGATAGGTGAGCACGGCTGCGATCATGCCGGCGAGCACGTGCATGGCGCGAATGGCGGCGAGCGGCCGCGGGGCGAACCGTGCCAGCGGCACCATCGGCCACGCTTCGAGCGGCTTGCCTTCACCGAGAGAGAGGAACCACTCGTTCGCATCGAGTGCGCGCCAGATCCAGCGCAGTTGGGAGCCTTCATCCTCGAAGGCCGGCAGAGCCATCAGGTTGGCGAACGCCAGGGAGCCGAGCAGCAGCAGTGCTACGACCGGCAGAATGTCACGGTTATCCAGTGTCAGGACCGGAGTGTGAGCGCGGGTGCCTGGCGTGCTCACCGCGAACAGAGGTCACCGCTTCCTCATGAGGATGAGGAAGTGATCGCCCATGGAGCGCAACATCGGCCACCCCGCGACGCGCCGGTCGATGCGCCACAGCCGCTCGTAACCGCGCCGGTGCCGCTCGCGTATCGAGTCGAGGTACGGCGGCGGCGCGAACACACACACCCCGCGATAGTGGACCAGAGCGAACTCGGGCGCGAACGCCCCAAAGAACTCACGCGGCGAGTAATAGCGCGTCCAGACCGTATGCCTGTTGAGACTCACCGGCACGACGTTGCTGGCGTAGCGTACCTTGATCCGCGACCAGCGTCCGCGCCGGGCGTAGTGGAGAACCTCCCACGGACAGACCCGCCCGATCACCGTGAACACCAGCACCCCGTCAGGTCTCAGCAGGCGGGCGCAGGCACGCGACACCGCGGCGAGGTCGGGCACGCAGTTCAGCGGGCCCAGGTTCGAATAGGCGCCGTCAAAAGTCCCCATGCCCTCGAGTCGCTCGAGCTCGTGTGCACCAACCGTCAGCGCCTCCACGCGGTCCGCCATGGCCTCCGCACGCGCGCGCGCGGCCGTGCGCGCGACCATCTCGGTCGACCAGTCCGTCGCGACCACCCGGTGCCCGCGCTGCGCCATGCGGACCGCGTCGAGTCCGGTACCGCAGCCGAGGTCGAGGAGCCGCGTATTGGGCGCAAACGTCCGGTCGAGCCAGCGCCACATCTCCGCGCGCATATCCTGGATCAGCAGGTTGTTGCCGCGCGGACCGTCGTAGTCCCCGGCCACACTGTCAAAGGCCTCCCGTGTCTCGCGCAGGCGCGTAACTGAGTCACCCTGGGTCATCGTCGCGCAATGGCTCCATCAACAGCCGCCCCATCCGTCCCCAGCCCCAAGGCCGCCGCGCGGCTCCACAGGCAGCGCACGCACACTGCAAACATCGTCAGGAGCAGAAAGAGCCTCGGGTAGGCGAGCACCGACAGCACTCCGCGCCCTTCGAATCGCGCGGTAAGGCCGTAAGGAAAGAATCCGATGAGAGCGTAGCATCCCAGCACCAGATAGGCACACGCCGGCGAGCGGACGCGCAGAAAGGAGTCGACCAGCAAACCGACGGGCAGCCACAGCAGAACGAAGTGATACGTCGCCGTTCCCGGCGCCAGCAACAGCGTCACGATTCCCAACAGTCCGATCGAGGGTGCGATTGCCAGCGCGGGCGGTGCGCGTGCCAGTCGCACCAGGGTCGCGATCGTCAGCAGTGCGATCGCAAGCTTCGTGACGACCACAGCCATGCCCGCGATGACCGGCGCCGCGACCACCGGCCGGGGATTGGCCGCCCCATCGAACACGAACCAGCGGCGATAGAGAGTATCGAATGACTGAAACGAAGCTGCAAACGGATCCTGCATGCTGAGTTTGGCGACCAGGTGGCTGCCAAGGACCGAGGTGAGGTATTGCTCATGAATCTTCCAGCCCAATACCGCGACGCTCGCCAGGCCTATGGCGAGGATGGCGAGGGCTCCGCCGATGACTACCTGCCAGCGTTTCTGCACCGCGAAATAGACCAGGAAAATCACGGGAAAGTATTTGAGCGGCGTGAAAAGTCCGAAGCATGCACCGGACAGCCACGGCCTGCCCGCAAGGTACGCGTAGTAGCCGAGAATGCAGGATAACGAAACCAGAATGTAGGGCTGCCCGAGGCGCAGCGCCCCGAGGATCGCCGCGCCCGAGAGCAAAACCAACAACGCGGCATCGGCCACCCGCCACGCGAGAATCCTCGCCAGCAGGATGATCGAACCGATGAGGCACAGAACGCTCAGCGCAGTGACTACCCGCAGAGCGTTGAGCGGCTCGAGGCTCGCGAGGGGAACCAGCAGCAACGCCGTAGGCGGCGGAAACGGCGAGAACTTTCCTTCCGCGGGTGTGCCGATCTGGTAGCGGCGCATCTGCTCCTGGAACCACGGAATATCGTAGAGGCGCTCGGCGCTGCCGCCTTCGGCGACGATCCTGGCGGCGGTGAAGTAACTCGGAAAGTCGCTCGTCACGCGCGAGCTGGCCGGCACTATGCCGCGGGCGATGACGTACGCCGCGAGCGCTGCCAGCAAAAGGAGCGCGAGCCCTCTGTTCGGGAACACTCGGGTCACAGCCTGCCCGGTGCGCGGCGGTACAGCCGCCGTACAATGACCGAGGCAGGCGGCCTTCCCTCGGCGCTGCACGCCGCACTGCTGCGCTCCTTGAGGTGGACCACATCATGGAAGATGATGTGCTACACCAACATTTGTCAATTGCGGCATCGCTCCTGAGGTGCGGAGGAAGACAACTTGCGTTGTCTCGTCACCGGTTGCGCGGGCTTCATCGGCAGCACTCTGACCGAGCGGCTGTTGGCGCGTGGCGATACGGTAGTGGGTTATGACAACTTTTCCACGGGACAGGAGCGCTTCCTGATCGGTGCGCGTCAGTATCCCGGCTTTCGGCTGATCCGCGCCGACCTGCTCGATGCGGGAACGCTCGCCGCGAGCATGCGCGAAGTGGACTTCGTATACCATCTCGCCGCCAATGCCGACGTTCGCTTCGGCACCGAGTATCCCCGCAGGGATCTGGAGCAGAACACCATTGCCACACACAAAGTGCTCGAGGCGATGCGACGCAACGGCCTGAGGAGAGTCGCCTTCACCTCCTCGGGTTCAGTGTACGGAGAAGCGGTGTTGGTACCGACACCGGAAGATGCACCCTTTGCGCCGCAGACCTCGCTGTACGGGGCCTCCAAGATGGCCGCCGAGGGGCTGATCACCGCCTACTGCGCCGGCTTTGGCTTCCAGTCTTACCTCTTCCGGCTGGTGTCGGTGCTCGGCGAGCGTTATACGCACGGACATGTGCTGGATTTCTACCGGCAGCTGCGCGCGGACAGCAGCCGGCTGCGCGTGCTCGGCGATGGACGCCAGCGCAAGTCGTATCTCTACGTTCACGACTGCGTGGATGCCATGTTGACCGCGGTGGGGCGCGCCAGCGCGCCGGTCAACATCTTCAACGTCGGCTGCGACTCCTCGTGCGAGGTGCGCGAATCGGTCGGCTGGATCTGTGAGGCGCTCGGCGTTACGCCGCAGATCGAATACGGCGGCGGCGACCGTGGCTGGCCTGGTGACAACCCGGTCATCGTCCTGGAGACGAGCCGCATTCGCGCGCTCGGCTGGCGCCCGCGGCTGACTATTCGCCAGGCAGTGCTCGCTACTCTCGAGTACCTCAGGGCGAATCCCGACGTCGTGGATGGCTGCCGATGAATGTAGCCCACGTCCTCGAGAACCGCTGTGCGCTCGTCACCGGCGCCAGTCAGGGACTCGGTCGCGAAATTGCGCGTCATTACCTCGCGGCGGGTGCGAGTCTCGCGATCTGCGCACGCGACCAGCAGTTGCTCGAGACCGCGGCTGCGGAGCTCCGGACGCTGGCGCGGCCGGGGCAGGCGGTGCTCGCGGTGCCGGCCGATGTCTCGCGGCCCGAGGACGTCGCGCGCCTCGTCGCTGCAGCCCTCGCCCATTTCGGTCACCTCGACATACTGGTCAACAACGCCGGGGTGGCGGGTCCGACCGGTGCAGTCGAGAGCCTCGATTGGGATGAATGGGTGTACACGCTGCAGACCAATCTGCTCGGCGCTGTGCTGCTGAGTCGCGCGGTACTGCCGCACTTCAAACGGGCCGGACGCGGCAAGATCGTGCAGTTGTCAGGTGGCGGCGCCACCCAGCCGCTACCGATGCGCAGCGCCTACGCGGCATCGAAGGCCGCAGTCGTCCGCTTCGTGGAAACGCTCGCCGAAGAGACGCGCGCTTACCGCATCGATGTGAATGCGCTCGCCCCGGGCCCCCTCAACACGCGCATGCTCGACCAGCTCCTCGCCGCCGGTCCATCCAGCGCCGGAGGCGAGCTGCACGAGCTGTGGCTGCGGCAGAAACAGCGCGGCGGTGTTCCGCTCGGCAAAGCCGCCGAGCTGGCCGTATTTCTCGGATGCGATCTGAGCAACGGCATCACCGGGAAACTGCTGAGCGCGGTCTGGGATCCCTGGAACACCCTGCCCGGTCACCTCCAGGTACTCAACAGCACCGATGTCTATACGCTGCGCCGCATCGTCCCGCACGATCGGCACCTCGACTTCGGGAGTGGCGAGTGAACGTCGCGCTCATCGGCTGCGGCGCCGTGGGGGGCAAACGCGCACGCCATCTGGCCGGGGCGCGCCTGGTTCACTGTGTGGACCTCGACCGCGCGCGCGCCGCGCAGCTCGCCGCGCTGAGTGATGCCTGTGCCTGCGGCCTGGATTGGCGCGAGCCGCTCGGCCGCGACGACGTCGCTGCCGTCATCGTCGCCACCCCGCCGGATGTGCAGCCGCGGATCGTGCGCGCGGCCATCGCAGCCGGCAAGCACGTGCTCGTGGAGAAGCCCGCCGCGCGGCATGCCGAAGAGCTCGCCGGTCTCCCACAGCTCGCCGCGGAGCACGGCGTGTGCGTACGCGTCGGGTTCAATCACCGCTTTCACCGCGCCTTCCAACAGGCGCGGCGGCTGGTCGATTCGGGCGCGCTGGGGCCGCTCATGTACCTGCGTGCGCGCTACGGTCACGGTGGCCGGCCGGGTTATGGCAGTGAGTGGCGTGCGCAGCCCGAGCGCGCGGGCGGCGGTGAACTCACCGACCAGGGAGTGCACCTCATCGACCTGGCGCGCTGGTTTCTCGGCGAGTTCGTCGAGGTCGACGGATTCGCCCACACGTATTTCTGGGACATGCCGGTCGAGGACAACGGCTTCATGCTGCTGAAGACCGCCGCCCGGCAGGTGGCGTTTCTTCACGCCAGCTGCACCGAGTGGAAGAATACCTTCTGCTGGGAGCTCATCGGCCGCCACGGCAAGCTCCAGGTGGATGGCCTCGGAGGCAGCTACGGAGTCGAGAGACTGACCTGGTATCGAATGCTCCCCGAGATGGGTCCGCCGGAAACCACCATCTGGGAGTACCCGATGCCAGACAACTCGTGGGCGACGGAGATGGCGGAGTTCATTGAGGACGTGCGTCACGGGCGTGAGCCGGCGCCGGGACTCGAGGATGCTCGCGCCGCTCTGGCGGTGGTGGGCAAAATCTACACGGCTTGCGGCCATGATCATCGCGCGTAGTCCGCTGCGCATCACTCTCGGCGGTGGCGGCACGGATCTGCCCTCGTACTACGTGCAACGCGAGGGCTTCCTGATCGCAGCAGCGATCGACAAATACGTGTACGTCAGTGTCATGCGGCCGTTCCGCCCGGGCATTTACCTGAAATACTCAGCGCTCGAGCACGTCGAGCAGGTGGCAGACGTCAGGCATCCGATCATTCGCGAAGCGTTGCATCTGCAGGATCTCGCAACGCCCCAGATCGAGATCACGACTCTCGCCGACATTCCCGCGGGGACCGGGCTCGGGTCGTCGGGAAGTTTCACCACTGCACTGTTGAAGGCGCTGTACGCGCAGGAGCGCCGCGTCATCCACTCACAGGAGCTCGCGGAACTCGCCTGCCACATCGAGATCGACCGGCTCGGCGAGCCGATCGGCAAGCAGGATCAGTTCATCGCCGCACACGGCGGCATCACCTGCCTCACGTTTCACAGGGACCATCGGGTGAGCGTACAGCCGCTGCGCATCTCGCCAGGGACGCTGTACGACCTCGAGGACAATCTGCTGCTGTTCTTCACCGGCTTCAATCGGGCTGCCGGTAGCATCCTGAGCGATCAGCAGCGGCGTTCACTGGCCGGTGACAGCGATATGCTGAGTAACCTGGATGAGGTGAAGCTCCTCGGGCTGCGCAGCCGCGACGCCCTGGAACAGGGCGATCTCACTCATTTCGGCGAGTTGTTGCACGAGCAGTGGGAGTACAAGCGGCGCCGCTCGGAGAGCATGAGCAATCCACAGATCGACGCCTGGTACTCACTGGCACTGAATAACGGCGCCGTCGGCGGCAAGCTGGTCGGGGCCGGCGGCGGTGGCTTCCTCATGTTCTATGCCGCTGATCGCAGCCGCCTGCGGCAGGCGATGCGGGAGGCCGGCCTCGAGGAGGTGCGCTTTCGTTTCGACTTCGAGGGCACCAAGGTGGTGCTGTGCTGAGCATACTTCCCGTTGCCATACTTGCCGGTGGGCTCGCGACCCGTTTGCGACCCCTGACGGATCGGCTACCGAAGTCCCTGCTCACGGTCGCCGGGCGCCCGTTCATATTTCATCAGCTCGAGCTGTTGCACCGCCAGGGCATCGAACGCGTCGTGCTGTGCCTCGGTCACATGGGTGACCAGATCCGCGCGGTCGTCGATGCGGCAGTCGCGCCCGGTCTCAGCGTCGGCTACTCTTTTGACGGTGCCCGGCTGCTCGGCACGGGCGGGGCGCTGCGGCACGCCCTGCCGCTACTCGGCGAGGAGTTCTTCGTGTTGAACGGCGACTCCTACCTCCCCTGCTCGCTGCCGCGGATTCAGACGGCATACCGGGCGGCGCGACGTCCGGCGCTCATGACCGTGATGCGCAACGACAACCGCTGGGACCGCAGCAACGTCCGGTTCACGGACGGTAAGTTGCTCAGCTACGACAAGCGCGCTCCGCAACCGGACATGTCACACATCGATTTCGGCGTGTCAGTGCTCTCGAGCGCCGTGTTCGCGCCGTACGCCGAGGGCAGCGTCATCGACCTGGCAGACATAATGCACCACCTGGCGGTGCGCGGTGAGCTGGCGGCGTTTGAAGTCGCCGAACGCTTCTACGAGATCGGCTCGCTGCAGGGGCTCGAGGACACCGAGCAATTCCTCACGCGGCAAGCGAGTGGCACATGAGCTACACACAGGATCATCTGGACGAGACCGTCGCCATCCTCCAGCGGCTGGATGTGGCGGCGATCGAGAAGACGATCGATGTGCTCGTACGGCTCAAGGCGAGCGGCGGAAGGATATTCTTTCTCGGGGTCGGCGGCAGCGCCGGCAACTGCTCGCACGCGGTCAACGACTTCCGCAAGCTGCTCGGCATCGAGTGCTACACGCCGACCGACAACGTGTCCGAGCTCACGGCGCGGATCAACGATGACGGCTGGGAGAGTGCCTACGTCGAGTGGCTCAAGGTCAGCCGTCTCGCCGAGCGGGATGCGGTCTTCGTGCTCTCGGTGGGCGGCGGCAGCGTTGAGAAGAACATCAGCCGCAACCTGGTCGCAGCAGTTGACCACGCGCGCAAGAGGGGCGCCCGGATCATCGGCATCGTCGGTCGTGACGGCGGCTACACGGCGCGTGTTGCGGACGCCTGCGTCATCATCCCGACCGTCAATCCACGCACCGTGACGCCCCATTGCGAGGCACTGCAGGCGGCGATCTGGCATCTGCTCGTGTCGCATCCCCGGCTCGGGCCACGAGAGGGAAAATGGGAGTCGACCGAGTGATGAAAGGCCCGGGCCGCGGGCGTTGCGGGAACGGTGAACGCGAGGCCGGCGGCCGGCCACTCACCACAGCGGGTGCACCAACCCGGTGATGGGAGTGGGTATGACTGCGTTGAGCCAGCTGCGGGTGAGGATTTTCGCCGACAGCGCCGAGCGGAAACGCATGCTCGAGCTGCGCGAGAAGCCCTACATCCGGGGCTTTACGACCAACCCCACGCTCATGCGCAAGGCGGGGGTCGCCGATTATCGCGAGTTTGCCCGGGACATCCTCGCAGCCATCAGCGACAAACCGGTTTGTTTCGAGGTGCTGGCGGACGAATTCCCGGAGATGGAGCGTCAGGCACTCGAGATCGCCTCGTGGGCGGAGAACGTTTACGTCAAGATCCCGGTCACCAACACGCGGCGAGCCTCCTCCGCCGGGCTGATCGGTCGACTCACCGGCCGGGGCGTCAAGCTCAACGTGACCGCGGTCATGACACTGGCGCAGGTCCGCGAGGTGCTGCCGGCGCTGAACCCGGCCATCCCGAGCTACGTCTCGATGTTTGCCGGACGTATCGCCGATACCGGCATCGATCCGGTCCCTCTTCTCACGCAGGCGGCGGAGATGCTGAACGTGAACCCAAACGCTGGGCTCGTGTGGGCCAGCTCGCGCGAGCTGCTCAACATCCTCCAGGCGGATGTGGCCGGCTGCCAGGCCATCACCGTCACCGCCGACATCCTCGGCAAACTGTCCCTGATCGGCCACGACCTGGCCGAATACTCACTGGACACCGTGAAGATGTTTCGCGACGACGCCGAGAGCGCGGGTTTCGCGCTCTAAGGCACACTCTCCTCGGCGGTGGTGCCCCTACGCGAGCGGCTGGCCGCGGGCTCGAGGGCACGGCGGCTGTCGCTGCGGTGAGCGAGAAACCGACACCGCAGGATCGCGACGACCCAGGTGAGAGGATCGCGCCAGATACGGATCTTCTTGCCTTCGCCAAACCCGCGGGACTTGTAGGACACCGGGACCTCCAGCGGGGAGTAACCGGCGAGAATCAGCTTGCCCAACAGCTCGTAATCGAAATCAAAACCGTTGCAGTCGAAGCGCAGGCCGTCGAGGCAGCTCGAGCGAAAGACCTTGTACATGGTGGCCGGGTCCGTCAGACGCACGGAGAAGACGAGATTGAACAAGCCGCGGAAGAGCACGCCACCCGCATTCATGAAGCTCGCGAGAAGCCCGTTGTTGGCAAATTGCCGGATCTTCCAGCTGTCCGGTCCAAGGTGCCGGCTTCCGAGCACAAAGGGGGTATGACCTTCGGTGATCGGCTGCAGCAGGTTCGGATAGTCGGCGACGTCGTATTCCAGGTCAGCGTCCTGGATGAGCAGAATGTCGCCGCTCGCGACAGCGAATCCCTGTCGGATCGCATGCCCCTTGCCGCACGGACGATCCTGATGGATCACTCGCACCTGCGCATGCGCAGCGCCCGTACGGCGCGCAGCAAACTCCGCCACGATGCCACGTGAGCCGTCGGTTGAGTTGCTCTCGATGATGATGAGCTCACGGGTGAGCCCGGGGAGTGGCTGCGACCACACGCGCTCGAGGAGCGACCCTACCGTGGCCGCCTCGTTGTAGACGGCGATGATGATCGAGACTTTCACGGCTGTCCGACGGAATTCAGCTCGCAGCCGATGCGGCCGGACGCCGCGGCGAGCGGTATTGGCGCTCGTGCGACAGTAACTCCCGCCAGCGCCGCTCCAGCGAGCGACGCGCAGCGCCACCGGCGCGGTCATGCGAGCGGGCTTCGAGCGCCTGCAGACACACTTGATCGTGCAGCAAGTCTCGCACGGCGCGGTAAAACTCGGATTTGTAGGTGCCCTGGAACATCATCGCGAGGTCATCGCTGTCCTGCCAGTGAGTCTTCGGTCCGAGTTGCGCCTTGACGAGCTCGTGGAAGCGCGTGCCGGGAAGCGGGTAGGAGACGCTGACACCGACATCATCCGGCTGCGCGGCGGCCAGCAGCTTGCGCGTCGCCACGATGTCCACCAACTCCTCGCCGAGGTAGCCCAGCTGTATGAAAAATCCGACGCGTATACCCGCGGCCTTGAGACGTGCGCGGGCAGTGAGAATCTCCTCCACCGTGGTGCCCTTGTTCATGGCATCGAGGATGCGCTGGCTGCCGCTCTCGGCCCCGAGCCATGCTTCCGCGCACGCCGCATCTCGCAGCGCCTGCACCATGCGCTCACTCATCAGATCGGCACGCGTCTGGATCGTGAACGGGATCGCGCCGTCGTTCCGAGCCGTAACGGCCGCAAATTCGCGCACCCAGTCGACGCGAAAGCCGAAGATGTCATCGGCGAACCAGATGTGATCCGGCCGGAAGGTGCGCTTGAGGTAGCGCATTTCTTCACCGACTGCTGCCGGGGTGCGCTGGAGATAGTGGTTTCCCCAGATCGGTTTGGAGCACCAGGCGCAGCGGAACGAGCAGCCGCGGGAGCCTGCCAGGTTGAGGCTGAAATAGCCGTGCGCGGTGAGCCAGGCGCTGCGGTACCGGTCCATATCGACCAGGTCCCAGGCGGCCCGCTCGCTGAGCTCGACCTCCGGCAACAGCTTTGCGCCGTTGATCGCAGATACCCCCCCGGCGACGAGCGCAGCCGTCCCGGCCACGCCCTCCACGAGCGCATGGCTTGCGGCGTCGGGTGCCAGATCGAGACGCCGCACGAGCTCCAGCAGGGCCGGTAGTCCCTCGCCCTGCAGGGTGACATCTGCGCCGGCCTGCAGATAAGGCTCTGGTGCGTCGCTGACATCCGATCCGGCGGCGATCGTGCGCGCACCGGCTCGATGAGCCGCAGCAATCATCTCGCACGCCGCACGGCGCATTTTCGCCAGACACATCTTGCTCAGGAAGTTGAAATTGTCCTCATAGAGCAGCACGACCTGTGGCTTGACCGACTGCAGTGTGCGCTCGTATTCCGTGAGGTCGTCCGCCAGCATGGCATCGAAGAGCGACACCTGATGTCCGGCCCGCCGCAGCAGTGCGGCGCACTGCAGGGTCGCGAGCGGCGGATAGGGCTTGCCGCGCTCGACTTGCTTCGGGTCGAAGCGAAGGAAATAGGAGTGGCACACCAGGATCGATAGCATCGTCTCGGGGGCTCCTGTCGGACGTCACTGGCAAGTAACCGTCCACAGACAAGACTCCGGGGGCGCGGTACTCGCAACACAGGTGAGTGCGAGGTGCCGTGTCACGGGTTCAGACCGATGACTCAATCCATCCAAACCCAGCTCCAGACAGTGTACATCCAAACAGTGCCTGCGCCGCAGAGCGTCGCCGTTCCCGGTCCCACCGCTCGACCGGCGTCGAGCCAGCCCTCCAGGCTCCCCTCAGGCTGTGGGGTCCCGCCTCGACAGCCGACACAGTCGTCCGCGTGGGTCGCCGCGGGGTAAATCTGCTGAGCTTCGTCTAGAGTCCATGTATGCCATTAAACGCGCAATACAGCGTGGTCTCGCCGAAAAGCCTTGCTGCAAAGATAGGCGGGTATCAACGGCGTCGAATGTTTGCCCGTTTCCTCAGCTCACCAACGCTACGTCCCGACGACACAATCGTCGACATTGGGGTCACCGGTGACCCTTCGTACAAACACTCGAACCACCTGGCAGCCTGGTATCCACATAAGCGCAAACTCACGGCCGTTGGCATCGACGATGCACCAACCTTCGAGAAGCAGTATCCCGGCGTCGCTTACCGCCAGGCCGACGGTCGAGCGCTGCCGTTTGCGGATGGCAGCTTCGACTTCGTGCACTCGAATGCAGTGATAGAACACGTTGGGTCAAGGGAGCAACAGGTCAAGTTTCTCGCGGAGCTGTGGCGTGTTTGTCGAAAGGGGCTTTTTGTCACGACGCCGAACCGCTGGTTCCCGGTCGAATTCCACACGGTCATGCCGCTTGTTCACTGGTTGCCGCGCGTTGCATTCCGCAGAACTCTCCAGTTCATCGGACACCATGAACTGGCGCAGGAAGCCAATCTGAATCTCATGTCCCGCACTGACTTGCTCGATGCAGCGACGGCAGCGGGAATTTCGGCTGCGCGGGTCGAAGGAGTTCGTCTTGCTGGCTGGACCAGCAACCTGCTCTTAATTGCGCAGAAGCGCGGCTGACCTGGTCCTCATTTCGAACGTTTGCGGTGCTTGCATCGATGTCGGACGATTTGTGATCATGCAAAAATGCGTACCGTCTTCGAGGCGGCAGGTGGAATCAGTGGTTTACGCCGTCTTGCCGAGGCTTGGCATCATCGCGTAATGGCCGACGACGTGGTCAGCCATGCCTTCAGCCACGGCTTCCACCCTCAGCATGTCGAGCGCCTCGCTGCATACTGGGCGGAGGCACTCGGTGGCCCTGCCGCCTACTCCGATTCCCTTGGTAACGAAACCAGTGTCGTCAAGATACACAGCGGCAACGGGACGCACGACGAGATGGATCGCCGTGCGATTGTGTGCTTCGACCAGGCTCTTGTTGACGCCGGACTTGCCGATGATGCTGTGCTGAGACAAGTGCTCCACGACTACTTCGCCTGGGCGACGACGACAACGATGGCACGTTACCCTCAGTCTGCTGATGACGTGCCGAGTGGCCTCAGCATCCCCCACTGGTCATGGGACGGACTTCAGGTATAGGTTGGAACGGAAGAGCATTCCCTTTGTCTACGGGATCGATGACACAGCACGCTTTCCAGGCTCGATTCCTTGGTGACCTGCAAAATTGACCGCAGTTGAAACGCTTCAGGAGCTGGCTGCTCGAAGAGAGTGCGGCGACGCGAGCCTGGCTTGTCCGTGCCGGTTCGCGCAAGCGGTCGGCTCAGCGTGCGTCAGTTCGCCGTCAAGGGGTAAGAAACCTCACGGAACGTTACTCACCTGCACGATCGCGTTGTTTGTCGTCGTGTAAAGTGTGGTGCCGAAAAGCGCCACTGACTTCGGAGCGCTCAGGAGACCAGGAAGCGGGCCGGGCACGAACCCGTTCTCCCCCGGCCGCCCGACGACCGTCGTCACCACGCCGGCCGACGTGATCTTCCGAATGGTGTCATTACCCGTATCCGCCACGTACACGTTACCGCCGCCGTCGACGGCCACCCCTGATGGAGAATCAAAGCGTGCAGCTGCGCCAGTCCCGTCGGAACTTCCATTCATTCCGGCCATCCCCGCGAGCGTCGTGACTGCGCCGGCCGGTGTGATCTTCCGAATGATGTCGTTACGGGTATCCGCCACGTACACGTTGCCGGCGACATCCACGGTCACGCCCGTTGGATAGTTGAAGCTCGCAGCACTACCCGTCCCGTCGCTGCTTCCCGTCATTCCGACTGTGCCGGCCAGCGTCGTGACCACGCCCGCCGAAGTGATCTTGCGAATCGTGGAGTTGTAGGTATCCGCCACATAGACGTTACCGGCGGTATCGGTGGCCACACCCAGAGGAGTGTTGAAGCGTGCGGCGGCGCCGGTCCCGTCGGCGCTTCCGGGCATTCCGGCTGTCCCGGCCAGGGTAGCGACGACACCGGCGGACGTGATTTTCCGGATAACGTGGTTGCCCAAATCGTAACACTCCATACATACAAGATGCTCGACCCCCGAGTCAGCTACATATACGTTGCCGGCGGTGTCAGTTGCCACGCCTGTTGGGACGTCGAAGCGCGCTGCAGCGGCTGCGCCATCCGTGCTGCCGGGAATTCCCGCGGCCCCTGCGACGGTCGTGACCACGCCGGCTGGGGTGATCCCGCGGATGATGTCATTGAACGTATCGGCGACGTACACGTTGCCAGCGCTGTCGGTCGTCACGCCTGATGGGTTGTCGAAGCTTGCCGCCGCACCCGTCCCATCCGCGCTGCCCATCACAGCGGCGCTGCCGGCGAGCGTGGTGACCATGCCATCGGGCGTGATCTTCCGTACGACGTTGTTGCTGCCGTCCGCCACGTATACATTACCGGCGCTGTCAGTGGCCACGGCTTCGGGCTCGTAGAATCGCGCTGCCGCACCCGTCCCGTCCGCGCTTCCGCGCATTCCGGCTGTCCCCGCGAGCGTGGTAACCACGCCGGCTGGCGTGATCTTCCGGATAATCTGATTGAGCCAATCCGCTACGTAAACGTTGCCCGCGGCGTCGGTGGCCACACCCTGCGGGGTGTTGAATTGCGCCGCCGCGCCCGTTCCGTCAGCGCTTCCGTACACTCCCGGTGACCCCGCCAGCGTCGTAACCACACCGGCTGGCGTGACTTTCCGGATGGTGTCATTGAGCGCATCCGCTACATACACGTTGCCGGCGCTGTCTGTGGCCACACTCATTGGAAACTTGAAACCTGCCGCTGCACCTGTCCCGTCGCTGCTTCCGGGCATTCCCGCTGTCCCCGCCAGCGTTGTGACTACGCCGGCCGGCGTGATCTTCCGGATGGTGTCATTACCCGTATCCGCCACGTACACGTTACCGGCGCCGTCGACAGCCACGCCATTGGGCAGGCTGAAGCGCGCTGCTGCACCAGTACCATCTGCGCTCCCGGACATTCCCGCGGTCCCCGCGAGTGTGGTTACCACGCCGGTCGGTGTGATCTTCCGGATCGTGTCACTATCGGCGACGTACACGTTGCCGGCGCCGTCGGTGGCTACGTCCCATGGTCCGCTAAAGCGCGCTGCTGCACCGCTCCCATCGGTGCTTCCAGACATCCTGGCCGTGCCCGCGAGTGTCGAGACCACGCCGGCCGGTGTGATCTTGCGGATGATCTTATTGGCAAAATCCGCGACGTACACGCTGCCGGCGCTGTCAGTGGCCACACCATAGGGTTCATTGAAGCTCGCAGCCGCGCCGGTTCCGTCCTGCCAGCCCGGACCGCCTGGACCACCCGCGAGCAGCGACAATACGGCATCTGCCGGCGGCGGAGGTGGGGGCGGAGGCCCGGACGATCCTCCACCACCGCCACAGGCAGACAGCGTGGCGGCGCAACTCAGAAGTATCCCGAGGAATCTGCGCATAGCTAAGCCCCCACAATGTAGTGCTGACGCGACTCTCTGATCGCTCCGACCGCACTCGTCGTCTATGGCCACTATAGGCCTTCGGCAACTAAGAGTCTCGGAAAGCGGAATCGGCTGCCGGAATCGAATGAGGAACTCGAGACACCCCGCCAGCCTGACTTGAGACTACCCGGGGGCTACAAAAGTCTGATTGTGCTGGTGGATGCTGACGGACTCGAACCGCCGACATTCGCCTTGTAAGGGCAGACGATCGAAGTGACATCAATAACTTACATCGGCGATACCGGCTGTAAACGGGCCTGAAAGAAGCACGCCGGAGCACAAAGGGAGCACACGATCAGTGTACCCGACCCCGGGAGAGAGCACGTCCGCGTCCAACATCGAGAAAGCCCCACCGACAAACATTACTCTGTTACCCTTCAACCCAAACCATAAGCGCACGCAACACTTCAATGCGCGGGGGGGTCTCTTGAACTATCATCGTAGCCACTCCCTGACAGTCTTATTGATTGCCGCGATGACTCTGTCTCTGCTTGCCTGCGGCGGCGGCGGCAACACAACTCCTCCTCAGGGCGCGTACACACTCTCCGGCCGAGTGCAAAAGGGCCCATTCACCGTTGGCTCAGCGGTAAGTATCAGCGAGCAGAGCCCGAGTCTCGCTCCAACCGGCAAAGTCTACGACGTACAAATATCAGATGTTCTGGGTGACTTCGCGGTGCCCTCGGGAGTCGGCACTCCGCAAGTCGAGATCATCGCGCAGGGTTTCTACTTTGACGAGCTAACGGCCCAGTTGTCCGCATCCCAAATCACACTAAGAGCGATTGCGGACCTGAGCATGAGTTCTTCGCCGACGGTGAACATCCTGACAACGCTCCAAGAGCAGCGGCTAAGGGCGTTGATATCTCAAGGCAGCACTTTTGCGGCCGCCGCCACCCAGTCGGAAAAGGAGGTTCTAGCTCTATTCGGCATTGACTCGACAAAAGTCAATGCGTTGCCCCCGCTGGCATCCATGCGCATCGACTCCGGCGCGGACGCGGACTCGGTGCTACTTGCCGCGTCAGCCATCCTGTCGCAAATGGCCACGGATGCAGCTACGGCGAACGGGACAACTCAAGCGACGGAGCTTTCGAATCTCGTCAATACACTCGCTGGGCAGCTTGCAGCCTCTGGCACGGTGACGACCCCCACCTTTATTGCGGCTCGAAATCGTGCCGAATCGGAAATTAACGTCGCCACCGTGACGAGTAACCTGCAGACCTACTACGCAAACAATGGCGCGAGTGTCGTCGTACCAAAGTTCCAGGAATGGCTGGACCCGAGTAACTCGGGCGTCCTGCCCCAGCGCCTCGTCCCAGTTTCGGGTCTCACATTTATCGACGTGATGGCTGCCAGCCCTGGCCAGTCAGTCACCAGCAATTCAGTGACTGTCGCAGGCGTGGGCTCTGGAGTCGTTGCGCCCGTTTCTGTGAGCGCTGGAACCGCTCTCTCAAAAAATGGCGTCGTCGTTACAGGACAACTTTCAACTGTAATGGATGGGGATATCATCGCGTTGCGTGTCACGGCGCCGGGATACGGCCTCACCACTCGCGCAACGATCTCTGCGGGAACAAGTTCCGCTGGGTGGAACGTGACCAGTCAGCCACTGAGCGGAACCGTCACCGGACTCACGGGAACGGGGTTGGTGCTGCAGGTCAATGGTGCGGACAACATCACCATCGCACCGGGAAGCGCGAGCTTCAATTTTCCAACAACATTGCAGAACGGGGCGACCTACACCGTTACCGTGCTGACCGAACCGGCTGCACCGCCGCCCCAGGTCTGTGTGGTCTATAACGGTACAGGCACGGTCGGCGCTTCCCTGAGTAACATCAGTGTCGGGTGCACGACCCCATCGGAACAACTCCTCGTCTCTGATATTAATGGCAACTTTTCCGCATTTTTCATCGACTCGAGTACTGGCAGCCTGGGTGCTGGGACTCCGGCGCTGGGCTCTCCCATTGCGCTGGGCATGAGTTACACTCAACAAACCACGGATCCCGCCGGCAAGTTCCTTTACGTTTTGAACACTTCGGCGGCCACCGTCTCGGCATTTACGGCCAGTGCCTCAACGGGTGCGCTCATGCCCGTCGCTGGGAGCCCCTTCCCGACGAGCGCTGGTCCGGATGGCCTCGTCGTCGAGCCGACCGGGAGGTTCCTATATGTTGGAGGCTCTTCGGGCGCAGACGCGTATTCGATTGATCCGACGACCGGCGCTTTGACGCTCATCGCCGGCAGCCCTTTCCGCGGCCCGCCAGGCAGCACAGTTGTCTGTGGGCTTTTTTGCCTCGCGAGCGAAAAGTTCCTGTGGTACCCACAATGGACCAGCGTAGGCATCGGCGTTAATGCCTTCGCAATCGATGCGATGACCGGAGCCCTCACGTCGATCGGCCCGGTCGGCGCGACTGCAGAGACTGCTGGTGGAGACCACGCGGCGTTCGACCCCGCGCATGGGTTCTTCTATCTCGACAACATATCCGATGTTCAGGAGTACAAGGTCAATGCTCTGACCGGCGCGCTCACTTACGTCACCACCATGCAACCTCCAGGTGGCTCGCTCTGGACATACATAACACTGGATCCGACCGGGAAGTTCGCGTATATGCCGCTCGGAACCTCCGACGTTACGGCCGCGTCCAATATTTCCGTTTATGTGATCGACGCGACGACCGGCACTCTGTCGCCGCTGTCATCGAACACGATTGCGGCAGGTGTGGACGCCGAACCGGTCGTATTCGACCTGACAGGGAAGTTCGTTTACGTCGGGAATAGGAGCTCTGACAGTATCTCGGCTTACGCAATCAATCCGACAACGGGCGCCCTTACGCCGCTGCCAGGCAGTCCGTTTCCAACTGCGGTGATGCCGACGAACATATCAGTCACAAAAATCCCCTGAGTCACGGCGAAGTGCGCATCGACAAGACCCGCTGCGCTAATTAGGTGTGGGTGCTGACGGGCTCGAACCGCCGACATTCGCCTTGTAAGGGCGACGCTCTACCAGCTGAGCTAAGCACCCTGCTCTAATTTGGCCAAAATCGCAGGAAGCGATTTTGGCGGACATCGCCTTCGTTGTCGCCAGCGAAAGGCGTGGCTTTCGCTGGCTGCGCCCTGCCGACTCTCCGTCGCGATTTTGGCGGACATCAGCTTCGTTGTCGCCGGCAAAAGGCGTGACTTTACCGGCAGCACCCCTGCCGATTATCCGTCTTCGCCACCATCAGTGCGCCGGCGGCGGTACCTGCTTTCCTCGCCGGCCGTTGCGACGCGCGCGTTTGTCGGCGGGTTCCTCGGTCGTCCCGGGTGCGGCGGACGGCGTTGCGTCTGACGGCTGCTGCGGCATCGGCTGCTGCGTCAGCGCGACTCCGAGCACCTCGTCGATCCACTTCACCGCCCGGATATCCAGGTTCCCCTTGATGTTGTCCGGGATCTCGACCAGGTCCTTCTCGTTCTCATCGGGAATGAGCACGGTCTTGATGCCGCCGCGATGCGCCGCGAGCAGCTTCTCCTTGAGTCCACCGATCGGCAACACTTCCCCGCGCAGCGTGATCTCGCCGGTCATCGCCACATCCGAGCGCACCGGGATCTTGGTCAGCGCGGAGACGAGCGCCGTGCACATGCCGATGCCGGCGCTCGGGCCGTCCTTCGGCGTCGCGCCCTCGGGGATATGCAGGTGCACATCGTGCTTCTGGTAGAACTCGTTATCGAGCCCGAGCACCTGCGCACGGCTGCGCACCACGGTCATCGCAGCCTGGATCGACTCCTGCATCACCTCGCCCAGCTGGCCCGTGTGCTGCAGCTTGCCCTTGCCGGGCACCACCGCAGCCTCGATGGTGAGAAGCTCGCCCCCCACCTCCGTCCAGGCGAGTCCCGTCACCTGGCCGACACGGTTCATGTCCTCGGCCTTGCCGTAGCGGAAGCGGCGCACGCCGAGGAACTTGTCGAGGTTGCGCGGTGTGACCGCGACCGACTTCTGGTTCTTCTTGTGCAGCAGCATCTGCTTCACGGCCTTGCGGCCGATCTTGGCGATCTCGCGCTCGAGATTGCGTACGCCCGCTTCGCGCGTGTAGTAGCGCACGATGTCGAGCAGCGCCGAATCCGACACCTTGAGCTCATCGGGCTTCAGGCCGTTGCTCTTCATCTGCTTCGGCACCAGATAGCGCCGTGCGATGTTCATCTTCTCGTCTTCGGTGTAGCCCGGCAGACGGATGACTTCCATACGATCGAGCAGCGGCGGCGGGATGTTGAGGCTGTTCGCCGTGCACACGAACATCACCTCGGAGAGATCGAGATCGACCTCGAGGTAGTGGTCGTTGAAGGTTGAGTTCTGCTCCGGGTCCAGCACTTCCAACAGCGCCGATGACGGATCGCCGCGGAAATCCATCGACATCTTGTCGACCTCATCGAGCAGGAACAGCGGGTTGTGAACCCCGGCCTTGGCCATGTTCTGCACGATCTTGCCCGGCATCGAGCCGATGTAGGTGCGACGATGGCCGCGGATCTCCGCCTCATCGCGCACGCCGCCGAGCGACATGCGCACGAACTTGCGGTTGGTGGTGCGGGCGATGCTCTGGCCGAGTGAGGTCTTGCCTACACCCGGCGGGCCCACCAGGCACAGGATCGGGCCCTTGAGCTTGTCGACCCGCTGCTGCACGGCGAGGTACTCGACGATGCGCTCCTTGACCTTCTCCAGCCCGTAGTGATCTTCATCCAGGATCTTCTCGGCGCGCGCGATGTCCTTGATGATCTTGGTGCGCTTCTTCCACGGCACCTTGACCAACCAGTCGATGTAGTTGCGAACCACGGTCGCCTCGGCAGACATCGGCGACATCATCTTCAGTTTGTTGAGCTCGGCCGAGGCCTTGTCGCGTGCCTCCTTCGGCATGCCGGCCTTGGCGATCTTCTGCTCGAGCTCGGTGATCTCGTTGCCGCCCTCATCCATCTCGCCGAGCTCTTTCTGAATGGCCTTCATCTGCTCATTCAGGTAGTACTCGCGCTGGCTCTTCTCCATCTGCGCCTTGACGCGGCCGCGGATACGCTTCTCGATCTGCAGCACATCCATCTCGCTCTCGATGGCGACCAGGATGTGCTCGAGGCGCTTCTTGACGTCGAGGATCTCCAGCACCTTCTGCTTCTCGGCGAGCTTCAGCGACATGTGCGCCGCCACGGTGTCGGCAAGCCGGCCCGCCTGCTCGATGCCGGCGAGCGCGGTCAGCACTTCGGGCGGCACCTTCTTGTTGAGCTTCACGTACTGCTCGAACTGGCTGATCACCGAGCGCGCCAGCACGTCCATTTCCTTCTCGTCGTAGGTCTCGGCGTCCGGCAGCAGCGTCGCATCCGAGGAGTAGTACTCGCCGGCGTGCAGCTTCTCGATGCGCGCGCGGTCGACGCCCTCCACCAGCACCTTCACGGTGCCATCGGGCAGCTTCAGCAGCTGCAGGATCGTGGCGACGGTCGCGATGCGGTACAGGTCGTCGGCCTTCGGGTCATCGACGTCGGCCTGCTTCTGCGCCACAAGCATGATGCGCTTGTCGGTGCGCATCGCGACATCGAGCGCCTGAATCGATTTCTCCCGCCCGACGAAGAGCGGGATCACCATGTGCGGATAGACCACGACGTCCCGCAGCGGCAGGACCGGGACGTTCTGCAGTGCGGCGGGAGGGGTCTCAGGAGGAGTAGCAATAGTCGGTTCGGACACGCTCAAGCCCTCGACAGTGCATGGGATCGAGCCGAGGTATCTGTCAGACCCCAGCTCGCGGCGTTCATAGGGGTAGTGTAGCGGGATTTGAGGCTGATACCGCGCGTTTCAAGAGTGACGCGCCTCACGAGTGGCGCGTTTCGTGCCGCCGCGGTGCATCGAACGGCAACGCTCTCGACGCCAGCGCTGCGCCGGGGGAACGCCTCAGTGATGGTTCGAGCCGGATGCGCGGCGTGGCTCGTCGACGCTCGCGAGGCGGCTGTCATCCGAGCCGTACACCACGTACGGCTTGGTCTGCCCCTCGATGACCGTCTCGTCGATGACGATCTTGGCGACGTTCCGCATCGAGGGCAGCTCGTACATGGTGTCGAGCAGCACGGTCTCGAGGATCGTGCGCAGCCCGCGGGCACCGGTCTTTCTCTGCATGGCGCGATGCGCTACGGCGCGCAGCGCCTCGTCGCGGAACTCGAGCTCCGCCCCTTCCATCTCGAACAAGCGCCGGTACTGCTTGGTGAGCGCGTTCTTCGGCTCGGTGAGGATCGAGATCAGCGCGCCCTCATCGAGCTCATCGAGCGTCGCCACCACCGGTAACCGGCCGACGAATTCCGGGATCAATCCGTACTTGATGAGATCCTCGGGCTCGACGTCGTGGAACAGATCGCTGCCGTGCGGGCGGGCATTGAGGCCGCGCACTTCGGATGTAAAGCCGATGCCGCTCTTTTGCGTGCGGTTGAGAATGATCTTCTCGAGTCCCGCGAACGCCCCGCCGCAGATGAAGAGGATGTTGCTGGTGTCGACCTGCAGGAACTCCTGCTGCGGGTGCTTGCGGCCACCCTGGGGCGGCACGGACGCAATCGTCCCTTCTATGAGTTTCAGGAGCGCCTGCTGCACGCCTTCGCCGGAGACGTCACGCGTGATCGAGGGGTTATCGGACTTACGCGAGATCTTGTCGATCTCGTCGATGTAGACGATGCCGGTCTGCGCTTTCTCGACGTCGTAATCGCACTTCTGCAGCAGTTTCTGAATGATGTTCTCGACGTCCTCGCCGACGTAGCCCGCTTCGGTGAGGGTGGTCGCGTCGGCGATGGTGAATGGGACATTGAGCAGTCGTGCCAGCGTCTCCGCGAGCAGCGTCTTGCCGCAACCGGTCGGCCCGATGAGCAGGATATTGCTCTTCGCGATCTCGACCTCTTCCTTGGCGCGCCCGCCGCCGCCGCTGCGCGTCTGCAGGCGCTTGTAATGGTTGTAGACGGCCACCGAAAGCACCTTCTTGGCGCGCTCCTGGCCGATGACGTACTCGTCGAGAACCTTCTTGATCTCGTGGGGCTTGGGGAGCTTGTCGCGCGCCCGCTCGGCGCGATCCTCGAGCTCTTCGCGGATGATGTCGTTGCAGAGCTCGACGCATTCGTCGCAGACGAACACCGAGGGGCCGGCGATCAGCTTGCGGACCTCGTGCTGGCTCTTCCCGCAGAACGAGCAATAGAGCAGCTTGCCGTCGTCGTGACGGCCGCGGGAATCCTCACTCATCGCTGTCCCTCATAGCCTCAGCGCCGCGCGCGATACCGGCCTCGCCGCAGGACGCGACTTTCTTATAGCACGCCCTCCGGGCGCGAAGCAAAGCGCTATGCACGGCTAAGTCCTTGTGGGCACGGGAGTTGTATGACGTGGTTCACCACTTTTACAGTTGTCGGGTACGCACTTACATTTGTCGGGTGTGGACTCCGGGCTCCGGGCCGCACTCGGACGGCTCGCAAGGTCAGACCGACTTCCCGGGGGTTGCCGCCGGCAGCTCGCCACGCTTCTCCAGCACCCGGTCGATCAGCCCATATTTCACCGCCTCGCTCCAGTCCATGAAGCGGTCTCGATCGGTGTCCTGCTTGATGCGCTCGACGCTCTGCCCGGTGTGCTTGGCGAGGATCTTGTTGAGCCGATCACGTGTCTCGAGCATTTCCTTGGCATGGATCTCCATGTCCGCGGCCTGCCCCTGAAAGCCACCGAGCGGCTGGTGGATCATCACGCGCGCGTGCGGCAGGCAGTAGCGCTTGCCGCGCGTGCCGCCGGCGAGAAGCACCGCGCCCATGCTGGCAGCCTGCCCGATGCAGATGGTGCTCACGTCGGGCTTCACGAACTGCATGGTGTCGTAGATCGCAAGTCCCGAGCTCACCACACCCCCGGGTGAATTGATGTAAAGCGAGATGTCCTTCTCGGGGTTCTCGGACTCGAGAAACAGCATCTGCGCGACCACGATGTTCGCCATGTAGTCATCGACCGGACCGACGATGAATATCACGCGCTCCTTGAGAAGGCGCGAGTAGATGTCGTATGCCCGCTCGCCGCGTGCGGTCTGCTCGACGACGATGGGGACCAGGTTCAAGCCTCGTTCGTTCATGTGCTGCCCGCCTCTTGCTGCTCATGCTCGTCACCGGGCGCATGCTGCCCGTGATCGTGATCGTGATCGTGGTCGTGGTCGTGGTCGTGGTGCTGTGCGGCGGTGCCGAAGCCCGTGAGCTCGCTGAAGGTCATCGGCCGCTCGGTGACGCGTGCACGCCCGACGACCCAATCGACCACCTGCTCCTCGAGCGCGGCGGACTCGATCTGGCGCATCGCGTCGGCGTTCTGCAGGTATGCGCGCCGCGCTTCCTCCGAATTCGGATAGCCCTCCACCAGGGCATTGAGGCGCGCCATCACGCGCTCGCGATCCACCTTCAGTCCCTGCGACTGCACGATGTGCGTCACCAACAGCCCGAGCGCCACACGGCGCCGGGCAGGCTCGAGGAATGCCTCGGGGCGCGGCAGCTGGCTCGCGTCGCGGATCCCCAAACGCCGTGCGGTTTCGACCTGTAGCTGCTGCACCTGCTCCTCGATGAGTGCCTGTGGAACGTCAATCGGGTTGTTGCGGTAGAGCGCCTCGAGCGCCTGCGTGCGCACACGGCCGCGGATCACCTCGGCCAGTTCCTGCTCCATGCTTCTGCGAACCTCAGCGCGCATCTCCGCGAGACCTCCCTGTTCGACACCGTACGCGCGGAAGAATTCCTCGTCGACTGCCGGAAGGGACTGTTCCTCGACCGTCTTTATGGAGAGGTGCAGCTCGGCAGACTGGCCCGCGAGCTTCTTGTTCGGGTGCGCAGCCGGAAACACCACGTTGAGGGTCCGCTGCTCACCGGCTCGGGTACCCTTCAGGCCCTCTTCGAGCTCGGGCATCGCCTGGCCCCTGCCGAGCACCACGTGCACGTCGGTGAGGTCACCGCCTTCGATGGGCTTGCCGCCAATGCGTGCCTGGTAATCGATCTGCACCCGGTCGGTGTCGTGTGCAGCGCGCGCCACCGCTGTGAACACCGGGCGCTGCGCTCGCATGTTCTCGATCATCGCGTCGATGTCCGACTCGGTCACCTCCGCGGTCGGACGCTCGATCGCGAGCGACTCCAGCGGGTCGATGCTGATCTCGGGCAGCACCTCGAAGTGCGCAGCGTATTTGAGATCGCTCTCCGGCCCGAGGGCGATCGGCTCGATGCGCGGACCCGCCGCGGGCCGCAGCTTCTCCTGACTGACCGCCTCGGCGAAGGAGCTGCGCATCAGATCGCTCAGGACTTCCGCGCGCACCTGCTCGCCGAACTGCTTGGTGATGACAGCGAGCGGCGCCTTGCCGGGGCGAAAACCTTTGAGGCGCGCCGTGCGCGAGAGCCGCTTGAGGCGCACCTGCACCTCCTTCGCGACTTCAGTTGCAGGCACCGCGACTTCCAGCCGCCGCGACAGCCCGCCGGTTTCAGACAAAGAGACTTGCATCAATTTAATTCCTCAGCACCGAAGCCTCGAGCCCCGTAGCCAGCGTTCTCATTGGAGAGGCGCACGAAGAACTGGTGCGAAAGGAGAGACTCGAACTCTCACGGGTTTCCCCACTGGATTCTAAGTCCAGCGCGTCTACCAGTTCCGCCACTTTCGCCGTGCCGTGCGCACCGGACGAACCGGAACCGCCCTGCCGGCCGTGCGTCGGGGTGTTTTGATTATAGCTGATGCGCTCCGACTGCCACGCCGGGACAGTTTCAAGCGGGCCCTGGGACCCCGGGGCGAGATATGTCGACAACAGTGCGCAAATCACATGGAAATCATTGGCTTATGAAATATGTGCCCGACGGCCGCATGCCGTGGCCAAGTCTGGCTGGCTTTGAACCCGGGAAGCACGGATCGAACACCCACATCCGGCCGTAGGTGTCTGCGGATGAGACGAACATGTCACCGAGTGTCGGACGGGGGTATTTTCTGCGGACGAGGCAACACGGCGCGGCGCGGACGCCGGTGCCGTGCGAGGGCTTTCATGACGGGAAATGCGCAAGGCTCACCGCAGCTGCCGCCGATGAGCACCGTGGCGGCCGCACTGCAGACGACTACCGAGCGTCTGGCGGGCGAGCTCGCCAATCCGCAAACAACCCCTCCCGAATGGTCTGCGTTTGAATGGCGCACCGCGCGCGCGGCCGCGGCCATGCATGGCATCACGGGCCTGCTGGCCGGGGGACTGCGGTGGCGCGGGCCGCAGGGCTGGGCGGATTTTCTCGGACAACAGCAGGCACATATCGCGCAGCGTCAGCTGCGGACCCTCGAGCTTCTTGCCACGGTTGGCGAACGCTTCCGTTACGAGGGAGTCCCGGTGCAGGCGCTGAAGGGCGCGGTGCTGTGCCGCGAGGGTCTCTACCAGCCCGGGCAGCGGCCCATGGCGGATCTCGATCTGTTGACCTCGCCGCAGCACGGCGTGCGTGCCGGCGAAATCCTCGACCAGCTCGGATTGCGCGAGACTCACCGCACCTTCAAGCACCGGGTTTTCGAGGCGCCCACCGCCGCGGGGACCTGCAGCTTCGGCGAGCATGCCGATAACCGCCCGAAAGTGGAGCTCCACGAGCGAATCTGCGAGCTGCTGCCGTATCGGCCGACGGACATTTCATCGCGGGTGTTGTCGGCTTCGCCCGCACCCGGACTGAACCCTTACCCCTCACCCGCAGCACTCATGGCCCATCTGCTGCTGCACGCGGCCGGCGGAATGGCCTATCGCACGCTGCGCCTCATTCAGCTGCACGACATCGCTCGCCTGGCGCCTCGCCTGACGGCCCCGGACTGGCAGGCCTTGATCGACTGGCAGCTCTGGTGGGCGGCGCCGCCGCTCGTGCTCACCGAGAGATACTACGGCACAGTCATTCCGCAGGCGGTCATGGCATCCATGCGCCGCCGCTGTCCGCCGATCCTGCTCCGCATAGCTGCGCGACAACGCGTTTCGGATGTTTCCCTGTCACGCCTGTGGCTCGAGGCCTTCCCAGGCATCGAATGGACACGAACGGCGGGCGAAGCCGTGCAGTTCATCGTCCGGCGCGTCATACCGAGCGCAGAGGTCCGCTCCGACCGGAAGTTCGCCGCGGCAACGGACCCAGCCCTCGCACAGGGTGACTGGGGCCGTCTGTCGCAGGGGCGCAGAATCCTGCGCGCAGTGCGCACGCGGACGCCGCGGCCCTGGCCACTGCACAACGTGCGCGAGGCGCTGGCCCAGGGCCACGCTGAGGACTCGGCGCGCACGCTCCATCCTTCATGAGCGCCACCCCGGCATCGAGCGGACCTCTCGGCGACACCCCAGCGCGTGACTATTCGCGCAAGCTGCGGCTGTTCAGCGCTTTCGCCGCGCCGGAGCTGCGCGCGGCGATCGACGGACTGCGTCTCGCTGATGGAATGCGCGTGCTCGATGCCGGCTGCGGCACCGGCGAGGCGCTCGGCTGGCTCGCCGCAGCGGTCGCTCCCGGCGGCCTGGCCGTAGGGATCGATCTTTCCACGATGCACCTCGACGGCGCGCGCGCCGCGCTACCGCCCGGTGCGCTGTTGCTTCAGGCGGATCTGCAGCGCGCGCCACTCACGGAGGCGAGCTTTGACCTCGTGTGGTCGGTCAACACCATCCACCACCTGCGCGATCCGCTCGCCGGCACACGCGGCCTCACTGCATTGTTGCGTCCGGGTGGGCGTCTCGCGCTCGGCCAGAGCTCGCTCCTGCCTGACATGTACTTCGCGTGGGACGCACGCCTCGAGCGCGCGACCAACGAGGCCGTGCGCGCCTACTATCGCGACCGCTATCGTCTCAGCGAGCACGATCTGACCGCCGTGCGCGGGATCTTCGGGCTGCTGCGCGAAGCCGGGCTGTCGCGCGTCGCGATTCGAACCTTCGTGATCGAGCGCTGTGCGCCCCTCGATCCGCCCGCGCACGCCTGGCTCCTGGAAGCAATCTTCCGCGGCACCTGGGGGGAGCGGCTGCGTCCCTATCTGCCGGCGTCGGATTACGAAGCGCTGGCGCGCCTTTGCGATCCGGAGGATCCGCAGTTCGCGCTGCACCGCCCGGACTTTCACTTCGTCCAGACCTTCACACTCGCCGTGGGCGAGCGCGGTCGCTCACGCTGATGGCACGCGGGCCGGCGAGCGCCACTCACTTCGCGGTGAGCAGCTCGCGCAGCGCCGCGACGGATTCGCGCGGATGCGCGCCGCGGCGCAGCTCATACGCTGGCAGAGCTGGCACGCGCTTGCTGAAGGCGCTCCAGCCCGGCTGATGGGCGGCATAGCGCTGGCTCGCGGCCAGCCGCTCGAGCATGGCGGAGCGGCGCAGCGGCACGAGAAGCGGGCCGGCGGCGGCCCGTCGGGTGCTCAGAAACAGCACCGCCGCGATCCGTAGCGGTCGCTTCGCCAGGCGGAAAGCTGGACGCCTGAGGTCGACTTCGAGCTTGCTGATCCCGCTGCGGCGGCGAATGATCGCCGAGCCGCGCGCTATGGCGGCTCGCGCCGGGCGCTCGAGAAACCGCAGCGAGTCCGGGCGCAGGTGGAGAAAGTTCGCGACACCGGTGGCGAGGAGTGCTGCAGGCTCGACCAACACGCTGTCCTCGGCGAGGAAATCAAGCCCGGCGAGCAGGCACTGCAGGACGAGCGTCGACTTCCCCGAGCCACTCGCGCCCACGACCAGAACCCCGCGGTCTCCGCGTCCGACGCAGGCCGCATGCAGCGGGACGAGCCTCTGCACGCGCGCCGCGAGCACGTAGACCGCGAACTCGAGCAACTCGTAGCGGACGTGGTACGCGTAACGCAGCAGCTCGTGCGGCACGACGATGAGGGCGGTGCGCTTTTGCGGATCGATCGCGACGACCCCTGCCCCCTCGATGGCGCCGCAGAGGAGCCCTTCAGCCGCGAGCGTGCGAACGGGGGGCGGCTCCGCGCGCGGGCGGCCGGCGCGCGGCGCAGGCGTCGGCGGCGTGAGCGTCAGTCGCACATGGAAACGCCGCACACGGCCCGGGAAGCGGTGGGGCGGCAGGCGGGCGTAGGCCTCGCGCACCAGGCGCAGCAACCGCGCACTGTCAGTCTCGAACTCGAACCGTCCTCCCAGAAGCTGCAGCCGCGCGCGAAGCGCCCCGCGCGTGCGCTCCCCGAATGGGTCCGGTGGCGGTGCGGCGAGCGTGCCGCGCCGCCTTACAGGCTCAGCACGCGTGGATCCCACTGACGGATGAGCTTGCGCGAGACTCGCAGCTCCCAGGGGTTGTCGTAGCGCTGGAAGCGATAGCGCCATGACGCCATCCCGCGCAGCGCGCGCTTGCCCCAGCGCGAGGCGCGGATGTCCATGACGGTCGGAAATCGGCAGCCGAGCACGGTGGTGAAGTCGACGATGCGCCGCCGCAGGCGCTCGGACAACCACGGCGCATCCCGGTGGCACCAGTAGCCGAGCCAGTGCGGTTCCGCCCAGCCATCGGCAGTGTGCGGGAACTCGATGGGGTTGCCGTCGAGGTCGCGCAAGGCACTCGCGGCACGCGCCGCGGCGGCATTGGTGTTGTCACTGCGCAGCGGCAACGGCGTGTAGATGTAGATCATGACCTCAGTCGGGGGATGGAACCGTTTGATCATGCGAATGAACTCAAACGTTCTCTCGGTCTCCCCTTCCGGGTCCTGTGGCGGCGCCAGCATGAAGGACAGCTCCGGGATCACGCCGTGGCTGCGGCACTGCTCGATCGCGGCCAGCGTCTGATCGGAGCGCGTGCCCTTGCGGATGTCGTGCAGCAGCCAGTCGCTCGGGGATTCGGCGCCGATGTAAGCCATGCGCAGCCGGCTTTTGCGGACGAGCGCCCACGAGCGCTCCGATAGATTCGCCAGCGCATCCGAGCGCGCGAAACACCACCACGGCATCTCGAACTTCGCCATCACCTCGAGCAACGGCACCATGTCGACTTCGCGGTCGAAGAAGTTGTGATCGTAGAACTGTATGCCGTTCACCCCGAGTCGCTCGGTGAGGAAAGTGAGGTCCTGCTCGAGGCGCGCCACGGGGGGCAGCGACATCTTGCCGCGGTACATCGTGGCAACGCCGCAGAAGGTGCAGCGAAAGCGGCAGCCGAGCGCCGCCTGGTAGCCGGCCGTACGCTCCCCGAGATAGGTCTTCGTCAAGTACTGCCGCGGGTTATCGAGCGTGTCGTACGGCAGCATGCGGTTCAGGCTGGCCGCGGAGAACGGCCGCTCCCTGTTGTGCACCACCTGTCCTTCACGGCGCCAGCTGAGGCCGCGAATCGAGGCCAGCGCGCGCGCATCGCCGGCCGCGTGCACATCGAGCAGCTCCGCGAGCGTCTCCTCGCCCTGTCCCCGCACGGCATAGTCGACGTACGGGGTGTTGACGGTGGCTTCCGGGCAGACCGTCGGGAAGGCGCCGCCCCAGATGATGGGAACCTTGGGGTCGCGCGCGCGGATGGCGCGGGAAACCGCGATGGCGGAGGTGAGCTGGGGACCGCCCATGACGGTAACGCCCACGGCATCGACGCCGTCCGCCACGGCGCGCACGGCGGTCGCGACGAAATCCCGGTCAATGTTGCCATCGAGAATCGTCGCGTAATGCCGGCCCTCGAGGGCGGTGCGCAGGCTGAGCACCGCCAGCGGGAACCGCGCGTGACGCTTTCCCGTGATGGTCGGATTGATGAGCAGCACGCGCTGTACGGTGCTCATGACAGACGCTCCGCCGGCACCAGCCACCGCGACAATAGCATCTCGACGGGCCAGCGATACTCGTCGCGGCGACAGCGATAGCGTGCCAGGCGTTGCAGGTGCCGCACGGGGCGCGAGGCGCGCTTCCAGGCGAGCTCGTGGAAGAACTTGAATCGCTCGATCAGCCGGTACTTCTCGCTCGACACCCACGGACCCGGAAGTCCCGCGACATAGTCGAAGTTCGACCACGCTTCCAGGGTGTCAGGCAAGCGGAAGCCGCGGGTGACCGCTTCGATCACCAGCTCGCTGCCGGGATAGGGCTTGAAGTAGTAGATCGGTGTCAGGAAATCCGGACTCAGCGAGCGCAGCCGTTTGGCGCAGTCGAGCGTCGCCTGAACGGCCTGCTCGCTTTCCTCCGGGAAACCGACGATGAAGGGAAAGTGCCCGGCGATGCGGTACTTCAACATGCGCTCGGCGGTGTGAAACACCTGCTCGATGCGGATGTCCTTGCGGATGCGTTTCAGCATCTCGTTGGAGCCCGACTCGACGCCCACCAGCAGCCGGCGCAGCCCCGACTGCTTGCAGCGCGCCCACACCTCCTCCGGCAGTCGCACGCCCTGGTCGGCGCGCATTGTCGCCGCCCAGCTGATCTTCATGCCCGATTCGACGATCCGATCGGCGAGTGCCTGTACGCGCCGGGCGCGCGTAAAGAAGGTCTCGTCCTGGAAATTGACGTCATCGAAGCGATAACGGTCCCACAGCTCCTTCAATCGCAGCGCCATGCGCGTCGGCTCGAGTCCGACCCACTTGCGTCCATAAACGAAAGGATCCGAGCAGAAGGCGCAACGGAACGCGCAACCCTGCGAGGAGATGTAATCGAGCTGCCGTTTGCCCTTCAACCTGAAGTAGCGCTCCACCGGTATCAGCGCATAGTCGTGGGCGCGGAACCTGTCAACCGGTGCCAGCGGTCGCGGCGGATTCTCACAGATGCTGCCGTCCGCGAGTCGGACGGTGCATCCCGCGCAACCCTCGAGCGATTGCCCGGCGGCGAGCCGCCGCACGATCTCGGCAAAGGTCTCCTCCCCCTGCCCGCGAACCGTCACATCCACCGACGGCTCGGCGAGGCACTCGCGGGCAAACATGGAGGGGTGCCAGCCCCCCCACACCACTGGCAGATCGGGTCGCGCCCGCTTTGCGACGCGCGAGATGCGCAGGGCGTCGGAAATCGGTGCCCCGGTAAGCACCGTCACGCCGAGACACAGTGCGCCTTCCAACTGCAGGAGCACCGCACGCTCGGGGTCCGACTCGAGGCGTCCATCGACGATCACCACCTCGTACTGCTCGGGATCGAGCTCGGAGCCGATGGCAAGCAACGCGAGTGGCATGGTGAAAAACACGGCCCGCGGGTTGTACAGCACCACCTTCGTCCGGCCCTTGGAGCCGGGTGAGGATCGCGCGCTCGCGGTTGCCTCCTTCACGGCGCACTCCGCAGGCCCGCGGGCTCGAGCCTGAAGATCGCCAGCCGCTCGTTGATGAAGCGACGCTCGGCCGTTACGGAGATCGCAAAACCGCGCTGCCGCAGCTGTTCCAGAAAGATCCCGCCGTCACCGAAGGTCGACAGCACGATCAGCGCGCAGCCACCCGGCTTGAGGTGCATGCCGAGCCCCGCCGCGAAGCGCTCGGCAACGTCGGTTGAGCGCCAGGCGCGATCACGGTCGTTGCGCGGCACCGCGCGCAGAAACGGCGGATTGAAAACGATCAGGTCGAAGCGTTCGCCGCGGACCGGCGCGAACAGATCGCCGTGCCGCACGTCGATGCGGTGCTCGAGATGATTGAGGTTGGCGTTGATGCCGGCGCAGTGAACCGCGGCCGGGTTGATGTCCACCGCAACCACGCGCCGCGCGTGCCGTGCGGCGAATATGGCGCACACGCCCGATCCGGTCCCGAGATCCAGAACCTCGGAATCGGCGCCGACGTACCGCCCATCCAGATGTGTCGCGAGAAACGCCCCGGTTCGCGGCACTTTCGGGTTGAAGACGGTCGGTGTCACGAGAAGCGTCACGCCGGCGACGCGTTCCAGACGGAAATCGTCGTAGCGATCCTTGCCGATGAGCCGGTAGTAGAGCCCGAGTGACTTGCCCATGAGGGCAGCGAGCTTCGGAAAGCGCGCCGGTCGCAGCGCGTTGCGCACCGCCGGCGCCAGAGATTCCTGCGCCAGATCAAGCATGGGCGCCCTCACGCGGCAGGAAATCCGCTACGCCGCGCCTGTCCGGATCGCGCCACAGCGAGCAGACGCAGCGGGCGCACTCGGGGCGATCGCCCGCGCGAATGCTTTCGCGCAGTGCGCTCATCGACACACCATTCAGGACCGACTCGAGATCATCGCGCCAGATCGCCCCCGGGGGACCCGAAATGAAGAAGCACGGGCTGACGCGCCCGGTGGCACCGATCACGGCCGAGTAGTCGAAGACGTTGCACCGCACCGCCGGATAGGGCGCAACGCCGCAGACGGCGGAGAAGTACTGGTGAATGCGGCGAAGCTTGCGAGGACTGTCGGCGATCAGTCCAGAGCGAAACTCGCTCGCGTGCTCGCGCTCGAGCTCATCCAGGATCCCAGCCAACACCGGCAGGTCCGGCGGCTGCAGCGCGAGGTCCCTCGAGAAGTCGTCCTCTCGTGCAAAGGCGTGGGGGTTCGCGACATCGACCGCGAGAAACGACACCTGCCGCGCGCCGAGCGCGCGCGCGAGCGCGACGAATTGCGGCAACTGCCGGTAGTTGGCACGCTGCAGCGTCACCCGCACGCCGACCGGAGTCTCCGTTTGTGCCACGGCGCGGATGCCTTCGCACACCTTGTCGAAGGCATCGAGGCCGCGAATCGCCTCGTAGGTGGCGGCGTCGGTGCCATCGAGGGAAACCGTGACCGCCTCAAAGAGCCTCGCGGCGCGGTGCGCGTGCTTGGCAAGAGACAGGCCCGAGCTCAGCAGCCACAATTTCAGGCCCCGGCTGCGCAACAGCTCAGCAATCTGCGGCCAGTCGGGATTGAGCAGCGGCTCGCCTCCGGATATCAGCGCGACCTCAGTCTGCAGCCGTGCCAGATCCGGGAGCAGGCGCCGAACGGCATCGAGGCCCATATCGGCAACGCCGTGGCGCCAGTAGTCGCAGGTGATGCAGCGGGAATTACAGCGCTCACTCAGATAGAGCGTGACCAGCGGCAACTTCCCGATCGCAGCGGCTGTCCTCGGCTCTGTCGCGTGCAACCCTGCCTCCACCGTGTGGCTTCTCGCTAACCTGTTGAGTGGGTCAGAGCGGTGCATTCGGTTCAAATCCCGCCAAACTGAGGCAGGAACTCGGCAGGGTTGGTGCTGGAGCCCGGATCACCCTCCCCGCGGGCGCAACGCCGTACACACCCAGGCCACTTTCCTGCCGCTGTGCGCTAACCGGACTTCATCGACGGTGGCATACGCGCGCTTCAGCCGCCAGAGTATTGTCGCACTGCCCCGCGCAGCCGTGCACAGGGAAACCAGGATGAGACCCCCGGGGTCGAGGGATTGCGCATACCGCCCAACGGTCGCGAGCGGATCGCGCAGGCAACACAGCACCTCGTTGAAGACCAGGACGTCAAAACGCTCCCTGGGAGCGTAGTCCTCACAGCTCGCCGCGTGAAAGGTGCTGCGCTCGTTCTGCTGCCTCTGTGCCAGGGCGATGGCGCTCGCCGACAGATCGACTCCGACATATGTGGAGTAGGAATCACGCGGCAGTCTGCGCAGCAGCACCCCCTGGCCGCAGCCCACATCCAACACGGCTGCGCCAGGCTTGAGGTGACAGATATAGCCCGCCAGGATGCTGAAACGGGAGAGCTCGGAGAGCTCCGCGAGGAAGTCCCACTTCCCCGCGGCATACTGGGCTTCCCAGGTGTGCGCAGACTGCAGCAGGCCATCGGAGTGGCGGCCGCGGTCCACCAGCGACTGCAGCCAGCGCGCCGCGTGCTCCAGCAGCCCCGGTCGACCCACGTTCGGCGCACTCACGGCGTCAGGCCCGTGCTGGCGGAAGACGCCGGTAATATTCTAGCGACCATGTCGGCGCTTCCGATTCTCTGCTATCACAACGTGGCCATCGCGCCCCGGGACGCGCGCTTCAAGCTGCTGTACGTGAGCCCCGATCGCTTCGAGCGGCAGCTTTGGACGTTGCGCCGCCTCGGCCTGCGCGGGGTCTCCATGGGCGAGGGCATGACGCGACTGCGCAATGGCTCGACGCGCGGCTGTGTCGTGCTCACCTTTGACGATGGGTACACGGATACCCTGACGGCGGCGGCGCCGCTCATGAAGCGTTACGGCTACCGGGCCACCTGTTACGTGGTGAGCAACGCCCTCGGCACATACAACCGCTGGGACGCGGAATTCCTTCAGGAACGAAAGCCCCTGATGAGCCGCGAGCAACTCGAGCAGTGGCTGGCCGCCGGCATGGAGGTGGGCTCGCACTCCTGCTCGCATCAGCGGCTGCACCAGTTGCCGCCCGAGGCGGCGCTGTACGAGATCGCCGAGAGCCGGGCGGCACTGCGCAACATGCTGGGCGTCGCGATCGAGCATTTCGCCTATCCGTTCGGAGACTTCACCACCGGCACCGTCGAGTTGGTGCGCCGCGCCGGCTACTCCTCGGCAGTCACGGTCGTGCGCGGAGTGGCGCGGGCGTCGGACGAGCGCCTGCGGCTGCCGCGAATACTGGTGAACGGCGAGCGCGGCTTGTGGAACTTTCTGCTGCACGTGGCTACTCCTTATCAACGTCTGCGCCGGCACCGGCGCGCTCCCTGAGAGTCCAGGTCGCTGCGGCATCTCCGCCGTGCAGCAGTCTCTCGAACCGCGCGGATTGCCGCGAGAGCTGAGCGTAGGTGCCGGCGGCGACCAGCGCTCCGCCACTCAGCTCGAAGATGAGGTCGCAGCGACGCACGGTACTGGTGCGGTGTGCGATGAGAATGATGGTGCACTGTCCTCTCAGATCCTCGATGGTCTGCATGACCTCGCTCTCGGTGAGCCCATCGAGCGCGCTCGTCGGCTCATCGAGAACCAACAGCGAGGCGCGCCGGTACAGTGCGCGAGCGATCCCGACGCGCTGACGCTGACCACCGCTCAGGCGCACGCCGTGCTCACCGACGATCTCCAGGTGTCCACGCGGTAACGTTGCCACGAATTCATCGAGCCGCGCGAGTCGCAGCGCGACGCTGAGGCGCTCGCCATCGATCCGCTCGAGCTCGGTCGCCAGCGCGACATTTTCGGCAAGCGACGCGTCAAAGAGGAAGGCGTGCTGCGGCACGTACGCGACCGTGCCCTGCCAGTCGGCGCGGTTGTGCGCGGTGAGCGCAATGCCGTCGACTTCGATGACCCCCGCGGTAGGCGTCAGAAGTCCGAGGATCAACTCGGCAAGCGTTGTCTTACCCGAGCCGCTCGGCCCGACAAGCGCAACCGTCGCAGCGGCCGGAATGGTGAGATTCACCGCGCCGATGGCGAGCGGCCGGTCGCCGGCATAGCGAAACTGCACATCCTGCAGCTCGATTTTTTCGTGCGGCCGGCCCTGCCATGCGGCTGCGTCTTCGGTGCGGACCAGCCGGCGCTCGCTGTGGCACGCGGCGCGCAGATCCGCAGCGATGCGAGTGAAGGCGGCCCGATCGCCGCGGATCTTTACCACGCCATTGAATATCTGCTGCAGCGCGGGGAGCAGGCGGTAGGCAGCAAAGCCGAGAATACTCAGCTGCGCGAGCCACTCGCCGGCGCTGCGGCCCTGATCGATCGACAGGAGCGCCGCGGCAACGAGCAGCGTCGCAACGAGGGCATCGAGAATGTAACGCGGGCTCTGCGCAATGGCGTTGGTATCGAGGGCAACATCGGTGAGCGCCGTGCCGCTCTGCGCGAACCTTTCACGAAAGAACCGCTGCCCATTGAGGACGATGATTTCGCGCATCGCACCGAAGGCTTCGCTCGCGATTTTGGTGCGTTCCTCGGTGTAGCGACTCTCGAGCAGGCCGTTGCGCAGCAGGCGCTGGCGCGCGAGCAGGTACACCGCTCCATAGCTGCCGCACAGTGCGACGGCCGCGATCAGGGCGATGAGCGGATGAATGATGACGATCGAGCCGATGATCAGGGCACTCGCCGCGATGTTGGTCACGAGCAGCAGGAAAGACTGGAGCATTCCAGTCGTGCCGCGAGTCACTTCCCAGATGACGTTGTTGAACAACGTCGCGCTGTTGGAGCAAAGATGGAACTGGAGACTGCGATGCAGGTATTCATCGAACAGTGCGACGCAGAAGCGATGCCCCACTCGATAAGCGAACCGATTCAGCGCCAGCGATCCCACCATATTTATGGCATCGCCGAGCAGCACGACGACCAGCAGAGCAAGGCCGAGGGCAACCACGAAATCGTGTTGGCTCGCGAAGCCAAACTGCTGGTAGAGCCAGGACAGCAGCGGGTTGCGGCCGATCAGCCCGCGGTCGGCCAGCACCGCAAAGAACGGCACGACCGCCGCCACCCCGGCCAGGGTGAAGACCGCCATCAGAAGCGCGAGAGCCTGTGCGAGGATGAACCCCCGGCGTTGCCGGGCATCGAGCAGGCGCCAAAGCTCGAGAAAGAGACTCATAAGGCGGCGGCGCGTCGCCGGTTGCGGTAGGCCTCAACGAGCCGTTGGGGCAGGTAGGGACGCAGCGGAGTCTTCACCAGAGCAAACCACCACCGTCGGCTGCTCCAGGAGTACGGCAGCGCCCGATACAGCACGCGCAACATCCGCGCGCGGTTACCGAGCGATGCGTGCCGGGCAGCCAGCGTCAAGGCGTTCGCGGTTCGCTCCGCACGCAGCAGTACGCGCCGATTCGAATCGACCACATCCTGGAGCTTCCTCAGCGTGCGATCGCGCCCGGCGAAGGCGATTTCCCAGTCGCCGGTGTGATTGGCCTCGTGCCGGCGCACCTGCACGAGTGGCTCATCGAGAAGCGCGACCTCACTCGCCAGCGCGAGCCGTAGCCACAGATCGTAATCCTCGCCCGAGCGGATGGTTTCGTCGAAGCCGCCGGCCCGCGCGACCAATTCCCGTGCCGCGAGCACGCTCGGGGTGCGGATCACGACCGGACCGCTGACGAGACGCTCAAAGACTGCGCCGTCACAGGGCAGCCACGGACCAAAGACCGGTTCGGCCAGTGGCTCACCCGATCCGTCAATGTGAGAGATCGCCGTGTAGCACCAACGGCACTCGGGTCGAGCGCGCAGAATCTCGACTTGCCGTGCCAGCTTTTGGGGCGACCACAGATCGTCGGAGTCCAGGAACGCGACGTATTCACCGCGCGCTTCCCGGAGTGCGGCGTTTCGGACAAGGGCCGGAATGCCGGTGTGCGTGAGCCACACGAGCCGGATGCGACGGTCAGCTCCGAGGGAACGCAGATATCCCCGGGTCTCCTCGTCCGAGCCGTCGTCCGCAATGATGAGCTCCCAATCCTCGAGTGTCTGACGGAGGACCGAGGCAACCGTCGGCCGCAGGTACTTCAGGCGCCCGAACGTCGGCACGATGATGGATACGAGGGGCTGCTGGATCGAAGGGGGCACCGCTCAAGCTCCCGCGGGGAACACTCAGGGTAAGTCTCTGGGCCCGATCAGAAGGTTTTCCTCAGCCGGCCGCGGCAGTCGCCCGGAGGATGCCACGCGCCGGGAGGCGGGTCGATTGAGGCGGGACGGCAGGTGACGCCGGTTTGCTGCAGTGCACAACGAGCGGGCCGCCGAGGACCCCCGGCGCATAATCGAGGCACTACTTCTAAACGGGGAGCCCATGGACCGTCGTTCGATGCTTCTGGCAGTGCTCGCGCTGGCGCTCTGCAACGCCATGCCGCTTCCACTCTATGCCGCTGAACGGTACGACGTCACGCCGCTCCCCCTGATGCCTTTTTCCAACACCGGCGGTGAGGCGCTCAGCAACACGGGTGTGGTCGCCGGCGGAATCGCCAACCCTGACGGCTCAGTTTCGGTTGCGGAATGGTCCGATGGCGTGCTCACCAACCTTGGCGTCCCGCCCGGCGTGCCAAGTCACGACTTCAACAAGCCACGGGTGTTCGGCATAAATGACGCCGGCGAAATCGTCGGCACCCTTCACACCGCTGCCGGCGAGACACCCTCGCGCTCGTTCATATACAGCCGCGGGCATTTCACCGTCCTGCCGCTGGTCGACCCGACTGACCTTGGCGGTGCCGCCATTGGGATCAACAGCAGGGACGAGGTGGTCGGTTATGACCGGACCTCAGGTCACAACTTCAAAGGATGGCTTTGGTCCAAGGGTGTGTATACCCCCTTGCCCGTATCAGGGACCAACACCGCTGCACTCGGCATCAATTCTACCGGCACCATCATCGGCAACCGCACTCTCAATCTCATCCAGCGACTCTTCGCCGGCCAGATCTGTTGCGGAGACGAACATGGCTATGTGGTAAGCCACGGAACGGCTCAGTATCTGAGTGGGTTTGTCTATGCGATAAACGACCTCGGGGAAGCGGCCGGAGGGTCCACCTCGGAAGGCAATGCGCTGGCAACCGTGTACCGCAACGGCATCGCCACAGTGATCCTCAGTTTGCCCAGCTCTGCCGTGGGGATTAATTCTTCTGGAAGCGTCATCGGCTCCTACCAGCTTGCCGGTTCGAAGCGGCGACATCTCTTCATATGGAGTGCGAATTCAGGAGCCTTCGACCTGACACCCGAGGGCTATCGCTCGGCGGAGGCGGCCGCCATCAACAACCGCGGCGAGGTGCTGGGTTTCGGCGAGACGCAGGCTGGCACATCTCAGTACTTCCTCCTCACCCCGGCAGCGAGCGGCGTGCTGATACCGCAGACACTCAACACCTCGCCGCCGATGGGTACTCGATAAAACCGCTACCGCTGTTTGCATGTCCCGACGACGTGCTCAAGGCATCTTCACGGCACACGGAATCTTTGAAACTCCAAAGAGCCAATCGAGAGTCAGCGTCACAGGCCTCAGACCCGCCACGCAAGAGGCAATTGTGGATTTGCCGAGTCTCGGTCCCAGGCTCTTCAGGATCTTGAATGTCATGACTCCGGAGTACTGAAAGTAGCGGGGCTCGAGGCCGCAGGCTCTGTAGACATTCTCCAGAAGCTCGGGATTGAAGAGACTGATATGGACCTCGGGTACGCAGTAAGAGAACTGAAAACCTCTCATCCTTGCGAGCGGCGCGTGCATGTTGCCCGTCGTAAGCAGGAGCAGACCCCCTGGCTTTAACAGCCGCGAAATCTCCATGACAACCTCTTTCGGCTCGAGTGTGTGCTCGATGACTTCGATGCAGGTGATGACATCGAAACTCCCCCGCTGAAGCCTCCGCAATGCGTTACGGTCATAAAATTCAAAGCCCTGGGACTTCAGACGCTGGCTAACCGCACTTTCGTCAAAACCCGCGGCCTGAACCGGCAAGTCGTTCTGCTCCGCGAGAAACCTGAGCAGAGCCCCGTTGCCGCAACCATAGTCCAGCCATTGCAGCGGTCGCGAAGTCCCTGCAGCTTTGAGCTTTCGAACGATCTCGATGAGATTGTTGAACTCAAAGACTCGGGGTGTCTGGAATGGATCTCTGAATTCTTCCTCGTAATCGACAGTGGGGTCCGCGCCCCGGCCGCGGTAGTAATCAGCCGTGTAGAGGCTGGCAGGGTCAATCACGGGGCGCACGAACTGAAAGGAGCAATCGAGGCACTCGAACAACTCAAAAGTCATTTCAGAGAAGGAAGAAGTCTTCTGCCCGATACATCGAGTATGGCTGCCACGACAAATGCGACAGGACTCGAGGCTGTTCAATATCGGTAGCGGCATCAAGTACACTCCGTTTCCCGCAATCCGAAACACCAGCTACATTGGTCAGTGCAATGATCCAGGTTCTTCCGCGCGACAATACAGAAACACAAGACCCGAGCGTCAAGTCCACTCGTGAGCCTTCCATTGCAATCTGCCTGACGAGCTTCAACCGGATTGACTGCGCAAAGATAAATCAGGAGATCTTCAAGCTGAATTTCCGGACGCCATTCCTGGTAGCCCATGCTTGCTCCGGCGCGCAGAAGGAACGATACCTCGAAGATGCCTTCATCTGGTGTCCACCAGGATCCCTTAACGCGGGCGGCATGAATCTGATTCAACGTTCTCTCCAGCTCGCCCACGACCGGTTTGCACCGGACTATCTGGTGCACCTCGAAGCGGATACCTGGATTCTCGACGAGCAGGTAATTCTGCGCCTCGTTCGCGAGATGGAGCGCAATCCGCGGCTGTTGCTGTCGACCAGCGCCTGGAGCTCCGTGTCGCCCTGGCGTCGTGCTCGCCGCACCATTCGCGAGCTGGTCAGGCGGCCATCGGGTCTGCTGAGATATCAATTCGACATCGTGGATTTCACTGCGCAATTCTTCATCGTGCGCAATGACCCCGCGGTTCTGCGGTGCATTCTTGATATGCGCCCCGACGAGAAGCGGCGCGCGGAACGGCAGTTGTACGACGCATACGTCCCACGGTTCGGTCTCGATACCGTGCTGCGAATGCGAGAGCGGGAGCCGGTGCACCCGGACAAACGCCAGAGCTGCGAAGCACTTGCTCTCTATTGTCACCATTGGCCTGCGAGTGGCACGGCCGTGCCTCCTTCACCTGAGGAAGCGCGCGGCGAGAGGCCGGATCGGATCGGAAAGAGAGAGGCGTTGCTCCGGTATCCGCAGATCTCCCGCGGAGCCGCCATTCAGCGGCTTCTGAACGCGACTTCGTTCGACTACTACAATCCGGGTGCCAGCCGTTGGTGACTGATTAACTCCGTGGCACACGCACGCCCGGATAGTATGCCGTCAGGCCCCGACGGACGGCCCGCAGCTGACGCGCTCTACCGTCCCCCAATTGAACTTTCTGACTGGCTGCGGCGCCCGGTTCGACTCCCCTGATGTAGCTCGCTACGGGCGAGCGACCCTAGCAATGGGGCTTATGCTCCGCACCCTTTCCCAATTTCTTAAGGAGCTCCAGCAACGCCACGCGCTCCTCCTTGGAGAGGATGGTGGCCTTCTCCATCGCGGCTGCGTGTCGCGCAAAGGTTTTGGAGATGAGTTCGCGTCCTTTGGACGTGAGCTCGACCAAGCGCACGCGCCGGTCGTCAGTAGTCTGACGCCTCACCAACCTCTTCTTCTCAAGGCGATCGACTGCGACGCTGATTGATCCCGGTGTGAGCCAGACCTTGGGGCCGATTGTGTTAACAGGCAGCGGCCCCTTACTGAGCAGTACCTCGAGCACGCGGAAATCCGAATCACCAAGGCCGGTCTCGCTCAAATTCAAGCTTTGCTCGGCATGAGCTCTCAAGGCATGGAATGTCTTCATGAGCACCAGCCAGACGTGCACTCCGGACGTGTTCTGCATTTTTGGTTCTTTCCTTAGATTGCAATAGCATTGACATCAAGTATATTGATGCCAATATAATTAGAATGGATACTAGTGGACTGTAACAGCTGATGTGGAAGGATCGATTCGGTGGCTCGGATCGAAGTACTTCCATTTCACGGTTCTGGGCGCCTCGTTGTAGTTGCGGATGTAGCGC
>Ga0306920_100000131_pt1 | contig 86975 bp, 87 predicted proteins | sample flu12Cox44000170_FD_204666 | JGI IMG/M metagenome (GOLD analysis project Ga0306920, IMG submission 204666) | Lab enrichment of tropical soil microbial communities from Luquillo Experimental Forest, Puerto Rico - flux4day.12C.oxic.44.000.170 (v2)... | ecosystem: Environmental > Terrestrial >...
GCCGGTGGCACGCAACGAGTCGGCAACGACGCCTTGTGCCTCGCAGGGCCCCAGCCCGCAGGGTGATCTCGGCAAAAGCCTTCCCGCCGCGTTGCAAATGCTCGCCGTGGCGCCGCCACGTCTGCGCTTTGCGCCTTGCGGGAAGGCTTTTGCCGAGTCACGCGGGCGCGCATGTAGTGTGAACAGGCCCTAGAGCTTCGCGGCCAGCTCCCGCAGCAACTGCGCCGCAGGAACGTCGCGGCAGCCGCGCGTGTCCTGCCCGGCCCACAGCGGCGAGAAGTCGCCGCGCCCGGCCTGCTCGGCGGCCGCACGCAGCGGCGCGACCGCGTTGACGGCCGACGGGAACGCCGGCGGCAGTGCGCTCATCGGCCCCAGCTCGCGCATCAGCCGGTTGACGATGCCGCGCGCGGGGCGGCCGCTGAACAGGTTGGTCAGCGCGGTGTCGCGTGCCGCCTCGCTGCGCAGCGCGGCGCGATGGACGGCGCTGGTGGTGGCCTCCGGGCACAGCAGGAAGACGGTACCGAGCTGCACCGCGCTGGCGCCCGCCTCCAGCGCGGTCGCGACGCCGTTCGCGGTGGAGATGCCCCCGGCGGCGATCACCGGCAAGCGCACGGCCTGCAGCAGGGAGGCGACCAACGGCAGCGTGCGCGGCTGCGCGTCCAGGCCGTAGCCCGGACCGTCGTCGAGGAACACGCCGCGGTGGCCACCGGCCTCCACGCCCTGGGCGACGATCGCGTCCACCCCGCGCGCCGCCAGCCACCGCCCCTCGGCCACCGTCGTGGCCGTCGCCCACACCTGGGCGCCGCTGGCCCGCACGCGCGCCAGCAGAGACGCCGGCGGCAGACCGAAATGAAAGCTCACGACCTCCGGCCGCAGCGCCTCCACTGCCGCAACGGCCTCCTCACCGAACGGCAGGCGGCCCGGGCCGGCCTGGATCGCCGATTCAGGCACGCCCAGTTCCTCGTAGTACGGCCGCAGTGCCGCGCGCCAGGCCGCCTCGCGCCGCGGATCGGGCGCCGGCACGACGTGGCAGAAGAAGTTCAGGTTCACCGGCCGGCCGCTGGCGCGACGCAGTTCGCCCACGGCATCGCGCAGCGCCTGCGGCGACATGGCCGCGCCCGGCAGCGACGCGAGGGCCCCCGCGCTCGCTGCAGCCGCGGCCAGCCCGACGCCCTGGAAGCCGGCCATCGGCGCCTGGACGATCGGCAGCTCCAGGCCCAGGCGAGCGGTCAACGAACGGGCGGCGGCGGGGGTCATCGGCCGATGTTGGCATCACCCGGTTTCCCGTGTCGTTGTCGGGGCATGGGCCTTGCCGTGTCTGGTCCATCGTCCACCGCATCCGGTGGACCCCGGACCAACCGTCAGGAGCCGTCATGCAACCCAAGCCCTTGACCCTGCTGTCAGCCGCCACCGTCGCGCTCGCCGCCGGCCTGGGCGCGCACGCCGCGGACACGGTCAAGCTGTTCCAGAAGAAGGTCGACAAGGGCGGCGACACCGAGCCCAAGTCCTGAGCGTCATCCGCGGGAGGCGCGGACGCCGCGTCTCCTTCGACCAGGAGCGACCATGCGCCAGATCGTCATCGCAACCTTCGACCGCCAGGCGGCCGCGCGCGCGGCCATCGCGGCGCTCGCCGACGAGCGCTTCGACCCGCGCCGCGTCCACGCCATCGAGACGCACGCCCCGGCCTTCGGCGGCGACGCGGCCGCGGCACCGGTCGCCGACGACAGCGTGGCCGACCACCTGCGCAACTTCTTCGCCGGGCTGCTGGGCATCGGCCACGACGTCGGCGCCTACGCCGCGGCGATGCGGCGCGGCGGCGCCGTCGTGCGCGTGGACGTCGACGACCGGCCGCAGGCCGCGCGCGCCGAGCTCGCGCTGGCCCGGGCGGGCGCGATCGACATCCAGCGCCGCGCGACGCACTGACCTGACGCGGCACGCGATCGCGGCAACGCGCTGACGCGGAGGGTGCGCCGCGCCCGCACCGACCCGCCAAGTGGCGTTTCCGAGCACAGGCAAGCGGCGACGCTTCCCGTATGCTCGCGCAGGATCCCGCTCGGCAGTACGGGAGTCGTCCGCTCCCATGAACTCCAGGCAACCGCAGCTCCAGGCGCAGCGCGTCAAGACGACCACCATGACGGTGGTCAGCTCGTTGCTGCAGGCCTTGCTGATCTGCCTGTTCGCGTCGGGCGGCAGCACCACCTGGACGGTGGCCGGCTGGTTCTTCGTCCTGAGCGTGGGCAGCACGAGCCTGTTCCTGCTGGCGGTGCTGCGCGGCTGGAACCTGCGCTTCAAGGACCGCTGGCTGCCGTGGGCGCAGCTGCTGTGCAACTACCTGATCCAGCTGATCTTCATCGTCGCCGCGCCGCGGCTGTGGATGGTCTTCCTGGCCTCGAGCCTGGTCTCGTTCAACTACGCGATGCTGGGCTTCACGCCGCAGCAGTTCCGCTGGACCTGGCTGGGCTTCGGCGCCACCACCGCGCTGGCGCTGTGGCTGGGCCGCGCGCGCTTCGCGTACCCCGAGCTGACGGACTTCAACATCGTGCTGATGTGGCTGTTCTTCTTCCTGGCGGTGCGCCGGCTGTCGCTGATCGGCATGCAGTTCAGCATGCTGCGCGCCGAGCTGTCGCAGCGCAACAAGCAGCTGACGCTGTCGCTGGCGCGCATCCAGGAGCTCGCCAGCCACGACGACCTCACCGGCGCGTTCAACCGCCGCCACTTCATGGAACTGCTGCAGGACGAGCGCGAACGCTCGCACCGCACGCGCCAGCCCTACTCGGTGGCGCTGTTCGACCTCGATCACTTCAAGACGATCAACGACCGCTTCGGCCACGGCGCCGGCGACGCGGTGCTGCGCGACTTCTGCACGCTGGTGCATGCGCACATGCGCGTGACCGACCGCTTCGCGCGCTGGGGCGGCGAGGAGTTCGTGCTGCTGATGCCCGTGACGACGCCGGTGGAGAGCGCCGCGCTGGCCGTCGAGCGCATCCGCAGCGCGGTGGCGTCGCAGGCCTGGACCGGCATCGCCGCGCTGCCGGACGACTTCCGCGTGACGGTGTCGGCCGGCGTGGCCACCAGCCTGCGGGGCGAGCCCGTCGAGGCGCTGGTGGCGCGCGCGGACGCGGCGCTCTACCGGGCCAAGGGCGCCGGACGCAACTGCTTCGTGACGGCGCCCTGAGCGGGTCCCCGGCTACTGGCCGGCGCGCCAGCTGGTGAAGAACAGGCCCGCCACGGCCACCGCCATCACCGCCGTCGCGGCCCAGCCGAAGAAGCGGTGGCGCAGGCTGATCGTGAATCGGCCCATCAGGCGCTTGGACTGCCCGATCCACATCATCACCACCATGATGGGCACCGAGATCACGCCGTTGACGATCGCGCTCCACACCAGCGCCTTGATCGGGTCGACCTCCAGCGTGCTCATGAGCGTGCCGATCAGCGTGGCCGCGATGATGATGGCGTAGAAGCCGCGCGCCTCGTGAAAGCCGCGCGACAGCCCCGCCTTCCAGCCGAAGGCCTCGCTCACCGCGTAGGCCGCCGAGCCGGCCAGCACCGGCACCGCCAGCAGCCCGGTGCCGATGATGCCGAGCGCGAAGATCGCGAACGCGAACTCGCCGGCCACCGGGCGCAGCGCCTCGGCCGCCTGCGACGAGGTCTGGATGTTGGTGACGCCGTGCTGGTTGAGCGTGACGCCCGTGGCGATCACGATGCACAGCGCGATCACGTTGGAGAAGATCATGCCGAACGACGTGTCCTGCTTGATGCGCGCCAGGTGCTCCGACGCGTATTCGGGGTGCTCGCGCAGCTTGGCGGCCTCGGGGCGGCGCGCGTTGTCCTCCACCTCCTGCGAGGCCTGCCAGAAGAACAGGTAGGGGCTGATCGTCGTGCCCAGCACGGCCACCACCATCGATGCGTAGTCGTTCATCGAGGTGCCGGCGGGGACGAAGCGCCACGGCGCCAGCCCCTCGATCGCCACCTGGCGCCACGGCACCGACACCGACAGGATGACGGCAACGTACGCGAACAGCCCCAGCGTGAGCCACTTGAGCACGCGCACCGTGCGCTCGTACGAGAACGCCACCTGCCCGACGATGGACAGCACGCCGAACCCGAGCACGTACAGCACCGCGTGGCCGCCGGCGAGCAGGCGCACGGCCTCGCCCATCGCGCCGATGTCGGCCGCGATGTTGATGGTGTTGGCCGCCACCAGCAGCCCGACCAGCGCGAGCGTCAGCCAGCGCGGGCACATCTTGGCGATGTTCGCGGCCAGGCCTTCGCCGGTGACCCAGCCGATGCGCGCCGACAGCATCTGGATGCCGATCATGAGCGGCGTGGTCAGCAGCAGCGTCCACACCAGCCCGAAGCGGAACTGCGAGCCGATCTGCGAGTAGGTGGCGATGCCGCTCGGATCGTCGTCCGCCGCGCCCGTGATGAGCCCGGGGCCCAGCCGCTTCGCGAAGCCGTTGATCTGGCCGTTGAGCCTGGCGTTCATGTCACACCTCCCAGTGCAGGCGCACGGCGTAGAACGACACCGGCCCGCGGTCCTTGTTGTAGCCGGGATTGGCGACGCGCTGGACATCGGCGGTCAGCGCGAAGCCGGCGCCGAGGTCCGCGCTGTAGTACAGCTCGGCGACCTTCTCGCGGCCGTAGCGCAGCGCGCCGTCGCCGAGGAAGGCGGTCACGCCGCCGCGCGCGAGATACGTGCGATGCGCACTCGAGATCGCGTCGGCGCCCAGCGCCAGGCCGACGGTGTCCTTGCCGCGCGACCAGCGGTCGCCCTTGAGCGACAGCCCCGCGCTGAACGACGCGTCGGACTCGGTGAAGGCGTAGGTCTCGGTGCGGCCGTCGGAGCGCATGGCGCGCACGAACACGCCGAGGTCGGGCGCGAGCTGCTGTTCGGCATCGACGCCCAGGCCCGACTTCGCATGCACCGCGTTGCGCGCGGCGTCCAGGCTGGGCGCGGTGCCCGCCGGCGCGGCGGCGAGCGCGTCCTCGTAGGTCGCCATGCGCGCGCGGGCGCGGAACGCCAGCACGCGCACGGCGCCCGTGAGCGCGCCCAGCGCGTGCGCGTGCACGAGTTCGACCTGGTCGCCGTAGTGGCGCAACAAGTCGCCGTCCAGCGCGAGGCCGTTGGGCGCCTTCGGCTCGGCGAAGCGGCCGGCGCGCAGCGTCCACGGACCATCGTCATAGTCCACCGCGAGGCCGTCGGTGTAGCCGCGCGCGTCGGCGGGGTAGTCGTAGGCACCGTGCGTCATCAGCGCCCAGTTCATGAACTGCGTGCGCGGATCGTGCGCGTACGAACTCGCGTCGAACACGTCCAGCAGCGAGATCCGGCCGGCCGTCACGACCACGCGGCGCGCCGCATAGGTCGACTTCAGCTGGTTCGCGTCGGCGTCCGCGACGGCCGTCTCGCCGCCGAGCTCGAACGCGTGGCGCACGAACAGCCGCGCGAGGTAGAGCTTCGGGTCGGCACCCGAGGTCTTGGCGAGCTCCCCGTTCGGGAACGCGGCCAGCCCGCCCAGGCCCGACAGCGGCACGCCCTGCGCCACCTCGGGGTCGATGTAGGCCTCGGTGTCGTCGCCCAGGCGCACGCCGAGGGCGGCGGTGGCGGTCAGCGAGTAGCTAGCGCCGGGCTGCGCGCGCAGGCTGTGCGGGCCGGCGTACGTCGAGTGGAAGGCCGGCTGGATCTGGCGGATGTACGTGGACTGGAAGTGGGCGTTCCAGGACTCCTGGTCCTGGGCGGATGCGACCACGGGCATCAGCAGCAGCGCGAGAAGACGGGGGAAAGAGAATCGCATGCGGGACTCCTCCGCGCGCCGGAAGCGGCGCTGGCGGATCGACGCGCGAGGCGTCGGGAACAGGGAGAACCGGAAGGAAGCGCAGCGGACGCGGATCGCGCCCTGGGAGAGGCTTGCTTGCCGGACGGGGAGAGCCGAGGTGCCTTCTGCCGCCCGTCGCAAGCCGGGACGTCAGGCTCGCGCTGCGGACGACGAAGGCACGCGACTGGGATGGCAGTCCATGGTCGGGTGCGTGTCGTTGGTGAAGCTGCGATTATCGGCAGCGGGCCGGCGCCGGGTCAAGCCGCCGCGGCCGCGCGACGGCTTGCGCGGTGTCCGCCGCAAGCTGCCGTTCAGACCGGGTCGCGGCCGCGCCGGCCTCAGAAGAACTTGGGTATCGGCCCGTTCTGCGGCGTCGTGTCCGGCAGTTCGACCATCTGCCGGTCGACGAAGCACCAGCCCCAGCCCTCGGGCGGGTCGTAGCCCTCGATGATCGGGTGGCCCGTCGCGTGGAAGTGCTTGGTCGCGTGGCGGTTGGGCGAGTCGTCGCAGCAGCCGACGTGGCCGCAGATGCGGCACAGCCGCAGGTGCACCCATTCGCCGCCGGTCTTCAGGCATTCCTCGCAGCCGAGCGCGCTCGGCGTGACGGTAGCGATCAGGTGCTGGTGCGTGCAGCGCTTGTTCATGGGCGGCCTCGACGAACGGGATCTGCCCATTCTGCGCGCGGCGCGCGGCTGCCGTCACGCTGCTTTGCGCTCAGCGGCCCGACATCACCCCGGACAGCACCGCCAGCTCCGGCTCGCGCACGCCGGGCTGCGGCGCGACTTCCTCTTCCTCGGGCTGCGTGCGCTTGCCCGGATGGCCGCGCGTGGACCAGTCGAGGATCTCGAGACGGCCGTCCGCGTGCTCGACCAGCGCCGTCAGGCTCTCGACCCAGTCGCCGTCGTTGCAGTACAGCACGCCGTCGATGTCGCGCATCTCGGCGTGGTGGATGTGGCCGCAGACCACGCCGTCGGCGCCGCGCTTGCGCGCCTCGCGCGCGACCGCGACCTCGAACTCGCCGATGTAGCTGACCGCGCGCTTGACCTTGTGCTTGAGGTACTTGGACAGGCTCCAGTACGGCAGGCCCATGCGCGCGCGCATCGAGTTGAAGTGCTTGTTGAGCTTGAGGATGAACGTGTAGAGCGAGTCGCCGACGTAGGCCAGCCACTTGGCGCACTGGATCACGCCGTCGAACAGGTCGCCGTGGGTGATCCACAGGCGGCGGCCGTCGGCCGTCACGTGCATCCACTCGCTGTGGACCTCGACGCCGCCGAACTCGTGCTCGACGTACTTGCGCGCGAACTCGTCGTGGTTGCCCGGCACGAAGATCACCCGCGTGCCCTTGCGCGCCTTGCGCAGCAGCTTCTGGATGACGTCGTTGTGCGCCTGCGGCCAGTACCACGAGCGGCGCAGCTGCCAGCCGTCGATGATGTCGCCCACCAGGAACAGCTGGTCGCAGTCGACCTGCTTCAGGAAGTCCAGCAGCGCGAGCGCCTGGCAACCGGGGGTGCCCAGGTGCAGGTCCGAGATCCAGACCGTGCGCACACGCGTCGTCGCGCCGTCACGCGGCCGTTGGTCTTCGGTCGGCGGGTCGAGTGGGTAGGCATGGCGATCCATGGGCGCCCATGCTGCGCCCCGCGCATGATGCCGCCGCGACAGGCTCGTGACGTTTGCGTGACCGCGACCCGCGCGCCCGGCAGGCGCCCATGAAAAAGCCCGCCGCGGCCAGGCCGGGGCGGGCGGGATGCGGTCGGCGGCCTGCGTCGGGCGGGCCGCCGGCGGCGATCAGAACGCGTGGCGGACGCCCAGGGCGAACTCGTTGACCGAGCGATCGGACACGGTCGTCAGGCCCGTCGGCACCGAGCCGCCGATGCGGCCGGTGAAGGTGCCGCTGGCGCTGGCGTCGTTCTTGAAGCGCGTCAGCGAGGTGTACAGGTTGGTGCGCTTGGAGAAGTCGTACTCGTAGCCCACGCCGAAGGCGTCGGTCTTGCCGAGCGTCGTGACGTTCTTGCCCGGCTTGTTCTCGACCCACTGGGCCCGGACCACGTTCTGGCCGAACTTGTAGTCGCCGCCGAGCCAGAAGCCCTTGCCGTCCAGGTTGGCCGGGCGCTTGTCGTTGACGTTCAGGAAGCCGGCCTGGACCTTGAACGCGGCTATCGTGTAGGCCGCGCTCAGGGTCGTGATGCCGACCTTGGTCTGCGAGTTCAGCACCGTGGTGCCGTTCGCGGCCTTGTCGTCGACGTAGGACAGCAGAGCGTCCAGGCCATAGCCGGTGTAGCGCACCGAGTAGTCGAACAGGCGGGTGCCCGTCGTGCCGCCCGTCACTTCGCCGGCGCCGGCCAGGAAGCTGGCCTTGAAGCCGCTGAACGACGGCGTGGTGTAGCGGACCGAGTTGTTCACGCGGGTCGGGCCGCCGTTCAGCGACGAGCCGGTGGCGGTGGACGTGGTGGTCGCGCTGGCGCTGCCGCCGCGCACGGGCTCGTAGCCGCCGGCGAAGCCGCCGATGACGGCCGTCGTGGCGCCGGTGCTGGTGTTGGCGAATTCGCTGAAGTCGCCCGTCTGCGTGTAGATGCTGCTGTACTGGCGGCCCGCGCTGGCGGTACCGAACGGGGTGCGCAGCGCGCCGAAGGCCTGGCGGCCGAACAGCTGGCCGCCCTGGCCGGAGCCGCCGGTGTCGACGTTCAGGCCGCCTTCGAGCACGAAGTCGGCGAAGTAGCCGGAACCGAGGTCTTCGGAGCCCTTGAAGCCGATGCGGCTGCCGGACTGGCCGCCGGACGAGACGAGCACCTGCTTGGCGTGGCCCGACAGGTACTGGCCGTCGAGGTCGACGATGCCGTAGAGGGTGACGCTCGATTGCGCGAACGCGGCAGGGGCGGCGAGGGCCAGGGCGATGGCGCCGAGGGTGTACTTCATGTGATGTTCTTTCTAGAGTGAGGTGGGCCAGCGAAGGCCGGCCGGCATTTGACCTTGTTCTCGCGGCTCGACGGCGACGTCGACCGACGCAGATTGTGGGATCGGCGGACGACCACAGCCAGCGTTCAGCCTCGTCGAATCGTTGCTAAGCTTATGAATTCATTGAGCTTTGCGCCGTTTTGACCAGCTCCGCCATGGTGCTCATCGGGTATGACACCCCATTGACAATCGGCTTTTTGTTTACCCAGAACGTCGCAGTCAAACAACGGAATCGGGCTTCCCGCACCCCGTCCGGGGTCAATCCGGCGCCGGGTTCTCAGCGAAAACCCGAACGACGGGGCCTTGCCAGGTACTCCACCGGACGCGTAAAGTCCGCGCAATCGTTTGCGCAAACGTTTGCGCGAGCGAGCCAACGAGGCTTCCGCCGGCTGGCCCCAGCCCGGCGCAGCCCGAAAATCAGGAGACACGCCCATGACCCGTTCGCCCCGCCGCCTGACCCTGCGCGCCCTCGCCGGCGCCGCCACCCTCGCGCTGCTGCCGCAGTTCGCCCTCGCCGCCGACGCCAAGCCGCGCGTCGCGCTGGTGATGAAGTCGCTCGCCAACGAGTTCTTCCAGACGATGCAGGACGGCGCCAAGGCCGACCAGAAGGCGCGCGCGTCGCAGTACACGCTGATCTCCAACGGCATCAAGGACGAGACCGACACCGCCGCGCAGATCAAGATCGTGCAGCAGATGCTGGTCGAGCACGTCGACGCGATCGTCATCGCGCCGGCCGACTCCAAGGCGCTGGTGCCGGTGCTGGCCGAGGCCGCGGCCAAGGGCGTGATCGTCGTCAACATCGACAACAAGCTGGACGCCGACGCGCTCAAGGAGAAGAACCTGGTGGTGCCCTTCGTCGGCCCGGACAACCGCAAGGGCGCGAAGCTCGCAGGCGACTACCTCGGCAAGCAGCTGAAGGCGGGCGACAAGGTCGGCATCCTCGAGGGCGTGTCCACCACCTTCAACGCGCAGCAGCGCACCGCCGGCTTCACCGACGCGATGAAGGCCGTCGGCGCCAACATCGTCAGCACGCAGTCGGGCCAGTGGGAGATGGACAAGGCCAACGCCGTGGCCGCCGCCATGCTGCGCGAACACCCTGACCTGCGCGCGCTGCTGGCCGGCAACGACAACATGGCGCTCGGCGCCGTCGCCGCGATCAAGAGCGCGGGCAAGACGGGCAAGGTGCTGGTGGTCGGCTACGACAACATCACCGCCATCAAGCCGATGCTGGCCGACGGCCGCGTGCTGGCCACGGTCGACCAGTACGGCGCGAAGCAGGCGGTGTTCGGCATCGACACGGCGCTCAAGGCGATCAAGGAAAAGAAGACGCAGAAGGACCTGTCGCCGGTGGTGGAGACGCAGGTCACGCTGGTCACGAAGTGACGGCCGCGCTGTCGCCGGCCCCGGGCGGAACGGGCGCCGCGCCCGTGCTGCTGCAGGGCCGCGACATCGGCAAGACCTACGCGACGCCGGTGCTCGCCGGCGTCGACTTCGACCTGCGCGCCGGCGAGGTGCTTGCGCTCACCGGCGAGAACGGCGCGGGCAAGAGCACGCTGTCCAAGATCGTCGCCGGCCTGGTGCAACCCACGGCCGGCACGCTGACCCTCGCGGGCCGGCCGTACGCCCCCGCCTCGCGCCAGGACGCCGAGCGCCTGGGCGTGCGCATGGTGATGCAGGAGCTGAGCCTGGTGCCCACGCTCAGCGTCGCCGAGAACCTGCTGCTGGGCCGCCTGCCGCAGCGCTTCGGCTTCATCCGCGGCGACGCGCTCAACGAGGCCGCGGCCAGGCAGATGGCGCTGATCGGCCTGGACGACGTCGACCCGCGGCTGCCCGTCAGCGCGCTGGGCGTCGGCTACCAGCAGATGGTGGAGATCGCGCGCAGCCTGGTCGGCGACTGCCGGCTGCTGATCCTGGACGAGCCCACCGCCACGCTGACCACGCGCGAGATCGCGCACCTGTTCGAGCAGATCGCGCTGCTGAAGGCGCGCGGCGTGGCCGTCGTCTACATCTCGCACCGGCTCGACGAGCTGCAGCAGGTGGCCGACCGCGTGATGGTGCTGCGCGACGGCCGCCACATCGACACGCGGCCCATGCGCGACCTGACGCAGGCCGACATCGTGCGCAGCATGGTCGGCCGCGACATGCACGAGGGCCTCGACCGCCCCGTGCGCCCGCGCGGGCGGCGCGCGCTCGCGGTGCGCGGGCTCGCACGCGGGAGCGCCGTGCGCGACGTCTCGTTCGACCTGCACGCCGGCGAGGTGCTGGGCCTGGCCGGGCTCGTCGGCTCGGGCCGCACCGAGCTGCTGCGGCTGATCGCCGGCGCCGACCGTAGGGACGGCGGCGAGATCCTGCTCGGCGAATCGGACGTCCCGGCGCGCATCGCCTCGACGATGCGGGCCGTGCGCCAGGGCATCGGCTTCGTCACCGAGGACCGCAAGTCGCAGGGGCTGCTGCTGCCGCAGTCGATCCGCGTCAACGCGACGCTCGCCAACCTCGGCGCGGTGTCGCGCGGCGGCTGGCTGCAGGGCGACGTCGAGCGCGCCGAGGTCGAGCGCCTGCGCGCGCTGCTGCGCGTGCGCAGCGACTCGATCGAGCAGCCGGTGGCCGAGCTGTCGGGCGGCAACCAGCAGAAGGTGGTGTTCGCGCGCTGGCTGCACCGCGACTGCGACGTCCTGCTGCTGGACGAGCCCACGCGCGGCGTCGACATCGGCGCCCGCGCCGACATCTACGCGCAGATGGGCCAACTCGCCGCCGCCGGCAAGGCGCTGCTGATGGTGTCGTCGGACCTGCGCGAGCTGATGTCGCAGTGCGACCGCATCGGCGTGATGAGCGCCGGCCGGCTCGTGCGCATCTTCGAGCGCGGCGCGTGGACCGAGCAGCTGCTGCTGGAGGCCGCGTTCAGCGCCTACACCGCCGTCGAGAAACAGGCCCCGCAAGAACAACCCGCATGACCTCGTCCAGACCCCTCACCACCCGCGCGGCGCTCGCCAGCGCCATCGGCACCGTCGCCGGCCTGCTGGCCGCGCTCGCGCTGATGGTCGGTTTCTTCAGCTGGCAGAGCGAGTACTTCTTCACCGCCGACACCTTCGTCACGATCGCCAACGACATCCCCGCCGTGGCCGTGACCGCGGTGGGCATGACCTTCGTGCTGATCATCGCGGGCATCGACCTTTCGGTGGGCTCGGTGATGGCGCTGTCGGCCGCGGTGGCGGGCATCGCGATGCTGCAATGGCACTGGCCGCTGCTGCCCGCGACGCTGCTGGCCATGCTCGCCGGGCTGGCGGTCGGCGCGATCAACGGCGCGGTGACGGTGGCGTGGCGGCTGCCGTCGTTCATCGTCACCCTCGGCATGCTGGAGATGGCGCGCGGCGCGGCCTACCTGGCCACCGACTCGCGCACGCAGTACATCGGCAGCCGCATCGACTGGCTGGGCAAGCCCGTCGTCGCGGGGCTGTCGCCGGCGTTCTTCATCGCGATCGCCATCGTCGCGGTGGCGCAGGTCGTGCTCACGCGCACGGTGTTCGGCCGCAGCCTGATCGGCATCGGCACCAACGAGGAGGCGATGCGGCTGGCGGGCGTCGACCCGCGGCCGATCAAGATCGCGGTGTTCGCGCTTGCGGGGCTGCTCGCGGGTCTCGGCGGCGTGTTCCTGTCCTCGCGCCTGGAGGCCGCCGACCCGAACGCGGGCACCGGGGCGGAGCTGGTGGTGATCGCGTCGGTGGTCATCGGCGGCACCAGCCTGATGGGCGGCCGCGGCTCGGTGGCCAGCACCTTCTTCGGCGTGCTGGTGATCTCGGTGCTGGAGGCCGGGCTGGCGCAGATCGGCGCCAGCGAGCCGACCAAGCGCATCATCACCGGCTTCGTCATCATCATCGCGGTCGTGCTGGACACGCTGCGCGAGCGTCGCAAGAGGACGGCATGAGCGCGCACGGCCGCTCCGAAGCGCGACTTCCGCAGCGCGCGGCACGGAGGATCGTCCAGTGACGACGACGCCCCGCGGCCACGCGGCCCTGCCCACCGGGCGCGCCAGCATCCGCGACGTGGCGGCGCGCGCGGGCGTGTCCGTCACCACGGTGTCGCACGCGCTCAACGGCACGCGCTTCGTCAGCCAGCAGGCACTGGCCAAGGTGCACGAGGCGGCGCACGCGCTCGGCTACGTGCCCAGCGAGATCGCGCGCGGGCTCAAGCACAACACGACACGCACCCTCGGCATGCTGGTGCCCAACAACTCGAACCCATACTTCGCCGAGATCATCCGCGGCGTCGAGCACCACAGCTACGCCGCCGGCTACAGCCTGCTGCTGTGCAACTCGAACGACGACCCGCAGCAGCAGGCCGACCACCTGCGCGTGCTCGCCGAGCGCCGCGTCGACGGCATCGTGCTGGTGGCCTCGGGCGACGACGACGCCATCGTCGCCGTCTGCAAGGACCTGCGCCTGCCGCTGGTGCTGGTCGACCGCGAGATCGAGACGATCGCCGTCGACCTGATCGAGGTCGACCACGCCGCCGGCGGCGAGCTGGCGACCGCGCACCTGCTGGAGCTGGGCCACGAACGCGTCGCGTGCATCGTCGGCCCGTCCGACCTGCGGCCCAGCCACCAGCGCGAGGCCGGCTGGCGGCGCGCGCTCGGGAAGGCCGGCATCGCGCCGCGCCCCGACGAGCTGGCGCGCGGCGACTTCGGCCCGTCGGGCGGCGCCGCCGCGATGCGCCGCCTGCTGCGCTCGCCGCAGCCGCCGACGGCCGTGTTCGTCTGCAACGACATGATGGCCATCGGCGCGCTGCACGCGGCGCACGAGGCCGGCGTCGACGTGCCGCGGCGGCTGTCCGTCGTCGGCTTCGACGACATCGAGCTGGCCGCCTACACCTCGCCGCCGCTGACCACCGTCGCCCAGCCCAAGGAGGCGATCGGCACCGGCGCCGCCGGCCTGCTGCTCGAACGCCTGCGCGACGGCCGCAGCGAGCCGCGCCGCACCATCCTGCAACCCGCGCTGCACCTGCGGGCATCCACCGCGCCGCCGCGCGGCTGAGCCATGATCGTGTCCAAGAACTCCAACCGCAGGGCCCGCCCATGAGCTCCTCCATCGTCGTCGTCGGCAGCCTCAACATGGACCTGGTCATGCGCATGGCGCGCGCGCCCATCGGCGGCGAGACGGTGCCCGGCCTCGATTTCGCGATGCTGCCCGGCGGCAAGGGCGCGAACCAGGCGGTGGCCTGCGCGCGCATGGGGGCCAACGTCATCATGGTCGGACGCGTGGGGATCGACCCGAACGGCGACGTGCTCAAGGCCGGGCTCGCATCCGACGGCGTCGACGCGCGCGAAGTGCGCGGCCTGGCCTCGACGCACACCGGCGTCGCCTCGATCTGGGTCGAGGACGACGGCCAGAACCGCATCGTGCTCTCGCCCGGCGCCAACGGCCTGCTCGACCCGGCCAGCGTGGCGCGGGCCCACACGATGATCGACATGGCCGGCATGCTGATCCTGCAGCTCGAGGTGCCGCTGGCCGCGGTGCAGGCCGCGGTCGAGCGCGCCCACGCGGCCCACGTGCCCGTGCTGCTGAACCCCGCGCCGGCCCTGCCGCTGCCCGACGACCTGTGGCCGAAGATCGACATCCTCGTCCTCAACGAGAGCGAGGCCACGGCCTATGCAGGGATCGACGTCGTCGACCCGAACTCCGCCGCGCAGGCCGGCGGCGTGCTGCGCGCGCGCGGCCCCGAGCGCGTGCTGGTGACGCTCGGCGCGCAGGGCGTCGTGGTCGTCGACGGCGGCGGCGCGCGCCACTCGCCGGCCAGGAAGGTCAAGGCCGTCGACACCACCGCGGCCGGCGACACCTTCATCGGCGCGCTGGCCACCGCGCTGTGCGAGGGCCAGTCGCTGGACGACGCCGTCGCACTCGGCCAGGCCGCGGCCGCGCTGTGCGTGACGCGGCGCGGCGCGCAGACGTCCATCCCCTATCGCCGCCAGCTGGCCACGCCCGGCAGCGACCGCCCATGAAGCGCACGACGCTGCTGCACGCCGAGCTGTCCGAGGTCATCGCGCGCCTGGGGCACGGCGACCTGCTGGTGATCGGCGACGCGGGCCTGCCGATCCCCGACGGCCCGCGCCGCATCGACCTCGCGGTCAGCGCCGGCGTGCCGCGCTTGCAGGACGTGCTGGCCGCGGTGCTGTCCGAGATGCAGGTCGAGGCCGCCGTGATCGCCGACGAGCTCGCGCCGCGCAATCCCGCCGTCGACGCCGAACTGCGGCGCCAGCTCGCGCGGACGCCCGTCACGACGCTGCCGCACGAGCAGTTCAAGGCCGCCACGCGCGGCGCGCGCGCGATCGTGCGCACGGGCGAGTTCTCGCCGTACGCGAACGTGATCCTGCGCGCGGGCGTGGTGTTCTGACCGGCGGCCGGCAGCCCGTCGCGCTGCCGCCGGGGGCCTCTGGCGATACCGGGCATCGGGGGATCGTGCCGCGCGCCTGTCGATGGATCGAGTATCCATAATCCCTTGTCGCGTCTGCGCGGGGAGTTCGCTTGAATCTGCTGTTCGGCCTGATGGGGGCGGTGCTGGGGAGCCTGCTGGGCAACCTGCCCACCGCGTTGTGCATGGCGTTGGTGGGCGGCGCCATCGGATGGCGCTGGCGCGCCGGCTCCGACGCCGGGCGATCGCCGCAATCGGAGTTCGACGCCGCGACGCTGCTGCGGCGCGTCGTGGCGCTCGAACGCGAGCTCGGTGCGTTGCGCAAGAACGTGTCCGAGCTGCGGCCGGGCGCGGCACCCGAGCCGGCGGACACGATCGCCGCGGCCGCCACGCCGCCACCCGCGCCAGCGACTGCGCCTGCAGCCGAGCCTGCGCCCGCCGCCGCAAGGCCCGCCGGGGTCGCAGCGGCCCCCGCCGTCGCTGCCGTCCGTCCCGCGGCGATCGACGCGCCGCCGCGTCGCGCGCCCGTCGCGCCGGCGCCCGCCGTGCCGCTGCGCGACCGCCTGCCGCCATTCGTCGCGCGCTGGATCTTCGGCGGCAACACCATCGTCAAGGCCGGCGTGCTGATCCTGTTCCTGGGCCTGGCCTTTCTGCTGCGCTACACGGCCGAGCGCGTGACCGTGCCCGTCGAGCTGCGCTACGCCGGCGTGGCGCTGGTCGGCGTCGTGCTGACCGCCATCGGCTGGCGCCTGCGCGATCGCCGCGACGCCGCCGGCGGCAACGGCTACGGCGTGATCCTGCAGGGCGCGGGGATCGGCATCTTCTACCTGACGACGCTGGCCGCGCTGCGGCTGCATCCACTGCTGCCGCCCGACCTCGCGTTCGCGTTCATGGCGCTGGTCGCCGCGTTCGGCGCCGTGCTGGCCGTGCTGCAGGACGCGCCGTGGCTGGCCTTCGTCTCGATCGCCGAGGGCTTCGCCGCGCCGGCGCTGGTCAGCACGGGCAGCGACGCCTACGTGCCGCTGATGGCGTACATGGCGATCCTGGACGCCGGCATCCTGGCCATCGCGTGGTTCAAGGCCTGGCGGCCGCTGAACCTCGTCGGCGCCGTCGCCACGTTCACGCTGGCGGGCGCCTGGGCCCATGCGCACTACCGGGCGTCCGACTACGGCGGCGTGCAGGCCTTCCTCGCGTTCTTCTTCCTGCTGTTCACCGTCACCGGCGTGCTGTTCGCGCGCCGCGCGCTGGCCCGCGGCGACGCGCCGGACGGGACGCGGCCGCTGTCCGAGCGCGCCGCCGACGCGCTGCGCCAGGTGGGCCGCGTCGACAGCACGCTGACCTTCGGCGTGCCGCTGGCGGCGTTCTCGCTGCAGTACCTGTTGGTGCGCGACATGGCCTGGGGCCCCGCGTGGTCGGCGGCGGCGTTCGCGCTGCTGCACATCACGCTCGGCGGCGTGCTGATGCGGCGCGGCCCGGCGCGCTATGCGCTGCTGGGCGAGGCCCACGTGATCGTCGGCACCATCTTCGCCACGCTGGCCGTGCCGCTCGCGCTGCAGGGCGCATGGACGGGCGCGACCTGGGCCGTCGAGGCCGCCGGCATGTACTGGCTGGGCGCGCGCCAGCGGCGTCCGTACGCACGCGCCTTCGCGCTGCTCGTGATGCTGAGCGCGGCCCTGCAGCTGCTCGCCGGACTGACGCTGGACGTGCGCGACGGCGTCCCGCTGGTCGCCGGCTCGACGCTGGGCCTGGCGATGCTCGCGGCGGCGCTGTGCGCGCTCGACGCCGTGCGCCGTCGCATGGACGCCGCGGCGAGCGGCGCCGTCGAGGACATCGCAGCGCCCGTCGTGCCCTTCGCCGCCGCGTTCGCCGTCGCCGGCCTGGCGTGGATGACGTTGCCCGTGCTGTGGGCCGCCGCGGCCACCGCGTGGGTCGCGTTCGGCAGCGCGGCGCTGTCCGGGCGCCTTTCCGCGCCGCCGCTGCGCGTGGCCGCCGCGCTGCTGCACCTGGGCGCGCTCACCGCGATGGCGCTGTCGCTGCAGGTGACGGGCGACGCGCCCGCGCAGGCGCACGCGGCACGCGACCTCGTCGGCGCGCTGCTGATCGGCAGCGCGCTGCTGGCCACCGGCTGGCTGGGCCTGCGCGACGCGTGGCGCGAAGCCGCGCAAGGGGCGCCGCGCGCGATCCCGGTCGGCAGCAGCGTCGGCCTCGTGCTGGGCCTGGCCGTCGCCAGCGCGAGCCTGCTGTTCGAGCTGGCGCCGGCCGATGCCGCGCTCGCGTGGCCGGTGATCGGCCTGGTCGCCGCGTGGATCGGCTGGCGGCTGCGCAACGGCGCGCTGGTCGGCTCCGGGCTGGCGTTGCAGGTGGCGGCGGGCCTCGCGAGCCTGCTCTACGAACCGTCGGCCTGGGCCGGCGTCGCCCTCGCGGCGACCTGGCGCATCCCCCTGCTGCTGACGGCCACCGGCCTGCTGCTGGGCGATCGCCTGCGTCCGTCGCCGGACGACGCGGCGCGCGCGTGGTGGCACGCGACGATCACGCAGTGGGCGCTGGTCGCCTGGAGCGCGCTGTGGTGGTCGCGCACGCTGCCGCCGCTGATCTGGCGCGCGTTCGCCGCGGCGCCCGACACGGCGACGGCATGGCCGCACTGGCAGGCGATCTGGCTGACGCTGTCGATGGCGGCCGCCGCCGTGCTCGCGCGCTGGCGCGGCTGGCGCGTGCTGGGCCAGGCGACGCTGGCCACCGTGCCGTTGTGGCTGCTGCTGGCCGTCTCGGCGCCGCAAGGCATCGCGCCGTCGGCCGGCTTCGGCTGGATCGCGTGGCCGCTCGCGCTCGCCGCGCATCCGTGGCTCGCGCGCGCGCAGTCGCGCTGGAGCCCGGCCGCGCTGGGCACGCCGCTGCGCCTGGCCGGCTGGTGGCTGTTCGTCGCGCTGGCCACGCGCGAGTGCGTGCTGCGCGTGGCGGCGGCCGCGGTGCCGGGGTCGTCATGGGTCGACTTGGCCGGGATGGCGGCGCCGGCCGCGGTGCTGTTCGCGAGCGTGCAGCCCGCGGTCGCGCGACGCCGGGCCGACACGGCCTGGCGCATCGCCGGTTGCGGCGCGATCGCGCTGTACCTGTTCGCGTGGCTGTGGGTCGCCGACACGCGCGCCGGCGACGCCGCGCCCTTGCCTTGGCTGCCGCTGCTCAACCCTCTGGAGACCGCCGCCGGCATCGCGCTGCTGGCGCTCGCCGCCTGGACGCGCGCGCTGCCCGCGTCGTGGCGCGACGGCCTCGCGCCGTCCGTGCTGCCCGCCGTCGGCGGCGCGACCGCGTTCGGCCTCGTCACCGGCGTCGTGCTGCGCGCCTGCCATCACCTGGCCGGCGTGCCGTGGGACGCCGCGTCGCTGTTCGCATCGACGCTGGCGCAGGCCGCGCTGTCGGTCGCGTGGTCGCTGATCGGCGTCGCGCTGATGGTGGCCGGCCACCGGCGCGCGCGCCGCATCGCGTGGCTGGCGGGCGCGGCGCTGCTGGGCGTCGTCGTGGCCAAGCTGTTCCTGGTCGAGCTGGCGGATCGCGGCAGCCTGTACCGCATCGTGTCGTTCATCGTGGTTGGCGGGCTGATGCTGGCTGTCGGATACTTCGCGCCGATGCCGCCCTCGCGCGACGACGATTCGACGCGCGATCGCGTGCCCGGAGAACCCGCATGAAGATCGCACCGGCCGCCCTCACGACGCTCGCGCTCGCCTGCGCGCACGCGGGCGTGGGCGCGGCCGCACCCGCGCAGGCCGCTTCCGCGCCCGCCCTGCCGCTGAGCCTGTCCGGCACCGGCCCGTACTACGTGCTGGACATCGATGCCCAGGCGCGCCGCCTGTCCGCGGCGCCCGGCCTGGGCGACCTGCGCGTGCGCAACGCCGTCGGCGAGACGATGGCCTTCGCCTGGGCCGATCCGCCGCAGCCGGCAGCGTCCGCGCAGCGCGTGCCGGCCCGGCTCTACAAGATACCGCTGCCGCCGGCCGAGACTGCATCCTCGACGACGTCCGACGCACCGCCGCGCCAGGCCTGGATCGTCGATACCCGGGATGCCGGCGACGACCTGCTGCGCCTGGATCTCGGCCTCGAACGCGACACGCAGGGCGTCTACACGCTGCGCATCGACGCCAGCGACGACCTGCAGCACTGGCGTACGCTGCAGTTCGACGCGCAGCTCGTGCAGCTGCAGGCGCTGCCGCAGGTGGGCGCGGCGGGCGCGCTCGCGACGCAGGCCGGGCGCGAGCGCCTGGCCTCCGCCGGCATCGATCTCGACGACGTGCCGGCGCGCTATCTGCGCCTGACGACAGCGCCGCGTTCCGCGATACCACCGCTGGTATCGGCGACGGTCACCCGCAGCGCGCACCGGCCCGCGCCCGCGCCGCTGGAATGGAGCGCGCCGATCGCCGCAAGCAGCTGCGAGGCGACCTCGTGCGATTACGCGCTGCCGCCCAACGCGCCGGTCGCGGCGCTGCAGGTCGCGCCGTCGGACATCGACACCGTCGGCGAGGTCATGGTGCTGGGCCAGCTCGACGCGGGCCAGCTGCCGCCGCAGCGCCGGTCGCTGCTGCGCGGGTCGCTGCATGCGCTGCGGCTGAAGGCGCAGCATGCGTCGCCGCCGCCCGGTCAGGCCTGGGACAGCGCCGCGGTCGCCAGCGTCTACTGGCTCTCGCAGCCGTCCGGCGCGCCCGACCTGCACTCGCCGCCGCTGCGCCTGGACGGCGCGCCATGGCGCGCGCTGCGGCTCGAGACCGCGGGCCCGATCTCGCAGCTGGGGCACGCCGCGCCGACGATCCGCGTCGCCACGCGCCGGCGCCAGCTGGTGTTCGTCGCGCGCGGCGCCGGGCCGTTCGTGCTCGCGCGCGCGCCGGCGGGCGACCCGCCGGCGGCGATGGCGCTGGCCGGACTGATGCCCGGCCGCGCGGCGGACGCGCCGCTGCCCGCGGCGAGCGCCGCGATCGCGACGCCGCCGGTGGAGCCGGTGCCGGCGTCCGCCGCATCGGCCGTCACCGGCCCTGCGGCGGCACCCGCATCGCGGGCGGGCTGGCTGTGGGCCGCGCTGCTGGCCGGGCTGGCGGCCATGGGCGCGATGGCGTGGTCGCTGCTGCGCAAGAGGCCATCCGGAACGCGAGCCTGAGCGTCGACTCGGGAAGGCGGCACGATGACGCGCCGCCAGGCCCGGGCCACACGCCGCGCCGGCTCGGCCGGCCGCTCACGACAGCGCGAAGAAGCCCCAGGGATTCTTCGTGAAGGCCACCGAGACGATCCAGCCCACCGCAGCCAGCGCCGCGACCCAGGCCGCGGTGCGCAGCGGCTTCGCGATCGTCGGCCGCAAGGCCACCATGCCCAGTCCGATGTAGAGGACCAGCCCCGACATCTTGGCGATCAGCCAAGGTGTCGCGAAAGGATCGAGGCGCAGCATCGTCACGAGCATCAGCGCGGAAACCAGCAGCGCCGTGTCGATCATGTGCGGCAAGGTCTTCGCGACGCGGCCGCGCACCCATCGCGCATCGGCCAGGCCTGCGGCACCCCGGAGGAAGAACCCCGTCACCGACAGCGCGACGCTGGTTTCGTGGAAGCTGCGGACGGCGACGTAGTCCATGGGCATCACTCGCCGCGTCCATCGACGCGCGGCCGGGTCAGGATGGGCCAGTAGCGTATCGCATAGAGCCCGAAGCCCGCGCACCACAAGGCCGCCGACGCCAGCACGGCCACGATCGTCGCGGCCGGTGCGAACAAGGGGACGAAGACCCGTACCGGCGCGGCCGCGAGCACCAGCGCGAACATGGCCGCCTCCGACGCGCCGCCGCGCAGCGGGCGCCCCGTGTGGCCGCGTGCGGTGCGCGTGATCATGCCCACGATGAGCCCGCCCAGCACGCCCACCGTCAACGCGTGCGTGGCCACGGAACCGGGCACGGTGCCGAGCGCCGCCAGCGCGCGCAGCGCAAGGTGGATGGGGATCCACGCGGTGGCCACGTGCAGGACCCAGACGATGGGTTCGTTCAGCACGCGCCAGGTCTTGAGCAGGACGCAGCGCGCGAGATGGAACACCGCGGCGGTCGCGGCGATGGATGCGAGCAACGCCGACGGAAGCGGCACGACGTCCGACAGCGCCAGCAGCAGGATCGCGCCGGAGGCCAGCTTCTCGAGCGTCGGGTTGCGCACCGCGCCCGCACCGGCGACGCCGTTGTTGGAGAACATGACCAGCACCCGGCCGGTCATCACCGAGACGATGAACAGCACCAGGTCCAGCCCGAGCCGGATGCCCGCCCAGCCGAGGCCCGGCACGACGCCCAGCTCGCCCAGGTGCACCGCCAGCACCGCAAGCGACATCGCGACCAGCAACCCGACGAAGAAGTAGTTGCGTCGGTTGCCCGCGGCGATGAAAGGACGTGCCAGCGCGACGGCGGCCGCGAGCGGGAACGCGACGTTGGCGACGGCGGCCGCCCAGCCGAACGGCGTCAGCACCAGCACGCGGCCCGCCAGCCACAGCAGCACGAGCGCCTGCAGCGTGCGTCCGGTCGGCGTCGGCCGGCCCGACCAGTTGCGGCCCGCGGTGAACAGGAAGCCGACGACCACCGCGAACACGAAGCCGAACAGCATCTCGTGCGCATGCCAGATCGGGCCGCGCAGGCAGGCGCGCCGCAACAGGCCGGAGAATTCCAGCGCCCAGCAAGCGATCGACAGCGCGCCGAACGCGGCGGCGAACAGGTAGAACGGCCGGAAGCCGAGGCGCCAGAGCGCGAAGCCCGCGGCATCGAGGTCGGGGCCGCGACGCGGCTCGGACAAGATCATCAAATCGGACATCAGTCCATCTCCAGTTGCGTCGAACCGGCCCGCGCAAGGCGCCATGCCATGGCGGCACACGCCATCGTCGCGATGAACACCAGCAGCGCGACCGCGTTCAGGAAGGCACCGATCCCTCGCGGGAGCGGGTCGTCCAGGCCGAGACCGATGCGAATCGCCAGCGACGCGTTCAGCAGCGCCACCGGCACGTAGAAGAACGCGCCGAAGCGCAGGCGCACCCGCGTCAGCGCCGGCAGGATGACGGGCACGTGGGCCATCATCATGCTCACGACGAAGCCCAGGCCGAGCGCGTGCAGTGCCATGTCGCGCCAGGGCCTTCCGGCTGCCAGGCCGATCCAGCCGACGCCCGACACCGCCAGCCATCCGTAGCCCGCCAGCAGGCAGACTGCCATGTAGCGGCCCAGTCCTTCGGCGCGGATCGTTCGGCCGGCGATGTCGTGCGCGAACAGCCAGGCGGACAGCAGCAGCAGGCCGACGCCGAACAACGCGTCGCCGGAGGCCGCGACGCCACCCTGCGCCGACGCGCCCGTCGCGCCCGCGAACAGCGCAAGGACGACGACCGCCAGCTGCGGCTCCGTCGTGCGTGCGCGACGCATCAGGCGCGTCATCTCCAGCCGTTCGGCGGCCACGGTGAGCACGAGGAACGCGAACCACCACGGCAGCGGCGCGCCGGCATCGGCCACGAACATCGCGTCGCCGACAAGCCACGCGACCGCCGCGATCGCCAGCAGCGCCGTATGCCCGGCCGGCTGGCGTCGCACGATCTCGAGGTTGACCGCCAGGAACGCGATGGCCCCCAGCAGCAGCGCGACCCGGCCGCGGCCGGCGTCGCCCGCGATCAGCAGCGCCGCGCCAAGCGCCGAGGCGACCGGCGCGAGCCAGCCCCATGCGCGGCCGATGGCCACCGCGCGTTCGGCCGCGATGACCGTGCCGAGGAACCCGCAGATCATCAAAGCCGCGTGCGACGAGGCGCCGGCGACCAGCCAGCCCGGCAGCCCGGCCGGCGCCGTCGCGGGACAGGCGCGCAGCAGCCCGCCCGAAACCGCCGCGAACAGCGACGCCGCCGCCATCGCGAGCGCTGCGATCGCGACGCTCACCAGCCCATGATGCGCTTGGCGCGGTCGCTCATGCGAGCGGGCATCCACGGCGGCTCCCAGACGAGTTCGACATCGATCGCGAGCGACGCGGGCAGCACCCGCGAGAGCTCGTGCCAGATGTCGTCGACGATCACGTCGACGACCGGGCACGCGGCGGAGGTCATCGTGACGAGCACGTGCACCTGGCGCTCGTCGACCTGGACACCGTAGACGAGGCCGACGTCGACGATGCTCATCGAGACTTCGGGGTCGGTCACGCGCCGCAGCGCGCGCTCGATCGCGGGCTGCAGGTCGGGCCGCCCCGCGAAGGGATACGGGTCGCGGGATTCGACCCGATCGTGTGCGGCGAGGGCGTTCATGATGCGGCCCTCAACGCGTGGCCGGCCGTGCGGCGCCGAGCGCGACCGTCCCGGCCTCGCCGGGGCGGCGCAACAGGTTCAGCGCATACCAGGCCAGCAGCACGACGCCGCCCGCGAACAGGATGTCGCCCGGCACGCGCAGCCACACCAGCGTCTCCATGGCCGGCGAGTGCACGACCTCCGGCGAGCGCGCGTACCACATGCCCTTGGCGATCGAGGCCCAGGCCTGGTAGATGCCCGCCGGCAGGATCGACAGGAACACCATCATCGCCAGACCGCCGTTGAGCGACCAGAACGCGGGCTTCAGGAATCGGTCCAGGTGCAGGCCGCGCTCGTACAGGCCGCGCAGGCAGAACAGCATCAGGCCGATGCCCAGCATCCCGTAGACGCCGAACAGGGCGGCGTGGCCGTGGGCGGCGGTCATGTTCAGGCCCTGCACGTAGTACAGCGACGCGGGCGGGTTGATGGCGAAGCCCAGCAGGCCGGCGCCGACCGTGTTCCAGAAGCCGACGGCCACGAAGCACATCACGATCCACTTGTACGCGCCGAGCCAGCCCACCGACTTCGACTGCCGGTACGTCTGCAGCGCCTCGAGCCCGATCAGCGTCAGCGGCACCACCTCCAGCGCGGAGAACACCGACCCGACCGCGATGACCGAGGTCGGCGCACCCGTGAAGTACAGGTGATGCAGCGTGCCCAGGATGCCGCCGAACAGGAACACGATGGTCTCGGCGACGATCGCGCGGTTCGCGCTCGCGGCACGCACCAGGCCCAGCTTGGTGAAGATCAGGGCGACGACCGCGGTGGCGAAGACCTCGAAGAAGCCTTCGACCCACAGGTGCACCAGCCACCAGCGCCAGTACTCGATCATCGAGTAGTGCGAATGCTGGTCCCACATCAGCGAGGTCGAATAGAAGCCGCCGATGCAGGTGGCCGACAGGAACACCATGGCGATCAGGCCGCGCGATTCCGACGGCTTGACCAGCGCCGGCCACAGCGCGCGTGCCAGCAGCACCACCCACAGGATCAGGCCCACGAACAGCAGGTACTGCCAGACGCGGCCCATGCTCGTGTACTCGAGGCCCTGGTTGCCGATCCAGAAGCCGTAGTCGAAGCCGCGATGCTGCAGCGTACCGATCCAGCCGGTGGCGATCGATCCGGCCACGATGGCGATCAGCGCCCAGAAGAGAACGTCGACGCCGAGCTTCTGGAACTTCGGCTCGCGCCCCGACAGCAGCGGCGCGATGTACAGGCCGGTGGCCAGCCACGCGGTCGCGATCCAGAAGATGCCCACCTGCGTGTGGATCGTCCGGCTGACGACATAGGGCAGCACCTTGGCCAGCGGCATGCCGAAGAACGACTGCCCCTCGACGGCATAGTGCGCGGTGATCGCCCCCATGCCGACCTGCAGCAGCAGCAGGCCGATGACGGCGAAGAAGTACTTGCGCGTGGCCTTCATCGACGGCGTCGCCTTGATCCCCAGGAACGGGTCGGCGGCCGGTGCGGGCAGGTCGGCCTCGCGCCGCGTGCCGCCGTGCACCCACAGCATCGCGGCGATGCCGGCCAGCAGCAGGATGATGCTGACCATGGACCACACCGCGGCCGATTCCGTCATCGTGTTGCCCACCAGCGGCTCGTGCGGCCAGTTGCTGGTGTACGAGACGCCTGGCTCGCTCGGGCGGTCGGTCGTCGCGGCCCAGGCGCTCCAGAAGAAGAACGCCGACAGCGCCTTGCGGTCGTCCGCCGACGGCAGCACGCCCGCCGTCATCGCGTACTGGTCACGCAGCCTGTCGAGCGCGGGCTCGGTTCCGAACAGGCCCTCGTAGTGCGTCTCGACCGCGCGGATCGCGCGCCCGCGCTCCGGCGAGACGACGATGCGGCCGTCGATGGAGTCGTAGGTGTTGCGACGCATCTCGTCCTTGAGCAACGCCTCCACCGCGGCCGATTGCTCCACCGTCGGCGGCAGCGCGCCGGCTCGCTGCTGGAGCCGCAGCGCGCGCAGTTCGGTCGCCTCGCGATGCAGCCAGTCGGCCGACCAGTCGGGCGCGACGTAGGCGCCATGGCCCCACACGGTGCCGAGTTGCTGGCCGCCGGCGGCGAGCCAGGCCTGCTGGCCGCGACGGATCTGGTCGCCCGTGAACAGGACGCCGCCGTCGGTCGTCACCACCTGCTCCGGGATGGGCGGTGCGGCGAGGTAGATCTGCCATCCGAGGTAGCCGAGCGCCCCGAACGACAGCACGAAGATGAGGCCGAGCCATCGCCACAGCCTGGAATTGCCAGTCATGTTGTTCCTCATGGAAAGGATGCGTCTACGACTCGTTCATCGTAGGAACGCGTCAGCGGCATGGATTTGACCCAGGTCAAGCACCTCGGGGTGGTTGCCAAGCAGCAGGTGCCGCATCAGGTCGCGCACGCCGCGGATCTCGCGGCCGAACGGCAGCGCGCCCTTGCCGCGGAAGAAGAGCCCGCGCTTCACGTCGCCGCGCAGCGCCGCGGCGAGCTGGTGGTCGATGCAGAACTGGCCCCACGTCGCCTTCCCGTCGCGCAGGCCGCATTGGGTGAGGCAGTCGAAGACCTCGGTGCAGCGCGGCTTGACGTGCGCGGTCGACTGCAGGCGCGGCAACGCGTGCAGGTAGGTCTGCAGCCACGGCGTGCGCACGGCCCGCGCGGGCAGGCCGGCGACGCTGGTGAACTCGACCAGGTCCTCGTCGCTCGCGTCGGCCAGCACCCGCTTGAACGACTCGTGCGCGTCGGCCTCGCGCGTGACCGCGAACGGCGTGCCCAGCTGCACCGCGGCGGCGCCGAGATCCTGCAGCCGCCGCACGTCCTCCCGGCGGCGAATGCCGCCCGCGGCGATCACGGGCGTGCGCTCGAGGCCGGCGGCGCGCAGCACGGCGAGCGTCTCGGGCACGCAGCGCTCGAAGTCGAAGCGGGGGTCGCGCAGGTCGGCGATCGTGGCCGCGCCGAGGTGTCCGCCGGCCAGCGCCGGATGCTCCAGGACGATGGCATCGGGCGCACGCTGCCTGCGCTCCCACTTGCGCAATACCAGCTGCACGCCGCGAGCGTCCGACAGGATCGGCACGAGCGCGACATGCGGATGATCGGCCGCGAGCTCGGGCAGATCCAGCGGCAGCCCCGCACCCACGACGACGGCGTCGATGCCGCACTCGAGCGCGCGCCGCACGTAGGCCGCGTACTGGCCGACCGCGCGCATCACGTTGACGGCGAGCAGCCCGCGCCCCGCGGACAGCCGCCGCGCGGCGGCGATCTCGCGCTCGAGCGCCTCGAGGTTGGCCTGCTCGATCGCCGCCTTGACTTCGGGGCCGGTGCCACGTCCGCGCGTGCGCTCCATCAGGTCGGGATGCAGCCGGCGCAGGTCGATGGCGCTGAGCGTGCCCACGCCGCCGCACGCGGCGACGGTGCCCGCGAGCCGATGCGCCGATACCCCGACGCCCATGCCGCCCTGCACGACCGGCAGCAGCTTGCGGTTGCTCAACTCGAGCGCTCGCAACCCGGATCGAAGAAGGGCCCCGTGCAGTTCCGGCTCGATCCGGATCGAAGATTCATTCATGCCGCCGCACGTTAGGGAGATCACTTCGACAGGGTCTTGATACAGGACAAGATGCCGGCGCGCGGTGGTGCGACGCTACGCGGTCGACCCTGGCTTGATGGCCATCAACACGGTCGTTCGCCGTGGCGCTAACTTGAGGCTTGCATAAACAAGAGCCAACACCGAAAGCACGCCATGGACTTCCAGACTTTCCGTCGGACGATAGGGCGCACCCGCACGATCCTCGCCCTCGCCGCCGTGGCCTTCGCGGCCGCGCCTGCGCTCGCCGCCCCCGCCCCCGCCGGCGACTTCGGCCCGCCGCGCGGCGAGCCGATCCACGCCACGCTGACCAGCCCGCCGTTCGTGCCGCCGCCGATTCACCGCAGCTACCCCGCCAAGGTGATCGTCGACCTCGAGGTCGTGGAAAAACAGATGCAGATCTCCGAGGGCGTGAACTACACGTTCTGGACCTTCGGCGGCACGGTGCCGGGCAGCTTCATCCGCGTGCGCCAGGGCGACACGGTGGAGTTCCATCTCAAGAACGACCCGGCCAACAAGATGGCGCACAACATCGACCTGCACGGCGTGACCGGGCCGGGCGGCGGCGCGGCGTCCAGCTTCACCGCGCCGGGCCACGAGTCGAAGTTCACGTTCAAGGCGCTCAACGAGGGCATCTACGTCTACCACTGCGCCACCGCGCCGGTGGGCATGCACATCGCCAACGGCATGTACGGCCTGATCCTGGTCGAGCCGCCGCAGGGCATGCCCAAGGTCGACCACGAGTACTACGTGATGCAGGGCGACTTCTACACGAGCGGCAAGTACCGCGAGAAGGGCGACCAGCCGTTCGACATGGAGAAGGCGATCGACGAGCGCCCTACCTATGTGCTGTTCAACGGCGCCGAGGGCTCGCTCACGGGCGACAAGGCGCTCAAGGCCAAGGTCGGCGAGACGGTGCGGCTGTTCGTCGGCAACGGCGGCCCCAACCTGGTCTCCAGCTTCCACGTGATCGGCGCCATCTTCGACGAAGTGCGCTTCGAGGGCGGCACCAACGTCCAGAAGAACGTGCAGACCACGCTGATCCCCGCCGGAGGCGCGGCGATCGCGAAGTTCCGCACCCATGTGCCGGGCAGCTACGTGATGGTCGATCACTCGATCTTCCGCGCGTTCAACAAGGGCGCGCTCGCGATCCTGAAGGTGGACGGTCCGCAGGACAAGGCCATCTACTCGGGCAAGGAGCTCGACTCGGTCTACCTCGGCGACCGCGCGCGGCCCAATCTCGACGCCGTCGCGAAGGCCACCGAGTCGGCGCGCCAGGGCACGCTGTCGCTGCAGGACCAGGTCAAGGCCGGCGAGGCGCTGTTCACCGGCACGTGCTCGGTGTGCCACCAGGCCAACGGCGCGGGCATTCCGGGCGTGTTCCCGCCGCTGGCGAAGTCGGACTTCCTCGCCGCGGACGTCAAGCGCGCGATCGGCATCCCGCTGCGCGGCCTGACGGGCAAGATCACCGTCAACGGCACGCCGTACGATTCCGTGATGCCGCCGATGAGCCAGCTCAACGACGACGAGGTCGCCAACATCCTGACCTTCGTGCTCAACAGCTGGGACAACCCGGGCGGCCGCGTGTCGGCGGACGACGTGAAGAAATCGCGCGCGCAAGGCGGCGCGGCGACGGCCCAGGCCGAGCACTGAGCGCCCGCATGCGACGCAGGCGAACCGGCGCACTCGCGATCGCGCTCGCGACGGCGGCCGGGCTCGCCTGCGCAGCCGACTACGTACGACTGCCGGGCGGCACCTTCACCAGCGTTCTGCCCCAGGGCGCGACCCAGGGGTCGGCAGCCGCCGCACGCGTCGACCCGTTCGACCTGCGCGCCACGCCGGTGACGCGCGCCGAGTTCCGTGCCTTTCTCGCGCGGCATCCCGAGTGGCGCCGCGGGCGCGCGCCGGCCGTGTTCGCGGACGCCGCCTACCTGGCCGACGGCCCCGCGGCGGACGATGCCCCCGGCGCAGCCGACGCGCGCCCGGTCACCGAGGTCAGCTGGTTCGCCGCGCAGGCCTTCTGCGACAGCGAAGGCGGCCGGCTGCCGACCTGGCTCGAATGGGAATTCGCCGCCGCGGCCGACGAGACCCGCGCCGACGCCCGCGCCGACCCCACCTGGCGCCAGCGCATCCTGTCCTGGTACGCGCAGCCGGCCACGATCGCGCCGCGCGACGTCGGCGGCCCGCCCGACGTGCATGGCGTGCGCGACCTGCACGGCCTCGTGTGGGAATGGGTCGACGACTTCAACGCGCTGTTCGTCGCCGGAGACAGCCGCACCCAGGGCGACCCCGACACGCTGCGCTTCTGCGGCGCCGGCGCGATCAGCATGGCCGACCGCGACAACTACGCCGTGCTGATGCGCATCGCGCTGCTGTCCTCGCTGTCGGCCGCCGACACCATGCGCTCGCTCGGCTTCCGCTGCGTGCGCCCCGCTTCCGGAGAGCCTCGATGACCCGCCTCGCCCCGACGCGCCGCGACGTGCTGAGCCTGTTCGCGTTCGCCGCGCTGGCCGCGTCCGCGCGCGCCGCCGCCCCCCTGCCCGGCGACTCCGTCTACCAGCTGCACCCGCGCCTCGTCGACCAGGACGGCCACCCGTTCGACTGGGCCTCGACGCGCGGCGCGCCGGTGTTGGCGAGCATGTTCTACACCTCGTGCGAGATGGTGTGCCCGCTGATCTTCGAGTCGATCCGGCGCACCGTCGACGCGTTCGACAAGCCCGTGCGCGACAAGGTGCGCGTCGTGATGGTCAGCTTCGACCCCGAGCGCGATACCGTGCCCGTGCTCAAGGAGACGGCCGCGAAACACCACTGTGACGCTCGCTGGAGCCTCGTGCGCGGCTCCGGCGCCGACGCGCGCCGCATCGCCGCCCTGCTCGGCGTGCAGTACCGGCGCCTGCCCAGCGGCGAGTTCAACCATTCGAGCGTGATCAGCCTGCTCGATGACGAGGGCCGGATCGTCAAGCGCACGACCACCGTGGGCGACGTCGACCCTGCACTGGTGGCCGCGGCGCGTCCGCTGTAGCGCCTCGCTCCCGGCCGGGACGCCGCGGCGTCCCCGGTGCCGGTCGCTCGCCCCGCGGCGGCGACCGCCTGAGCGCTTGACGCAGCGCAAGGCAATCGCCTATCGGCATTCAGACCTTGATCGACAAGCCCGCGACGCACGCCTATCCTCGTTGCGCTGTTCTTGCCGCCCGCCCGACACCCCGTCGGGGACCGCGCGGCGCCGAGGAAACGCCGTGTCCCGACTCCGAACCTTCGCACTCTTGCTTCCGCTCGCCTGGGCCGCCGCGGCGGCCGCGCAAGACGCCGCGACGCCGGCCTTCCGCGACCTCGACTCGGTGGAGGCGCGCGTCCAGGGCTGCGTCACCTGCCATGGCCAGAGCGGCCAGGGCACCCAGGACGGCTACTACCCGCGCATCGCGGGCAAGCCGGCCGGCTATCTCTACAACCAGCTGGTGGCCTTCCGCGACGACGATCGCCGCTACCCGCCGATGAACTACCTGGTCGCCTACCTGCCCGACGCCTACCTGCACGAGATCGCCGACTACTTCTCGAAGCTGCGGCCCGAGCTGGTGTCGCACCCGGTGCCCAACCCCGCGCCCGCCGTCGTCGCGCGCGGCGCCGAGCTGGCCACCAAGGGCGACCTCGCCACGGGCGTGCCGGCCTGCGTGTCGTGCCACGGCGCGCGGCTCACCGGCATGGAGCCCGGCGTGCCCGGCCTGACCGGGCTGCGTCCGACCTACGTCACGGCGCAGCTGACGCGCTGGCGCACCGGCGACCGCCATGCGCCCGAGCCCGACTGCATGAAGCGCGTGGCCACGCGCCTGTCCGACCCGGACATCGCGGCCGTCGCCACGTGGCTGTCGCTGCAGCCGCCGCCCAGGGACCTCGCGCCCGCGAAGGCCAACATCGATCGCATGCCGTTCGCCTGCGGCAGCCAGGAGGCCCGCAAGTGAAGCTCGTCTCCCGCATCGCCATCGGCGCGGCCGTCGCCGTCGGCCTGGGCGCCGTCGCGCTCCGCTTCCTGCTGCCCGGCGCGCTGCCGCACGACAAGCCGGCGCGGCATGTCAGCGCCCACACCACCGTCATCGAGCGCGGCGAGTACCTGGCGCGCGCCGGCGACTGCGTCGCCTGCCACACCGACAAGGACGGCCGGGTCTTCGCCGGCGGGCGGCCCATGCCCACGCCGTTCGGCAACCTCTACGTGCCCAACATCACGCCCGACGACGACACCGGCATCGGCCGCTGGACCGCGGACGACTTCTACCGGATGATGCACGCGGGCGTGTCGCGCGACGGCACGCTGCTGTACCCGGCGATGCCGTTCGCCTCGTACACCAAGGTCACGCGCGCCGACTCGGACGCGATCTTCGCGTACCTGATGTCGGTGCCGCCAGTGCGGCAGAAGAATCGGCCGCACGAGCTGCACTTCCCGTTCGACAACCGCGACCTGCTCCTGGGCTGGCGCAGCCTGTACTTCCGCGAAGGCGAGTACAAGCCCGACCCGACGCAGGGCGCCGAGTGGAACCGCGGCGCCTACCTGGTGCAGGGCCTGGGCCACTGCGCGATGTGCCACACGGCGATCAACGCGCTCGGCGGATCGAGCGAATCCAAGGCCTTCGAGGGCGGGATGATCCCGAACCAGAACTGGTACGCGCCGTCGCTCACGTCCAACCGCGAGGCCGGCCTGGGCAACTGGGAGATCCACGACATCGCCGACCTGCTGCAGGTGGGCGCGTCGCACCGCGGCGCGGTCTACGGCCCGATGGCGGAGGTGGTCTACAACAGCCTGCAGTACCTCGACGACGAGGACGCGCGGGCGATGGCCGTCTACCTGAAGGCGCTGCCGCAGCGCGACTCGGAACCGCCGCCCACCAGCCAGGCGCGCCTGGTCGACCCGGCGGTGATGGAGCTGGGCCGCAAGGTCTACGCGCAGCAGTGCGCGGCCTGCCACGGCGGCGAGGGCAAGGGCCAGCCGCCGGCCTATCCACCGCTCGCGGGCAACCAGTCGATCACGATGTCCTCGCCGGTGAACTCGATCCGCATGGTGCTCAACGGCGGCTACGCGCCGGGCACGCGCAAGAACGGGCGGCCGTACGGCATGCCGCCGTTCTCGCACGTCCTCAGTGACGACGAGGTCGCGGCCGTCGTCACCTACATCCGCGTCGCGTGGGACAACGCCGGCACCCCGGTGACGCCCGCGCAAGCCAACGACCTGCGCAAGCTGCTGCCGGAGTGAACGCCATGCACGACAACCCCAACGACCGGCCGGCGGCCGCCAACGACGAGGACGCACGCGTCGACGAGATCGTGCAGCGCGGCCCCGCGGGCGCGTTCGCGGTGGCCGGCGTCGCCACCGCCATCGTGGTCGCCATCTTCTTCGTCTTCTATTTCGCGGTCTACCTGCCGCGCGGAGCGATCCAATGACTTCAGGGCACGGCAGTTCCGCCGTCGCGGTCGCGGCCGAGCGCCGCTGGGCCATCATCGTGGTGGGCATCATCGGGCTGCTGGTCGCGATGATGGTGATCACCGCGCTGCACTGGGCGGCGATGCCGCCGTCGCGCGTCGAGACGGTCGACGTCCGCACGCTGCACATCCGCGGCGAGTTCGTCGAGAGCAACCTCGGCACGAGCGTCGAGCCCGACGGCCGCGTGATGGTGCGCGTCGTCGCGCAGCAGTACGCGTTCCAGCCGCCCTGCATCGTCGTGCCGGCCGGCACGCCCGTCACCTTCCGCGGCACCAGCGCCGACGCGATCCACGGCTTCGTGGTCGGCCGCACGAACGCCAACACGATGCTGGTGCCGGGCTTCGTGTCCACCTTCATCGCCACGTTCCCCAAGGCCGGCGAGCAGCTGATGCCGTGCCACGAGTACTGCGGCGTCGGGCACGAGGCGATGTGGGCGCATGTCCAGGTGCTGCCGCGCGACGAGTTCGAGTCGCGCGCCCGTTCCGGAGAAAGGCTGAACTGTGTTCCTCGCTAGGAGACTGGTGCTCGCGCACTTCTGGGTCGCCTTCGCCACGTTCGCCGTCGCGGTGGTGCTGGGCGAGTGGCAGATGTTCGTGCGCAGCCCGCTGCACGACTGGATCAGCAACCCCGAGCACTACTACCGCTCGGTCACCGCGCACGGCACGGTGATGGGCTACGTCATGCCCACGCTGGTGGCGATGGGCTTCGGCTACGCGATCACCGAGCTCGCGCTCAAGCGGCCGCTCGTCGGCCTGCGCTGGGCCTGGGGCGGCTTCTGGACGCTCGTCGTCGGCACCGTGATGGCCGCCGCGACCACCGCGGCCGGCAAGTCCTCCGTGCTGTACACCTTCTACCCGCCGATGGTCGGCAGCCCGTTCTACTACCTCGGCGTCGTGCTGGTGGTGGTGGGCTCGTGGATCTGGGTGGCGCTGATGCTGGTGAACCTGCGCGCCTGGCGCAAGGCCAACCCGGGCGCGACGGTGCCGCTGGCGATGTTCGGCAACGTCGCCGGCGCGCTGCTGTGGTTCTGGACCTCGCTCGGCGCGGCCAGCGAGGTGCTGCTGCTGATCCTGCCCGCGTCGCTGGGACTGACCGACACGATCAACGCGGGCCTGTCGCGCGTGCTGTTCTCGTGGACGCTGCACGCCATCGTCTACTTCTGGCTGATGCCGTCGTACATCGCGTTCTACACGATCGTGCCGCGCGCGATCGGCGGGCGGCTGTACAGCGACCTGATGGGCCGCGTCTCGTTCGTGCTGTTTCTCGTCTTCTCGATGCCGATCGGCATCCACCACCTGTTCGCCGACCCGCAGGTGGGCGCGGGCTTCAAGTTCGTGCATGCGGTGATGACGGCGATGGTGTCGATCCCGACACTGCTGACCGTCTTCACGATCACGGCGTCGGTCGAGATCGCGGCGCGCCTGCGCGGCGGACGCGGCCTGTTCGGCTGGGTCAAGGCGCTGCCGTGGGACAACCCGGTGATGCTGGCGCTGGCCCTGTCGTTCGTGATGCTCGGCTTCGGCGGCGCCGGCGGCCTCATCAACATGAGCTACCAGCTCAACGAGTCGATCCACAACACGCAGTGGGTGACGGGCCACTTCCACCTGATCTTCGGCGGCGCGATCGTCATCATGTACATGGTCATCGCCTACGAGCTGTGGCCGCAGCTGTGCCGCAGCGAGCCGCTGCCGCGCGGCCCGATCAAGCTGCAGCTGTGGCTGTGGTTCGTCGGCATGATGGTGCTGACGATGCCGTGGCACCTGGTCGGCCTGCTGGGCATGCCGCGCCGCATGGCCTATTACGACTACACGCATCCGGACATCGCGCCGCAGGCGTGGACGGTCGTCGCCTCCGTCATCGGCGGCTTCCTGCTGGTGATCTCCGCGCTGCTGTTCGTCGCGATCCTCGCGCGGCCGCGCAGGACATCCTCGCCCGCGCCGTTCACGTTCGCCGTCGCCACGCATCCCGACGCGCCCACGCCCGCCGCGCTCAACCGCTTCGGCCTGTGGTTCGCGATGATGGTGGCGCTGACGATCGTCAACTACGGCTGGCCGATCGCCCAGATCGCGCGGCTCGACAACGCCTACGTGCCCGTGATCCCCATCGGAAGCCGCTGACATGTCCACCGAACAGAACTTCTCGTGGAAGAGCCCGTGGGTGCGCTGGAGCGTGCTCGCGCTCGTCGCGCTGACTATCGCCAGCCTGCTCGTCGGCTTCGTCTGGCTGCCGTCTCAGAAGGCCGACTTCGCGGCCGACGGCCTCTGGAGCGCGATCTGCCGCGCGGCGGGCGTGCCCGCGTCGTGGAGCCGCTCCGCGTCGTCTCACGAGGCGCGCGGCACGCAGGTGGTGCTCGATCGCCGCATGACGCGCGCCGACGACGCGGTGGCCATCGGCCGCGGCGCGACGCTCGCGCTGAACTGCACCATGTGCCACGGCGCGCTCGGCGCCAGCACGTCGAACGCGCCCAACCTGGCGGGCCAGTACCCCGAGGTGATCGTCAAGCAGCTGCGCGACTACGCCGGCGGCGCGCGCGCGAGCTCGATCATGCAGGCGATGGCGCGCAACCTGAACGAGCGCGACATCGACGACCTGGCCGCGTACTACGCCTCGCTGCCGAAGGCCCGCACCGCGCCGACGACCTACGACGAATCGCTGCCCAGGCTGGTGCGCGTGGGCGACCCGATGCGCAACATCCCGCCGTGCATCGCCTGCCACGGCCAGGTCGACCAGAAGATCGGTGCGCCCTGGCTCGAAGGCATGCCGCGCGCCTACCTCGCCGGCCAGCTGGCCGCGTTCCGCAGCGGGCAGCGCCGCAACGACGGCGAGGCCCAGATGCGCGACGTCGCCCGCGGCATGAGCGACGACGAGATCGCGGAGGTCTCGAACTTCTACGCGCGCAAGGCCGTCAGCTACTGACCGCGCCGCAACGCCGGATTGACGCGACGCAAGTCCGCCGCGTCGACTCGCGCATCCAATGATCGCAGGCGGCGCCGCCTTCGGCGCCGGCCGTGCGACATGCACAAGAAATTTCCCATCCAGCCGGCCCACCCGGAACGCATCTGCTGGGGCTGCGATCGCTACTGCCCCACGGATGCGCTGGCCTGCGGCAACGGCTCGGAGCGCACGCCACACCTGTCCGAGCTTTTCGGCGAGGACTGGATGGACTGGGGGCCGCCGCCGCCCGACGGTGCGCCGGCGATGACCGACGCCGCCGGCGCGGCTTGACGTCGGGCCAGGCCTGCGCGGCCCGCCGTGCGAGTCTCCACTATCAACGAGGATGCCATGACCGCCACCCTGAAGATCCTGCGCGACGAACACGCGGCGCTCGCCTCGGTGCTGCGCAGCATGCCCCCGCTGGTAGCCGTGACCCGGGGCGGTGGCGCGCCCGACTTCGCGCTGCTGCGCGACATGGTGTTCTACGTCGCCGACTTCCCCGAGCGCCAGCACCATCGCAAGGAGTCGGAGCTGCTGTTCCCGAAACTGCGAGCAAGGGCGCCCTGGGCTCGCGAGCTGCTCGACCGCCTGGAGGAGGAACATGCACGCAGCGAATTCTGGATCCGCACGCTCGAGCACGCGCTCACCGCATGGGAGGTGATCGGCGACGGGCGTCGCGCCGCCTTCGCGGGCGCCGTGCAGCGCTACACGGCGTTCTACCTCGCGCACATGGCGCTGGAGGAGCGCGAGATCATGCCGCTCGCGTTGCAGGCGCTCACGCCCGCGGACTGGAGCGAGCTGGACGGCGCGCTCGCGCCCGAGCCCGATCCGATCACCGGCCTCGAGCCGGAGGCCGCCTACCGCACGCTGCTCGACCGCATCGTCTTCGCGGCGCCGCCGCCCGGCCGGGGCCGGGGCCGGGGCCGGCTGCGCGACGCGAGGCCCGGCGCTTGACGCGGCGCAAGGGTCGTCCGGGGCGAAGCTCCAAGAATCCGGGCATTGACCAACGTCAGTGCCCGCCCGCCATGCTCTGCCCCACCGTCCGCGCCCCGCTCGATCACATCGAGGTCGCCTGCTCGAACTGCAGCCTGCGCGAGCTGTGCCTGCCCGTGGGACTGGCGCCCGACGAGATGCAGCGGCTGGACGGCCTCGTGAGCACCCGGCGCAACGTCAAGCGCGGCGAGGTGCTGTTCCGCGACAACGACGCCTTCACCTCGCTGTACGCGATTCGCGCCGGCTTCTTCAAGACCTGCGCCACGTCCGAGGACGGACGCGACCAGGTCACCGGCTTCATGATGGCGGGCGACCTGATGGGCTTCGACGGCATCGGCCACGACCGCCACCGCTGCGACGCCGTCGCGCTGGAGGATTCGCAGGTGTGCGTCATCCCGTACGCGCGGCTGGACGAGCTGTCGCGCGACGTCCCCGAACTGCAGCGCCAGCTCAACCGCGTCATGAGCCGCGAGATCGTGCGCGAGCACGGCGTGATGATGATGCTCGCCGGCATGCGCGCCGAGGAGCGCGTGGCCGCGTTCCTGTCCAACCTCGCGCAGCGCCTGGAGATGCGCGGGTTCTCGCCGTCGGCGCTGATCCTGCGCATGACGCGCCAGGAGATCGGCACCTACCTCGGCCTGAAGCTGGAGACGGTCAGCCGCTGCTTCACTCGGCTGCGCGACGAGGGCATCCTCGACGTGCACCAGCGCAACGTGCGCATCCTCGACGCCGCTGCGCTGCAGCGGCTCGTGAAGGGCCTGCAGCGAAGCCGCGCTTGACCGATCGCAAGCCGGCGCAGGCCTGTCCGGCGCTGGCTCAGGACATCGTCTCGACGAGCACCGCCTGCACCAGGCGCAGCAGCGTCTCGTCCACCGAGCAGCAGGCCGGCTGAGCAAGCTCGAACACGGGCACCAGGCGACGCAGCGGACCGCCTTCGCCGCCGAGGTCGGCGTAGACGGGCACACCGGCGGCCTCCTGCAGCTCGCGCGCCTGCGCCGGTGCGAACGACACGACATCGACCGCGTCGTACAGGCTGCCGAGCATGCGCGCCGCGTGGCCGGCGCGTTCGGGGCCCTCCAGCAGCGCGGCCGAGCCGATGCGCGAGACGCGTGCCCCGAGACCGGCCGCGGCGCGTTCGAACAGGCGGGCGGACGGCGCGTCATGGTCGTCGCCGGCGATGGCCACGTGACGCCCGCGCAGCGGCAGGGACTCGCCGGCCTCCCGCGCCGTGAGCCGCAGACGGCAGGCGATCTCCACGAGGGAGCGCGCCTCGTCGGCGTCGAGTGCATCGCCGTCCAGCAGGTGCCGGGAAAGGGAAAGTGACATCGGGGTTCGCCAATCGGAGCGGTCCGCGAAGGTTAGTCGGGGCGGTCGCGGACGCCTTGCGCGGCGTCAAGCGGCACCTCCGGGCGAACCCGCATTGCGGGTCTGTCACCGTCCGTTCACCGAGCGTTACCGAGTGACGCCGGCAGGTCGTCGTGCGCTCATGGGCGCTGCCCAGAATTCGCTCATCCGCTGAACCGCACGATCCACCAAGGAATCCGCCATGCTGTACGACGCCCTCCCGACGCCCCGCCAAGCCATCCTCCCTGCGGAGCGCGCCGTCGTACCGGGGCTGCGCCGCGACGCGCGGCGCGACGTGGCGGACGCCGCCGCCCACAGCCGCGCGATCGGCGGGCGACTGGCGCTGATCTCGTCGGCCGTCGAGGTGCAGCGCCACCTGCTGCGCGCCGAGCAGAAGGTCTACCGTTCGGGCGACCCTTTCACGCATCTGTACGTCGTCAATTCCGGCTTCTACAAGGTCGTCACGCTGTCGCCCGACGGACGGGAACAGATCGTCAGCTTCAAGTTCCGCGGCGACTGGCTGGGCTTGGACGGCATCGCGGACGGCGCCCACGACTGCGACGTCGTCGCGATGGACATCGGCGAGGTCTGGGCCATCCCGTACGCCGCCTTGCTGCAGGCATGCGCGCTGCGGCCGGCCCTGATGGCGGTCCTGCACGAAGGCATGAGCCGCGAGATCACCAGCGACCGCAACTCGCTGATGACGGTGTGCACGCTGCCGGCCGACGCCCGCGTCGCGGACTTCCTGAGCAGTTGGGCCGGCGCGCTCGCCCGCCGCGGCCTGCGCAACGACCACATCCAGCTGCACATGACGCGCGCCGAGATCGGCAACTACCTCGGCCTCTCGCTGGAGACGGTCAGCCGCGCGCTGTCCAAGCTCGCGCGCGAAGGGCTGATCGGCTTCCCCGACAAGTGCCGGCGCGACATCGTGATCGACGACGTCGCCGCCCTCGACGCCTTCGTCCAGCAGTGCCTGGCGCCGGTCGCGCCGCTGCACTGAACCCGCCCTTCCGCGCTCACGCGGCGGGGCCGCCGAGCGGCCCGGGAACGGCGTCGGCCCGGCCCGCGGGCGGCGCAGGCGTCTCGCTCAGGCCGCGGAAGTCACCGCCGGCACCAGCACGTAGCCCGCGCCGCGCACCGACTTGATCAGCTCCGGCCGCTCCGGGTCGGCCTCGATCTTGCGGCGCAGGCGGCCGACCTGCACGTCGATCGTGCGGTCGAACGGGGCGGCGCCCCGGCCGCGCGTGTGCTCCAGCAGGAAGTCGCGCGACAGCACGCGGCCCGGGTGCCGGACGAGCACGCCCAGCAGGTCGAATTCGCCGCTCGTGAGCACGACCTCGGCGCCGGCCGGGTCGCGCAGCGAGCGCGCCGCGACGTCGAGGGTCCAGCCCGCGAACGCGAAGCGCTCGCGCACGGCCGGCGCTTCGGGCGCAGGCGCGGGAGCCGGGACGGCTGGCGCAGTCGTCCGCCGAAGCACGGCCTTCACGCGGGCGGCCAGCTCGCGCAGGTCGAACGGCTTGGTCACGTAGTCGTCGGCCCCGACCTCGAGCCCGACGATCTTGTCGACGGATTCGCCGCGGCCGGTCACGATCACGAGGCCGCAACGGTGGTGCTCGCGCAGCTGGCGCGCGATCGCGAAGCCGTCCTCGCCGGGCAGGCCGAGATCCAGCATCACGAGCGCGGGCGGGTCGGCCGCCATCAGGGCCAGCAGATCGCGCCCGCCGTGCAGCCGCGTCACGCGATACCCCTGGGTGCCGAAGTAGCCGGCGAGCAGTTCGGTGATGTCGGCTTCGTCGTCGACGACGGCGATGTGCGTGGGGGTCACGTTGGCGGGGGGGTTGCGAAGCGAGGGATCGCGACGATCCCTCGACTTTACACAGGCCGGCGCGGCAAAGACACGCGGCGCCGGCCCGTCATGCCGCCGTCACGGTCGTCGATTCGCGGACGATGACGCTTGCGATGCGTCAAACTCCACGATTCCCGCACGGCCGACGCCGCCCGGAAGCGCGACAATCGGCGACAGAGGGTGCAGTTCGCGTCGGCCACGCCAGCAGAGCAGGCCACAGCGACGTCATGCTTCGCCAGTCGAGGCTTTCGAGCACCGCGGCAGCTCGCGCGAGCCGCCGCATTGAATGCAGGGCAGTTGATCGTGAAGACGATTGGACACGTGTCGTCCGAGTGGCGCGGAGGCGATCTCGTCCTCCGCTGCAACCACTGCGGACAGACCGAGCAGGTCGCCAACTACGCCGGCGGCGGCAAGCCCCGCCTGTTCGGCTGGTCGGAAGCCACCCGCGGCCACTACGGCTTCGCCAAGTGCCACCGCTGCCTGATGGTCTACGACCGCAGCTCCGACGAACCCGCCGAGGTATTGCGCGAGCGACGCCGGCCGGCGTATCGCTGAGCGGTCGCGGCGCGATCCGGTGCCGGGAGCGGCGCGTCATGCACGGTCGGAGCCTCCGAGCACGCGCACGATGTCGTAGCAGGCGCCCATCGTGTGGTAGTCCACCTTGCCGGCGGGGCTCTTCTCGTCGCTGAGCTTGCGGTTCTCGCGATCCAGGATGCGGTACCACGCGCCATGCTCGTGGTCGACGAAATACGTCCAGCTGTATTCCCACAGGCGCTGGTACCAGCTCCAGTAGCTCGCGTCGCCGGTGCGCTCGGCCAGCATGGCCGCGGCCGCGGCGCTCTCGGCCTGCACCCAGAAATACTTCTCCCAATCGCAGATCTGGAGGTCGGGGGCGATCGAATAGCACAGGCCGCCGTGCTCGGCGTCCCAGCCCTTGTCCACCGCGACCTTGAACAGCCTTTCGGCGGTGGGCACGGCCCAACTCAGGTCCTTGCCGAGGACGCCGCCGCGCGCCTCCAGCTGCACCAGCAGCTTGGCCCATTCGGTGAAATGGCCGGGCTGGTAGCCCCAGGGACGGAACAGGTTGGACGGGTCGTCGATGTTGAAGCGCCAGTCCGGCTGCCACTGGGCGTCGTAGTGCTCCCAGATCAGGCCGCCGCAGCGCTCGGCCTGGCGCTGGGTGATGTTGAAGGCGACCTCATAGGCGCGTTCCAGGTAGCGCTGCTCGCCGGTGGCCTCGAAGGCGGCCTGCAGCGCTTCGCACGCATGCATGTTGGCGTTCTGGCCGCGGTAGCTCGACAGCTCGCTCCAGTCGCGGCTGGCCTCGTCGGCGTAGAGGCCGGCCTGCGGATCCCAGAAGCGCTTGTCCATCAGCTCGAAGGTCTCGGCGATCCAGGGACGCGCCTTCTCGGCGCCGGCCATCACGGCATGCGCATAGGCCAGCAGCACGAAGGCCAGGCCGTAAGCGTGCTGGGTGCCGTCGACGACAGCGCGCTGGCCCGCACGCCAGTCCAGCAGCCAGCTGTAGCCGCCGGAGTCCGCATCGCGGTGGGCGTCGCGCAGGAAGCGCACGGCGTGCTCGAGCCCGGCCAGGAGGGACGGGGCGCCGAAATGCCGGCACGCCATGGCATAGGTGAACACGAAGCGCGTGCTGCTGACCAGATGCCGGTGGTGCGCGTCGTAGACGCTGCCGTCGTCCTTGAAGTAGTGGTACATGCCGCCGCTGGGGTCGATGCAGCGCGGATGGTAGAAGCTCATGGTGTGCTGCGCATGCGCGAGCAGCGTCGCCGGAGAGCGGAAATCGGGGAAATCGGGCATGGTGACGTTGGCGGTAAGTGGCGCTCTTCGCGCTTGCGGCGCAACAGGAACTCGACGCCGGGTGCACGCAGCACCTTCCTGTCCGCGCGCACCGCGCTCAGCGGCGGGATGGCGAGGACTGCGCCGACGATGTGATCGAAGCCGGCAACGGCGATGTCATACGAGCACGCCGGCTTCGCAAATCGTTGGTAGGCCGTGTTGGACTTGAACCAACGACCAAAGGATTATGAGTCCTCTGCTCTGACCAACTGAGCTAACGGCCCACGCGCGGGCAATTGTACGGACGCGGACCTCGCGCCCTGGCCGCCCGGCGGCCCGCCCGGGATTTCGGGCCTGTTTCCGGGTCTGTTCATCGCTTGCCGGGGCGCCGCGTTCCGTAGCATGGCTGACACATTCGGAGAAATGGCACCCATGTCGCTGTCCACCAATTCATCGACGGCCTCGCCCTACGCGGCCGTGAACACCGGCTGCGCGGGCGGCGGTGGCGTGTTGCAGGCGATCGAGGCGGTGCCGGGCAAGATCGTGGACGGTGTCGAGGACGTCGGCGCGGCGGTGGGCGACGTCGCGAGCGCGACGGTGTCGTTCAGCGAGCGCGCGTTGCAGGCGCTGGCCGACGGCGGCCTGGCCGTCGTGCACGGCGTCGAGAACGTGGTCTCGTATCCGTTCGAGCTCGCGGCGGATGTCGCGGTGGGCGCGGAGCACGCGGTCGAGGGCGGCATCCACCTGCTGGCCAGCGGCGTGGGCGCGGTGGTCGACGGGGTGGAGACGGTCGCGCAAGGCGCCGCGACCGCGCTGCACGCCGTGGCGGTCGACCTGCCGGAAGCGATCGCGTCGGACGTGGCCAGCGTCGCCCAGGCGACCCTCGGCTCCGCGACGACGGTCGCCGGCGCGGCCGCGGGCGTCGCGGCGCTGACGGGCACCTCGCCCATCAAGGTCATCAACTCGGTGCTGTGAAGCGGCACGGGTCGCGCACGCGGCAGGCGCACGTTCGCGCGCCGCGGCGGCGGCAAGCCCGCCGAACGGCCCTCAGCGCTGCGACAGCGCGTTGCCCACCAGCTTGGCGGTGATGTCGACGATCTGGATCATGCGGTCGTAGGGCATGCGCGTGGGGCCGATGACGCCCAGCGTGCCCACCACCTGGCCATCGACCTCGTACGGCGACGACACCACCGACAGCGACTCGAACGGCACCACGCGGCTCTCGCCGCCGATGAAGATGCGCACGCCCTCGGCGCGGCTGGAGCCCTCGAGCAGGCGCATCAGCTGCGTCTTCTGCTCGAACACGTCGAACATGTCGCGCAGGCTGCGCATGTCGTGGTGCAGGTCCTGCACGCCCAGCAGGTTGCGCTCGCCGGCGACGACGACCTGCTCGTCGCTCTCGGCGATGGCGTCGCTGCCGGCCTGCACCGCGGCGCGCATGAGCGCGGCGATGTCGGTGCTGAGCGCCTCGACCTCGGTCTTCAGGCGCTCGCGCACGTCGTCGATCGACATGCCGGCGTAGTGCGCGTTGAGGAAGTTCGTGGCCTCGACCAGCTGCGCCTGCGTGTGGTCGCTGGCGGTGATGATCACGCGGTTCTGCACGTCGCCGTCGGGCGCCACGAGGATCACCAGCACGCGGCGCTCGCCCAGGCGCAGGAACTCGATGTGGCGGAACACGCCGGCGCGGCGCGGCGCGGTGATCACGCCGACGAAGCTGGACAGGTTCGACAGCATCGACGCCGCCTGCGCGATCACGCGCTGCGGCTGGTCGGGCTGCAGCTCGCGCGGGCCGCCGATCTCGGCCAGCAGCTGCGGCAGCGCGGCGTCGGTGTCGACCTGGCGCGCGGTGAGCATGGTGTCGACGAACAGCCGGTAGCCGCGCGCCGTGGGCACACGGCCCGCGGAAGTGTGCGGGCTGACGATCAGGCCCAGGTCCTCCAGGTCGGCCATCACGTTGCGGATGGTGGCCGGCGACAGCTCCAGCCCGGAGGCGCGCGACAGGGTGCGCGAACCCACCGGCTGGCCGTCCGCGATGTAGCGTTCGACCAGGGTCTTCAGCAGTGTCTTGGCGCGCTCGTCGAGCATGGTCCGATTGTACGGAGAAGGCGCGGAACCGGCATTTTCCGGGCACGGAACCGCCTGCCCGCCGTGGGGGCCCTGTGGTGTAATTCATCGCATGTCCACCCCCTTCCGTCACGTGGCGCTGTTCGGCAAGTACCAGGCCCACGGCGTGCGTCCCATCCTGGAGGAGATCGCCCAGTTCCTGGTGCGCGGGGGCGTCGAGGTGTCGGTCGATCACGACACCGCGATGAACACCGACTGGCTGGACTTCGGCGCGATGCGCATCGACGAACTCGCGCAGGTCTGCGACCTCGCGGTGGTGGTCGGCGGCGACGGCACCATGCTGGGCATCGGCCGCGAACTCGCGCGCCACGGCATCCCGCTGGTGGGCATCAACCAGGGCCGGCTGGGCTTCATCACCGACATCCCCGCCAACAGCTGGCGCGAGGCGCTCGCGCCGATGATCCGCGGCGACTACGAGGCCGAGAGCCGGCCCATGATCGAAGGCGGCGTCTGGCGCGACGGCGAGCAGATCTTCCAGGGCTTCGCGCTCAACGACGTCGTCGTGCGCAGCAGCACGTCGAGCATGATCGAGGTGCGCGTGTCGGTCGGCGCCGACCACGTGGCCAACATCCGTTCCGACGGCGTGATCGTCGCCTCGCCCACCGGGTCGACGGCCTACGCGCTGTCGGCCGGCGGGCCGATCCTGCATCCGGGCATCGGCGGCTGGACGGTGGTGCCGGTGGCGTCGCACACGCTGTCCAACCGCCCCATCGTGCTGCCGGACGACCAGGAGGTGCTGCTCGAGCTGGTGCAGGGCAAGGAGGCCAGCGCCAATTTCGACATGCACGGCCTGGCCAGCATGCTGCTGGGCGACACGGTGCGCATGCAGCGCTCGGCGCACAAGGCGCGCTTCCTGCATCCGCGCGGCTGGAGCTACTACGCCACGCTGCGCCACAAGCTCCACTGGCACGAAGGGACGACATGACAGCCCCACGGTCGCTGGCTGCTCAGAAGCATCCGGCTTGCAGGCCGGATGCCGTTTCGCCGGGGCCTCGCTTCGCGAGTCCTTTGCCGGCTCCACTCCCCAAGGGGCCGGCCGCGAGCGGCCCGGCGAAGCCGGCTCCGCCGCTCCCTCGAATCTCTTGGCGACGCTTCAGCGGCAGTGCCGGGAAATTCCCCCGATCGGCTCACGCCATGAGCCTGCTGTCGCGCAAGCTCGCAAGCCATCTGATACTTCGTTGAACCCATGCTGCGCCGCCTGTCGCTGAAAGACTTCGTCATCGTCGACGCGCTCGAACTCGAGTTCGGTGCCGGCTTCTCCGTGCTCACCGGCGAGACGGGGGCCGGCAAGTCCATCCTGATCGACGCGCTGCAGCTGGCGCTGGGCGCGCGCGCCGAGGGCGGCGTCGTGCGCGAGGGCTGCGCGCGCAGCGAGATCGCGGCCGAGTTCGACTCGCCGCCGTCGCTGGCCGGCTGGCTGGACGAGGCCGGCTTCGCCGTCGACGAGACGCTGCTGCTGCGCCGCGTGGTCGACGCCCAGGGCAGGAGCCGCGCGTTCGTCAACGGCAGCGCCGCCACGCTGGTGCAACTGCGCGAGGTCGCCGACCACCTGATCGACATCCACGGCCAGCACGCCTGGCAAAGCCTGACGCGCCCCGCGGCGGTGCGCGCGCTGCTCGACGAGCAGGCCGGCATCGACGCCGCGCCGGTCGCCGCGGCGCACGCCGCCTGGGCCCAGGCCACGGCGGCGCTCGCGAGCGCGCGCGAGCGCCAGGGCGAGCTCGACAACGAACGCGAGCGCCTGGCCTGGCAGCTGGCCGAGGTCGAGCGGCTCGCGCCGTCCGACGACGAGTGGCACGCCATCACCGCCGAGCACGGCCGGCTGTCGCATGCGCAGGCGCTGATGTCCGGCTCGCAGCAGGCGCTGGAGGACGTGTCCGAGGGCGAGCTCAACGCGCTCAAGCTGGTCGCGCGCGCGGCCGGTGCACTGCGCGAGGTGGCCGACTACGACGCCGCGCTGGCGCCCGTCATCGAGGCGCTGGACGGCGCCGAGCTGCAGCTGCGGGACGCCGCGCACAGCCTGGCCAGCTACCTCAACCGCGCCGACCTCGACCCGCAGCGCCTGGCCGAGCTCGACGAGCGCATGTCGTCCTGGATGAGCCTGGCGCGCCGCTTCCGCCGCTCGCCGGAAGACCTGCCCGCGCTGTGGGGCGAGTGGAAGGCGGCGCTGGCCGCGCTCGACGCCGCCGCCGACCTCGCGGGCCTGCAGAAGAAGGTCGACGACGCCCTCGCGCGCTGGCGCACCGAGGCCAGGCGCGTCAGCGCGCGCCGCGCGGTCGCCGCGCCGCAGATGGCCGCGCGCATCACCGAGGCGATGCAGCAGCTGGGCATGGCCGGCGGGCGCTTCGACGTCGCGCTGGTGGCGCAGGATTCGCCGCAGTCGTACGGCGCCGAGACGGTGGAGTTCCTGGTCGCCGGCCACGCGGGCAGCACGCCGCGGCCGCTGGCCAAGGTGGCCTCGGGCGGCGAGCTGTCGCGGCTGGCGCTGGCGATCGCGGTGACGGCGGCGCAGTCGTCGGCCGAGGGCGACGGCGCCGCGGCCTCGCGCGCGGCCTCGCCGGCGGTCGGCACGCTGATCTTCGACGAGATCGACTCGGGCGTCGGCGGCACCGTGGCCGATTCGGTCGGCCGGCTGATGAAGCGCCTGGGCCGCCACGTCCAGGTCATGGCCGTCACGCACCTGCCGCAGGTCGCGGCCTGCGGCGACCACCACTTCGTCGTCGCCAAGCGCAGCGTCGGCGGCAGCACCACCAGCCAGGTCACGCCGTTGCCCGGCGAGGCGCGCGTCGCGGAAGTGGCGCGCATGCTGGGCGGCGAGCGCAGCTCCGGCACCAGCCTGGCCCACGCGCAGGAACTGATCGCCCAGGCCGTGGCGGTCGACGGTGCGGGCAAGCCCGCCGCGCCGGCGGCGCGCGGCCGCACCGGGACGCGCTGATGGCCGCGACCCGATCCAACATCGACAAGGAATGGCCATGAGCTCCGGCTCCGACCAAAGCGTTCCGGGCATCTCGCCCGAGGCAGCCCCCGCCGGCCAGGAAGGCACGCGCGAGATCGTCCTGATCACCGGCATCTCGGGCTCGGGCAAGTCCGTCGCGCTGCACGCGCTGGAGGACGCCGGCTTCTTCTGCGTCGACAACCTGCCGCCCGAGCTGCTGCCCGAGTTCCTGCGCCTGGAGAGCGAGCGCGCGGTGCGTCGCGTGGCGGTGGCGGTCGACGTCCGCACCGCCGGCTCGCTGCCGCACCTCGTGCCGCTGCTGGACAGGCTGGCAAGCGAGGGCGTGAAGGTGCGCTCGGTCTTCCTCGACTCCAACACCGACACGCTGGTGCGCCGCTTCTCGGAGACGCGCCGCCCGCATCCGCTGTCCAAGGGCCAGGACGGCAGCGACACGCACCGCGCGCTGATCGAGGCCATCGAGCTCGAGCGCGAGCTGCTCGCCACGATCCGCATGCGCTCGACGATCCTCGACACCAGCCAGCTGCGCCCGATCCAGCTGCGCCAGTGGATCCGCGACCTGGTCGGCGCGAAGTCGCACAACCTGTCGCTGGTGTTCGAGTCGTTCGCGTTCAAGCGCGGCGTGCCGCTCGACGCCGACATGGTCTACGACGTGCGCGTGCTGCCCAACCCGTATTACCTGCGCGAGCTGCGCCCGCTCAACGGCCGCGACATCGAGGTCGCCACCTACCTGAGCGAACAGCCCGAGGTCCGGGAGATGACCGATCAGATCGAGGCCTTCCTGCGCCGCTGGCTGCCCAACTTCGCCGACGACCAGCGCAGCTACCTCACCGTGGCCATCGGCTGCACCGGCGGCCAGCACCGCTCCGTGTTCATTGTCGAGACGCTGGCGCAGCGCTTCGCGAACACCACGACGACGCTGATCCGGCACCGCGAACTCGACGCGCTCGACGCGGGATGACGCGCGCCCGGGCGGCGCGCGTCGAACGCGCCGCCACGGGCCGGACATGCGCACCCGTCGCGCTCGGACTCAATCCGGCAGCGCCGCCTCCAGCAGCTTGCGGATCGGCGACGGGATGCCCACGTCGGCGAGATCGGCGCGCGCGAACCAGCGCCCCTCGGTCGCGTCGGTGGCGACGCTGCGCTCCGCGTCGGCGGCGGCGTCCGGCTCAGACGTCGCCGACGCCGGCCCGCCGTTGACCGCGCCCAGCCGCGCGACCTCGCGCTGCTGCGCCGGCGACGGTGCGCCGTGCCAGGTCAGGCGCAGCGGCTGCAGCATCCAGTCGAAGTGCGTCAGCACGTGCTTGAACGGCGCGAGCCATTCGAGCGTGCCGGGCCAGGCCTCGACCGCGCGCTCCAGCGTGGCGGCCGTGTCGAACTCGGGCAGCGACCACAGCTGCGCCCACACGCCGGTGTCGGCGCGGCGCGCCAGCCAGACGCGGTCGCCGTGCTGCAGCCACAGCAGGACGCCGGCGCGCTTGCCGCGCTTGAGCTTGCGCGTCTTGACCGGAAACCTCTCGGGCGCGCCCGACGCGCGGCCCTCGCACATCGCGTGCGCGGGGCAGGCGTCGCAGGCCGGCTTGCGGATCGTGCAGACCGTGGCGCCGAGGTCCATCAGGCCCTGCGTGTAGGCGGCCATCGCGGCATGCAGTGGCTCGCCCGCGGGCGCATCGGGCAGCAGGTCGGAGGCGATCGCCCACAGTGCCTTCTCGGAGGCGGCCTGCGCGATGTCGCGGTCGTACGCCAGCACGCGCGTCAGCACGCGCTTGACGTTGCCGTCGAGGATGGCCACGCGCTCGCCGAAGCAGAACGCGGCGATCGCCGCGGCGGTCGACCGGCCGATGCCGGGCAGCTCCGCCAGCTGCGCGGCGCTGCGCGGGAACGCGCCGCCGTGCTCGCTCACGACGGCCTGCGCGCAGCGATGCAGGTTGCGGGCGCGGGCGTAGTAGCCGAGGCCGCTCCACAGCGCGAGCACGTCCTCGGTCGGCGCGGCGGCGAGGTCGGCGACGGTGGGGAAGCGCTGCAGGAAGCGCTCGTAGTAGCCCAGCACCGTCGTGACCTGCGTCTGCTGCAGCATGATCTCGGACAGCCAGACACGGTACGGATCGCGCGTCTGCTGCCACGGCAGGCCGGCGCGGCCGTGCGAGCGCTGCCAGGCGATCACGCGCTCGGCGAACGGCAGCGCGTTCCAGGCGGGCGAGGCCTCGCGGGCGATGAACGGGGGGCAGACGCTGTCGTCGGGAAAAAGATCCATGCCGAATCATGCCTCGTCGCAGCGAGGCTGATTGGATCGTTCGGTCAGACGGTCGCCGTGGCCGACGCGTCGAACGGGATCTCGATGTGCTCCGACTCGATGCCCGTCGGCCCGCGGCGCGCGATCACGCACAGCGTCTCGCAGCGCAGGCCGACGTCGGTGATCAGCGCCTCGATGCGCGTGGATTGCGCCTCGACGTCGACCACGCGTTCCTCCAGATCGCCGGCGGCCTGCTGGATGCGTTCCAGCGATTCGCGGCGCTTGCGGAAGCTGCGGCGGCGGTCGCGCAGCTGGGCCTCCATCTGCGCGCTGGCCGACTGGTGCCACAGCTCGATGTCGCGCGCGGCCGTCTCGAACACGACGCGCAGCTTGGACACCAGCATGCGCACGAAGCGCTCCTTGAACGCGGACGACGCCATGCGCAGCGTCTCGCTCAGGCCGAAGTAGCGGTTGTAGCCGCGCTCGATGGCCGCGAGGTCCTCGCGATGCTGCGACAGCTCCGGCGGCAGCGCGATCGCCAGCGAGAAGCCGAACTCGGCATTGAGCTGGCGGAACGTGCCCTGCAGCATCTCGCGCGCCTCGGCGGTGGTGACTTCGGAGTCGGACAGCGCGTGGCGCAGCTTGTCGCACATGCCCAGGAAGGCCTGGCGCGCCCCCAGGTGCAGCCAGCCGGAGTTCAGCGCCGACTGCAGCTCCTTGACCTCGGCGCGGATGCGCTCGCTGGAGAGCTGGTTCTGCGTGTCGCGCAGCAGGCGCGACTGCACGGCGCGCAGCGCGGTCAGGCGCGCGACGCAGCGCTCGAACTCGGCGGCGTCCTCCTGCACGCGGTCGAGCAGGTGGCGCACGCGCGCGCCGCTCTTGCCGCGCAGGCCGCGCAGCTCGAGCAGCTGCTCGGAGTTCTGGCGGCGCTGGTCGCGCAGGCGGGCGTTGACCTGAGCGCGCAGCGCCTCGACGCCCTGCACCAGCGCATGCGTCAGCACCGTCTGGCGCGCGGGCAGCAGCTCGTTGGTGAGCGCCTCTTCCAGGTCGGGCAGGCGGCTCTTGGCCAGCTCGGCCTCGTTGCGGTTCAGGCGCGCGTGCAGCGCGGCGCGGGCCGACACCGGGAACACGCGATCGCGCGGCATCTGCAGCGTCTGCGCGGTGACCTCGCACTGCTTCTGCACCAGCGCCTCGTTCTGCTCGGGCGTCAGCAACGGGTCGGCCAGCATGTCGACCTTGTTGAGCACGACGAAGCAGGCCATCGACTGGCCGCCCAGGTGCTCGTTCCACACCGACAGGTCGGACTTGGTGACGCCCGCGTCGGCGCCCAGCAGGAACAGCGCGGCGTGCGCGCCGGGCAGCAGGCCCAGCGTCAGCTCGGGCTCCGTGCCGATTGCGTTCAGGCCCGGGGTGTCGAGCACGACCAGGCCGCGCGCCAGCAGCGGGTGCGGGTAGTTGATCATCGCGTGGCGCCAGGCCGGCACCTCGAGCAGGCCTTCCTCGTCCAGCGGCGGGTTGTCTTCCGGATCCGTGTCCGACCACAGGCCCAGCTCGCGCGCGTCGTCGGGCGTGACGCGGCGCGTCTGCGTGACCTCGGCCAGCGCGGCGGCCAGCGCGTCCGGGTTCGACGGGTCGAGCGGCACGCGCTTCCAGCCGTCGCGCGTGGCGCGCAGCTCGGTCAGCGACTGGCCTTCCTTGCGCGTCTCAATTGGCAGCAGGTCGAGCATCGGCGCGCCCTTGTCGTCCCACGCGAGCTCCACCGGGCACATGGTGGTGCGGCCGGGCGAGGCGGGCAGGATGCGGCGGCCGGTGTCGGCGAAGAAGATGGCGTTGATCAGCTCGGACTTGCCGCGCGAGAACTCGGCGACGAAGGCGACGACCAGCTTGTCGGCCAGCAGGCGCTGGCGCAGCGACTCGGCGATGTCGGCCGACGGCACCGACAGCAGGTCGTTGCTGGTGAAGAACTTGGTGAGGCTGGCCAGCTCGCGAGCGAGCGACTGGCGCCAGCTCGCCAATGCGTCCAGGGCGGGTACCAGCGATTGATCTTTCGTCATTCCCAGGCTCTTTTTAGTCGCTAGACAGTCGGCGCCAATGGCGGTGAATCCGGCCGCAATATGGGCCAGTCGACCAGGGATCGTAGCGCGATCACCACGAGGCGATCGCCAGATAACCCGCGGGAATGCGAAGTATGTCGCATCGCGCAGGGCTGTCGAGCTTGGCAGCGCGCCCGTTTCCTGCTCGACACGAAACCTCTCGATACATTCTCGCCAAATACTCACCGATCGCCAATATCTCGACCGGTTTGGCGAATATCGCTAGCGCTTCTGGCAAACCCCGCAGAAAAAGGTCGAACGCTGGCCCTGGACGATACGCCGGACAGCGCTGCCACAGGTATTGCAGGGCTGGCCCTCGCGACCGTAGACCTGCGCGCTTTCCTGGTAATGGCCGGCGGCGCCGTTGGCGCTGAAGTCGCGCAGCGTCGACCCGCCGGCCTCGATCGCCTGGCGCAGCACCTGGCGCACCGCCGCCAGCAGGCGCGCGGCGCGCGGCCGGCTGATGCGGTTGGCCGGCGTGCGCGGGTCGATGCGCGCCAGGTGCAACGCCTCGCATGCGTAGATGTTGCCGGCGCCCACCACCAGCTCGCCCGACAGCAGCGCCGCCTTCACCGGCGTGCGGCGCGCCTGCAGCCCGGCGTGGAAGCCGGCCTCGTCCAGCGCCGGGTCGAAGGGCTCGGGGCCGAGCGACGACAGCAGCTTGCGCGCCGGCTCCGCGTCGAGCGCCGGCGACCAGACGACGGCGCCGAAGCGGCGCGGGTCGGTCAGCCACAGGCAGCCGCGGTCGGTCAGCAGCCGGAAGTGGTCGTACGGCCCGCGTTCGGCCGGCGCCTCGCCGAAAGCCAGCGCGCCCGACATGCCCAGGTGGATCAGCAGCCCGCCCGCGGACTCGGGCTCCGCGTCCTCCGCGGCGCGCGGCAGGCCCGGCAGATGCCGCGCCGGCGCGTCGGCGGCGCGCGCGAGCGGCAGCCACAGGTACTTGCCGCGGCGCGACATCTGCCCGCAGGCCGTGCCCACCAGCGCCCGCGGATCGTGGCCCAGCGGCCAGCGCAGCGGCAGGCCCATCTGCACCTCGCGCACCCGTGCGCCCAGCAATCCGCCGGCAACGCTGCGGCGCGTAACTTCGACCTCTGGCAACTCGGGCATGGTGGTTTCTCGGGGCCTAGAATGGATCGATATGGAGCGGCAATGCGTCGAACACAAGGCTTGAAGCAGATTTCCCGCACGGCGGGCGCGCGGGCCACGGGCCTTCTTGCGGGACTCGGACTGGCCTTGCTGTCGCCCGCCGGCGCCTGGGCGCAGAAGGCCGCCGCCGCGCCGCCGGCGGCCCCGGCCTCGGTGCCCACCCTCGTGCAGCCGCCGCCCAAGGTCGAGAACTCCTACCTCGACGGTCCGCTGTTGTACCAGCTGTTGCTGTCGGAGTTCGCGCTGCGCGAGGGCCAGCCCGCGGACGCCATCGAGACGATGCTGGAAGCCGCGCGCCGCAACAAGGACGACGCGCTGTTCCGCCGCGCGCTGCAGATCGCGGTCGAGGCCGGTGCCGGCGACAAGGCGCTGGCGATCACGAAGACGTGGCGCCAGGCCATGCCGCGCTCGACCGAGGCGTTGCGCACGCAGATCCAGCTGCTGATCGCGTTCGACCGCTTCGCCGACGCCACCGAGCCGCTCAAGCAGCTGCTGCAGATCAGCACGCCACCCGAGCGCAACGCGCTGATCGCCAGCCTGCCGCGCGCCCAGCAACGCGCCAAGGACAAGGGCGCCGCCGCGGAGCAGTTCCGCCAGGCGCTGCTGCCGTGGATGGACGCGCCCGAGACGCGCGTCGCGGCGCGTGTCGCCCTCGGCCGCATCCGCCTGAACGAGGGCCAGCCGGCGTACGCGCTGGACCTGACCGACCAGGCGATGGCGCAGGATCCCAGGGCGCTGCCGCCGGTGCTGCTCGCGCTGGACGTGATGAACTCGGCCACCGACGGCACGCCCGCACGCGCGAGCGCTGCCGCAGCCGCCGCCAGCGCCCCCGCGAGCGACCCCGCGGGCGCGCCCGCGACGCCGGCCAAGGGCACGGCGCCGTCGACCGAGCTAGTCGCGCGTGCCGAAGCCCTCGTGCGCCGCTACGTGGCCCAGCCGGGCATCGAGCCGGTGGTGCGCCAGGCCTTCGCCAGCGTGCTCGCCACGCAGCAGCGCCTGACCGACGCCGCCGAGCAGCTGCGGCTGGCCGTCAAGGACAACCCGAAGCAGGCGCAGCTGTGGCTGGCGCTGGGCGAGATCGACCTCGAGCTGCACGACCCCGTCGCGGCCGACGGCGACCTCAAGCAGGCGCTGGCGCTCGTCACCGCGCAGGCGGCCGACGACGCCGCGGTCCGCAAGGCGGCAGCGTCGGCGGCCGGTCCGGACAACGACGATGACGACGACGCTCCCGCCGCCGGCACGCCGGCGCACGAGGCCGAGGCCGGCGGCAACCCGATCCGGATGTCGCACGTGCAGCTGCTGCTGGCACGCGCCGCCGAACAGCGCCACGACGACGCCACGGCCGCGAAGTGGCTGGCCCAGGTCGACGCCAAGGATGCCGACCTGCAGGTGGTCTCGCTGCGCGCCACGCTGCTCGCGCGCCAGGGCAAGCTCGACGAGGCGCTGAAGCAGATCCGCGCCGCCAACGCCGCCACCCCCGCCGAGCAGCGCTACAAGCTGCTGACCGAGGTGCAGCTGCTGATCGACGAGAAGCGGCTGGCCGAGGCGCGCGAGGTCCTCAACCAGGCCAACGCCGAGAACCCGGACGACATCGAGCTCGTCTACCAGGAGGCCATGGTCGACGAGCGCCTGAACCGCCTCGACGAGATGGAGAGCCTGCTGCGCCGCATCCTGACGCTGCAGCCCGACAACTCGCAGGCGCTGAACGCGCTCGGCTACTCGCTGGCCGACCGCAACCTGCGCCTGGACGAGGCGCTGAAGATGGTGCGCCAGGCGCACGAGCTGTCGCCGGCCGACCCGTTCATCGTCGACAGCCTGGGCTGGGTCGAGTACCGCATGGGCCATTTCGACACGGCCGCCACACTGCTGGCGCAGGCCTACTCGTCGCGCAAGGACACCGAGATCGCCGCCCACCTGGGCGAGGCGCTGTGGGCCGACGGCAAGCGCGAGGAAGCCACGCGCGTGCTGCGCGACGCGCACAAGCTCGATGCCGGCAACGAGGTGCTCCGCAAGACGATGAGCCGGCTGAAGGTCACGCCGTGAAGCTGTCGTTGCGCGGCGCGAGTGTCGCCACACTCGCGTTGCTCCTTCAGGCCTGCGCCACCCATCCGCCGCCGCTGCCGGGCCATGTCTGGTCGGGCCGGCTCGCGGTGCGCACCGACGCCGCGCCCGACCAGCCCGCGCGTTCGATGAGCGGCCAGTTCGAGCTGAGCGGCAGCGCGTCCAGCGGCCAGCTGATCCTCACCAGCCCGATCGGCACGACGATCGCGCGGGCGCGCTGGTCCGATCCGGTCGGCACGCAGGGCGCGCCGTCGCGGATCGAGCTCGAGGCCGACGGCGGCACCACGCGCTACGCGACGCTGGAGGACATGATGCAGCGCGCGATCGGCGACCAGTTGCCGCTGGCGGCGATGTTCGACTGGCTGGACGGCCGCCCGTGGCCCGGCGCGCCCGTCGTGCGCGGCACCGCCGCGCCCTCGTTCGACCAGCTGGGCTGGCACGTCGACCTCTCGCAGCTCGCCGGCAACCGCCTGATCGACGCGCAGCGCCCGCAACCGGCGCCGGTGCTGCACGTGCGCGTCAAGCTCGACGCCGCCGAGCCCGCGGCATCCGCCGCCTCCGCCTCCTGATCCCCCGATTTCCGCGTCCCCATGGCCGTCAAAGCCCTCTACGACCTGCCCGCGCCGGCCAAGCTGAACCTGTTCCTGCACATCACGGGGCGGCGCGCCGACGGCTACCACCTGCTGCAGTCCGTCTTCATCCTGATCGACTGGGCCGACACGCTGCACGTCGAGCGCCGCGACGACGGCCTGCTGCGCCGGCACGACCTCGGCCCGGCCCTGCCCGACTACGACCTGAGCCTGCGCGCCGCCCGCGCGCTGCAGCAGGCCAGCGGGACGTCGCACGGAGCGGACATCTCGGTGCTGAAGTCCGTGCCCTGGGGCGCCGGCATGGGCGGCGGCAGCTCCGACGCCGCCACCGTGCTGCTGGCGCTGAACCGGCTGTGGCAGCTGAACTGGCCGCGCCGGCGCCTGCTGGAACTGGCCGCGCCGCTGGGCGCCGACGTGCCCTTCTTCGTCGGCGGCGACAACGCGTTCGTCGAGGGCATCGGCGAGAAGCTGACCCCCATCGAGTGGGCGCCGCGCCGCTACGCGGTCGTGAAGCCGGCGGAAAGCCTGGGAACCGCCGGCATCTTTTCTCATCCGGACTTGGCACGCAACACGGAGCCTGCTACACTAGCGGGCTCTGTTGCACAGTTGGCTGCGCAGCACGAAAACGGTAAGGCGTTCGGTCGCAACGACCTCCAGCCGGTGGCCCAGGCCTTGTGCCCGCCCATCGCGCAGGTGGCGGGCTGGCTGGAAGCGCGATTCGGCAACAGCCGGATGACCGGTTCGGGCAGCGCGGTGTTCGCAACGGTCGGCGCGGACGCAGGTTCGTGGTCGGCGGGTGAGGTGCCCGACGGCTGGAACGCGCGGATGTGCCGAAGTCTGGCTCGGCACCCGTTGAAGGGTTGGGCGGACTGAAAAGGTTGGAGGGTTCGGCTTCGCGGCCGGATCCTGTGTAGGGGAGTCGCCAAGTTGGTAAAGGCATCGGATTTTGATTCCGACATGCGAGGGTTCGAGTCCTTCCTCCCCTGCCAAATGATCTCGCCCGGCGTCACCGGATGACGCCGCGGCCCACAAACCGGCCGCAAGGCCGGTTTTCGTTCTAGCCGCACACCTGCCACCACGGAGTCCTCGCTGTGCTGTTCAACACGGTCCTGTTCACCGGCAACGCGAATCCTGTCCTGGCCCAGGAGATCGCCACCCAACTCGGTTCCGAGCTCGGCAAGGCGAAGGTCGGCCGCTTCTCCGATGGCGAGTGCGACGTCGAGATCCAGCAGAACGTCCGCGCGCGCGACGTCTTCGTCGTCCAGTCCACCGGGGCGCCGACGAACGAGAACGTGATGGAACTGCTGATCATGGTCGATGCGCTCAAGCGCGCCAGCGCGCGCCGCATCACCGCCGTGATCCCCTACTTCGGCTACGCCCGCCAGGATCGCCGCCCGCGCTCGACGCGCGTGCCCATCTCGGCCAAGGTCGTCGCCAACCTGCTGCAGACCGCCGGCGTCGAGCGCTTGCTGACGATGGACCTGCACGCCGACCAGATCCAGGGCTTCTTCGACATCCCGGTCGACAACATCTACGCCTCGCCGGTGCTGCTGACCGACGTCAAGTCCAAGGCCTACCAGGACCTCGTGGTCGTGTCGCCGGACGTCGGCGGCGTGGTGCGCGCCCGCGCGCTGGCCAAGCAGCTCGGCTGCGACCTGGCCATCATCGACAAGCGCCGCCCGAAGGCCAACGTCTCGGAAGTGATGCACGTCATCGGCGACATCGACGGCCGCAACTGCGTGATCATGGACGACATGATCGACACCGCCGGCACGCTGGTGAAGGCCGCCGAGGTGCTCAAGGATCGCGGCGCCAAGAGCGTCTACGCCTACTGCACGCACCCGGTGTTCTCCGGCCCGGCCGTCGAGCGCATCAAGAACTCGGCGCTCGACGAGGTCGTCATCACCAACACGCTGCCGCTGTCGGATGCCGGCAAGGCCTGCAAGAAGATCCGCCAGCTGTCGGTGGCCTTCCTGTTCGCCGAGACCATCCGCCGCATCTCCGACGGCGAGTCGGTCACCTCCCTTTTTGCGGAACAGAACAACAACTTCTGAGCCGCATCACCCGATCCTTCGGCCGTCCGCCCACGAGCGGAGAAACGGTGGCTGGATCGTCTTTACCGGGCGCCTGGTCGCGGGGCCCAACAAAATGGAGTTTGTATGAAGTTCACCGCCTATGAGCGCAGCCTGCAGGGGACCGGAGCGAGCCGCCGCCTGCGTCTGTCCGGCAAGGTTCCCGGTATCGTCTACGGCGCCGGCGAGCCGCAAATGATCGAGCTCGATCACAACGCCCTCTACTTCGCCCTGAAGAAGGAAGCGTTCCACTCGTCCGTCCTGGAGATGGACCTGGGCGGCAAGACCTCGCAGGTCCTGCTGCGTGACTTCCAGATGCACCCCTGGAAGCAGATCGTCCAGCACATCGACTTCCAGCGCGTCGACGCCCAGACCCGCCTGCGCAAGAAGGTGCCGCTGCACTTCTCCGGCGAAGAGAACTCGCCGGCCGTCAAGACCGACAAGTGCCTGGTCAACCACGTCGCCAACGAAGTGGAAGTCGAGTGCCTGGCCACCGCGCTGCCCGAGTTCATCTCGGTCGACCTGAGCGACCTGGTCAAGGGCAAGTCGCTGCACGTGTCCGACCTGAAGTTCCCGGCCGGCATCAAGGCCGTGCGCCACGGCACGCAGAACCCGGTGGTCGTCTCGGTCGTCGAGCCGAAGGTCGACGCCGTGGATGCCGCCGCTGAAGCCGCCGCCGCCGAAGCCGCCGCCGCCGCGCCCGCCAAGGGCAAGGGTGGCAAGGCCGCCCCGGCCGCCAAGGCTGCCGCCCCCGCCGCCAAGAAGTGATCACGCGCGGCGACGGCCGCGACGAGATCTCTCCGGAGAGCCCCGCTTGGTCGGGGCTTTTTCGTTTCCGGCCGCGGCCTGCGATCGCGGGCCGGCCCGCCTCGCGCGTCAGCCGCGGTAGTTCGCCATCTCCTCGCCGAGGCGCACCGGCCGCGCCGGCGCCCACAGCGGGTTGAAGACGAGGTCGTCCTTCGGGAAGGTCATGATGACGGTGGAGCCGAGCAGGAAGCGGCCCATCTCCTCGCCCTTCTTCAGCACGATGTCCTGGCCGTCGTAGCGCCACTCGCGGATCTTGCCGGGGCGCGTGGTGTTGACGACGCCGTGCCACACCGTCTGCATGCTGCCTACGATGGTGGCTCCCACCAGCACCAGCGACCACGGCCCGTGCGGGCCCTCGAACAGGCAGACGACGCGCTCGTTGCGCGCCCACAGCCCCGGCACGCCCTGCGCGGTGACCGGGTTGACCGAGAACAGCTCGCCCGGCACGTGGATCATGCGCCGCAGGCGGCCGTCGCACGGCATGTGGATGCGGTGGTAGTCCTTGGGGCTCAGGTAGATCGTGGCGAAGCTGCCGTCCAGGAACGGGTCGGCCAGCGCCGGGTCGCCGCCCAGCAGCGCCTGCGTCGTGTACTCGTGGCCCTTGGCCTGGAAGATGGTGTGCGTGTGGATGCGGCCGAACTGGCTGATCGCGCCGTCGACGGGGCAGATCAGGTCGGCGTGCGCGAGCGGACGCGCGCCGGGCTTGAGCGCGCGGGTGAAGAACTCGTTGAAGGTCTTGTACGCCGCTGGGTCGGATTCCAGCGCCTCGTTCATGTCGACGCCGTAGTCGCGGATGAAGTTGCGGATCAGGCGCTGCGTGAGCTTGCCGCGCTCCTTGTCCGCGACCCAGCCCGCGAAGTTCGTGAGCAGGCGCTTGGGATAGACGTATTGCGGCAGGACGGCGAGACGGGACATAGCCGGCAATTTTATCTGGTGAAACTCGGCCCCTCCGAGTAACACCGGCAACCGCCCAGCCCGCTTCGCGGCGCGTCAGTTCAGCAGCTTGTCGGCCGGCGTGTAGTCGTAGCCCAGCGCCTGCGCGACCGCCTGGAACGTGACCTTGCCGAGCGCGACGTTGAGGCCCGCCTTCAGGTGCGCATTGGCGCGCATCGCGGCCTGCCAGCCCTGGTCGGCCAAGGCCAGGCCCGGGCCGATCGTGGCGTTGTTCAGCGCGAAGGTCGACGTGCGCGCCACCGCGCCGGGCATGTTGGCCACGCAGTAGTGGACGACCCCGTCGACCACGAAGGTGGGCTCGGCGTGCGTGGTGGGGCGCGAGGTTTCGAAGCAGCCGCCCTGGTCGATCGCGACGTCGACCACGACCGCGCCCTTCTTCATGCGCGAGATCATGTCGCGCGTGACCAGCTTGGGCGCCGCGGCGCCGGGGATCAGCACGCCGCCGACCACGAGGTCGGCCGCGAGCACCGAGTCCTCCACCGACTGCGCGTTCGAATACAGCGTCGTGATGCGGTTGCCGAACACGAGGTCGAGCTGGCGCAGGCGGTCGACGTTCTTGTCCAGCACGGACACGCGCGCCCCCGCGCCGACGGCGCACTGCAGCGCGTGCGTGCCCACGACACCCGCGCCGAGGATGACGACATGCCCCGGCGCCACGCCCGGCACGCCGCCCAGCAGCACGCCCATGCCGCCCTTGCTCTTCTCGAGGTGCGCGGCGCCGGCCTGGATGGACATGCGCCCCGCCACCTCGCTCATCGGCGCGAGCAGCGGCAGGCCGCCGCTGACGCCGGTGATGGTCTCGTACGCGACGCACACGGCGCCGGACTTCACCAGCGCGGCGGTCTGCTCCGGATCGGGCGCCAGGTGCAGGTAGGTGTAGAGCAGCTGGCCGGGGCGCAGCATCGCGCACTCCTGCGGCTGCGGCTCCTTGACCTTGACGATCATGTCGGCCTTGGCGAACACCTCCTGCGCGCTGTCGGCCAGCGTCGCGCCGGCGGCGCGGTACTGCGCATCGTCCAGCCCGATCGCCGCGCCGGCGCCGGCCTGCACCAGCACCGCGTGGCCGTGGGCGACGAACTCGCGCACGCTGGCGGGCGTCAGGCCGACGCGGTACTCGTGGTTCTTGATCTCCTTCGGAACGCCGATCTGCATGGTTGTCTCCGTTAGACGTGTTCGTGATCGATCCAGCGTAGGCCCGCCCCGGGAAACTGTGAAGATTCATCGAAATTGCAGCGATTACAGTAGCGTTACTTATGAACCTGCTGGATCCCGCCGCGCTGGAATCGCTGGCCGCCCTCGCCGAGGCCGGCAGCTTCGAGCGTGCGGCGCAGCTGCTGTCGATCACTCAGTCGGCCGTCTCGCAGCGGCTGCGCGCGCTCGAGACGCAGGTCGGCCAGCTGCTGGTGGTGCGCTCGCGCCCGCTGCGCATGACCGAGCCCGGCAAGGTGCTGCTGCGCTACGCGCGCCAGCTGCAGGCGCTGCGGGCCGATGCCGCGCGCGAGCTCGGCGCCACGCAGATGCGCGAGGAGCGCCTGCCGATCGCGATCAACGCCGACAGCCTCGCCACCTGGGTGCTGGGCGCGCTCGACGCGCTGGTGCACGCCGGCCAGCGCGAGGGCTACGGCCTGGAGCTGATCGTCGACGACCAGGACTTCACGCACGACCGCCTGCGCGAGGGCGAGGTGCTGGGCTGCGTCTCGACCGTCTCGATGGCGCTGCGCGGCTGCACCTGCCAGCCGCTGGGCCACATGCGCTACATCGCCGTCGCGAGCCCGGCCTTCGTCGCGCTCGCCATGCCCGCCGGCCTGAACGAGGCCAACTTCGCGCGCCTGCCCTTCATCGTGTTCAACCGCAAGGACGACATGCAGGCGCAATGGGTGGCGCGCGCGATGGGCGTGCGCGACCCGCGCCTGAAGGAGCGCTTCGTGCCGTCCAGCGAGGCCGGCGCGCGCGCCGCGGTGATGGGCTGGGGCGTCGCGGTGATCCCCGAGCTGCTCGCGCGGCCGCACCTGGACGCCGGCGCGCTGGTCGCGATCCGGCCCGAAGTCACGATCGACGTCGCGCTGTACTGGCACCAGTGGAAGCTGGGCACCGGCATCGACCCGTCCGCCGAGGCCAGCGCTCCGATCGCCCGTTCCGGCCTGATGGAACAGATCGGCCAGGCCCTGATCGCCGGTGCCCGCGCCGCGCTGCTCCAACCCTGACGACCCCATGCTGATCCTCGAGACCGCCCGCCTGCGCCTGCGCTGGTTCACGGACACCGCCGCCGACGCCGACTTCCTGCGCGCCCTGCTCAACGACCCCGGCTGGATCGCCAACATCGGCGAACGCCACGTGCGCACGCGACGCCAGGCGCGCGCCTGGATCGCGACGCGCCACACCGCGCCCTACGGCCGGCTCGGCTTCGGCTTCTGGGCGGTCGAGCGCAAGTCCGACGGGCGGCTGTTGGGCATGTGCGGCCTGACCAAGCGCGACACGCTGCTGGAGGCCGACGTCGGCTATGCGCTGATGCCCGAGTTCCGCGGCCAGGGCTACGCCCGCGAGGCCGCCGCGGCCTGCGTGCGCTACGCCCACGACGTCCTCGGCTTCGCCGAGGTCTGGGGCATCACTAGCCCGAGCAACGCGGCATCCGCCGACGTGCTGCAGAAGATCGGCCTGCGGGATGCGGGCATCACCCAGCTGGTGGGCAACGACTACGACACCTGGGTGTTCAAGTCGCCGCGCATCGAGCCGGGCGACGATCGGCGGCAGATCGACGCGCTGACCCGCCGCTTCCTTGCCGCGTTCACCAACCGCGGCGGCGTCATCCCGACGCTGCCCGCGCTGCCGCACTACTTCCTGCTCGACGCCACCGTGCGCGTGGCCGATGCGCTGGGCACGATCACCAGCACCGACATCCACGGCTTCATCGCCCCGCGCGCCGAGTTGCTGGCGCGCGGCCGCCTGGTCGACTTCGAGGAGCACGAGACCGGGTCCCGCACCGAGATCCGCGGCGCGATCGCGCAACGCTGGCTGCGCTACGCCAAGCGCGGCACGCTGGACGGCCGGCCCTTCGAGGGCGGCGGCACCAAGGCGCTGCAGTTCGTGCGCGCGGCGCGCGGCTGGAAGATCGCGTCGCTGGTATGGACGGACGACGTGCCGGCCGCGGCGGCCTGACCGGATAATCGACGGATGATTCGATTGATCGTCGGCCTCGGCAACCCCGGGGCGGAATACGAGGACACGCGCCACAACGCCGGCTTCTGGTGGGTGGACGGCGCGGTGCGGCAGCTCAAGGGCTCGCTGGTGCACGACCCGAAGTACCACGGCTTCGTCGCGCGCGTGAACCGGCCCGAGGGCCCGGTGTGGCTGCAGCAGCCGCTGACCTACATGAACCTGTCGGGCAAGGCCGTCGCGCCGCTCGCGCGCTTCTTCAAGATCCTGCCCGACGAGATCCTGGTGGTGCACGACGAGCTCGACATCCCGCCCGGCCAGATGAAGCTCAAGAAGGGCGGCGGCAACGGCGGCCACAACGGCCTGAAGGACATCCAGGCGCAGCTGGGCACCGGCGAGTTCTGGCGCCTGCGCCTGGGCATCGGCCATCCGGGCGACCGCAACGAGGTCGCGGCCTACGTGCTGCGCAAGCCGCCGGCCGCAGAACGCGAACTTATCGAGCGGAATGTCGACGAGAGCCTGAAAGCGCTCGATCTGCTGCTGGCGGGCGACATGGACAAGGCGACGATGAAGCTCCACGCCAAGCCGCCGCGCCCCAAGCCCCCGCGTCCGCCGCAGCTCAATCCGCTGCTGTCGTCGCTGATGAACAAGGTGCCGGCGGCCACGCCGTCGCCGTCGTCCCCTGCGAACCCTGCGGGGCCGGCCTCGGCCGGCACGCAGGAGCCCGCCGAGTGACGACCCAGACCACCCGCTTCCACCTTCCCCCAATCGCTCCAGCCGCCGCGCGCACGCGTGCCCTCGCGCGTGACGCGCGCCCGCCCAGGCTGGCCGCCGCCCTGCCTTGTGTTCTCGCGCTGTGCGCAGCCGCCGCGTCGGCGCGCACGCCGCACGCGCACAAGGCCGACAAGGCCGTGTCGGCGCCGACCACGGAGCAGATCCTCGCGCCCTCGGCCGCCACCGTGCCGGACGCGCTGCCGCCCGACAGGCGCGTCTTCCGCTGCGGCAGCAGCTACTCCGCGCACCCGTGCCCGGATGCGGACGCCGCGCCGCTGGACGTCGCCGACACGCGGTCGGAGGCACAACGCCGCCAGTCCGAGGACATCGCCACGCGCGACAAGCGACTGGCCGCCTGGTACGAGGCCGGCCGCCGGCAGCGCGAGCTCGTCGCCTCGGCGCCGACGACCGGCACGCGCGCCGCCGCCGGCCCGCCGGCGTGCGTGGACACGGTCACGATGCGCTGCGTGCCGAAGAAGCCGCGCCGGCGTGCCGCGTCGCCGAAAGGCGCATCGAGAGCCGTTCTCGCCGGAAAGGCCGGGAACTAGCCCGGACGACGCATTCGCGCGTGCGCGGATCCTGCGACTGCGCGCAGGATGACGCTCGATCGACGCAGGACGACAGGTTCAGCCAGCGACGGGCGGCGCGTCCGGCGCCGGCTTGTCCAGGCCGAGCAGCCGGCGGTACTTGGTCATCAGCTGGTCCTTGGACTCGACGTGCTCCGGATTGACCGGGATGCACTCGACCGGGCACACCTGCACGCACTGCGGCGCATCGAAGTGGCCGACGCACTCGGTGCACTTGTCCGGCGCGATGACGTAGTACTCGGCGCCCATCGAGATCGCCTCGTTGGGGCATTCGGGTTCGCAGACGTCGCAGTTGATGCACTCGTCCGTGATCATCAGGGCCATGGCAGCTACTCGGTTTCCCGCGGCTGGGAAATCTTGTCCTTCAGCAACGACAGCACCAAGGGTGCCACGAACTTGGAGACATCACCGCCGAGAGCGGCAATCTCGCGCACGAAGGTGCCGCTGATGAACTGGAACTGGTCGGACGGCGTCAGGAACAGCGTCTCGACGTCGGGCATCAGCTGGCGATTCATGCCGGCCATCTGGAACTCGTACTCGAAGTCGCTGACCGCGCGCAGGCCGCGCACGACCACCTTGCCGCCGTTGGCCACGACGAAGTCGCGCAGCAGGCCGCGGAAGGCCACCACCTCGACGTTCTTGTAGGGCTTGGCCAGCTCGGTGGCGATCTCAAGGCGCTCCTCGACCGAGAACATCGTGCGCTTGTGGTGCCCGGCGGCGACCGCCAGGATCAGGCGCGGGAACAGCGCGCTGGCGCGGCGCATCAGGTCCTGGTGACCCAGGGTCATCGGGTCGAAGGTTCCGGGGTAGACGGCGGTCAGGTGCTTGGACATGAAAGGCCTTGCTGGGCGCGGCCGCGGCCGCTTGTCTCGTGGTCCGCCGTCGGGTCGGCGGTGTGGGAATCATTCCACAGTCGAGAGGCGCGCGGGTTAGGCGATGTTGCGTAGGGCTGGAACGGTTCAGAGCCGGCGGAACAAGTGCGCGTGGACGTTGCCGGCGCGCACGTGGCGATACAGCTCCAGGCCGCGTTCCGCCAGCGACGCGGCGGCCAGCGGCGCCGACGACTCGAGGTAGATCCAGCCCTGCGGCACGACGCAATTCAGCGATGCGGCCAGCGCCGGCTCGAACAGGCCGGCGTCGAACGGCGGGTCGAGCAGCACCAGGTCGAACTGCGCCGGGGCGCGCTTCATCCAGGCCAGCGCGTCGGCCTGGGTGATGGTGACGGCGCTCGCGTCGAGCTTGCTCTTCGTCGCGGCCAGGCCGGAGACCAGCTTCGTCTCGCGCTCCAGCATCTGCACCGTCGTCGCGCCGCGCGACGCGGCCTCGAAGCCGAGCGCGCCGGTGCCGGCGAAGGCGTCGAGCACGCTCCAGCCGGCCAGGTCCTGGCCCAGCCAGTTGAACAGCGTCTCGCGCACGCGGTCGGGCGTGGGACGCAGGCCCGGCATGTCGGGCACCGGCAGCAGGCGGCGGCGCCACTGGCCGCCGATGATGCGGATCTCGTGCGGCGCGTGCTCGGCGGCGCGGCGCTCGCGCTTCTGCGCCGGCGTCAGGGGCGCGGGCGGCGCGGCCGCGGTGCCGCGGGCGGCGCGCGGCGTGCGCGTCACGCGCGCGGGGCGCTCGTCGTCCCACGGATCATCGGCGGCGGCACGCAGCGCGCGGGGGCCGGGCGGCGTCCGGGTCTTGGGACGTGCGGGGCGGGTCGGATCGTTCACGGAAGCTTTCTCGAGGGGGCCCGAGATTGTCGCAGCGCAGCGTGCTATTGCCGGACGGGGATGCCGCGCGCCGCCATCAGCGCCTTGGCCTCGCCCACGGTGTGCTCGCCGTAGTGGAAGATGCTGGCGGCCAGCACGGCGTCGGCGCCGCCCTGCTGGACGCCGTCGGCAAGGTGGTCCAGCGTGCCGACGCCGCCCGAGGCGATCACCGGCACCGGCACGGCGTCCGACACCGCGCGCGTCAGCTCGAGGTCGAAGCCCGCGCGCGTGCCGTCGCGGTCCATGCTGGTCAGCAGGATCTCGCCTGCGCCGCGCGCGACCATCTCGCGCGCCCAGGCCACGGCGTCGAGGCCTGTGTTCTTGCGGCCGCCGTGCGTATAGACGTCCCAGCCCGGGCCGCGCGCGGCGGCGTCCTCGGCGCTGCGGCGCTTGGCGTCGATCGCGACGACGATGCACTGCGCGCCGTACTTGTCGGAGGCGTCGCTGATGACCTGCGGGTTGGCGACCGCGGCCGAATTGAAGCTGACCTTGTCCGCGCCGGCGTTGAGCAGGCGCCGCACGTCGGACACCTCGCGCACGCCGCCGCCCACGGTCAGCGGGATGAAGACCTGCGACGCCACCGCCTCGATGATGGGCAGGATCAGGCCGCGCGCGTCGCTGGTGGCGGTGATGTCGAGGAAGGTGAGTTCGTCGGCGCCCTGCTCGTTGTAGCGCGCGGCGATCTCCACCGGATCGCCGGCGTCGCGCAGTTCGACGAAGTTGACGCCCTTGACGACGCGACCGCCGGTCACGTCCAGGCAGGGGATGATGCGTTTGGCGAGCATGTGGTCGGGCCCGTGCCCGCCTCGGAAAGAAGGTTCAGCCTGCGAGCAGTTCGTCGGCGCGCGACTGCGCCTGGGCGAAGTCGAGCGCGCCGGTGTAGATCGAGCGGCCGCAGATGACGCCCTCGACGCCCTCGTCCTCGACGGCGCACAGCTTCTCGATGTCGGCGATGCCGGCCAGGCCGCCGGAGGCGATCACGGGGATCGTCAGCGCCTGCGCCAGCTTGACGGTGGCGTCGATGTTGATGCCGGTGAGCATGCCGTCGCGGCCGATGTCGGTGTAGATCACGCCCTCGACGCCGTAGTCCTGGAACTTCAGGCCGAGGTCGACCACCTCGTGGCCCGTGAGCTTGCTCCAGCCGTCGGTGGCGACCTTGCCGTCCTTGGCGTCCAGGCCCACGATGATGTGGCCGCCGAACGCGGTGCAGGCGTCCTTCAGGAAGCCCGGGCTCTTGACCGCGGCGGTGCCGATGATGATGTAGCTCAGGCCGTCGTCGAGGTAGCGCTCGATCGTGTCGAGGTCGCGGATGCCGCCCCCGAGCTGGATCGGGATGCGGCCGCCCACTTCCTTGATGATCGCCTTGACGGCCGCCTCGTTGACGGGCTTGCCGGCGAACGCGCCGTTCAGGTCGACCAGATGGAGGCGCCGGGCGCCGGCATCGAGCCAGCGGCGTGCCATGGCGGCAGGGTCGTCTCCGAAACTGGTGGAGACCGACATGTCACCTTGTTCGAGACGAACGCAGTGACCGTCCTTCAGATCGATCGCGGGAATCAGCAGCATGGCTCGGGCCCGTCAGGGCATCCAGTGCAGGAAGTTGCGGTAGAGCGCCAGGCCGAGGTCGGCGCTTTTCTCGGGGTGGAACTGGGTCGCGAAAATGTTATCCCGCGTCACAGCAGAGGTAAAGCGGTCCCCGTACTCGGTGGTGGCGGCGCTGTGGCGGGCCTCCGACGGCGCGGCGTGGAAGCTGTGCACGAAGTAGAACCAGCTCTCGTCGGGGATGCCCGCCCACAGCGGATGCGCGAACTCCTGGCGCACGCGGTTCCAGCCCATCTGCGGCACCTTGAAGCGGCTGCCGTCGTCCTGCACGCGGCCCTCGAGGCGGAAGCGCTTGACGGTGCCGGGGATCAGGCCGAGGCCGGGCGTGTCCTGCTCCTCGCTGTGATCGAGGAGCATCTGCATGCCCACGCACACGCCCAGCATCGGCTTGCGCGCCGCGGCGTCCAGCACCGCCTCGAGCATGCCGGAGTCGCGCAGCTCGCGCATGCAGTCGCGGATCGCGCCCTGGCCGGGCAGCACGATGCGGTCGGCGGCGTGCACGGCATCGGCGTCCCGCGTGATGACGACGTTCACGCCCGTGCCCTCGGCCGCCTTGATGACGGCCTGCGAGACCGACTTCAGGTTGCCCATGCCGTAGTCGACCACGGCCACGGTGGAGGTCATAGCGAGCCCTTCGTCGACGGGATCACGCCCAGCGAGCGCGGGTCCAGCGCGAGCCCCATGCGCAGCGCGCGGCCGAAGGCCTTGAAGATGGTCTCGGCCTGGTGGTGCGCGTTGTGGCCCTTGAGGTTGTCGATGTGCAGCGACACGCCGGCGTGGTTCGAGAAGCCCTGGAAGAACTCGTAGGTCAGCTGGGTGTCGAACCCGCCGATCATGCCGGCCTTGAAATCGACGTCCATGAACAGGCCGGGGCGGCCGGAGAAGTCGATCACGACGCGCGACAGCGCCTCGTCCAGCGGCACGTACGCGTGGCCGTATCGGGTCAGGCCCTTCTTGTCGCCAACGGCCTGCGCCACCGCCTGGCCGAGCGTGATGCCCACGTCCTCGACGGTGTGGTGGCCGTCGATGTGCAGGTCGCCGACGGCATGGATGTCGAGGTCGATCAGGCCGTGGCGGGCGATCTGGTCGAGCATGTGGTCGAAGAAGCCGATGCCCGTCTGCAGCTTGGATACGCCGGTGCCGTCGAGATTGACGCTCACGCGGATCTGCGTTTCCTTGGTGTCGCGCTGGACGGTGGCGATGCGGGGGGCGGTCATGCGGTGGCTTCCAGGTCGTGCAGCGCGCCGTACAGGGCGGCCAGCGTCTGCGGGTTCTCTTCGGGCGTGCCGATGGTGATGCGCAGGCAATTGGCCAGCAGCGGATGCAGGCCCGACACGTTCTTGACCAGCACGCCGCGCGCGCGCATGCCCTCGAACACGCGCTTCGCGTCGGGCACGCGCGCGAGGATCATGTTGGCCTCGCTGGGGAACGGCTTCACGCCGGGCAGCGCCTGCAGCTCGCGCAGCAGCTTGTCGCGCTCTGCGCGGATCGTGGCGGCCTGCCGCGCGTACTCGTCCACGTGCTCCAGCGCGAACAGCGCCGTCTCGCAATTGAGCACGCTGATGTTGAACGGCGGGCGCAGCTTGTCGATCTCCGCGACCAGCGGCTTGCGGCCCATCAGGTAGCCGATGCGCACGCCGGCCAGGCCGAACTTGCTCATCGTGCGCATCAGCAGGACGTGCTCGTGGCGGCGCAGCCGCTCCAGCGAATCGCGCGCGGCGAACGGCTGGTAGGCCTCGTCGATCACCACCAGGCCGGGCGCGGCCTCGATGATCGCGTCGATGACGTCGTCGTCCCACAGGTTGGCCGTCGGGTTGTTCGGGTAGGCCAGGTACAGCAGCGCGGGCCGGTGCTCGCGCACGGCGGCCAGCATCGCGGGGCCGTCGAGCTCGAAGTCCGGCGTCAGCGGCACGCCGACGAACTTCAGGCCCTGCAGCTTGGCGGACATCTCGTACATCACGAAGCCGGGCAGCGGCGCCATGACGACGTTGCCCGGCACGTCGGCGGCCAGCGTCAGCAGGCTGATCAGCTCGTCGGAGCCGTTGCCCAGCATGATGTCGCAGCCCTCGGGCATGCGCGCATGCTTCGCGAGCTCGGCGCGCAGCACGTCGCCGCGCTCGGCCGGGTAGCGGTTCAGCGCGACCTCGGCGAGCCGCTCGCCGAGCGCCTTGCGCAGCGCCTCGGGCAGGCGGAACGGGTTCTCCATCGTGTCCACCTTCACGAAACCGGCGCTGGGCTGGACGGCGTAGCCGTGCATGCCCTGGACGTCGGCGCGCAGGAAGCGGGACATGCGGTCGGACAGGGTCGTGTTCATGGCTCTTGGACAGTAAGCACCGGCGGCACGGAAGAATCGTTGTCCAGGATTGCCGGACCGACCAGGAAGGGATTCAGGATCTGCACGCTGTCGACGACCTGGCCGTGCTGCATATCCTCGGAAAGCAGGTAGCGGCATCCGAGCGTCTGGGCCGAAGCCACGATGAGCGCGTCCCGGTAATTGAAGCCGAAACGGCTTTCGACGGACCAGGCCGTCTCGACGGTGGCGTGGTCGATAGCCCATGGCTCCCACCGCTGGTAGCGGCGAACCTCGGCGCGGGCATCGCCGGCCTGCATCGGCGGCTTGATCTTGCGGGTGACGTTGGCGTAGAACTCGTTGAGCACCTGGTTGGAGAGGCGGCCGGCGCGACGGTCCCAGAGCGCCCGCAGCCAAGCCAACGCCTGCGCCTGCTTCTCGGGCTCACGCCCATCCTCGCTGTAGATCAGGACATTGGTGTCAACGAAAACCGCGGTCATAGGTTTCCTCGCGGGTAGGGTACTTGCCGTCGGATTTCCAAGTGCGTTCGCGGCTGAGCCAGTCGCGCATTGCGCGCTCGTATGCGTCATCGTGCCGCATCTTGTCTGCCAGCATCTCGCCGATCAGCCGCGACACGCTCGTGTTCCGACGGGCAGCTTCCATCCGCGCCCACTCGGCAACTGTGTCTTCCATCGTGACAGTGACGTTCTTCATCGCGGTACCCCTGGCAGAGTCGTGACACGAACTTCGTGTTCCACGATTTTCTTGTGACACGAACTTCGTGTCAAGCCTCGGCCGGACAGCGCTCAGGCCTTCTTCGGCAACCGCATCTCGGCCGCCCGCGCATGGCCCTGCAACCCTTCGCCATAGGCCAGCTCCGCCGCGATCGGCCCCAGGATGTGGGCACCCGCTTCGCTGACCTGGATCAGGCTGCTGCGCTTCTGGAAGTCATAGACGCCCAGCGGCGACGAGAAGCGCGCGGTGCCGGAAGTGGGCAGCACGTGGTTCGGGCCGGCGCAGTAGTCGCCCAGGCTCTCGCTGGTGTACGCGCCCAGGAAGATCGCGCCGGCGTGGCGCAGCAGCGGCTCCCAGCGCTCGGGCTGGCCGCTGCTCACCTCCAGGTGCTCGGGTGCGATGCGGTTGCTGATCTCGCAGGCTTCCTCCATCGAGCGCGTGCGGATCAGCGCGCCGCGGCCTTCCAGCGACGCGCGGATCACCGCCTCGCGCGGCATCTCCGCGATCAGGCGGTCGATGGACGCCTGCACCGCGGCGATGTACGCGGCGTCCGGGCACAGCAGGATGCTCTGCGCCAGTTCGTCGTGCTCGGCCTGGCTGAACAGGTCCATCGCGACCCAGTCGGCCGGCGTCGAGCCGTCGGCCAGCACCAGGATCTCGCTGGGGCCGGCGATCATGTCGATGCCGACCTGGCCGAACACGCGGCGCTTGGCGCTGGCGACGTAGGCGTTGCCGGGGCCGGTGATCTTGTCGACGGCGGGGATGGTGGCGGTGCCGTACGCCAGCGCGCCCACGGCCTGCGCGCCGCCGACCGTGAACGCGCGGTGCACGCCGGCCACGTACGCCGCGGCCAGCACCAGCGCGTTGCGCTCGCCGCGCGGCGTGGGCACGACCATGACGATCTCGGGCACGCCCGCGACGTGCGCGGGGATCGCGTTCATCAGCACGCTGGACGGATACGCCGCCTTGCCGCCCGGCACGTAGATGCCGACGCGGTCCAGCGGCGTCACCTTCTGGCCCAGCAGCGTGCCGTCCTCGTCGCGGTACTGCCAGCTGCGGCCGCAGGCCTCCAGCTGGCGCTCGTGGTAGCTGCGCACGCGGCGCGCGGCCGATTCGAGCGCGGCGCGCTGCGCGGGCGTGATCGCGTCGAACGCGGCCTGGAGCTCGTCGCGCGTGAGTTCCAGCGCGCCCACGCGCGCGGCGTCCAGCGAATCGAAGCGCCGGGTGTACTCCAGCACGGCGGCATCGCCGCGCGCCTTCACGTCGGCCAGGATCGCGGCGACGCGCTCCTCGATCGCGTGGTCCGCTTCCTCCGACCAATGGCGCAGCCTGGCGAACTCGGCTTCGAAGTCGGCGGCGGCGGTGTCGAGGTGGCGGATCTGGACCGGCATGGCGATGCTGCGGAGAGGGGTTACGAGGCGGTGGCGCCGATCGCGCCCGCGAAGGCGTCGATCAGCTTGCGGATGCGCTCGCGCTTGAGCTTGAGCGCTGCCTGGTTGACGACCAGGCGCGAGGAGATGTCCATGATGCGCTCGACCTCGACCAGCTTGTTGGCCTTGAGCGTCGAGCCGGTGGAGACGAGGTCGACGATCGCGTCGGCCAGGCCCGTCAGCGGCGCCAGCTCCATCGAGCCGTACAGCTTGATCAGGTCGACGTGCACGCCCTTGTCGGCGAAATGCTGGCGCGCGACGGCCGTGTACTTGGTGGCGACGCGGATGCGCGAGCCCTGCTTGACGGCGGCCTCGTAGTCGAAGTCGGCGCGCGTGGCCACGCTCATGCGGCACTTGGCGATCTGCAGGTCCAGCGGCTGGTACAGGCCGCTGGTGCCGTCGTTGCCGGCGGCGTGCTCGATCAGCACGTCCTTGCCCGCGACGCCGAGGTCGGCGCCGCCGTGCTGCACGTAGGTGGGCACGTCGGTGGCGCGCACCAGCACGACGCGCACGTCGGGCTGGTTCGTCGCCAGGATCAGCTTGCGGGTCTTCTCGGGATCCTCGGTCACCTCGATGCCGGCGGCGGCCAGCAGCGGCAAGGTCTCTTCGAAGATCCGGCCCTTGGACAGTGCGAGCGTCAGCATGTGGTGTTCACTTCACGCGTTCGATGTCGGCGCCCAGCTTCTGCAGCTTGGCTTCCATGCGGTCGTAGCCGCGGTCGAGGTGGTAGATGCGTTCGACGATGGTCTGGCCGTCGGCCACCAGGCCGGCGATCACCAGGCTGGCCGAGGCGCGCAGGTCGGTGGCCATCACGGTGGCGCCCGAGAGCTTGTCGACCCCGTTGACCACCGCCAGCTTGCCGTCGACCTCGATCCTCGCGCCCAGGCGCGCCAGCTCGTTGACGTGCATGAAGCGGTTCTCGAAGATCGTCTCGGCGATCGTCGACGCGCCCTCGGCGATGCAGTCGATCGCCATGAACTGGGCCTGCATGTCGGTCGGGAACGCCGGGTACTCGCTGGTGCGGAAGCTCACCGCCTTCAGGCGCTGCACCCCCGGCGCGGGCGACTGCACGCGGATGAAGCCGTCGCCGGCCTCGATCGCGGCGCCGGCCTCGCGCAGCTTCTCGATCACCGCCTCGAGGTGGCGCGCCTCGGCGTTGCGCAGCACGACGTCGCCGCCGGCCGCGGCCACCGCGCACAGGAAGGTGCCGGCCTCGATGCGGTCGGGCACGATGCGGTGCGGCCGCGCGGGCGCATGCAGCTTGTCGACACCCTGGATGCGGATGCGGCTGGTGCCGTGGCCCTCGATCTTCGCGCCCATGGCGATCAGCAGCTCGGCCAGGTCGGGGATCTCCGGCTCCTGCGCGGCGTTCTCGAGGATCGTCTCGCCCTCGGCCAGCGTCGCGGCCATCAGCAGGTTCTCGGTGCCGGTGACGGTCACCATGTCGGTGGTGATGCGCGCACCCTTCAGGCGCGCCGCCCTGGCCAGGATGTAGCCGTGCTCGACGCGGATGTCCGCGCCCATCGCCTGCAGGCCCTTGATGTGCTGGTCGACCGGGCGCGAGCCGATCGCGCAGCCGCCGGGCAGCGATACCGTCGCCTCGCCGAAGCGGGCCAGCAGCGGGCCCAGCACCATGATGCTGGCGCGCATCGTCTTGACGAGCTCGTACGGCGCCTCGGGCGTGTTGAGCGCGGCGGCGTCCAGCACGACCTCGTCGACGCGGCCGCCCTCGGCCTCTGCGCCCCAAGCCACGCTGACGCCCATGTTGCGGATCAGCTTGATCGCCGTGGCCACGTCCTGCAGCTTGGGCACGTTGTGCAGCGTGACCGGGCCGGGCACCAGCAGCGCGGCGCACAGCTCGGGCAGCGCGGCGTTCTTGGCGCCGGAGATCGTCACCTCGCCTTGGAGGCGGCGGCCGCCGCGGATCAGGAGTTTGTCCATGGGTGTGCTCTGGCTGGGAAGGCGTGCGGGAAATTCAGGCGGAATGCGGTCGGGAGGCCAGGCGTCTCGCGGCGGAGGAGCGGTGGCGCCGGGCGCGCGCCGTCTCACCCGCGGCGAGGCCGCGCGGGAGCGTCAATGGGAATGGCGGGCGGCCTCGCTGCCGGGCGCGCGCTGGCTGGCCCACTCGGCCGGCGTCAGCGTCTTCATCGACAACGCGTGGATCTGCTCGCGCATGCGATCGCCGAGCGCGGCATACACGCGCTGGTGGCGGCGGATGCGCAGCAGGCCTTCGAACTCCGGCGACACGATGGTCGCGAAGAAATGTCGGCCGTCGCCCTCCACCTCGAGGTGATCGCAGGTGAGTCCGTCGGCGATGTAGCGCTGGACGTCTTGGGGCGTGGGATCGGTCATGGGATCCGCATTATCCCTCAGTGCCGCAGCTTGTAGCCGCTGCGCAGCAGGGCCAGCGCGACCGCCGAGACGAGGACGAAGGCCGCGCCGACCACGCCCAGGCTGAGCCACGGGGAGACGTCGCTCTGGCCGAAGAAGCCGGCGCGGAAGCCGTCGATCATGTAGAAGAACGGGTTCAGCCGGCTCGCGACGTGCCACACCGGCGGCAGCGAGTGCACCGAGTAGAAGACGCCCGACAGGAACGTCAGCGGCATGATGATGAAGTTCTGGAACGCGGCGAGCTGGTCGAACTTCTCGGCCCACAGGCCGGCGATCAGGCCCAGCGTGCCCATCATCGCGGCGCCCAGCAGGCCGAACACGAGGATCCACAGCGGGTTCGCGAGCCCCGGCGGCGCGAACCACGCCGTCACCAGCATCACGCCCGCGCCCACCACCATGCCGCGCACGACGGCCGCGCCGGCGTAGGCCAGGAACCAGGCCGCCGGCGACAGCGGCGTCACCAGCAGGAACACGAGGTTGCCGGTGATCTTGCTCTGGATCAGCGAGGACGAGCTGTTGGCGAACGCGTTCTGCAGCACGCTCATCATCACCAGGCCCGGGATCAGGAACTGGATGTAGCTGACGCCGTCGTAGACGCTCACGCGCCCGTTGAGCGCGTGGCCGAAGACCACCAGGTACATCACGGCGGTGAGCACGGGCGCCGCGACGGTCTGGAACGAGACCTTCCAGAAGCGCAGGATCTCCTTGCGGAACAGCGGCCGGGCGCCGGCCAGCACGATGCGGGCGCTCATGGCTGGGCCTCCGCGGTCATGATGTCCAGGAACACGTCCTCCAGGTCGGCGCGGCCGATCTCCAGGTCTTCCACCGGCACGCGCGCCTCGCGCAGCTGCGCCAGCACAGCTTCGACGTCCGCCGCGTCGCGCGCGCTCACCTGCGCGAAGCGGCCGGTCACGCGCGCGCGCTGCGCGAGGCTCGCGGGCAGCGCGTGGTCGGTCTTGAAGCGCAGCATGGTGCTGGCGGTGCCGGCCAGCAGCTCGGACGTGCGCTGCAGCGCCACCACCTTGCCCTGCTTGAGCATCGCGATGCGCTGGCACAGCGCCTCGGCTTCCTCCAGGTAGTGCGTGGTCAGCAGCACCGTGTGGCCCTCGCGGTTCAGGCGCGCGATGAATTGCCACAGCGTCTGGCGCAGTTCGACGTCGACGCCGGCGGTGGGCTCGTCCAGCACGATCACCGGCGGCCGGTGCACCAGCGCCTGCGCCACCAGCACGCGGCGCTTCATGCCGCCCGAAAGCTGGCGCATGTTGGCGTCGGCCTTGTCGGCCAGGCCCAGGCTGGCGAGCAGTTCGTCGATCCAGTCGTCGTTGTCGCGCACGCCGAAGTAGCCGCTCTGGATGCGCAGCGTCTCGCGCACCGAGAAGAACGGGTCGAACACGAGCTCCTGCGGCACGATGCCCAGCGACTTGCGGGCGGCGGCGTAGTCCTCGACGACGTCGTGTCCCATCACCGTGACCTTGCCGCGCGTGGCGCGCGCCAGGCCGGCCAGGACGCTGATCAGCGTGGTCTTGCCTGCGCCGTTGGGCCCGAGCAGGCCGAAGAATTCGCCGGGCTGGACGTCGAAGGAGACGCCCCCCAGCGCGCGCACGCCGCTGCCGTAGGTCTTCTCGACTTGCTGGAAGGAAATCGCGGACATAGGGCGGGGATTGTAGGAACTTGTCGAGAAGTGCCTCTACAACACGGGCTTCCGAATCTGTGCATTGGCGCGTGGGGGTGCTAGATTTCGCCAACTGAAAAAAGAACGAGCAAATGGAAGCGAAAAAGCCGCGCCGCACCGCCGAACGGATCCTCGAAGTCACGCTGGACCTGTTCAACCGCTTCGGCGAGCCGAACGTGTCGACCACGCTGATCTCGGCCGAACTGCACATCAGTCCGGGCAACCTGTACTACCACTACCCGGCCAAGGACGAACTGATCAACGCGCTGTTCGACCGCTACGAGAAGGCGCTCAACGAGCTGCTGCAGGCCGCCGACAACGTCGCCAACGTGGAGGACGCCTGGCTGTTCTTCCACATGATGTTCGAGCTGGTCTGGCAATACCGCTTCCTGTATCGGGACCTGAACGACCTGCTGTCCAAGAACCGCCGCCTGGAGACGCACTTCCAGTTCGTCCTGAAGAACAAGTCGCGCGCGGTCGAGGCGGTGCTCGACGGCATGAACCGCAGCAGCGAGGTGCGCCTGGAGCGGCGCGACCTGCCGTCGGTGGCGACGTCGATGGTGGTCGTGCTCACCTACTGGCTCAGCTACGAGTACGTGCGCGAGCCGCGCAAGGCGCTGGAGCCCGACCAGGCCGGCGCCACGCTGGCCCGCGGCGCGTGGCACGTGCTGTCGCTGCTCACGCCCTACCTCGAACCCGCCGCGCGCGAGCACCTGCAGCGGCTCGCGGGCGCCTACAAGTCCTGACACGATCCCGACCACTTCAAGCCGAGAGACAACGCCATGGCCAAATGGACCGCCTTCCCGTACGACGCCGCCGACTACACCTACGACGCCGCCGCGCTGAAGAAGCACTGGGCCCGCCTGCACAAGGGCGACGCCGAGCCCTTCCCCAAGGACGACGCCGTGCTGGCGGCCTGGGCCGCGTTCCACGCCGGCGACTTCAGGAAGGCGGTCGACGCGGGCCTGAAGGCGGGCGACGCCGGCCTGGTCGTCGCCAACAAGGCGCAGTCCATCTACGCCAACTACCTCGAATCCAGCGAGAAGACCAAGCTCGCGCTGTTCCTGGAAGTCGCCGAGCGGGCCGAGGCGCAGGCCAAGGCCAACCCCAAGCTGGCCAACGCCCACTACTGGCAGGCCTACGCGCTGGGCCGCTACAGCCAGGGCATCAGCGTGGCCAAGGCGCTGACCCAGGGCCTGGGCGCGAAGGTCAAGACGGCGCTGGAGACGACGATCGCGCTCGCGCCCAAGCACGCCGACGCCCACATCGCGCTCGGCGCCTTCCATGCCGAGGTGATCGACAAGGTCGGCAAGCTGCTGGGCAAGACCCAGGGCGCCGATACCGCCACCGGCCTGAAGATGTTCAAGGAAGCGCTGGCGCTGAACCCGGACTCCGCCATCGCCCGCGTCGAGTACGCCAACGGCCTGGTCATGCTCGAAGGCGACAAGCGCATGAAGGAAGCCGAGAAGCTCTACGCCGAGGCCGCCGAGTGCAAGGCGCTGGACGCGATGGAGCGGCTGGACGTGGAGATGGCCAGGGAGGAGCTGGAAGACGAATGAGCGCGATCCGCCAGGCACTCGCCCTCGCGGCGCTGCTCGGCGCGGGCCTCGCGCGCGCGGCCGCGCCCGCGGCGCCGGTCGTCGTGCGCAGCGACGACATCGACCGCTTCTACCGCGTCTACGACGCCGCGCACGGCCGGCCGACGGCCGAGGCGCTGCAGGCCGGCTACCTCGACCCCGGCTCGCCGGGGTTGCACCAGTACCTCGCGGCGCGCATCAAGAGCGCCGCGAGCCTGCAGCACTCGATCGACGTCCGCCCCGCGGACTATGCCGGCGCGCGCCGCTGCCTCGCCCCGCTGGCCGACACGAAGTCGCGCCTGCCCGCGGTGTTCGCGAGATTCGTCGACGCCTATCCGGCGGCGCGCATCGCGCCCGTGACCCTGGTCATCGGCCGCGACGACACCGGCGGCAACACCACGCCCGACGGCGTCATCATCGGCGTCGAGACGATGTGCCGCTCGAACTGGCTGGACGACGACGTCGCCACCCGCTTCGTCCACATCATCGCCCACGAGATGGCGCACGTGCAGCAGCCGGCGGCGGCGCAGGACGACGTGCCCGGCGCGACGCTGCTGTTCCAGTCCCTGCTCGAAGGGGGCGCCGACTTCATGGCCGAGCTCACGTCCGGCGCCACCGCCAACCCGCAGCTGCAACGGTGGACGCGCGGCCACGAGTGCGCCATCGAGCAGGCGTTCGAGAAGGACGCGCTCGGCACCGACATCTCGCACTGGCTGTACAACGGCGTGGGCACGCCCGACAAGCCGGGCGACCTCGGGTACTGGGTCGGCTACCGCATCGTCAAGACGTACTACGCGCAGGCCAGGGACAAGAAGGCCGCGGTCGACACGCTGCTCCACATCGACAACGCGTCGGCGCCGCAGTTCCTGAAGGACAGCGGCTGGAAGCCGCAGACGGGCTGCTGAGCCCTCAGCGCTCCCAGGGCAGCATCATCGCCAGATAGAGCAACTGCTCGAACTCCGGCCGGAAGCGCTTCACGATCTCGTCGGGATCCGGGCACATCCGCGCATCGGTGATCAGGCCGAACTGCACGCCGCCGCCGTAGCTGAGGATGCTCACGCCCATGCCGATGTCGCCCGACGCCGGCACCCAGAACATCACCTGCTTGAGGGTGCGGCCGCAGAGCTTCAGCGGCACCGCCGGCCCCGGCACGTTGGTCATCACCGCGGTGGCCTTCTTGGCGAACAGGCCCAGCAGCGCGTGCTGCACCGGCTTGATCAGCACGCCCGCCACCGACAGCAGCGCGAACGCCAGCAGCGGCTGGTAGCCGCCCTTGAGCTCCTGCATGCGCGCCCGCACGGCCGCCAGCCGCTCGATCGGGTTGGCGATGCCGATGGGCAGCACCAGCGGCACCAGGCCGAAGCGGTTGCCCAGCTGCCAGGCCTTCTCCAGCGGACGCAGGTTGACCGGCACCATGGCGCGGATCTCCTTGCCCGCCGGATCCTCGCCCTTGTCGCGCAGGTAGCTGCCGATGGCGCCGGCCACGCTGGCCAGCAGCACGTCGTTGATCGAGCCGCCCAGCGCGCGGCCGATCGCCTTGACCTCGGGCAGCGGCAGCGGCTCGCCCCAGGCGACGCGCTTGCCCGGCGTCGCCCTGCCCTTGAGGCGGGTGGGCGAGTCGTCGGGCATCAGCGCCATCGCGGCGACGTCGCTGACGACCTGCGCGCCGATGCGCGCCATCTCCAGGCTGCCGTTGAGCGGCGCGGCGGGGTCGGCCATCATCTCGACGCCCTTGCCCAGGCCCGCGCCGTAGACGCCGATCGCCTTGACCGCGAGGTCGGACGCCGGCTTGAGCAGGTAGTCGGCGATCCAGTCGTTCTCGCCGTCCTCCTCGGCCTCGCGCTGGCGGCGCGCGGGCGGCGACTTGCCGCCGTCCGTGATCGACAGCATCACCGAGATCAGCGCGATGCCGTCGGCGATGCAGTGGTGGATGCGCGCGACCAGCGCGGAGCGGCCGGTCTCGAAGTCCTCGAACAGGTGGAACTGCCACAGCGGGCGGCTGGGGTTCAGCGGCTGGGTGGCGAGCTCGCCGACGTAGTGCTTCAGGCCGTCCAGCGGCGACTGGCCCTTGGAGAGTTCCAGCGTCTCGGGCACGACGTGCGCCGCCAGGTCGAAGTGGTCGTCGTCCACCCACTGCGCGCCGAGCGTGTCCTCGACCACCTTCTGCCTGAACCGCCCGTATTTCAGGAGCGCCGTCTCCACGCGCTCGCGCAGGTCGGCCAGCGACAACTGGGGCTCGATCAGCCAGACCCCGACGATCATCATCAGGTTGGCCTCGGTGTCCATGCGCAGCCAGGCCGTGTCGACCCGGGACATGCGTTCCGCGTTTGCGCTCAAGAAAATATCTCCCCTGATCTAGAGTGGCGTCCCGGCATTCTCTCGGCCCGGCTCGCGAGATTGGGTTTTAACATCCGCCCCGTCAAGCCTGACTTCTACCCACCGCGGAAACCAGCCATGAGCACCCTCACCGAGCAATTCGAACAAGCCGTCGCCGACAGCAAGAACCTGCCCGAGCGCCCGGACAACATGACGCTGCTGAAGATCTACGCGCTCTACAAGCAGTCCACCGAAGGCGACGTGCAGGACAAGCGCCCCGGCTTCACCGACATGGTCGGCCGCGCGAAGTGGGACGCCTGGAACGAGCTGAAGGGCCAGTCCGCGGACGAGGCCAAGCAGGCCTACGTCGACCTGATCGAAGACCTGAAGTAACTCACTTCTTCTTCGCGGGCGCCTTGGCCGCGGCCTTGGGCGCCTTCGTGGCCTTGGCCTCTTCCTTGGCCAGGGCCTCGTCGAGCTGCTTGCGCACCTCGGCCTCGATCGTGCCGACGAAGGGCTTGAACAGGAAGCCCAGCGTGGCCTCGAGGTCGAAGTGGGTCGCGCCGACCGTCATGCGGCCGTCGACGCCGGAGCGCCTGAACTCCAGCACGTCCTCGTCGTCGCCCTCGATCAGCGTGCATTCCATGTCGAGCTTGCTCTCGACATGCTCCGCCCATTTCAGCGCGACCTTGCGCGCGCGGGCCAGGCCCAGGGTGTGTTCTCGGTGCAGGTGCAGGTCGGCCATCGGTGCTTGTCTCCTCTGGCCGGATTCTCAGCCAGAAACCGACGCGGCCGACGCCGCTGTTGCGGGCGCGACGACGGGCGCCGGCAGCGGCGCGGGGTCGCGGTACGCGGCCATCGCGGCATCGCGCTGCGCCCGCGGCAGCGCGGCCAGGCGCTTGACCTCGCCATAGAAGCGGTCGAAGTCGCCGCCCTGCGCGGCGAACAGGCGCTCGAACGCGCCCACCTGGTCGTCGTAGGCGGCCTGCGCGCCCAGCGTGGCGTTGTTGGCCTTGACGAACCAGCGGTCGTAGCCGGCGTAGCCCCCCCACTTGTCGCGCTTCAGGGCCTCGTAGTCGGCGCGCATGCCGGCGTACAGCTGCGCCTTGCGCGCGCGCTTGTCGGCATCGGGCAGGTCGCTGCGATACATCGCGTCGAGCTTCGCGCGCCATGCGCGCACCAGCACGTGGAAGTCGTGGCGATGCGCTTCGGTCAGCGCCTGCCGCTCGCGCACCTCGGGCGACGCGTTCGCCTCCAGCCAGCGCTGGCTGCCGATGCGTTCGACGGCGGTGGCGAAGGACTCGTTGAACGTGGTGTCGCCCGGCGCGTAGGCCACCTGGTGCGCCAGCTCGTGGAACATCAGCCGCGCCAGCTCGCCCTCGGGCCAGTTCACGAAGGTGTTGAGCAGCGGGTCGCCGCCGATCCAGTTCATCCAGCCCAGCGTCGAATACGCGGGCACCTCGTAGACGTCGACCTCCAGCCCAGCGGCCTTCAGCGGCGCCGCGGCGGCGTCGGCGCCGGCCAGGTCGTAGTAGCCGCGATAGCCGATGCAGCCGACGATCGGGAAGCACCAGGTCTGCAGCGTCAGCGACAGCTCCGGCGCCGCCACCACGTTCCACACGGCGGCGCTGCGCTTGAGGTCAGCGTACGAGCGGTAGCTGCCGTTGTCGGGCTCGTGCAGCTCGGTGACCGCGAACTGGCGCATGCGCTGCGTCAGTTCGAGCCGCTGGCGCAACGCCTCGGGCGTCGCCGGGTCGGCGATCGCGTCCTTCACCGGCCGCGCCGCCGCCAGCAATCGCACATGGCCCGCGGCCGACTGGCTCAGGTAACCGATGGACGAGCAGCCCGAGGTCGCGCACAAGGTGCCCAGCCCCGCCAGCACGAGGCCGGCGAAGCCCAGCCCGCTCGCGAGGCTCCAGCGCGCCGCCCGCCGCCGCAGCCGCCAGCGCATCGTCAGGCCGCTTCCGAGCGCTCGACCTCGACCAGGCAGTCGTAGAACGACGGCGCGCGCCCCAGATCCGTGAGCCGCTGGTGCGTCAGCTCGTTGACGTTGCTGCCGTCCAGGCCGTACTTGCGCCACCACACGCCCAGGCCGTGCACGACGCCGTCGCGGGCGCGCTCGCTCACGCGCGCGACGCAGCGGTAGTCGCCGCGGTCGTTGAACACGCGCACCGTGTCGCCGTCGGCGATGCCGCGCGCGGCGGCGTCGGCGGCGGCGATCTCCAGGATCGGCTCGTGCTCGATCGCGCGCAGGCTCTTGACGTTGACGAAGGTGGAGTTGAGGAAGTTGCGCGCCGGCGGCGAGATCATCGCCAGCGGGAAGCGCCGCGCCAGCTCGGGCGCGCTGCGCACGCTCTCGTACGGCGGCACGTAGTCGGGCAGGCCGACGCCGGGGGCGTCGCACTGCGCCTTGCCGTTGGGCGTCGGGAAGCCGCCGTCGGCGAACGGGGCCTCGGGCAGCGGCAGTTGCGCCCAGCCGACCGCGCGCAGCTGCTCGAACGGCACCGGCCCCTTGAAGGCCTGGCGCGCCAGCGTCTCGTCGTCGTCGGCGAAGCAGGGCTCGGTGAAGCCCATGCGCTGCGCCAGCGCGCGAAAGATCGCGGCGTTGGAGCGCGACTGCCCGCGCGGCGTCAGCGCCGGCTCGTTGATCACGATGGTGGTCTGGCCGTAGCTGCCGTGGATGTCCCAGTGCTCCAGCTGCGTGGTGGCGGGCAGCACGTAGTCGGCGTGGTCGGCGGTGTCGGTGAGGAAATGCTCCAGCACGACGGTGAACAGGTCCTCGCGGCGGAAGCCGGCCGTCACGCGGCGCGAGTCCGGCGCCACCGCCACCGGGTTGCTGTTGTAGACGATGATGGCCTCGACCTTCGGGCCGAACGGGCGGCCGTCGGGCAGCGTCTCGCCGGATTCGCGCAGCAGGTCGTCGCCGATGGTGCTCATGTTGACGATGCGCGGCGTGCGGCCGGCCAGCAGCTCGGCGTGGTCGAAGCGCGGGTTGCGGAAATCCTTGAGCCAGCCCGAGGCCGACATCAGCATCCCGCCCGCGCGCTGACGCCAGGCGCCGGTCAGGCAGGGCAGCAGCGCGACCAGCCGCGTCGCGTTGCCGCCGCCGCGCACGCGCTGCATGCCGTAGTTCAGCCGGATGGCGGCCGGCTTCGTCGTGCCGTACAGGCGCGCGAAGTCGCGGATCTGCTCGGCCGCCAGGCCGCACTCGACGGCCGCGCGCTCCGGCGGCCACTGCAGCGCGCGTTCGCGCAGGCCCTCCCAGCCGTCGACGTGGCGCGCGATGTAGTCGTGGTCCAGCCAGTCGTTGACGATCAGCTCGTGCATCACCGCCAGCACCAGCGCGCCGTCGCTGCCGGGCGTCAGCGCGAGGTGGACGTGGCACTTCTCGGCCGTCTCGGTGCGGCGCGGGTCGATGCAGACCAGCGTGGCGCCGGCGCGCTTGGCCGCCAGCGCGAGCGGCCAGAAGTGCAGGTTCGACGTGATCGAGTTGCTGCCCCAGATGACGATCAGCCGGCTTTCCGCGAAGTGCTCGACGTGCATGCCCACCTTGCCGCCGTAGGTGGCGGCCAGCGCGTCGCCGCCGGCGCTGGAGCAGATCGTGCGGTCCAGCCGCGAGGCGCCCAGCTTGTTGAAGAAGCGCGCGGCCATGCCCTCGCCCTGCACCTGGCCCATCGTGCCGGCGTAGCTGTAGGGCAGGACGGCCTCGGGGTCGCGGCGGGCGATCGCCGCGAGGCGGGCGGCGATGTCGTCCAGCGCCTCGTCCCACGACACCTCGACGAACTCGCCCTGGCCTTTCGGGCCGACGCGCTTGAGCGGCCTGAGCACACGCTCGGCATGCTCGGTGCGCTCGGCGTAGCGCGACACCTTGGTGCACAGCGCGCCGCCGGTGGTCGGGTGGTCGGGGTCGCCGTGCAGCTTGACGACCTTGTCGCCCTGGACGGTGACGCGCATCGCGCAGGTGTCTGGGCAGTCGTGCGGGCAGGCGGCCTGGACGGTGCGCGGGGCGTCGGCGGGGCGGGTTTCGGCGAGGGCGTCGGTCATCCCGAAATCATGGCACAACGCCCCTGCCGAGCGGGCCGCAAGGCCACTCCGTCGGGGGCTGTTTCCCGGCACGCGGCGGGCTTAAGATCCTCCGGAACGCCTCACTGCCGCCGCCCATGAACGTCATCGAATCCCTGCTGGCCGACGCGGCCGCCATCACCGCGCTCCGACGCGAGATCCACGCGCACCCGGAACTGTGCTTCCAGGAGCAGCGCACCAGCGACCTGGTGGCCGCCAAGCTCACCGAATGGGGCATCCCGATCCGGCGCGGCCTGGGCAAGACCAGCGTCGTCGGCATCCTCGAAGGCCGCAAGGGCAAGGCGGGCGGCGCGATCGGCCTGCGCGCCGACATGGACGCGCTGCCCATGGCCGAGTCCAACACCTTCGCCCACGCCAGCCGCAACCCGGGCCGCATGCACGCCTGCGGCCACGACGGACACACCGCGATGCTGCTGGCCGCGGCGCAGCACCTGGCCAGGCACCGCGACTTCGACGGCATCGTCTACCTGCTGTTCCAGCCGGCCGAGGAAGGCGGCGGCGGCGCGCGCGAGATGATCAAGGACGGCCTGTTCGCCGAGTTCCCGATGGACGCCGTGTTCGGCATGCACAACTGGCCCGGCATCAAGGCCGGCCAGCTCGCCGTCTGCCCGGGGCCGTGCATGGCGTCGAGCAACGAGTTCTTCATCACGATCCGCGGCCGCGGCTCGCACGCCGCGCTGCCGCACCTGAGCATCGACCCGGTGCCCATCGCGTGCCAGATGGTGCAGGCGTTCCAGACCATCATCACGCGCAACAAGAAGCCCACCGACACCGGCGTCATCTCGGTCACGACCATCCACACCGGCGAGGCCACCAACGTCGTGCCCGACTCGGCGCACATCGAGGGCACCGTGCGCACCTTCACGCTGCCGGTACTCGATCTGATCGAGCAGCGCATGCGCGAGATCGCCGAGCACACCGCCGCCGCGTTCGGCGCCACGGTGGAGTTCCGCTTCCACCGCAACTATCCGCCCACCGTCAACCACGCGGCCGAGGCCGAGTTCGTCGCCGGCGTCATGCGCGACACCGTCGGCGCCGACAACACCCTGGCCTTCGAGCCCTCGATGACCGCCGAGGACTTCAGCTACTTCCTGCTCGAGAAGCCCGGTGCCTACTTCGTCATCGGCAACGGCGACGGCCGCCATCGGCTGGCCTACGGCGGCGACGACGCGGCTGACACATCCGCTGCGCACAATCTCGGGCCGTGCACGCTGCACAACCCGCACTACGACTTCAACGACGACCTGATCCCGCTGGGCGGCACGCTGTGGATCCGGCTCGTCGAGAAGTGGTTCGCGCAACGCGCCTGAGCCGACCGGCGCGAGGCCGGCCGCCCTGAGCCTGGGAGACGAGCATGAGGACTGCGCCGGAACCGTTCGCCCACAACTACGCCGAGGCGCGCACGAAGTTCCTCGCGGCGGCCGTCGGGATGCAGCTGGAGTCGCATCCCGAGCCGCTGCGCGGGCTGGAGCTCGAGACGCTCGCGATGGACGTCGCCCGCGTCGGCGCGGACGACGCCGACGCGCTGCTGATCGTCTCCAGCGGCTGCCACGGCGTCGAGGGCTTCTGCGGCTCGGGCGCGCAGGTGGCGCTGCTGCAGGACGAGGCGCTGCGCGGCAAGGCGCGGCTGGCCGGCGTCGCGCTGCTGTTCATCCACGCGCTCAACCCGTGGGGCTTCTCGTTCGGACGGCGCGTCACGCACGAGGGCGTCGACCTCAACCGCAACTTCATCGACTTCCGCCGCCCGCCGCCGGGCAATCCCGGCTACGACCAGCTCGCCGCCCTGCTGCTGCCCGCGGACTGGCCGCCGACCATGGCCAACGAGCGCCAGCTGATGGCCTACGGCGCCGCGCACGGCATGCCCGCGCTGCAGGCGGCGATCTCGGGCGGCCAGTACCGCCATCCCGATGGCCTGTTCTACGGCGGCACCGGCCCCACCTGGAGCCAGCAGACGCTGCGGCTGGTGCTGCGCCAGCACGCCACCCGCTGCAGGCTGCTGGGCTGGGTCGACCTGCACAGCGGGCTCGGCGAGAGCGGCGTCGGCGAGCGCATCTTCGCGGCGCCCGACGACGACGGCGCCAGGCACCGCGCCAAGGCCTGGTGGGGCAACCGCATCACGTTCACGGAGGACGGCTCGTCGACCTCGTCCGACCTGCACGGCAACATCTGGCACGCCGTCCACGACGAATGCCCGCAGGCCGCCTACGCGGGCATCACGCTGGAGTTCGGCACGCTGCCGGCCGAGTCCGTGCTGCGGGCGCTACGCCACGACCACTGGATCGCGCGCCGACGGCGGCCGAACGACGAGCACGCGGCAGCCGCGCGCGCCGCGATGCGCCAGGCGTTCTTCACCGACACGCCCGCGTGGAAGCAGGCCGTGCTCGCGCAGACGCGCGCCGCCGTCGCCCAGGCCGTCGACGGGATGGCGGCCTGGCGATGATGTCCTGAAACGTCCGCAAGCGGTCGCACGGCGGCCCTGCGAGAATGATGGCCGGAGGGCAAGATCCTGGCATCCACTCACAGGAGAACCTCATGCAGACCGCCCTGCTTCTGATCGATGTCCAGGAATCCTTCCCGCAGCGCCCGTACTGGTCGCAATCTGGCGCCGACGTGTTCCTGCGGCACGTCAACGCGCTGGTCGACGGCGCCGCCGCGCGCGGCATCCCGATCGTGCGCGTGTTCCACACCGACGGCCCGCGGACGCCGGACAACCCGTTCGCGCACGGCGGCCCGTTCATCCGTCCGCTCACGGGGCTGGCCGACTTCGACGCCGCGCTGACCGTCGAGAAGCACCGCCACAGCGCGCTGGTCGGCACGCCGCTGGCGACCTGGCTGATCGAGAGCGGCATCCGCCGCGTGATCGTCGCCGGCATCCGCACCGAGCAGTGCTGCGAGACCACCGCGCGCCACGCCAGCGACGAAGGCTGGGAGGTCGACTACGTGGGCGACGCCACGCTGACCTTCGACATGAGCACGCCGTCGGGCAGGACGCTCACCGCCGCCGAGATCCGCGAACGCACCGAGACCGTGCTGGCCGGCCGCTTCGCGACGCTGGCGACGGTCGAGCAGGCGCTGGCCCGCGCCCGCTGACGAACTCGCGATGATCGACGTCCTGTTCCTGGTGCTGCCCGAGACGCTGCTGCTCGATCTGGTCGGGCCGGCCGAGGCGCTGCGGCTGGCCAACCAGCAGCTCGCGGCGCGCGGGCAGCCGCCGGCGTTCCGCCTGCGCTATGTCTGCGCGCAGCCGGAGGTCACGACGTCGATCGGGCTGCAGCTGTCCGGCCTGGAGCCGCTGCCCTCCGAGCTGCCGCCGGGCGCATGGGTCGTGCTGCTGGGCCGGCCCGGGCTGAAGGACACGCTGCCCGTGCTGCAGCGCAACGGCTGGCTCGGCGCGCGGCACTGGCTGGCGACGGTCGTCGCGCCCGCGCTCGCGCGCGTGACGCCCGCGGGTGCGAGCGCGCACCGGCTGCTGACCGTGTGCGTCGGCACGCTGCTGGCCGCGGACGCCGGGCTGGTCGGGCGGCGCCAGGTCACGACGCACCACGAGCACCTGGACGCGCTCGCCGCGCTGGCGCCGCAGGCCCAGGTGTGCGCCAACCGCGTGTTCGTCGTCGACGGCCCGCTGTGGTCCAGCGCCGGCATCACGGCCGGCATCGACCTCGCGCTGCACTGCATCGGCGACGTCTGCGGCGACGCCGTGGCCGCGGCGGTGGCCGAGACCATGGTCGTGTTCCAGCGCCGCGGCGCCGACGACCCGCAGCGCTCGCCGCTGCTCGACGGCCGCAACCACCTGCATCCGGCCGTGCACCGCGTGCAGAACGCCGTCTGCGAGCGGCCCGGCCATGACTGGGACGTGCCGGCGCTGGCCGCCGTCGCGCACGTGACGCCGCGCCACCTCGCGCGGCTGTTCAAGGATCACGCCGGCATCTCGCCGCGCGACTACGTGGAACACGTGCGCAGCGGCCTGGCCGAGCAGGCGATCGCGCGCGGGCTGCCGACGGCCCAGGCGGTCGAACTGGCCGGCTTCGGCACCGACCGCCAGTTCCGCCGCGCCCGCGCCCGGCGGCGCGCGCAGGGCGTCTCCGCCTAGGGCCTGTTCACACTACATGCGCGCCCGCGCTGGGGCCCTGCGAGGTGCAAGGCTAGGCGACGGCGAGGCGCGTGCCGGTGGCACGCAACGAGTC
>Ga0306920_100000132_pt1 | contig 86462 bp, 85 predicted proteins | sample flu12Cox44000170_FD_204666 | JGI IMG/M metagenome (GOLD analysis project Ga0306920, IMG submission 204666) | Lab enrichment of tropical soil microbial communities from Luquillo Experimental Forest, Puerto Rico - flux4day.12C.oxic.44.000.170 (v2)... | ecosystem: Environmental > Terrestrial >...
CGGATATGGCCGTCACGGCGGCGGGGCGTTCTCCGGCAAGGATCCAAGCAAAGTCGACCGCTCGGGCTGCTACATGGCGCGTTACGTAGCGAAAAACGTGGTCGCCGCGGGGCTCGCGAGTCGATGTGAAATCCAGGTGGCTTATGCAATTGGCGTCGCCGAGCCGGTCTCGCTGTTGATCGATACACTCGGTACAGGAACCGTTCCTGAACATCGCCTCTCATCGGCGCTACGCGAACTGTTTGATTTCCGCCCCGCCTCGATCATCAAGACGCTTAATTTAAAGCGGCCAATTTATCAGGCGACTGCCGCCTACGGTCATTTTGGGCGCGTTCCGCACGACGGGTTCTTCCCATGGGAAGGCACTGATATGGTGGATCCTTTGCAGAGCGCCTTTGGGATGAACGGTGCCCATTAGGAGAGTGCTCAGAAACGGCTACGAGTTTCCTCTTGTAGGAAGCTCAGTCTTTGGAGCAGCCTTGAAAGCCGGCTTCCTTCCGTCCCTAGCTTGGCGCGAAAGCCTGTAGGAGGAGAGAGGGGGTCTAAAAGCTCTCTCGAGAGCGCCCAGACGAACAGAATCGTAAAGAGGAGCGACGCTTAAGAGAAACCGAAGCCTCTTGACCTCTCGTCTCGTACTCCTCCCCACCGGCTTCTCGTTTTTGAACTGCACCATTTGCTCAGGAGGAATCTGAATGCCCACAAACGGCCACGATGTTCGTGACCTTGGTCTCGCTGGAATCGGCAGCAAACGTATCGAATGGGCTGACAGGCAGATGCCGGTACTGCGGCTTATCCGCGAGCGTTTCAGTCGCGACCAGCCACTTAAGGGACAGCGACTCGGTACCTGCCTTCACGTCACCTGCGAAACCGCCAATCTGTTACGAGCGCTGAAGGCCGGCGGTGCCGAGGTGATTTGCTGCGCGAGCAACCCGCTCTCGACCCAGGACGATGTCGCTGCAGCGCTGGTGACCGAATATGACATTCCAGTGTTCGCGATTCACGATGAAAATCGCGACACTTACTACAACCATCTGCGTGCCACGCTCTCACGCCGCCCTACCATCACGATGGATGATGGGGCCGATTTAGTAAGTCTGCTGCATACAGAATATCGTGATCAGGCAGGAGAGGTACGCGCCAGCATGGAGGAAACCACCACCGGCGTGATTCGGCTGCGTGCGATGGAACAGGACGGCGCGTTGCGCATCCCGGTGGTCGCTGTCAACGATGCCCAGACCAAGCATCTCTTCGACAATCGCTACGGCACCGGGCAATCGACCCTCGACGGCATAATCCGGGCAACTGGCGTGCTGGTGGCAGGTTCGGTGTTGGTAGTCGCAGGCTTCGGATGGTGCGGGCGCGGAATCGCTTCGCGCGCGCGGGGGCTCGGGGCGGAAGTAATCGTGACCGAGGTAGATCCAATTCGGGCGTTGGAAGCCGCAATGGAAGGATTCCGGGTGATGCCAATGATCGAGGCGGCAAAAATCGGCGATGTCTTCGTCAGCGCCACTGGCGATCGTTCGGTGCTCGGTCCAACGCACTTCAACCTGATGAAAGACGGCGCGATTCTTTGCAATGCGGGCCACTTCGACGTTGAAATCGATATTGCCTATCTCAACGATAGCGCCAACAAGGTCGAGCGCAACGTCACCCAACACGTCGATGCCTACGTGCTCCCAAATCGGCGGACGGTTTATGTGCTTGGTCAGGGGCGGTTAGTGAATCTTGCCTGCGCCGAAGGCCATCCTGCACAGGTGATGGACATGAGCTTCGCGACCCAGGCGCTCGCCGCCCGTTGGACCGCGGTAGGGGCGCCACTGCCAGTCAAAGTTCACGAGGTGCCGCCGGAAATCGAGAATGAGGTGGCAAGTCTAAAGCTGGCGGCGATGGGAATCAGCATCGATTCGCTGACCGACGAGCAAAAGAAATATCTGTCAAGCTGGCGCACCGGCACTTGAAGAAAGCATCGAGCGAAAAAGGGCCGGAAACGCCAAGCAGCGATTGCTATGGCGAAGGACCCGGCCCCACTGCCTGCGAGCTATTGCTTAAGTGCCCGGCGTACCGGATGGTCCGGCGGCAGCATGCACAAGTTGTCACTCTCGATTTTCAGCGCGCAGTTGAAGCGCGCGCGAAAATTCTCCAATGCGACCGCAGCCGTCAATTCGACGATCTGTTCTGTAGTGAAGAAGGTCTGGAGTTCTTCAAATACCGCGTCGGGAATCTCCGCCGCCGTTCGGGTCATGCCCTCGGCGTAGCGCAGCACCGCCCGTTCCCGACGATCGAAAAGCCTACTGGTTTCGAAGACCACAATCTCTTCCAACTGCTCGTCGCTGATGCCGGCGTCCCTGCCAACGGCAGAGTTGATATCCACTCAGAAAGGACACCCGATCATTTGCGCGGCCCGCACCGACGCCAGGATTTTGAAACGCGGCTCGATTACATTCGAGGCGTCAATTGCCCGTCCTAAGCCGGAGGCGGCCAGAAGAATCTCAGGGCGATGAGCCATCACCAAATTCGGGCTGATCACGCGGCCATAACGCTCGCGGCTGCGGTCGAAGATCGGTTTGAGAGATTCGGGCGGATTATCCGGCCCAATTCCTTTTAGACGCATCTCTAACACCTCGCAGTTTCCAAGGCTTCGAGCGGCCTTCGCGGCCGCGCCACAAAGCGCTCGATCGAGTGTTGCGAGCGCTTGTTCACTGTTTCCGCGTAATCATATAGGCACAGCGCCGTGCCCCAGCCAAAATGTGATCAATCCGTTCGATACGAGCCTGGCCTCCTAGTAAGGAACGAAACAACGACAACTCCTCGCGGCAGAGACCCTGACATGACGACGCGGCCGCGCAAATCGGACAGTGATTTTCCATTAGCAGGATCGAGCCATCTCTCTGCTGGACACATTCGGCCATGTAGCCTTGCTCGCGGCGAATCTCAGCCAGCGCCCGTGCGCGGTGGAGCAATCCTGCTCCAGCTTTGTTCATCCGCCGCGCATAAGAATCTCTCTGACGCCGCGTGCGTTCGCGCAGAAGTCGTTCCAGCCCGCTTTCGCCGAAGGCTGAGCGCACGGCGCCGATCACTTCCAGCGTAAGCTCAGCATGGCTATCGGGGAAGCGCGACGCTGACGTTGACGTCAGTCGCCATACGCGCGCCGGACGTCCGACCGGCCGGCGCTCGTCGACATAGTCAACCAGGCCTCGGTGTTTGAGGCGATATAGGTGCTGGCGGACTGCCATGGCGGTTACCCCAAACTTGGCAGCCATCGGACCGGCGGTCTGAGGACCCTTGGTCTTGAGTTGGTAGAGGATACGGTCGGACGTGGCGTTATTCATCAGCATGAGCTTGATCGTATCCGGAACAGTTGGTTTCGCAAGCCTGTCCTTGACATAGTTTCGAAAGCGAGTACTTTGCAAATAGATGAACCGCAAAAGGGGCAACCCATGAGCCCGAATGACAATGGCAGCAGCCGCTTCGTTCGTGCCGCTTCACTGACCGACGTTCCCGAGGGCGGAAGCACGGTGATCAACCTCGAGGGACAAGTGATTGTGCTATTCAATGCTGGGGGCCGCATTTTTGCGGCCGATAATCGATGTCCGCATATGGGCTTCCCACTCGACCGCGGTACCGTCGACGATTGTATTCTCACCTGCCATTGGCACCATGCCCGCTTCGACCTCAGCAGCGGTGGCACATTCGATCAATGGGCCGATGACGTGCGGGTCTATCCGGTCAAAACGTCAGATGTCGAAATTTTGATCGATTTGGCCGAACGTGCCGGCCTGCCTCATCACAAGCTCGACCGTCTGCGCGACGGCCTCGCCCGCGATATTCCGCTTCTGATCGGAAAATCCGTGGTCGGTTTGATGGATGGCGCCAAGGACGCCAATGAACCTCCATCCGATCTAGAAGTGCCAGCCTTGACTGACAATCATCCCGCCCCGGCGACACAGAGTCGTGACAGCGAGGCGGCGTTGCATGCTGACGCCGAAGACCCCCGTGGCCGTAGAGGTAAGCCGGGACCGAGCGCAGTCGGGGCGAGCGAGGAGCTGAGTGGAACTCTGCGAGGTCCGCGTCTAGAAAGGCCGGCGCAGCAACTCTTTCGCGCAGGGCTTGAATTTGGCGTGCGCTACCGGCGCGACGGATGGGGTGGGGGACTGACCACGCTCACATGCATGATGAACCTGTTGCCAGCGCTGGCGCCGGAGGATCGGCCACGGGCGTTATATCACGGCTTAGCCGCAGTGGCAGAGGATACCAGTGGCAATCCGCCGCGTTTCCTGTTGCCGCCGCTACCAGGTTCGACCGCAGACTTGCCAACACTTAAGCGATGGCTGCGAAGATTCGTTGAGGTCCGCGATAGCGAAGGCGCCGAACGCTGTATCGTTTCTGCGGTCGAGGCAGGTTCCCCGCCGGGTACGCTCGCGGACATGCTATTCGCATCGGCCACTGACCATCGTTACCTGTCGATCGGCCATGTAGTTGATTCCACTAACAAGGCATTCGAAGCGCTGGATCGGGCCGGCTGGGATCTGGCCGGACCGGTACTGGCGAGTCTCGTACATGGCTACGCCAACGGCGATCGCCTGGAAGAGTCGAACTCGTGGCGTAGTCCGTGCGATCTGGTTGCGATCCTGGGCCGTGCTTTCGAAGCACTCCCTGCCGCATTGGAGAGCGGGTCTCATGCCGATTGGCATGGCGATCGTGGTGAGTTGATCACGACCATGCTTGCCGACGACCCGATTGCAATTGCCGACGTGATGCTCGCCGCGCTTCGTGCCGGATGCCCGGCCGAGGAGTTAGCCGCAGCAGTCGCTTATGCGGCCGCGCTCAGGATCGCACGCTTTCCGATTAGCAACGAGTTTAGCGACTGGGACACTGCGCATCACAGCTTCACTTTCGCCAACGCGGTGCACCAAGGGCTGCGGCGTGTCACATCGTGTGACCTGCTGCGAGCTGTGTTCGATGCGGCAATGAGCGTTTATCTCAACCGATTTCTCAATGTGCCAGCGGCTAAGCTGCCGCGCTCGAACGGTGATTCACGGCATGGAGCCGGTCTGCCGGAGCAACTGCTGACTCTGTTGGACCGTCAGCAGCAGGTGAACCATGCAGGCGAGTTGACCGCGGCCTATCTGTTTTCTGGTGGTGACGCAGCCACATTCGAAGCCGTGCTGGGCCATGCGCTGCTGCGTGAGGATCGTAATTTCCACACCATTCAAAATGTCGAGGCCGCCTTCCGGCAATATGCGCGGTTGAACGGCAGGGAAGAAGGCACACACTTATTGATCGCTGCAGCCCGTTACTTGGCAGCGCATGCGCCAACCATGAGGGCGCAAAGCCAAACATATCAGATCGCGCTCAAGCTGCATCGCGGCGATCGCCTTTTCGAAAACCAATAAGGTACAAGTCCGCCAGCAGAAGAAAAAAAGAGCTGCATAAAAGGAGCACGGCGGCAACACGATAGTCGCAACTCTGGTGTATAACTGAAAATGATAGTGTCGAAACACAAATATCATCGAGGACTCGGCGTTGACCTGTGGACTAGCCGGGGCGCATGGTTTTGGCAACTGGCCAGCCAACGCTGCGGCGCCGGAACCATCGGTTCGGCTTTGACTGAAAATGAAGCGCTGCGCGAGGCTTATGCAGCCATTGAAGAATTGTCAGCTCAATGTGCGTGCAATGCACAAGGCCGAGCGAGTTCAGCGGCTACTACAGAGATTAGTCAGCGCGGCGGCGGTTTTACCGGATAAACTCGCCGACGGAGCCGAAGATTCCGGCAAGTGAACTTGGACACGAAGCAGGAGATTGTTAAATGGCTATTACGCTGAATCACACAATAGTGCCGGCGCACGACAAAGAGAACTCGGCGCGATTCTTCGCGGAGATTCTCGGACTCAAATACGAAGGTCCAGCCGGCCATTTTGCACCGGTGAAGGTCAATGACACGCTGACTCTCGATTTCGACAACAGCCAACGTTTCGAATGGCATCACTATGCGTTCCACGTCAGCGACGACGAGTTTGATGCGATCTTCGGCCGCATCAAGAGCGCCGGCCTCAAGTATGGAAGCACACCGTGGTCCCGTGAGGATATGCAGATTAACAACTGGCGGGGCGGGCGCGGGGTCTACTTTTGTGATCCCAACGGCCATATCCTTGAACTCCTGACCCGCACTTGATTCGCGTGCATGCCGGTCTTGCACCTTGTCTCGAACTGAGGCGCGACGACGCGGAATCATGCGACAAACAAAGACCGGCGAAAGCGAATTAAATGATCTGTCGGCTTGCGATTGGCGTAGATTTCGACCAAGGCGCCCGAGCGGTGGTGATGGATTCGGCGGTGCGGGCAGCCGCCGGCTTTCTAGTTCGTGCAGTTGGCCGATACGATCGGCTCGATCACAGTCGATACTTCCCCGCGGAATCCGCTATTATGGAAACCCGTTATGGAAGCTCATGGGCATCATCACGGCGCACATGCTCCTTTGAAAATCGCCGTGTTCACCGCGAGCGACACCCGCACTCCGGAGACAGATGACAGTGGGCGCCTCATCAAAGAAATGCTGGAGCGCGCCGGGCATGCTGTGGCACATTACGAGGTGCTGCCCGACCGTCCTGAACGGATCCGTCAAGCAGCAACGGAAACCCTCGCGGCGGTTGATGGCCTAATCTTTACCGGCGGCACTGGAATTGCGCCGCGAGATTCAACCATCGAGGCTTTAAGGCCGATGCTGAGCAAGGAACTGGAAGGCTTCGGCGAGCTGTTTCGGATGCTCTCCTATCAGGAAATTGGCTCCGCCGCGATGATGAGCCGAGCGCTGGCCGGCATCAGTCAAGGTAAGATAGTCGTTGCACTTCCCGGCGCGCCGGCCGCGTGCCGGTTGGCAATGGAGAAACTGCTGGTGCCCGAACTCGGTCACATTCATCATTTGCTCAAATCATGACGCACGCTGGGTCGGAGAAACGAACCTCGTTAACTCGGCAGTACTCGGGCCGTTATGACCCTGCCTTGACGCTACGCGAAGCCGTGACAACAGAACTGCGCCTGCTGGGTCGGTGAATAAAATGAACCGGTTGACGTTGAAGTTTTTTGCCACCTTGCGCGAGCGCGCGCGTACTGCTGAGCTGAGCCGCGAATTTCCCGAGGGCATCACTGTCGGGGAAATTTGGGCCAGCCTCGGCAACGAGATTCCTGCGCTGGCCGCGCATCGAGACCGCGTTGCATTTGCGGTCAACCACGAATACGTGAAAGACGATTACCGGCCGCGCAATAGCGACGAGGTCGCATTTATTCCGCCGGTCAGCGGTGGCGCTGATGCTCCATGGATGGGCTCGATCTCAATTGGGCGTGATGCGATTGATCCTGAAGAGTTGGAGCGGGAGGTTGCACATCCGGCGGCGGGAGCAATAGTAACCTTTGCCGGCACGACGCGGCGCGACAATGTTGGCCGTCGTGTCCTTCGCCTCGAGTACGAAGCTTACGAGCCGATGGCCCTATCCGAGATGCGGAAGCTCGCCGATGAGGCTGGTCAACGCTGGGAAATCGTTCGCATCGCGATACGCCATCGGATTGGCGTGGTGGAAATCGGCGAGACCTCCGTCGCGATTGCGGTGGCCGCGGCCCACCGTGCGGAAGCCTTTGAAGCGTGCCGCTTCGCTATCGACCGGCTAAAGGAGGTAGTCCCGATTTGGAAAAAAGAATATTTTGACGGTGGTGAAGTCTGGATCGGCTGTCAGACGTCCCATCCGCCGGAGTTTGCTCAACCGTCAAACGGCTCTTAACCGAGGCCGAACTAGAGTTGGCTTTCGAGTCGGTGTGAAAGCTTGCGAGGACCATCGCACTACGCGGTCGAAACCCAAGCGCAGTCATGCAGAAAATCGGGTGCGCGTGATATTCGGGGATGCGGCGTGCGCACCGCAAACCATAAGCAGAGCGAGTACAGAAACTCGAGCGAAAGAGCTTCGGTGCAGAGCGCTCTTTGTCGCGGCGCTTGGGCCGAGCGGCCAACCTACCATAACCAGGTCAACCACATGCTCCCGAACCACACCTCTATTGAAAAAGTGATCCTGGCTGAGCCGCGCGGTTTTTGCGCGGGCGTCGATCGTGCGGTCGAAGCCGTGCGTAGCGCCTTGCGTACTTACGGAGCGCCGCTCTATGTGCGTCATCAGATCGTGCATAACCGGTTCGTGCTCGAAGCACTCGAGCGGGAGGGAGCGATCTTTGTCGAGGACCTCGACGAAGTGCCCGAGGGCCAGCGCGTTATCTTCAGTGCCCACGGTGTGGCGCCAAGTGAATGGGATCATGCGCGAGCTCGCCGGCTGCGGGTAATGGATGCAACTTGTCCACTGGTAACCAAGGTTCATTCGGAGGTCGAACGTTACGCCACTGAAGATCGCACCGTCATTCTCGTTGGCCATGCCGGTCATGAGGAAGTAAAAGGCACCCTCGGGGTGGCTGCAGGCAAGGTGCTGCTGGTCGGCACTGTGGAAGAGGCGGAAGCGCTGAACCTGCCCGATTCTAATCGAGTCGCTGCGGTGACTCAGACCACGCTCAGTGTCGACGACACCAGCGAGATCATGGCAACGCTCAAGCGCCGGTTCCCCGCGATCGCGACGCCCAAAACCGACGATATTTGCTACGCGACGCAAAACCGGCAGAACGCCGTTAAGGAGTTGGTCGCCGTGACCGACGCTATTCTGGTAGTGGGCTCGAAGCAGAGTTCTAACGCTAACCGGATGGTCGAGGTTGCGCGGATGCGCGGCGGGCGCGCGTATCTTGTCGATTCGCTGGCCGATGTTGAGCAGTCAATGCTGGCTGGAGTGCGCGCGCTGGGACTTACCGCGAGCGCGTCCTCACCCGATTGGTTGGTTGAGGAAATTGTTGAAGCCTTTGCCAGCCGGGGCGCCACGGTCGAATTGGTGAAGCTGAAAGAAGAGCGGATTCATTTCCCATTGCCGAAGCCCGCCGAGGAGTGATGGCTCACACTCGCATTTTCTGAAACCCGCTTTCCCGCAGAGCTACAAAGTTCAGAGGATCTCAGCGGACTCCTCGGCGACATCACTGACGCGCACTCAGGCGTGCAGCTGCATCTCCCACCACTGCTGAAATCAGGCGGTCCGCGACGCGAACGCTTGCTCGATCTGCGCGGCCAGGCGAGTATCTTTGTCCGAGACGCCGCCCTCGCTATGAGTCGAACAAACAAATGTCACCCGCGTGTAGTTGATATGCATATCGGGATGGTGGTCGGCCGCCTCCGCTATCTCTGCAATCCGGCTGATGAAGTGTATACCGTCGATGAACTCGTTGAAGCGAAAAAGCTTGCAGAGTGAATTGTCCCGATATTCCCATCCGGGCAGAGATTTCAGTTCGTTGCCGATTTGCGCATCACTGAGCTTTGGCATCGCGCGCCCCTCCAGTGGTCGCTTGTGATGGATGCAACTTTTATATTAGACAATCTGTAGAAAGCGTTCTATCGACAGTCTGACGCAGGGCCAAACTTTGACCGCCAGCTGGCGAGATCGAGCGGCGAATGGGTTGGTAAAAGAGTGGAAAAGCCCGACACGCGAAAAGCGATTCGAATGACGCAGGCCGAGGCGTCGGAATGGCTCGAAAAAGGCGATAATTGTTCGCTTGCCACTATCGACCGCGACGGCTATCCACATGTGGTCGCGATGGCATATGCGGTTGATAACGGCGATGTGGTGATGACCAGCTTTGCCAAAGCGCAGAAAGTAATAAATCTACGGCGAAATCCGCGTGCCGCGGTCATGGTCGAGAACGGCAAAGCCTACCATACGCTCAAAGGCGTGATGGTTCGTGGCCGCGCTGAGATAATCGAGGATACCGGGAAAGTGCTTGAAGTCCTCACTAAGGTTTCGCGTCGGATGGTGCGCGCAGACAGCTCCGGAGTGGAGCAGGGTAGCGCGGATATCAATGATCCGGTAGTGCAGCAAGCACGCCGGCTGGCGGCTAAGCGCGTTGTGATCCGAATCCATCCAGAGAAATGGGCGAGCTGGGACCATTCCAAACTACCGCCCGGAAAGTATTAATTTGCGAGGACGCGCAGTGGCGCCTGAGGTTAGGACACCTGCGTTGGATCGCGATAAAACCCCTCCCCCGCTATTGCCTGTCCCTCTCCGCTCCAGTTGGGGGAGAACCGCGGTGAGAGTGACTGACGCGAGAGGGTTACCATGAGGGTTTCTCAAAACAATGGCAAAGTACGTAACTGAGGAAGCGAGGCGGCAAATCGGGAAAGTGAGCGAGACGCGCACCTACGAGGTCGAGCGCGGAGCGATTCGGCGGTTCGCCGAGGCCGTCGGCGACTCCAATCCGCTATTCAACGCTGAGAAGCTTGCGCGCAAGACGCGCTTTGGCGGGATGATCGCACCACCCACCTTTTGCCGTTCGCTCGGCGCCCCGATACTCGATGTTAAGTTGAGCATGCCCCAATTCCGCGGTTTGGACGGCGGCTCGGATTGGGAATATTTCGAACCTATCCGGCCGGGCGATCGGATCACCGTGCAAAGTAAGCTCGCCGACTTGCGCGAGAGCGAAGGTCGGCTCGGCCCCATGGTGTTCATGACCACCGAGACCACTTACACCAATCAGCACGGCGAGATTTGCGCGATTCAGCGCGCCACTGGAATTCGCTATTAGACGGTTAAAGAAAATGGCATCGAAACAGTTTTATTTCGAGGACATCGAAGTTGGCAGCGAAGTTCCGCCGCTGGAGAAGGAGCCATCCACCCAGCAGCTGGTGAAGTATGCGGGAGCGTCCGGCGATTTCTACCAGATACATTACGACAAGGACTTTGCACTGAAGAATAATCTGCCCGGCGTAATTATTCACGGGGCGCTGAAAAACGCCTTTCTCGGACAGCTCATGACCGATTTCGCCGGCGAACTCGGCTGGCTGCGCAAACTGTCGGTGCAATACCGCGGGATGGATCAGCCGGGCTCGAAAGTTGTTTGCAAAGGCCGCGTGACACGCAAATATGTCGAAAGCGGCAATCACATGGTCGACTGTGAGATATGGCTTGAAAATAGCCGGGGTGAAAAGACCACGCCCGGCAGCGCGACTGTCGTTCTGCCGTCGCGCAGTCCCTCGTGATGATGTTCAAACACCGCTGCTTGCAGTGGGGAAGTCCGGTGGACCCTGGTAACCGCGAAGGCGGCTGTCCTGACCGCCGCCGGCTCCACCACGGTGCCTGCCACCTATCTTGTTGAGAAAATGACGCGGCAGTTCCCGCCCGGTTCGTTGGAAGCGACTGACGTGCTCGGCGGTCGCATCGAGGCAAATTTTGTCCGCGTTCTGACGCGGCTGCTCGCAGCTCACGCGATGGCAGAGAAGCTCACCGCAATTGGTTATCAACGGGCGCTCGAAACTGTCACGCGGCCAGATTTATTCGCCATTATCCGCAAGAACCTAGCTGAAGAGCAGAAACATGCGCGGCTGATTTATGCCGCTTTGGCCGAGATCGGCCTTTCGGAAGCACAAGCGGATCGCTCATTGGTTACGCCGCTCAAGGGAGCCTCGTTCGCGGCGCCACGCCATTTCGCCGAGCATTCGGCCGGGGAACTTGACCTCGTGATGGCGACCGTTAGCCTCGACATGACAGGGCTGATCATGATTGGTGTGAACTACAAGGAATCGAGCTATGCGCCGCACGCGCGCGCCGCAGAAGTAATCCTGGCGGAAGAAGAAGAACACGAATTGTTCGCGTCGAACGTGTTGCGCGATGCTGCTGAGCACCTGGGTACAGTGCCGGTCAACGCGGCTTTGCGTGAATGGCTGCCGCTTGCGGTAAATTTCTTCGGACCACCGGGCAGCGGGTTCACGTTTGATTGCATCACTTATGGGCTCAAGGCCCGCGACAACCATGAGCTAGCGGAGCTTTACATGGCGTTGTTGGAGCGCCGGGTGCGAGAGGCCGGACTCGACATGCCCAGCCTGACTAAGGAATACCCGCACGCTTTGGCAGCCACCTAGAATGGACGGAATGTAACCTTCCCCGCTCTTACCCCAATCCCTAGCGATCCGAACGATGATCTCGTGCCCCTCATCACCCAGCCGATGGATTGCCTCAAGCCAGTCGACATGAGGAGCACTGCCAATTTTGTGGCCGTAAATCAACCGATTCACCCGTCCTCCAACTGCACCTCCAATCATAACAGCTTCGGGCGTACTCCAATGTTCATGGCACAATCATTACAGTATGTTGGCGCGACTCGCACCATCGGCTAAACTCGTCGCGAGTCTTTCCGCCTGAGATGACAAGCGCACAAATCCAAGCTGGTCTGTCGCGTCAATTTTTGAGCAGGTCACGTTGTGGAAGGCAGCATTGCAAAGGATCACTTCGCCGATGCGAGTTCTCTTCGTTCATCCCGGTCCGTTGATGTACAGCGAAATCTTCCTGCGGCTCGAACCACTCGGCATGGAACGTGTTGCGGCGGCGGTGCGGGCGGCGGGTCATGAGGTTCAGATTCTCGACCTTCAAATTTTCACCCACCGTAACTTCTACCAGCTGGTCGAAAGCTGGCGCCCGCACGCCCTTGGCTTCTCGCTGAATTATCTGGCTAACGTGCCTGAGGTGCTCGAACTTGCCGGCGGCGCGCGCACCGTGCTGAAGGATGCTTTGCTGTTCGCCGGGGGCCATAGCGCGTCGTTTGTCGCGGCCGAACTGCTGGAACACAACACAGCGCTGGATTGTGTGCTGCGCGGCGAAGGCGAGAGCGCAACACCAGCATTGCTCGAAGCGTTTGGCGCCCGCACTCTGGCGCGAGTACCGGGCGTCATTGCGCGCGACGGGGAGGGACCGGCGCCGAGGCTGCTAGAAGACCTTGACCGCTTTTTCCCAGCCCGCGATTTGGCGCGCCGGCGGCGCAAGTATTTTATCGGCGTGCTCGATCCATGCGCCTCAATTGAGTTCACACGCGGATGCCCTTGGGATTGTTCGTTCTGCAGCGCGTGGACCTTCTACGGGCGGAGTTACCGCAAAGCCAGCGCGCCTGCTATCGCGGATGATATGCGCTCTATCGCCGAGCCCAACGTTTTTATCGTCGACGATGTCGCCTTTATTCATCCCGAGCACGGTTTTGAAATTGGCCGCGAGCTGGAAAAACGTCGAGTAAAGAAAGCCTACTATCTGGAGACCAGGGCGGACGTGCTCTGCCGCAATCGCGAGGTGTTTGAATATTGGCGCCGGCTCGGGCTCGAATATATGTTCCTGGGGCTGGAAGCGATCGACGAGCAAGGACTGAAACTCCATCGCAAGCGCGCTTCTCCAGATATCAATCTCAAAGCTCTCGAAGTCGCCCGCAAGATTGGCGTAACCGTCGCGGTTAATCTCATTGCCGACCCCTCATGGGATGAACGGCAATTCGAGGTGGTTCGGCAATGGGCACTGGAAATTCCGGAAGTCGTGCATATCACGGTCGCCACCCCCTATCCCGGCACCGAAACCTGGCTTACCGAGTCGCGCAAGTTGACGACTCTCGACTATCGTTTGTTCGATATTCAGCACGCCGTGCTGCCCACCCGGTTGCCCTTGCACCGCTTCTATCAAGAGTTGGTCAACACCCAGGCGGTGATCAACCGCAAGCATCTGGGCTGGCAAGGGCTCAAAGACGTCGCTCGACTGGCGGCTGGATTGGCGCTCAAAGGCCAGACGAATTTTCTCCGGATGCTCTGGAAATTCAACAGTGTCTACAACGCCGATCGCCAGTACGCTGACCATTTCCGTGAAGCGCCCTACCAGATGCGGCCACCGAGCCTTCATATCGACGGCCGCCCGCGGGGTGAGGCCCTTTACATTCATAATCCGCGCGTGTCAGCGGCGGCACAGGCTAGGCCACCGAAAGAAGGCTCCCGGGTAGCTCCGGCAGAGTAATTCCTGCGCGGGCCGCGGATTCGAGGGCGGCTGCGCGAAAAATCCCCCGGCTCATCGTCGATGACTCGGCTGTTGCGCGCGTTGCGCAGATCCTCGCGCGCAATTCATGCACCGTCTTGTTATGCGGAGAGTCGAGCGCGGCCCAGTCGATAAGATGGGCCGCGAGGGCCAGTTCTCCCTGTTCGAATTTCTCTCGCGCTCGTAACATGACTGGTTCGATACCACCCGCGAGCATCACCACTTCATGGGCCTTGGCCTCCTCGGTTGCGGGCTTAAGATGCGATGGGAGGCCGTCGTACCATCCACCTTCCAGCCGCCAGATGTTGCGCACGATAAATTGCGGCTCATCGTAGACCGCCCGCAGATAAGGCTTAGCAGCTAGGTGCACGGGAGGCTTGACCGCATCCAGAATCTGGTCGAGTCGGGCACCCTCGTTCATCATCGCCACGGTTTGATCGTAAAGGCTTTGCAGGTATTCCGCGGTATCGAACAGGACCTGCCGCACCCGCGTCAGCCCAAACACCGGCACGCCGTGGCCCGGGAGCAGCACTTCGGCGCCACTCTTTGCCATCGCGCGTAATGCCTCGGCCCACTCGCGTGTGTACCGCTGAGCCTTTTGAGGATTACCAGCGTTTGGCGCTGCCCAGATTATGAAATCGCCGGTGCACAACACCCTGCGCTGCGGGATATAAACCCAACATGCATCATCCGTTTCGCCACGCCCGTGATGGCATTCGAATTTGAGGCTCCCCGCCGTAACGGTCAGCCTATCGTCGAAATACGTATCCGGATAAACGTAATCCGTTGGCCATTGCAACGACGTGCCGAACTGTCGCGCATTGATTAGCGTGTTGTAGCCGCTGGTGCGCTTGTATCGATCAAAGCGTGCGGCTGTCGCACGATGGCCGACGACGCGCGGCCGAGCGCAACGATTATGCTGGGCCTCGGCCACGAACGCCGGCATGCCACACGCATGGTCCACATGGCCGTGGGTGTAAATTGCCGTATGGAGCCGGTCGGGAGAGAATTTGCGCACCATCGAGAGGGTCTCGCTTTGGTTGAAGAAGGCACCCGTATCAATCAGGACTAAGCCCTCCTCAGTCTTGACGGCAACAACGTTGGCAAACCATCGATAAAAGACGACGCCCGCGGCGACTTCTTCGAACTCGCCGGTCGGCGTCAGCGGATGCTGTGTGGCGACTGTCACCTCAGCATTCCAAAATTTTTCCGCCTGGTCTCGAACTGCACCCATGGATTTTCACCGGGTCGATAGTGATTTAAACGCGGTTGCGAGCAAGCTCGACGACTGATTCGCCGGTATTCTGGTTTGCGCCGGTTGCAGATTCAAGAACCAGCCAACAACTACACCGGGAGAACGAGAGCGTGAAGACCACCGTTAGCTTCGATGTCAAAGACTCTGTCGCGATCGTTACCATTGCACGTCCCGAGGTACGTAATGCGGTAAATCGTGAGACTGCCGACGAGCTTGCAGTTATGTTCCGTCGCTTCGACTCAGACGATTCGTTGCGGGTCGCAATTCTCACTGGCGCCGGTGGTTGCTTCTGCGCGGGGGCCGATCTGAATGCGGTCGCTAGCGGGAAGGGCAATCGCATCGCGCCTGAGGGCGACGGGCCTCTTGGATGCACTCGCATGCTGCTCGGAAAGCCGGTTATCGCAGCAGTGGAAGGATTTGCGGTGGCCGGGGGGCTGGAACTGGCACTTTGGTGCGATTTGCGGATTGCGGCGCGTGATGCGGTATTCGGGGTGTACTGCCGTCGCTTTGGCGTCCCGCTGATAGATGGCGGAAGCGTGCGCCTGTCACGGCTGATCGGGATGAGCCATGCGCTTGACATGATTCTGACCGGGCGCGGAGTTTCAGGTGATGAAGCGCTCAGGATGGGTCTCGCCAACCGGCTGGTCAAGCCTGGTAAAGCTTTGGAAGCGGCGAGCGGTCTAGCGCGTGAACTCGCGGCGTTTCCGCAACGTTGCATGTGCTCGGACCGGCGTTCGGTGTATGAAGCGTGGACATTGCCGCTCCCTGAGGCGCTCGCCAACGAGTACCGCCATGGGGTTGCGACGATTCAGTCCGGCGAGTCGCGAGTGGGGGCCGAACGCTTCAAGTCGGGCGCGGGTAGGCATGGCCAGTTCTAGGGTTAGGCTCCCACCGGGTTCGTCTCGCGGGTACTGTCCGCTGGACGGCTCACTGCGTTTTACTTGGGTTGCTAAATTGTGGACGAAAAAGTAAGATTTTTCAGGATTTTTAGTGACGCAACTATCAGGAACCACCATTGTTTACTGGCATCATCGAGGACCTGGGGACGGTCCACCAGATTAGGCATTCGAGTGATGGTGCAGTCATAATTGTTCGGACCGCGCTGCCGACTACTCGGATTTCGATAGGCGAATCCGTAGCCGTCAGCGGATGCTGTCTTACGGTCGTCAGCAAGTCGCGCGGGCGGATCGCAATGGACGTATCGGCGGAAACTTTGCGTCGCACGATTCTCGGCGAGCTCAAACCCGGCGACCGGGTAAACCTCGAGCGGTGTCTGACGCTCAACAAGTTGCTTGGCGGCCATCTGGTTTCCGGCCACGTCGACGGCATCGGACGGATTATATCGATCAAGCCCGAGGGTGATTCGCGCCTCTACACCTTTGAGGTTGGCGCCAACGAAAGCAGTTACCTGGTTGAGAAAGGTTCTGTGGCTCTCGATGGCGTCAGTCTTACCGTATTCGGCATTCGCGGAAGCCGTTTCAAAGTTGCTCTGATACCGCACACGCTCAAAATGACGACGCTCGGGTATAAACGGGTCGGCTCAACCCTCAACGTCGAAAGCGACATGCTGGTTAAGTACGTCGAGCGGATACTGGGCGAGAGTGCTCTGGACCGGCGCAACGGCCGCAGAAGGAGCAAGGTTTTTCCTTCTGCTCCAGATCACGCTGGAGGGCTTACATGAGCCTGATGCAGATCCCGCGTAAGATCGAGTATGCGCTGCGCGCGATGATTCATCTCGCGGACAATCCCGGCGAAGTCGCGCGTGGCAGCGTCATCGCCCGCCAGGAGCACATCCCGAAATATTACCTCGAAAAGGTGATCCGCGACCTGATGAAGCGAGGCCTAGTGCGAGCGCGTCGCGGTCCGGGTGGCGGTTATCAGCTCGCGCGCCCGGCGGAGACTGTTTCCTTTCGAGACGTGATCGAAGCGGTCGAGGGGCCGATTACGCTCAATGTCTGCGTTGACGGCAGCAGTGTCTGCAATCTCCAACCCGCTTGCCGGATGTTCCGCGTGTGGGAAGAAGGTCAGCGGGTTTTGCTGGATGTTTTCTCCCATACGATGCTGAGTGAGATCGCGTCCTCGCGCCCGCGCAATACTTTTCTAAGCGGCGTGGTGCATTCGGAAGCCGCGGCCAAAGATTAATCCGCGGAAGTTTATTCGCAGCCGCACGCAACCGGTTTCGCTTAGGTTTGCTGTGATGAAGCTAGTGTGTTGTCGAGCTCCCGGAAATCCCCGAAACGCTCGCCAGCCTCTCCGGCTCCGGCTCTAAAGCCTCATTCTCGTCCTATCTTAATCTCGAGCCGCCAGCGACGGATCCGAATTGCGTGAAGAAGGAACTGGCAACAAAGATCAATTCCCGAGGATGATAGCTTCAATCCGCCTGCGTTCTTCCCCATTTCTCGTCGTTCTTTTCTCTCCCTGTGCTCAGCACTGGACGCGCACGGCCATGTTTCCTAACCTGCGAGCAACGATTTACCGTGAAAAAAAGGAGGCAGCCGATGGATTTGCTTAAAAATCGAGTCGCAGTAATCACTGGCGGCACCGGGGCGCTGGGCCGTGCAGTGGCGGAACGTTTTTTAGACGAGGGCGCCCGCGTTGCCGTTCCCTGGATCGTCGAGGCCGAAGTGCCGATGTTCAATGCTCGCATGGGTGGCCGCTTCGCTTCATCCGACGTCTTCCTCAGCAGGGTCGATGTCGGCGACGAGCAGCAGGTCGCCAAGTTCGTCGATGAAACTGTCAAGAAAATGTCGAGGATCGATATCCTGGTAAATCTGGTCGGCGGTTTTTGGGGCGGTAAGACCATCGCGGAAACCACCATCGCGGAATGGCAAGCGATGTTCGAGCTAAACCTGAAGCCAACTTTTCTGTGCTGCCGCGCGATCGTGCCGGTGATGCAAAAGAACAAGTTCGGCCGAATCGTGTCGGTGAGTTCGCGCACCGGCCTTTTGGGCGCTGGCGAATTCGCTGCTTACGCGATAGCCAAGGGCACCATCAAGACCTTCACCGCCTCGCTCGCGGAGGAGGTCCTCAGCGATAACGTGCTCGTCAACGCGATTGCGCCGAGTACCATCGACACTGAGGCCAATCGCAAGGCGATGCCCAATGCCAAGCATGAAAATTGGGTGAAGCCCGAGGATATCGCCAAGACCATCGCTTATCTTTGTTCGGAGCAAAACCAAGTAACGTCAGGAACGGTGGTGCCTGTTTATGGCCGGGCATGAGTAGCGGAGTGCGAATAAAATAGTCAGGGCCGGGCGGCGTTCTTCCGCCGGACGGCCCCATCCTCACCTCGGGCTGCCGATGCCCTTAAGCGGTGTTTGAAACTTGCCGCAAATGTCCTCGTCACTTCTCATACCGGTCGAGGCCCATATGCCTCCTGGGTCAGGACGAACACTCCTTCGAACCCCGGGCGCGAGCAGGATGCGAGGGCAGAGGCGGCGCGAGTTCTCCGCATCACACCCAAGTTCTCTCTGGAGCAACTCAGGAAGAGAGCGCCTATAGATTGGGACAGTCCGCTCAAGCGGCGCTTTCTCGAGGACTTGCGCAAGGCAGGCCTGAAGTGAACGCACGAGCGCGTCAAATCTGAAAATGAATCGCGGTGCGGCGGCGCTCGGCCAAAGATTGTAGCGTGGTGCGGCGCAGAATCGCATTGACGCTGTCGCGGATCTCGCACCAGACGTCGCGCATCGCACAGCCATCGCCGCGCTGACACAGCGTATTCGCCGCAGCCTGCTCCAGGCACTCTACAGGCACATAGTCGCCCTCAACCATTTGCACCACGTCTGCCATCGTGATTTTCGCAGGATGGCGGGCGAGGACGTACCCGCCGCTAGGGCCCTTCTGGCTGGCAACCAGCCCCCCGCGTTTAAGCTCGATCAGCAGGCGCCGCAAATAATTTTCCGGGATGTTTTGAGCTGAAGCTATTTCTTCCACCCGTTGCGGCTGCAGTGAAGGGAAACGCTCCGCCAGCATGATCAACGCTTTCAAGCAATAATCGACACCAACGCCAAATTTCATTGTCAATAGCGCGGTCTGCGAGCCATCCGCTCGATTCACATTTGTAGCAGATCTGCATCATCGGCGGAATAGGCGACTTACTGACTCATCTAATTTCTTGACTAAGTTAATCGCCTAAGTTACTTTCTCCGCACCAACGGCTTCACGCCGAAGGAGTGGCTGTCTGACGGTGCCAAAACGTGAACCGCCATCTCGCGAGCTAGTGCTCAAGCGCAATTCGGTCGAAAGACTGAAGGCGGAGCTTTTTCCGACGGAGTTGGCCAATCAATGGGAACGATTGGCCGATACTCCTTATGAAAAGCTGCCCGAAGAGGATATCGTTCGTCTGCAATGGTTCGGGATGTATCACGACAAACCCAAGATCGGCACCTTCATGATGCGGATCAAGATCCCGAGCGGCATCCTTACACCTGATGGGCTCCGCACCGTCGGTGCGATTTCAGAGGAATATGGGCGTGACCAAGGCGAACTGACGACACGCCAGAACATTCAGCTCCACTACATTACCCTTGACCGTTTCCCCTCAATTCTCGACCGGCTGAAGGCGGTCGGATTGACCACGATGGGCGGATGTGGCGACGTCGTGCGCAATATCACTGGCTGCCCTGTGGCAGGTGTCGACCGCGAGGAATTGTTCGATGTTAGCGGGCTGATAGAACAGACGGCCACCTTCTTCTATGGAAACCGCGAATATTCTGATCTTCCGCGCAAGCACAAAATTACGATTGCGGCCTGCCCCCATCAATGTAACGCGCCCGAGATCAACTGCATCGCGCTGGTTGGCACTGTTCATCAAGGACGGGCGGGATTCGCCGTGCGAGTTGGCGGCGGCCAATCGTCTACCCCTCGGCTCTCACGCCATTTAGGCGTTTTCATTACCTGTGACCAAGCCCTGCCGGTACTTCGGGCCATCATCGACACCTGGCAGTCAACTACCGAATACCGCCTCTCTCGGGTCAAGGCGCGGTTGAAGTTCATGATCGACGACTATGGCGTCGATGCATTCCGGCAATTGGTCGAGGCGCGGCTTGGTCATGCGCTCGAGCCATTGTCGCAACTGCCATTGCCGGCCGCGGAAAGCGACCATATGGGGGTACACGAGCAGAACGAATCCGGAAAATTCTATGCGGGCTTCCCGGTTTATCTCGGCTTGATGAGCGGCAACCAAATGCGCCGCCTCGCCGACCTCGCGTCAAGTTATGGCGGCGATATTCGGCTGACGCGCCGGCAGAATTTCATCTTAAGCGGCATACCAGGTGAGCGTCTTGAGCAAGTTATCGCGGCCGCAGCCGAGATCGGTTTCCCGCTCGATGTGAACGGCCTGCATGGCTCGTCTATCGCTTGCATAGGCGACCCCCATTGCAATTACGCGGTAACACCGAGCAAGGAGAAGCTCGCCTCGCTTGTGGAGCGGCTGACCGCCCTGTTCGGCGACGAAGTCGCGGACCTCAAGCTCAACCTCGACGCGTGCCCGCATGCATGCGCGCAGCATTGGACGGGCGATATCGGCTTGCAAGGGACCACCGGACGCGGTCCTAATGGCGAGCCGTTGGAGGCTTTCGACATTATTTTGCGCGGTGGCCTGGGCCGCGACGCGGCCATTGGCAAGCCGCTTCTGCGGCGTATCCCATCGGCGAGGGTCGAAGATACGGTCGCGAGGCTGTTTGCTGGTTATTTGCAGCATCGGCTGGCAGGCGAGTCGTTTACACGATTCTGTACGCGGATGCCCGATAACTTTCTACTCGCGCTAGGTGGCGGTGACACTGCAGCGCCTGTCGTTGAATTGGCTGACTGAGTCCGGTGAAAAGATCATGGAAACCGAACGTTACCTGATGGATGAACTGGAAGCGGGCGAAGCCGCGGTCGAACTCGACGGCGAGGAACCGCAGGAAGTACTTGGCTGGGCGCTCGAAAAATTTGGCCGCCAGGTGGGAATCTGTTCGAGTTTTCAGGCTGAGGGTTGCGTCCTGATTGATATGGCGTGGCGAATTGACCCTGGCGTTCGAGTTTTCACAATCGATACCGGCCGCCAACCGGAGGAGACTTACCTGCTCATTGACCGCGTTCGCGACCGTTACGGTATCCAGACTGAGGTGTTTCTGCCGGACACCAGGGTGGTCGAGCAGATGGTCACCCGGCACGGCTCGAACCTTTTCTATCGCGATGTCAACCTGCGGCTGCTCTGCTGCCAGGTGCGCAAAGTCCTGCCGCTCAGGCGGGCACTGATGAATTTCGACGCATGGGTGACCGGGCTTCGCCGCGACCAATGGGCCACACGGTCAAACATTCGCAAAATTGAAATCGACCATGATCATGGCGGGATTGTGAAGTTTGCACCGCTGGCAGATTGGACCGAAGAAGAAGTCTGGGATTATATCCGCGCCAACGACGTCCCCTACAACGAATTGTACGACAAGGGTTACAAGTCGGTCGGATGCGGTCCCTGCACCCGTGCAGTGGCCGCCGACGCTGACCCCCGCTCCGGGCGCTGGTGGTGGGAAACCGGGGCGCCCAAAGAGTGCGGGATGCACTGCGCGATCGAAACCGGCGGCTTTGAGCATGAACTTGCCGCGCTGCTGGGCGGTCATGGCGGCAATGGCCATCCGATTGGCATCGGCGCTGACAGTCATGACCGCGCAACACGATGAGCTGTTGAGAGTCGACCGGCTGCAACGCGACATTCTCGTGCCGCAGCTTGAGTCCTTTCTAGCAGCCACGGCCGATGCAGAAGCGCGCGCACCTTACCTCGCACTGCGCCAAGCGCTTGATGCCCTCATAGTTCCGACGGAGTTAACCGCGCGGCTGGGCGCAATTGCCGAAGTACTCCTCACCAGCGGACGCGTCCGCGATCTTTATGGCCCGGGCGCGGAGTTATCGCTGTGGTCGTTGTTTCAGAAAACCCCGCGTGGACGCGAAGTCGCCAGCTCACTCGACGCCGCAAATGCCGCATTCGGCCGTCTGCGCGGCCAGGCTATCGAGGGAATCAGTGCGATTGCCCGCGGGCCGGCCTCTTATGCATTGACCATCAAGACCGCTGGATTACAACTAGTGGTGCGTTTTGAGCCGGCCGGCGTCCGGCTCGAAAACATCGAAGTCGGAGGAGGCTAATCGTTGCCGCCGTTCTGTTCAAGCTGAGGTTTCAGCACTTCCGTGCTGAAGCCTGCCGTCAAAACCCCATCGATTCGGCCCAATCAGCGAGTTCAGGAATCCGATAGCGCTCGCCAGAGTAGGCCTTGTACATCAGGATAACCCAGAAGATTGCCGTGCCGATGTTGAAGATCGAGAGCAGAAAGGAGAGCAAGCCCGAGATTGGATGCGGCATTACGGCAATAAACACGCCGACTATGATTTGAACCGCAAACCACGCGATGGAAAAAATAATCGACTGGCGCGCGTGGAAGCGCACGAACTCGTCCCGACTATATGGTTCGATGTATAGGAAAATGATCCCGGTGACGACTCCGAGCAGGTAGCTCAAGGCTGCGATCACCCGATAGTTCGGTGGCGCGCCTGCCTGCGTATCCATTGCTGCTTGTCCTCCTTCGCGCGCGCATAGCAGCGGGTCAACTGACGACTCTATTAATCAATCAGACCCCACCGGCCACCGCAATCGGCGCAGCGGTTGGATTTCAACGCTTGCTCGTCCCGAAGAGTCACCCTACGCAGCTTTTAGGGCGTGTCGCGCACCAGAAGCAGGATAGCCAGTAGCCGCTTTGCCGTCAATTTTCCGCCGAGCATCCCCAAGTGCTCGAACACTTCCAGTTCCGCGCCGGTCATGCGGTAGCGGGCCAGCAACGCGGGATCTCTTAAGAGCCGCTGCCACGAACGGCTCATCTTCGTTCGCCGTTTCGGAATTGGCGACACTAGCGCCCTGATCTCCGGATAAGCAAGCTGAAGGAGTTCCCTGCCGTCGATGCCTAGTGCAGTGGCGAGCCGCACTATTAGCCCGAGCGACGGACGCCGCCTACCGTTTTCGAGGAGCGCTATATGGCTCGCTCTGACGCCTAGCTTCCGAGCGAGCGATTGCTGAGTCAGGGCTAAGGCTCTGCGGCGCGCCTTAAGAAATACTCCCAACCTGGTTCTCTCCAGCGATGCAAGGGTTGCGCTCGCCCCCCGCGGTCTTCTCCCATTGATATGGTCACGAGGGGGGCCCCCGCGTCTGCTGTTGCCCTCAAGCTTTTTCGATAAAGCGGCTACGCTTAGCATCGAAGTTCATGACGCTTTTCCAGGCTCAACGTTTCGTGCGACATACAACTCTCGACAGAGCACGATCAGTGCCCAGCGATGGCAGCCGGCTGGTCCTATACAAGCAAGATGAGAACAGAGTTGCCTATTCGGATGTAGCAGTTCCGAACTAGTGTTGAGACGATAGCAGAGATCAGCCCAAGCACATTGCCCGCTTGACCGGGTCCTCAGGATATAAATCTAATATGAAAGTCGGGAGTGGCTGTTCGATTCCGGGAGGTGGCAAAACTTGCGGATCGTTCTAATCGGCCAGGCGGCATTCGCCGCCAAAGCACTCGAAATTCTGCAGGCGCGCGGCGACCAAGTCGTCCACGTGTTCGCGCCGCCAGAGCCCTCTGGAGGACGGCCTGACCCGCTTAAAACCAGGGCGCTTGAACTTGGACTTCCTCTTAGCCAACCTCCCTCCTTCCGCTCCGAGTCGGCCTACGAACAATTCAAATCGCTCGACGCCGACCTCGCCGTAATGGCATTTGTCACGATAATCGTTCCCGAGCGAATCCTGTATGCGCCCCGGCACACATCGATCTGCTTTCATCCTTCGCTGCTCCCGCGCCATCGAGGTGCCAGCGCGATTGCCTGGACTCTGATCCAGGGAGACGGTGAGACCGGGGTGACGTGGTTTTGGCCCGACAAAGGAATTGATACGGGTCCGATTCTGATACAACGCCGAGTGCCGATCGGGCCCAACGACACAACAGGGTCGCTTTACTTCAATACCCTTTTCCCGCTAGGGGTCGAGACCTTGCGCGACGCACTTGCTCTGATCGAGGCGGGAAATCCGCCCCGAATCGTGCAGGACGATGCCCTCGCCACTTATGAGCCGATTTGCCGCGATGAACACGCGCGCGTGGACTTCGCCAGACCAGGACGTGACGTACACAACCTGATTCGCGGATGTGATCCGCAACCGGGCGCGTACGCATTTCTTAATGGACACCGGCTTCGGCTCTTTGAACCATGTTTCGAGCCGGAGGTGTCTGCTTCGCCCGGAACTGTCATCTCAGTCGGCGCCGATGGCCTGAAAATAGCGCTGCATGGCGCCAGCATAGTAGTGCGGCGGGTGCGTTTGGAGCCCGGTACACAGAAAATTCCACCGGCTGACTTGGCGGCCAGTGAACTGCGCGCCGGCGTCCGGCTCGATTAGCCTCATCGTCCGCGCATGACATCCCCGCTCCTTAAAGAGACTGTCGATAAAACGACCCTTGGCTAGAGGCTAATGGGCTCAGTTGGCCGGGAACTGGAGGCATACTGCGACTAGTGGACGCCAAGGTCGCTCGGAGAAGCGAAACGATAAAGTAAGCAGGACGAGTAGTGGGCCGCCCGCCACCTTTTTCAGGTTGAAGGCTATACAATGCAGCGCGAATTCGACGCGCACGGAAGCGAGTCCGCGGCGGTGAAAGCGCCTGAGGCCCTGGCGCTCGCGCAGTTCAGCGAAGCACGGTTCCACGATCGCGCGCCGACGTTGATACTTGGCGCGTGCCGCGGGCTGGTCTAAGACCCGCGCCATCGCCTCCTTGAGTTCCTCGCCTTCGTAGCGTTTTAGCGGCCGACCGTACTTGGACTCTGTGCAGCGTTCGCGCAACTGACAGTCACCGCACCGGGTGCCGCGATAGAGTCGATACTTACGATGGAAGGTGTCGACGTGCTGGTCTTCGTAAACCAGTTCCCGTTCGCCGGGGCAGCGATAAACGTCGCGCTCCGGGATGTATTCAAAGGCCTGCTTGGGAAACCTGCCACCGCGCCCAGCTCGTCGCTGCCAATTGTCCTCAGTGGTCGCCTGCCCGGTCGGACACAGTACATCGATGTCGTGCTCCACCATTAGCGCGAGCATCGGGAAGCTCATGAATCCTGCATCTAACAGCAGCGTCGCCGGCATCTGTCCGAAGGCCCCGGCGTGCTGAGCCAGCATCGGTTTCAGCGCTTGGCGTTCACTGCTCTGATCCACATGCTGGCCGACGATCAGACCGGACTGGTGGACCATCACAGTCGGCTTGTAGGATGGACGCGTGACTCCATCCTTGCGCTGTTGAACCGCGGCCTCTGGTTCAGTGGGCGAAAGCTGAATACTTCCTGGGTGACCGTGACGCTTGCGCAAACGTAACCGTTCCTCGGCGATGCTCGCGGCATGTTGCGCGGCTTGAGCCTTGCGCGCCAGTTGTTCATTGCTCGGACTCGTGTCGGCTTCAGCCTGCGCCGCCCGCGCTGCTTCCATCATCGCCTCGGAACGGAGCAGTCGATAATGGCTGGCGGCCGCTTCGATGACGGTCCCATCGCCTGCGACCATGCCGGCCGCAAGGCGCAGCTTGATCATCAGGTTTTTCACCAACTCGACGAAGAACTTTTCGCTGAGGATCTCGGCCTGAAGCTGAATGAACTTGCCGATCGTACTGTGGTCAGGCTGATGACCGCCGCAAACCCACCACACCCCGACGTCGCGCCGCGCCAAGCCTTCTAGCTCGCGCAACGACCATTGCCGGTTGATAATCCCGTAAACGACCAGCCCCAGCATGACCCGCGGGTGGAGCGCGCGGCGGCCAACGGGCCGATAGGCCCGCACGAATGCCGAGTAATCCAAATCCTTGAGCAGAGCCGCTAGCCGCAACACCCAGCCCATACCACTCTCGCTCAAATAGATTTCTAAGCGTTGCGCGCCGACAAACAGTTCGCGTGGGTCGGCGTCCACTAACAGTTCCTCTTCCACAACTCTACGCTTCGCTTCCGGTGGCGCGCCGCGATCAAAGCCGAAACCAAGCTGGCCCATCCCCTCCAACCGCCTCACCTCCGGTTCCACATAGCCGATTTGATCAGTACGGCGTCATCACCGCAAGAGCTTTGCCGAAAAAATCGACAGTCTCCTTAAAATCAGGGGGCGGAAGCGGGAGCTTACCAAAAGGGGTTTATAGTGGATGCCCCATCAGGCCGGTATGGGCTGTCACACCCCCATCGACGACGACCATGCTGCCGGTCATGAACGAAGCATCCTCCGACGCGAGGAACAAGACTACCCTGGCGATCTCTTGCGGCTTTCCTAGCCTGCCCATCGGATGGCATTCCTCGGCGCGCTGGCGGGCACGCTCAGGATTGCGCGATCGCGCGATGAGGCCATTCAGAACCGCGGGCGTGGCAATCACGCCAGGGCAGACCGCGTTGACCCGTATGTTCTTGCGCGCGTATTCTATCGCCGCGGTGCGCGTCAGGTTAACTACTCCTGCTTTCGCGGCATTGTAGGCCCCTGCGCCGTAATCCCCGCCAAGACCAGAGATCGACGCCGTATTGACAATAGCGCCGCCTCCCTGCGCCACCATTTGCGGCAGCGCGAACCGCATCCCATAGAATACTCCCGAAAGCGTAACCGAGAGGGTTTTATGCCAACCGTCCAGTGGCATTTCGGCCACCGGACCGAAGGTGGTGGCGAAGGCGTTGTTGAACAGAACGTCCAAGCGCCCGAACTGATCAACTGCAAACTTGATCATCCCTTCGACCTCGCTCGGAACGCCAACGTCCGTACGGCGAAATGTTGCTGCCGAGCCGATCTCGCCTGTGACGCGAGCGCCACCTGCGTCGTCAATATCCGCGATGACCACCCGGGCGCCTTCGGCGGCGAACAATTTCGCTGTTGCCTCGCCAACTCCGGAGCCGGCACCGGTTACGATGGTAATTTTGTTCTCGAGTTTGCCCATCTCTTTCTTCCGCCGCCCTGGCATGTGCCGCAGCTGCATGTCTCTGCTCATCGTGCCCAGTTGAAGCGCTGAGCTGCCTGCGATTTTTTTGCGCGCCAGCCTGTCCTGTCCGGGCGCAAACCTCTAAATATCCTGAATCGGCATGATTGAAAAACCTCCGCGCTATTTTGAATAATTCCGCAGCCGACGGGGCAGGGAAAGTTTTCATGAAAGCAATACAGTTCGATCGGCTCGGCGGGCCCGAAGTGATGTACTATACCGACATTCCCAAGCCCGAACTGCGGCCGGGCACCGTCTTGGTACGCAACCACGCCATCGCTGTGAATTTCGGCGATCTTTTCTTCACCCGCAATGAGTACCTGGTCAAGGCGAAGTTGCCGGACACGCCCGGCATGGAGGCGGCGGGGGTGATCGACGCGGTCGCGCCGGACGTCGCCAATCTCAAACCAGGAACCCGGGTCGCCTTCATCGGTATGGGCTCCTATGCCGAGTACACTTTGATTCGAGCCGGCCGCGTGATGGTTTTGCCGGATTACCTCAGTTTCGAAGAAGGGGCGGCGTTCCCGATCGCGGTGCTCACGGCTTGGCACACGATTCACACCTGCCATCATTTGACCCAGGATGAAACGGTAATCGTCCATTCTGCCGCCGGTGGTGTCGGCATCGCCGCTGTGCAAATAGCGAAGGCGGGTGGCGCGCGCGTGATCGGAACCGTCTCGAGCGATAGCAAGAAACAACTCGTGCGCGAGTTCGGAGCCGATGAAGTAATCAATTACGAAACACATGATTTCGCTCAAGAGGCGACTCGGCTGACGGACGGGCGCGGCGTCGATTTGATTCTCGACGCGGTGGGCAAACCGACGTTCGAAAAAGGCCTGGGCTGCCTGGCCCCGTTCGGACACCTGGTGCTTTATGGCCGGGCGGGTGGTCCGCCGGATCGGCTCGATCCGATGCGGCTCTTCGCCCAATCAATCAAGGTAAGCGGCTTCGCTGTGCCCATGGTGTACAGCATGCACGAGATCCATCAGCGCGGCGTTGACGACGTTTTCCGGCTGTCGCGCGATGGTAAGCTCAAAATTCCGATTGGCAGAAAATTCCCATTGTCGGAAGCGGCCGAAGCCCATCGCTACATGCTCTCGCGCCAATCCACCGGGAAGCTGCTGCTGATTCCTTGAGGGGCGCAGCCGCCAGCTCCGGGATGTCTTTCCCAGGCGAGGATTGGGGGACGCCTCAGGGGGCGCCTTGAGGGCAGTCAAAGGACCAGCCCTCCGCTCAGACCAGTAAAGACAGCGTGGAACTCTATAATTCCTGCGGCTTGGGGCGTGACAAATGGCCGCCGGTTTTTCTACCATTTCCCATGGAGGAAACAGATGCGATGGCCACCGCTGAAAATAAGAAACTCGTCCAGGATGCCTTCGCTGCGTGGGCGCGCGGTGAGGGCAACGCTGTATTCAATTTGCTTGCCGACGACGTCCATTGGACCGTGATCGGAAGCACGCCCGTATCACGCACCTATTTCAGCAAACGCGAATTTGTCGATGGTGCGGTGAAGCCGCTGAGCGAAAAGATCTCCGGAGCTATCCAGCCAACCGTGCGTGATGTCAGCGCCGACGGTGATAAGGTGATAGTGCAATGGGACGGACGAGCGGCCGGCAAGAACGGTACGCTTTACAATCAAACCTATTGCTGGGTGATGCGCCTGGAAGGCGGCAAGGTGCGCGAGGGCACAGCCTACCTGGATACCGAATTGGTCTCACAATTGTGGAAGTAGATTGAACCTCTCCCTCTGGTCTCGTCCCATGGAGTTGAATCATGTCGAATAATCGCAGCTCCAAAGCGGTGCAATTGCGTGCACGCCTGAATCATCCGGTGATCGATTCCGATGGCCACTGGGTCGAGTTCGGACCGCAGCTAAATGACTATCTCAAGCGCATCGGGGGCAGCAAAGCACTTGAAGGCTTCAGGTCCCGGCCGACCGAAGTCTGGCATCTGACTATTCCACTGGAAGAACGGCGCGCACGCAGGCTCGACCAGCCGATTTGGTGGGGGATGCCGACGCGCAATACGCTCGATCGGGCCACGGCGATGTTGCCGAAGCTGCTCTACCAGCGCCTGGCAGATTTCGGTTTTGATTTCGTGGTGTTGTATCCGTCGGCCGGACTCCGCGCACCCTTTATTCCGGATGCTGAATTGCGCCAGCTCACTTGCCGCGCGTTCAATACCTTCTCGGCGGAGATCTTCGTGGAGTACAAGGATCGTGTGACACCGGCGGCGGTCATCCCGATGCATACCCCGCAGGAGGCCATCGAGGAGTTAGAGCATGCGGTTGGCCACCTCGGCTTGAAAGTTGCCATGATGGCCAGCCTCATCCGGCGACCGATCCGTTCCAACGAACCGAACCCGCGCTACAACGAATGGCTTGATATGCTGGGGCTCGACAGCGAATTTGATTATGGCCCGGTGTGGAAAAGATGCACCGAGCTTGGCGTTACCCCAAGCTTCCATTCCGTCTCAAAAGGCGTCGGCACGCGAGTATCGCCATCCAACGGCGTCTACAATCATATCGGGCATTTCGGAGTTGCGGGCGAAGCGGTTTGCAAGGCGCTCTTTCTGGGGGGCGTGACCCGGCGTTTTCCCGGTCTGCGCTTTGCGTTTCTCGAAGGAGGGGTTGGCTGGGCCTGCATGCTTTATAGCGATCTCATCGGCCATTGGAAGAAGCGCAATCCCATAGCATTGGCCGATATTGACCCGGCGAATCTCGATCGCGAGGCGCTGACTAGGCTCTTCCGTCAATACGGGACGAAAGGGGCGGTCGAACAAGTGGAACACTTGCGCCGGGAAGCTGCCGAACCCTCGCCGCGCACGGCCGATCCGGATGCGTCGCTGGATGATTTCGCAGCGTGCAGAATCGAGCATCCGGAAGATATACGCGAGTTGTTTGTGCCGCGATTCTATTTCGGCTGCGAGGCCGACGACCCGGTGAACGCATGGGCCTTCAATCGCACGGCAAATCCGTTTGGCGCGCGTTTAGGGGCCGTGTTCGGCTCCGACATCGGTCATTTCGATGTCCCTGACATGACCCAGGTGCTGCCCGAAGCCTACGAACTGGTTGAGGATGGACTTATCAGCGAAGACGATTTCCGCGATTTCGTTTTTGTCAATCCGATTAAGCTTTGGGCCAGCGGCAATAAGCATTTCTTCAAGGGCACCGCAGTCGAAAGCGATGTGACCAAGGTTTTGACCAGCCAGTAGGCGCGGGCAGACAGCGCGCAAGGAGAGTAATCAGGAAATGATGATGCCTTCGTTCGCGATGACGGAGAAAACAGAATGCCCTTTGCTCAATTGCTAGTCGAAAAAATCGGGCGCATCGGCCGAATCACGCTGAACCGGCCACGTTACCGCAATGCACAATCGACTATTTTACTCAAAGAGCTCGATCGTGCCTTCGAACAGACGGCTGAAGATGACGAGGTTAAAGTAGTCATTCTTGCGGGAGCCGGCGACCATTTTTCGGCCGGTCACGATTTAGGTACACCCGAGGAGCGCGAGAACCCGGATAGCTATTTCAATACCAGAGGCTTGAAAAAACGGCATATCGGTTCGTGGCAGCTATTTCTTGACAATACTCTGAGATGGCGCGACCTGCCCAAACCAACTATCGCACAAGTGCAGGGATACTGTATTTTCGGCGGCTATATGTTTGCCTCGGCGATGGATTTGATCGTCGCCTCCGAGGACGCGATGTTCTTGCCGTCGCTCACGCAATATTTCTCCGCACCGTGGGATATTGGGGTCCGGAAGGCCAAGGAAATATTGTTCCAGAGCAGGTTTATCGATGCGCACGAGGCGCTGAGAACCGGGCTGGTAAATTTAGTGGTGGCACGCAACGAACTGGAAAAGCAAACGCTGACCCTCGCTAACCAGATTGCGGAAACCGACGCGTTCACGCTCCGGCTGATGAAGTTCGCGATCAACCTGGCACAGGACGAGATGGGTTTCCGTAACGCTGTCCGCAACGCCCATTCGCATCATTTCCTGACGCGGGTCCAGGAATACGGCAAGCGCGACGAGGGCGGCATGGCTCCGGTAAAGCGCCTGCCCGGCGTCGAACAGGCATTGAAAAAAGCTCGGCCGGCAAGTGCCCAGCCATGATTCCCTGCGGCGCGGACGGTTGACAGCGAGGGGTGCGTCGAACAGACGGCGATCAAGCCCGACGCGACTCGCAATGCTAAAAGTGAAGCACGAACCGGATATCGCCCAAGCGCACTTCACTGCCGTTGCCCACGACCGCGGAACCCTGGACTTGGTGGTTGTTCACGTAACTGCCGTTGGTCGAATTGAGGTCGGTCAGCAGGAACGAACCGTCGCGCCGTGCCAGGCGCGCATGAGAACGCGAGACACTCGGATGAGGTATCACAATATCGTTGTCTTCTCCGCGGCCAAGCGACACCTCCGGCTTGAGCAGCGTGTATTCGGCAGGTACGGGATCGACCGGTTCAACCGCCGTGAGCCGCGCTTCGCCGGGTACTCCCGAATTACTGACAGCGTTGGCTGGGCGAGCTGAAGCCGGTGTTTGAGCGCGTGCGCTCAGGCGGGCGCCCTGAGCGAGCACTTGCTTCGCGGCTGCCGCGATATTTGGTTGCGGAGCTCGGCTTTGCGCCTCGACGATAGCCTGTAGCTCGTCCGACGAGACGCCAAAACGAATCCGCGACAAGCCCAAAAGCCCTAGGATCGCGAGCAACGGCACCGCTCCATTCCACCATCTGAACGAAAGCTGCACCAAGCCCGTCCCCGAGCCAACTGGGCCGGCCCCGCCGGTGGGAACATTGATCGCCGCACCCCCGACCCCCTTGACCTGGTATGAGGTTTCGGCCGAGCCGCTCTCACCACTATAATTCAAACGCAATTCGACTGAGCGGTTGGTCCCATCCTCGATCGGCCGCGGCGTAAGATAGGTCAGTGAATACTCGGTCGCGATGGAATGCCCGATCTCGCGCACGAGTTCGGGAAAGCGATTTTCCTCGGTCACGATATTATACAGCCGCCCGCGAGTAGCCTGAACCACCTGCTGATACTGCGGCGCGATAAACGGCGGCGGCGCGACTGCATACAAGGTTAGTCCGTTCTTGCCAAGCTTCTCTGCGACGGTTGCACCGGTCTCCTTGGTCACGTCGGCGTTGGAGTCCGGGTGATGCAAACGGTAGCCGGAGTCGCCGGTAGGGTCAGGACCATCGCCGGCCACGTGCGGCGGCGCATCGGTGATCAAGATGATTATACCTTGGGCATCGGGCCGGAAGGGCAAGGTCGCCGCGTAGGCGAGTGCATCGAGCTGATCTTCCGGAATGTCGCCGCCACCACCAGCATGCAGGGTTCCGACCCAATCTGTAAATTTCTGCGCGTCCGCAGTCATCGTCTTGCTGTAATCGCAATTGCAATCCGGGTAGGCCGAGACCACGTAATCTTCAAAGGTGACCAGCCCCAGGCGATAGTCCCGATGATTTTGCGCGAGATCCTGGGCGAAGTTGATCATGTTCTGCTTCACGGCGTCGATATACGGCTGCATCGACTCGGTCAGGTCGAGTACAAAGACGATGTCTACCGGCCGGCCTTGGCCGACGCCGCGAAAATAGAGAATCTTGGCCGGCTGCCCATCCTCAAAAACCTGAACGTTATCTTTGGTCAGATTGCCGACCGGTTGGCCGTTCTGGTCGGTCAGGCCGAAATCCAGTTGGACGCCGCCATCGGAATCGAAGTGAGCCAAACCCGGGTTGCCGAGGGCTACCTGAAGCGAGGCAAAGGCCGGAGCGGATGACATCAGCATAATCGCCGCCGCGGCCAGGCGGCCCAGCGTGCGTAGGAGAGTGGCAAGAGAGACGTAGGGCGGCGCTGGCTCCTCGCTCCTTGGTGGTTTCAACTCGCTATCCAGCAGAACGTACACAGCGGCGGAGAGTCTTTCGTGAGACGACGATCTTGCAACCATCAGTGTTCACAATTCTCCGGACCACGGCCATCAGGAGTCAAGAGCCACGCTGTTTTGCGCGACTTGCCTCAGCCGCGGCGTCAGGTTATCCAAGAACGCTGGTCCCCTCACTTGGTTTTACGTTTAAGACCTGATTACCCTTGCTCTGGCCCCGATAAGTGAGGATGAGAGACCATTTGACGGCATCTTGGGACCGGGTGTGTTTTGCCGGACTTTTTGATATCGATACTGAAGACAGAGACCGTTTTGTCACGAGCGGCGGTGTGAATCCGACGCCGGCTGAAGTGTCGGGCGGCTAAAGGCTGTCCAGGTGGCGCGAACACCTGCCCCACAAAGCGGGAACCGCAAGCCGGTCCTGCATTTGACACGTAGGAGATGATGAGCATAACTAGCTTTGCAGTAGTCCACCGAATCGTCACTTTCGGAACTTGGGCGGCAGGAGCGCCGATAGCCAGATGAGATCGGCATCGCGCATAGCCCTACTGGTAGTTGCGGTCCTCGTAGTGCTGGCCGCCGTCTATCCAGCTTACCGATACTACGAGTATTTCGAGAGCCATGTCTCCACGGACGACGCCTATGTGGACGGCTCCGTGTCATTGGTGTCGGCGCGGATTCCTGGCACCGTAGCCAAGCTGTACGTCATGGAGAACTGGGGGGTTAAAGCAGGCGATCTGCTGCTGACGCTCGACCCGCGCGATTACCAGGTTCGTGTCGCGCAGGCCGAGGCGCAACTGGCACGCGCAAGGCAATCAGTCGATGAGCTTTACGCGCAATTGCAGGCCGCGGAAGCAGGCGTAAACCTTGCCGGCTCGCAACTTCGCGAAACCCAACTGGACTTTAATCGCGCCAAGGCGCTTCGCGAGCAGAATGTGGTTTCGACCCAATTTTATGACCAAGCGACTACCGCCCTGCGCGTCGCCGTGGCCGACCAAGCCCTTGCAGAGCATCAACTCCAGCAAGCGCGCGCGGCGCTGGGCGGCGACATAGTCGACCACGCGCGCTACGATCGGCCAATCGTACAGCAAGCACAGGCGGTACTCGAAGCCGCCAAGCTCGATCTGAGCTATACCGAGGTGCGTTCGCCGATCGCTGGGATAATCACGCGCAAGAGCGTCCATGTCGGCAATCGAATTCAGCCGGGCGAACCCCTGATGGCAATTGTCCCGGTCGACCGGCTGTATGTCACCGCGAATTTTAAGGAGACCCAACTCACCGACGTCCGAGTGGGTCAGCCGGCTGATATTCGGGCTGATATCTATCCGGGTTTCGTCTATCGAGGCCATGTCGATTCAATCAGCGTCGGTACCGGCGCGGCGTTTGCCTTGCTTCCGCCGGAAAATGCGACCGGCAACTGGGTCAAGGTCGTGCAACGGGTGCCGGTGAAGGTGGTGCTGAACGAAAAAACACCGTCCGACAAGCTGCTCCGTATGGGATTGTCGGTCGAGGTCACCGTTGATATTACCGACAAGCGGGGACCGTTGCTCTCCTCAACGCTGCAGCAAATGTATCAGCAGCGTCAGGAGATCCCCTGGACGACTCCGGAGAACCTGCAGCATCAACCGCAGCAGTCCAACGCGAGTGCGCCAATTGGCCAGCCCGTGGTTCAGCCTTAGCAAGCTGTCCATGCCATCGGCGGCTGTGCGAATCTCTCTTTTCAACCAATAAGAGGGGCGACGATGAGGATGAGTCATACCATGTCCCAGCCTCCTCTCGCATCGCTCACTCAACGCTGCTCTTTCCGCCCTTCGTGACGCCTGACATCGCGGATCTTCAGCGCCGTCTGGCGGACTACTTGGGCGCACAGGTTACCGGTCTTCACATACTGGCGAGTGGATGGGAGACGATCGTGTTCGAGTTCAGCTTGCCCTCTTACTCGTCGCCGGCAAGAGATTTGCCCCCTGGCAGGGCGTTGGTGCTGCGCTTTTACCAAGGTTCGCGGGCAGGCGATAAAGGCGCGCGGGAATCAGCAATCATGCACATGCTAGCGGACATCAACTATCCGGTACCGCGGCCTTATCTCTTCGAGCCCAACCCCGAAGCGCTCGGGGAACCCTTTCTAATAATGGAACGATGCGCGGGCCGGCCGTTGTTTTCGGTGACCAGTTTTCTTCAGGCGTTCAAGACTTTCTCGATGGGATTTATCGGCTTCGTGCGCGCGCAAGTACGGCTTCATTCGCTGGGCTCAAACGGGCAGATTGCGCCCGTTAACGTCCCGCAAGCCAGTACCGGTCTCAACGTTTCGGGCGCCATGCCAGTGCTCGAACGGGTGTTCCGGATAATCGAGGAGCGAATCGAACAAGGACCGTTGCCGGGATTAAGCGAGGCGCTCACTTGCTTGCGACTCCGTGCCACGCGCTACAGTCCCGCACCCGCCACATTGGTCCACATGGACTACCATCCGCAAAACGTAATGGTCAATGGATTCCGGGTTGCGGGGGTACTCGATTGGGTGAATGGAGGGTCCGGTGATCGTCACTTGTGCGCCGCCACCACGGCGGTGATCCTGTCGACGACGGCGATGGAGCAGCCGCGCTGGATGGGCGAGAATCTAGCCGGTAACGCCTTACGAGCACTATTCGCGTCCCTGTACCTGCCGCTCTATCACGCGGCGGCGCCGATGGAGCTGGAGCGATTTCGCTTTGCCCAGGGAGTCGCCGCGCTGCTACGGCTGTCAATGTTCGGAATGATGCTGGTCCGCGGACCGGAATCGGCGGGTTTTCGTCCCGAGGCGATCGAGAATGTCAAGCCTTGCGTCGTGCGTTTGCTGTCTCGCTACACACGTCGAAAAATCGGCGTGCCCGTGAGCATTTGAGCAAACTCTCCCTGGAGGAAGGCAACCCGCCCTATCATGCGCGAAACGGGTTCTCGAGGACAATCGTGGCGTCGCGCGAGGCGCCAACACCGACCATCGCCAGCCGGACACCGCAGAGTTCCCGCAGACGTTCGACATAGCGGCGGGCGTTTTCGGGTAAATCACCAAGTGACCGAGTTCCGCCGATGCCCTCTTCCCAGCCCGGCAGAGACTCATAGACCGGCTTGACTCTACCCAGCATCTGGCGATTCGCCGGTAACTGCTCGAAGCGTTTCCCCCTGACTTGGTAAGCGACACAGATTTTCACGGGATCGATACCGGTAAGGACATCGAGCTTGGTCAAGGCAAGCCCCCACATTCCGTTGAGCCGGATCGCGTGACGCGTCAGCACGGCGTCGAACCATCCAATGCGCCGTGGACGGCCGGTCGCGCTGCCGAACTCGTTTCCTTCTTCGCGCATTTCATCCGCAAGCCGGCCGCTGATCTCGGTGGGGAATGGGCCACTGCCAACCCGCGTTGTGTACGCCTTGCTGATGCCGAGCACCGCGTCGAGGCTGCCCGGGGCAATGCCGGCGCCGCTGAAAATAGCTCCGGCGCCACAATTTGACGAGGTCACGAACGGATAGGTCCCGTGATCGATGTCGAGCATCACACCGTGCGCACCCTCGAACAAAACGCGTTTACCTCCGTCGATCGCTTCCTGCAGAAATGCGGACGTATCGCAGATATAGCGCATCAGGCGGGTACGGGCGCGACGCATATGCTTGGCGATTTCAGCGCCGCGGACGGGTTTCGCCTTCAAGATGGTCTTCAGGTACGCATTCTTGTCGCGGATGTTGCGTGCGAGCTTTTCGGTAAAAGAACCTAGATTGATCAGATCATCAAAACGCAGACCGACTCGTGCCATCTTGTCTTCGTAGGCGGGCCCGATGCCGAAGCCCGTCGTGCCGATTGCGCCTCTGCCCAGCCGTGTCTCGCGAGCACGGTCGATCGCGCGATGATACGGCATCACCATGTGTGCGTCGCCACTGAGCTTCAACAGGGAATCATCGTGCAAGCGTCCGCGCCGCTTCAGGTCCTCAATTTCCTCAAGAAGCGCGATCGGGTCCACCACCGTGCCATTGCCGATAACACAGGTTTTGCTCTGATGCAGCGCACCCGCCGGCACCAAGCGCAAAATGAATTTCTCACCATTGACGACCAGGGTATGAGCGGCGTTGTTGCCGCCCTGGAAACGAACGACCACATCGGCGTCGGCGGCGAGCAGGTCTACGATCTTTCCCTTGCCCTCGTCGCCCCACTGCGAGCCGACTACTGCAACTGTGTTCATAAGCTATGGCCGGCGAGCCCCGGCTGCGCAGAGGTACGATGGGCTGTCCAGCCCTAATATTACGCACTTCCAGGCTCTCACAATTTGATCAGCGCGGCAGAGGTTATCGCCGGAATCGTCTTAAGATTGTCGAGTACCGCACTGGGCACCGGTCCGTCTACTTCAACAAGGCTGAGCGCCATTCCCCCAATCCGATCACGTCCCAGCTCCAAGCCTGCGATATTGATCCCGGCGTGCCCGAGTAACGTGCCTACCGCCCCGACCACGCCGGGAACGTCGCGATTGTGCAGCATCAAGAAATAGCCGTTGGGGGTGGCCTCGATCGGATAGCAGTCGATACGAGTAAGTCGGAGCGCGCGGTTGCCGACAACCGACCCGGCAACGTCATGAACGCTTTCCGCCGTACGCACGGTGAGCGTCAATACATTAATGTAGTCCGTCGTTTCACGCGAACGCGTTTCACTGACCGTGATGCCCCGCTCACGTGCAATGTATGGTGCATTCACCAGGTTAAATTGCTGGTCCAGGAAACCGCTAAGCAGACCCTTAAGCGCCGAGGCGACAATCGGTTCGGGCTTCAAATTGGCGGCTTCACCCGCAAATCCGACGGTTATCTGGCTTGGCGGCTGGTCGATCAGCTGCGCGGCCAACCGTCCTAATTTTTCCGCGAGTGCCAAATGGGGTCCCAGGGTTTCGAGTTCCTTCGTGGTCAGCGCTGGAATGTTGACAGAGTGGCGAATAGTGCCCTCGGTCAGGAACTCGATAACCTGCCTGGCGATATCGACCCCGACCTGCACCTGCGCCTCGTCCGTGGCGGCACCGAGATGGGGCGTTGCGATCACATTGTCGAGCGTCAGCAGCGGATGTTTGGGTAGCGGTGGTTCATCGGCGAACACGTCGAGCGCCGCGCCGGCAATTCGCCCGGTCTTGAGGGCCGCATACAACGCGTCCTCATCGATGATGCCGCCACGCGCACAATTTATCACGCGCGCGCCGGTCTTCATCAGGGTGAACGCCGCCGGCCCCAGCAGGCCGCGAGTTTCGTCGGTCAGGGGCGTGTGCACAGTAATGAAATCGGCGCGGCGGAAAAGCTCTTCAAGCCCGACCATCTCGACACCGACCCGAGCGGCAGCCTCGCTGGTCAAGATGGGGTCAAATCCGATCACCTTCATCTTCAGCCCGAGCGCGCGGTCGGCGACGATGCGGCCGATATTACCGAGGCCGATGATGCCGAGGGTTTTGTTGAAAACCTCGATACCGGTGAACTTTCCACGCTCCCAGTTACCTGCTCGCACCGCAGCATTGGCGGCCGGAATATGCCGCGACATCGCCATCATCATTGCGATGGTGTGCTCGGCAGTGGTGACGCTGTTCCCCAAAGGGCTGTTCATCACCACTATCCCGCGCCGTGTCGCCGCGTCGAGGTCGACGTTGTCGACGCCCACTCCCGCTCGTCCAATCACCTTTAACGAAGATGCACGGTCGATGATCTCGCGTGTCACTTTGGTCGAACTGCGAATCAACAGCGCGTCGTATGGTGGGATCATATCCGCCAATTGCACGGCGCTGAGACCGGTCCGAGTATCGCACTGAATCCGCGAGTCGCGCTTTAGGACTTCGATTCCCTGTGGCGCCAGCGAATCGCTCAAGAGAACGCGGAATTTTCCCGCCATGCTGGTCAGATACCCTGCTTGATGCGTGTTTGCACCGCTGCGACCCCTGCGCCGGATTCGAAATGGTGGCCAAGTCTGGCTAGTGCGACTTCGAGCGCGCCGACCGCGACGAGCATGTCAAATGGAGCTAGATAGCCCATGTGGCCGATACGGATCAGCCTGCCCTTCATCTGGTCCTGTCCGCCCTGGATCGAAACACCAAGCTCGTCGCGCATATGACGGACCAGCTTGCCGCTGTCGATACCGGGAGGGGTCACGATTGCGGTTACGCCAGGGGCGGGACTGTCAGGAAAAACACGCAAGCCAAGCGCCGGCGCCGAGGCACGAGTCGCCTCCGCCATCAGTAACTGGCGTGCAAAGACTCGTGGCAATTTCTCTTCATGGATAAGCTCGAGCGCCTTGTTCAGCCCGAACACGAGTGCGACGGCAGGAGTATAGGCGGTCGTGTGCTCGTCGCGCTGCGCTTTCAACTCGCGCATGAGATCGAAATAGTAGCGACGCGCACGGCTCTCCTGTGCCCGCGCCAACGCCTGATCGGACAAAGCGATCATTGCCAGCCCCGGTGGCAGCATCAATGCCTTCTGGCTGCCGGTTACCAGCGCGTCGACCCCCCATTCGTCCATTTTTTGTTCGAATACACCCACTGACGTGATGCCATCGACTACCAGCATGACGCCGCGCCGCCTGGTAACTTCACCGATCTCCGCAATCGGATGAAGTGCACCGGTCGAGGTTTCGCTGGCCTGCACAAATACCGCTCGCGCGGCCGGATTTGCCCTCAATGCGTCCTCAACCTGCTCAGGACGCAGGCTGCGGCCCCATTCCACCCTGACCTCATGTGCAATTGCGGCATGGGCGGCAATCAGCTTGCCCCAGCGCTCGCCGAATTTGCCCCCGTTGACGTACACTGCATGATCATCCACGTCGAGCAGATTAACGACCGCTGCCTCCATCGCGCCCGTGCCACTCGACGCCAGCAGGATGACCTCCTGACTTGTTCCAAATAGCGGCTTCAGGCGCTCCCGCGCCGAATCCAAAACTGCACTGAACTCGGGAGTGCGATGATGGATCACCGGTCGCCCCATTTCGAGGAGAACCTCTGGAGGTACCGGCGCGGGTCCTGGCGTGAACAAGTATTGCTTGGAGGGCTTTTTCACGAAAAGTCGCCGAATGCAGCCAAAAAAAAGCCTGGTGCCGGCATTCTGCCGGGCGCCAGACCCCAATGCGGTGTTAAAGGGCCAAAGGCCGCCAACCAATGATTAAATATCGGAAAAGCCAATTCGAGTCAATGCGCGGCCTCACGGTGCGCCCCTCTTTCATAGTAACCGGAGCTCGGCTAATTTGGAGGGTCACGCAAGCCTGTGAGGCGGCGGAGCGTAACGAGGAAAGATTTCGCCGATGAGACATTGTGCGATTTGCGGCAAACGCCCTTCGGTCGGCAACAACGTCAGCCATGCCAATAACAAGACGAAGCGGCGCTGGAATCCCAACCTGCAGGAGGTCCGCGCTGCCACGGCCGGAGGCGTCAGACGCATGCTGGTTTGCACGCGGTGCCTCAGGAGCGGGCTGGTCCGGAAGAGTGCCTGAGGACGGCTCCACAATTGCCGACGGCCGCTTTCTCCGCCCCAGCTTTGGTTAGAATAGTTTCTCCAGCAGGTTCGCCGGACGCGCGATGATCGCACGGTCGCCACGGATAACGATCGGGCGCTGCATCAGCTCCGGATGCTCGAGCAGCAACGGAATCACGGTCTCTTTGGTCGTATAATCAGCCGCATTTAACTTAAGCTCGTCAAACCGCTTGTCTTTGCGAACCATATCCGCGACCGGCCCTTCGAGCATCGCGATAATCGCTTCCAATGCTTCGCGCGCGGGCGGCGTTTTGAGGTATTCGATAGTATCGAATGCGGCGCCACGCTCGGTCAGGAGCGCCAATGCGCCGCGCGAGTGGCTGCAAGCTGGATTATGATAGAGCGTTATATGATCCATTGTTGTTCCTCGCGAGTTCTTCGCTAGTGGGCCTAGGATAGAGCATGAAGCGCAGCGTTTCGAGTACGCGGAATCCCTGGAGCTTTGGGGCTCTCGTTATAGTTGTCATCATTGCCGTCATCGGCGCCTCGCCTAATCATGCGCGGGCGGCGAGAGTCAGCGGCGTGTTGACGGGTTACGAAAATTCAACGCCGCCGGTCAGCCGCGATCTGCATTTCCAGAACGTCATCACCGGTGACTCTTATCTCTCGCCCACGCACTCCGATGGTTCGTTCGGCGCCACTCTGCCGCCCGGCACGTATCGGCTCCGCAGTGAGAGCGGCGCCGTACTCCTGAAATCGATCGTGGTGGGCCGCGCCAACGTTGACCTCGGCCGGATCAACGAATTGGCCCCGCTGGCACCGCAGCGCCTGTGGCAGTCCCAGGCGATCGCGCCCACCCTGCTCGCCGCGCCGGCACCAGCGACCGCCTATTTGATGACGTCTGATACGACTCCATTGCCTGCCACCGCGACGGCGGTGCCCAAACCCCAGATAGATTGGACCAAGCCGCCGCCCGAAACGCAGGCATCGCAAGGCCCCAACAGCGTCACGGGAATGGCTGCGGCGCCGCTCCCACCGCCACATGCACCGTCAGCTGCGACGCCGCCTGGCGCAGGCTGGATGGGAGGAGCACCTTATACTCCCCCACTCGCCGTGCCTGGGACGTCAACGCCGTGATCGAAACCAGCTGCGCCGAATACTACTGATGGCGGTTCGGGCAATCATCTTCGATCTGGATGGTACGCTAAGCGACACTGAACCGCTTCACTTCGAGGCTTTCAACGCGGTGTTGAGGCCGCATGATATCGAAATTTCTCGCGCCGACTATTTCTGCCGGCTCATTGGCTATGATGATCGTGACTGCTTCGCAGTCCTGCTGCGCGAGCATCGAAAGCCGGCTGATGACGTCTTGATCAGGAAGCTAATCGCCCAGAAAACCGGCATCTATCAAGCAATAGTAGCCGAGCGGGAAGTTCTGTACGCGGGTGCGGCAGAGTTCGTGCGGCGCTGCGCCCATCGCTTTCCCTTGGCATTGGTCACCGGGACGCTCCGAGCCGAGGCCGAAGTGATTCTGCGCAAGGCGGAAATCCGCGGGTTGTTTGCCGATATCGTCGCCGCCGAAGACGTCGAGCGAGGCAAACCCGAGCCGGACGGCTTTAATGCGGCGTTAGGCCGCCTGGGTTACATTCTGCGCCCGCATCCGCCGCTGCTCGCAGCAGAGTGCCTGGTCATCGAAGATACCGCAGCCGGAATCGAAGCAGCGCGGCGGGCGGGGATGCGGGTGCTGGCGGTGGCGCAGACTGTACCTGCATCTCAACTCGCGGCCGCCGATATCGTGCGTTCGTCGATAGCCGAAGCCGATTTGGACGAAGTTCTGTGCTCGGTCGCAGCACTGGACTGACACAGAAGGATGCAGGATTTTCACCGCACACTCTCCGAGCTGCTGTTTCGAGAAGCATCACAGGCTTCAGCCTGTGATGCTCCTGATAAACGAACCGAGCCGAGGTTGGGTTGGGTCGTTGCCTGCCGCTCATGGCGACCTTTTCCGGATTGACGGATGCACTGGCTAAAGCCTCTGACACTCAAGAGCAGCCTGTCGGTGAAAGGGCCCTTGTTTCCGGCTTACCGACCGCTCAATTCCTCGAGCAGGGCCTTCGCTTGTTTCAGATCGATGGTATCGAAGCCTTCGGTGAACCAGTTGTAGATTTGGCCGAGCATCATGCGGGCTTCCTCGTGGCGTCCTAGCTTCCTCCGCAGGCGGGCGAGGCTCACGGTCGCGCGCAACTCCCACCATCTCACTTGCTGATGCCGCGCTATTTCAATTGCTTGGCGAAAACAAGATTCTGCTTTGTCTTCGCAACCAACTTTAGCCTCCAACAGGAGCAAATCCCCTCTGATGCGATAAAGTTCGGCTTTCCAGCCAACGTCTCCGCTCCTATCAGACGACTCCAGGCCTTCTGCTACAGCCGCGAGCGCATCTGCCGTACAGCCTGCTTTAGCGCAGCCTTCGGCCAGCAGGGCCGTAGCTGAGCGTTGCTAGATACATTCCGGAGGTCTGCATCGCCCTGATACCTTGGCGCAACTCTGCAACGCCGTCTTCGGCATGGTTCAGCTGAGTGAGCGCCCGGCCTCGGTAGCACATAGCGAATGCCGAGTACTGTTGGAAACCATGCTCCATGGAGAGGCGAAGCGTATCATCGACAATATCTAAACTCGCCTCCCACTCTTTGCGAAGTTGATGAACAATTTGGGCGCTGTGCAAGCCGTTGATGTAGGTGAAGCGGTCGGACAGCTCACGAGCCAATGCGAGCGCTGCGCGGCTTTTGTCAAGAGCCTGGTCCGCATAGCCCAGGTAGCCTAATATCGCGCCGTGCCAGCAGAGAGCTGCAGGTCCATAAATGGATCGGTGGGCGGATGAAACGAGCGCGGCGGCACGTTCAAGATGGTCGCGTGCCAAAGCAAAACTTCCTCGCATTAAGAGGACCACTCCACTGGTCATGTGAGCCTCAATCAGCGAGTCTGCCTCCCCGTCCCTTTCAGATATCGCAACGAGTTGCTGTGCCAGTTCGTGCGCTCTCGATAGCTCAAGCCGCATAGAGTAGAAATTAGTCAGGCCGAGAATCACCTGGAACAGCTCAGGCATGGCTTCGATCTGCTGGCAGAGTTCGAACGCCCGAGAGAATGTCTGTCCGACTTCCAGGTAGAGAATCCCTTGACCGGCTGCAGTGCTGAGCCGAGGCCAAGCTGCACGGTCAACTCCTTTTTCATGCGCTGCTAATCGGTCGATACGCGCTGCGAGCACTGCCTGGACCGTGGTCGGCACCCGCACCTCGGTCAGCGGACGCGTGAGCGTCAGCAGACCTATACGTTGCTCCCGCCCTTTGTTTCCCTCTCCCCCTGGGAGAGGGCCAGCGTGAGGGCTCTCCCGCACCAGCGAACCATCTTCGAACAGCTGTTGGACTATCTCTTCGATAAAAAATGGATGCCCTGAGTGCGGTCGAGGATGAATCGTTTGAGCGTGGCCAGATCAGCACCCTCTCCCGCGCGCGGCTCATCGCCGCGCTTGCCCTCTCCCGCAACAGAGCGGGCGAGGGACGTTGAGAGAAGTGCATCCAGCATCTCTTCCGCACTCTCCTTACCCAGCGGGTCGAGTCGAAGTTGCGCGTAATGTGTACGCTGGCCCCATTCATGGTGGTATTCAGGCCGATAGTTCACCAACAGCAGGATGCGGGCATTGGCGATGGCGTCCACCAACACGTTCAGCAATTCCTGGGTCTCGCCGTCGATCCAGTGCAGGTCTTCGAAAATCAGCATCAATGGCCGGTCAAGGCTTTCACGCAGCAGTATGCGTCTGAATGCCTCGTGCGTACGCCGCCGTTTAATTTGCGCGTCCATTTGCGCGAGCGGCTCGTCATCCGAATTGAGGCTAGGAGAGTAAACAAGTACGGCAGCGTGTCTTCCAGGCTACGGTCGAGGGTGACGATTTTCCCGTTGACTCTTTCACGCCGCCTTTCGTTCGTCGTCGCCCGGCCCGATTTCGAAATAGTTCTTGAGTAGTTCAATGACCGGCAGATCGCTGGAGGCTTTCCCATAGGACACCGAGAATGCCTCCTGGATTGTCCAGTCTGATTGGGATATGAGTTTGAATTCATGGAACAAGCGCGACTTGCCGACACCCGGGTCCGCAATGGCGGCGACGACTTGCCCATGGCCGGCACGGGCCTGCTCGGCCGCGTGCTTGAGTGTCTCAATCTCTCGCTGGCGGCCGACAAACTTTGTCAGTCCCGTGCAGCAGCGCGCTGAAGCCGACTGCGCAGCGGTCCCAGTCCAGTCACCTCCCAGACTTCTATCGGCTCACTGACTCCCTTTACTGCCGTGGGACCGAGTAGTTCGAACGTGAAATATCCCTCACACAGTTTGCGGGTAGCATTTGTCGTGGCGATCGAACCCACCGGTGCCAGCGCCTGCATCCGTGCAGCGAGGCTGGTCGAATGGCCGATCGGGGTATATTCGGCGCGCCCGCCTTCGGTCTGAATCGAGCGCACCACCACCTCTCCGGTGTTTACCCCTACCCGCGCCTGAAGCGGCAGTTTGCCCTGGGTCCGCAGCCGATTCGGAGTAGCGCTGGAGGTCTTCCTGCATGCGCAGCGCCGCGTAGAGCGTGCGCGGTGGACGGTCTTCGTGGGCAACCGGCGCACCAAAGAGTGCGAAGATGCCGTCGCCAGTCGACTGCACGATCTAGCCGTCGTAGCGATGGACGGCATCGATCATCAGCTTGAGCGCAGGATCGATAATCGTGGCGGGCCTCTTCAGGGTCAAGGTCCTCCATGAGCTCCATCGAGCCCCTGATGTCCGCGAACAACGCGTGACCGTTTTGCGCTCACCGTCGAGATAGGCAGAGGAGTTCGGGTGCGTATCGGCGGACTCGGCAGTGAAGCGAATCGAAGGTGCGTCCGGCGGCGTTCTGGGCGATTGGTCCGTACCTGGCTCAGCACTACCAGTCAGCCCGGCGTCGCATTCGCCGCAGAATTTTTCGGTGGGCTCATTGGCTGCGCCACACCGAGTGCGCGTCGCCACGAGCCGCGCGCCACACTCTGCGCAGAATTTACGCCCTTGCCGATTGTCGGTGCGGCATCTCGAGCAATGCATTGAACCGCAGCTTCGTTTTGAATTAGCGGGGCGACGCACCCCGAAAACTGAATATTACCTCATCGTCATGCCGCCCGATTCGCAGCATATCTTGCTAAAGCTGCGAGCTATCAGGGCTCAACTGTCAGACAAACACGGCGGGCGCTCGACTCTCATCCAACGCCCGCCCGGAATCGCACAGGCAGGGATGCCTTGGCCCCCCAGCCTCCGATTATGCTGTCGCCGCCAAGGGGCCGCGCAGGAGCTTGCCCGGCAATGCGCCGCTGTGTTCGTTGTCGCGCAACAGCACCTCACCGTTGACGATGGTGGTCTTGATGCCTACCGCTTTCTGCTTCAGGCGGCGAGCGCCGGCCGGCAAATCGTACTCCAGCGTCGGCATCTGCGGTGCCACCGTCGCCGGATCGAAGACCACGACGTCCGCATAATTGCCCTCGCGCAGCAGTCCGCGTCCTCTCAGGCGCCAGAACGATGCGAGGTCGAAAGTAAGTTTGCGGATGGCCTGTTCGAGCGTCAGTGCCTGCCGCTCGCGCACCCAATGACCCAGCAGATGGGTCTGGATCGACGAGTCCATTATCTGGGAGACGTGCGCACCCGAGTCGGAAAAAGTGACCACCGAGCCCGGATGGCGCATCATCGCTAGCACGATATCCTGATCTTCATTGACCAACGGCTGGATAAAAAACTGCTTCAGATGCTTTTCCAGCGCGAGGTCAAGCATCACTTCCAGAGCATCCTGGCCTCGTTCGCGCGCGACTTGCGCGACTGAGCGATACGGCGGCAGCGGCTTATCGAGGACGAAGAAGTAATCGAAGTCCGGGGGACGAGCCTCCGCGCCGACTATGTTATGCCGCCGGGTCATGAAATCGCGCGCCGCATCGACCAGCTTCGCGCGCGTCGCTGGATTCCTGAGCGCCGCTTCCTGCTCGGCGAGCGGCAGCTTGCGGACGTCGCTCCACACTGGCGCCTTGTCGAACGGTAGCGTGCTCTCGAACGACAGCAATGTGCTAATCCAGCGGCTGGTCCCCTGCACCAGCATCTTGCCGCCGGCGGCGACGGTATCGTCCACCAATTCGTAGAATGCGCGCCAGATGTGCGGCATTTTGCGGAAGTAGACTACGCCGAATGTGGTCGGCACGCCGGTTTCCAAAGCCAGCGACTTCATCCGGCCCAGGAAGTCGTGGAGCCGATCTGGCGTAGGGACGTCCTCCTGGGCGATTTCGAACACGCCCGCTCCCAACTCACCCATAACCCCGACCAGCTCCCTCACTTCGTTCCATTTGGCCAAGCGACTCGCCACCGGCCGGCTATCGGGTGTCTGATGAGCACTCGCGCGCGAGGTGCTGAAACCGGCGGCACCGGCCTTGATTGCGTCGCGCAGCTCGCGCTTCATCGCCGCTAGATCGTCCGTGGTCGCGGCATCGTCAAATGCGCGCTCGCCCATCACGTATGTTCGTAACGCTGAATGCCCTACGTACGCAGTGTAGTTGATACCTTTGGGCAGGCGGTCGACCGCGTCGAGGTATTGGGCGAAATTTGCCCACGACCATTTGATCCCGGCCTCCATCGCCTTGGGGGAAATATCCTCGGCGCGCTCGAGATTGCGCATCACCAGCAGCTTGTCCTTCTCGGCGCAGGGCGCGAGCGAGAAACCACAATTGCCCATCACGACCGAGGTCACGCCATGCCAGCATGAGCAGGTGCCGAGGGGATCCCAAAATACCTGGGCATCCATATGGGTATGGCCGTCGATAAAGCCGGGGGCGACGATATGCCCCTCAGCATCGACGACTTCATTCGCACCGCCAGTGATCTTGCCGATTGTAGCGATGCGACCGGCGGCGATACCGACGTCGGCCTGGTAACGGGGGAGTCCCGAACCATCGACCACAGTGCCACCGCGGATAACGATATCGTATTGCATGCGTACCCTCCTCAGTCGGGAGGCGTTGATGCCTTCCCGCCAGTTGCCGTTTAATATCTCCAACAATCTTATCCGTCATTCACGAGGCAAAGTAAAAGCCTGGAAGCTGGTTATCGGTTAAGGGAGGTAGAAGGAACATGAAAGGCGCACGAGAGTTAGTCGATGCCATTCGAACCGAGCTGGAACCGCTCCATCACAAGATAACCGGTCATCGCTATGTTGCGGCGCTGGAGAACGCTAGAGTGCCGCGCGAGTCGCTGGCGCTGTTCGCCATCCAGCAGTACCACATTATCGCGAGCGACTTGCGCAGTGTCGCGCTGCTGCTGGCCCGCCATGGAAACTTGCCAAGCCGGCCCTATCTGCTCAATGTGCTGCAGGGCGAGAACAACGCCTTTGAAGTGCTGGCCAAATTCGCGCAGGCGCTGAGAATCAGCGACGAGGCACTGCGCGGCTCGGAACCGATCCCCGCGGCGTTCGCGTACAGTACGTTTTTCGCCTGGCTGGCGATGTACGGTTCGGATGCGGAGATGGCTGCCGCTTTGTCGTTGAATTTTGCCGCATGGGGCATCAACTGCGGCAGGATGAGCGCCGCGCTCAAGACCAAATACGGCTTGAAGCCCGACGCGGTGACTTTTTTCGACCTCTTTGCCAATTTACTGCCGGCCAGCGACGCTGCGACCGCGGTTATTGAAGGCGGACTTGACCGTGGAGTGCCGGCCGCTGCGATTGCACGGGCCGCACGCATGCTTCAAGGCTACGAGCTCATGTACTGGGATGCGATGGCCGAAGCTGCTGGCGTGTGAGGCTCCGTTTCAACCGATTCCGACGCACCTCACGGTGTTCAGCGGCTCAGGATGATGGAGCGCGGAAATGATGGCAACGGCAGCCATCGCGCGACGCGGTTCTTATAGCCACGATAATGTTCGCCGTATAACCGCTCCATGGTTCTTTCTTCCTGCGGGATCACTATTCGGTCGATTACGGCTACGAACACGATCGGAGCCAGCAGCATCACCGGCGAACCGAAGAAGGTTGCGAACCCGAATAAAATCGTCGTGAGGCCGACGTACATCGGATTGCGGGTGACGCTATAGGGCGCCGGTGTTACGAACGCCGCCGGCTCGCCATAGGGATTCTTGGTCGTATCGCGTGCCGCGAACAAAGCCGCAGCGTAGCAGGCGAGCCCGGTGCCGATGGCCACAAACAACAGGCCCACGAATTGATGGAATGGAAAAGCGCGCCCATGAGCGCCGATGAGATGCAAGAGCAGTCCGATTACCAACAAACCGGCGGCCAGCAGCGGCGGATGAATGTGGAGCGTCTCCGTGCGGTGGCTGGTGCTGGCCTCCTGCTCATGGATTTCGTTCATCTTGCCCTCCTGAATCGGCTCTTCCGGGAATCTTTTGTTGCCGTTGACTCTCCGCTATAGCCCGCGAGTCGCACATCCGCTTGAGAAATGCAGAGCAAACCACAAGCCAGAAGCGGATTGGGCCAGAGAGCCAAAAAAGGATGAAAATGTCCCTATGAATTGGAGGGCAAGCTGATGATGCAGTGATGGCGCTGCGCCCAGGCACTGCATCACCTACAGAGCTACTGTGCAAAAAAGCCGCCGTCCACCGGCATCGGCAGACCGGTCACGTAGGAGGCGCGATCGGAACACAACCAAGCTACTGTCTCGCCGACCTCTTCCGGCTCACCCAGGCGCTTGAGCGGCTCCGAACGGACCATCCGTTGCTCCGCATCCTTGGTAAATTGCATTAACCGGCCGAGCATCGGTGTGCGAATCGGTCCGGGGCAGACGGCGTTGACACGGATATTGTGACGGCCGTATTCAAGCGCAGCCGCACGCGTTAGTCCGGCAACGCCGTGTTTGGCGGCAACGTAGGCCGGGCCGCCGATTGCCCCGGCAATCCCGGCCAGCGATGAGGTGTTGACGATGGCGCCGCCATGGCCCTGCTTTAGCATCTGGGCAATTTCGGCTTTCATGCAGAGCCAGACGCCGGTCAGGTTGATCGCGAGCACGCGATCCCAGTTGGCCTCGCTACATTTGTGCGTCAGCGCGGGTTCCCCCTCGATACCGGCATTGTTGAAAGCGCAATCGAGCCGTCCGAATTCCGCCACAGTCCGCGCCACCGACGCCTCCACCTCGTCGGATTTCGAAACGTCGGCTTTAAGGCAAATGGCTTTTGCACCGGCCTGCTTCGCCGCTTCGAGCGTTTCCAGCGCAGCGTCGGCGACAACGTCCACGAGGACGAGTTGCGCACCCTCGCGCGCAAAAATCCTGGAGGTGGCCCGGCCAATGCCGGAGCCGGCTCCGGTAATCAAGGCCACCTTGCCATCGAGTATCCCTGCCATTCGGGTTTCCCCCATGCGTTGCTCGTTAGCCCTTTATCTGTCCTGAGCGTAGTTTGTCACAGACTTAGTAGCCGCGCGGCGTTGCCTCCCAATACTTTGTCCTTATCTGCTTGCGAACAGCCGCTCAGTGCCTCCTTCATCCCATTGACACTTTCCGGCCACGGACTATCCGGATGCGGATAGTCAGAACTGAACAGAATATGGTCCGCACCCCATCTGTGTAGTGCTTCGGCTATCAACGAATCCTCCGACTCGACTGCCCAGTGGAAGTGCTCCAGGTAGTCAAGTGGATGTTTCTTGGGGCCGCGCAAGTGTACTCGAGGGCCATGTATCAGTTCACCAAATTCCCATCCCTCTTCGAGGCGATCAAACAAGTACAGTGCGTATCCTACATTACCTTCTTCGAAAATGAACCGCAGGTTCGGATAACGATCCAGCAGACCGCTGTAGATCAGCCGGGCGATAGCAATCATATGCTCGAACGGATGACCGAGCATCCACCAAATCGGATGATCGACCGCGAAAGGCCCTCGTTCCCACCAGCCGGTCCGCTCGCCTGCGGCGGGATGGGTTTGAAACGTAGTAAGGCCGTCGGAATGGACGATAATCGGGATGTGCAGCTCGTTCACTCGGGCGAAGAATGGCCAGAATTCAGGAAGGTCAAGGTTTTTCCCGCGCACGTTGGTGCCAATCACGACCGCCGGCATTTTGAGTTCCTTTACTGCGCGTTCGGCTTCGTCGGCCGCGGCTTCGGGCTCCTGCAGCGGTAGGGGGGCCGCGCCAAGGTACCGCGACGGTTGCCTGCACGCCGCAATCGTCGCGGCCAGGCCATCGTTGTACTTGCGCGCGGTCTTAATCGCGAGTTTGGGCTCGGCACCGTAAAAGACGTGCGAGGTGTGGAAGATCAGCACCTGCCTGTCGATTCCTTCCTGATCGAGGTCGGCCAAACGGCGGTCCAGGTCCCAGGTATTGCGCACGTCGATGGGCGGTTTGTGGGGCCGAGGCGACTTGCCGTGGGGCGGCGTCAGGTCGATACGATGGCCGTCGAACTCCATCATATGGCCGCCGTCGGGCAGCAATTGAATCTGAAATGGAGTATCCTCCAATCCCTTTACGACCGTAACGTGACTATCTACGTCGATGACTTGCATGAGACATCACTCTGAACACCGCTTTCAGCTCTCAGCGCTTGGCTATGAGCCACACCAGAAACGACGGCCTTCCCTATTCTCCGGCTGAACGCCGAGCACTGATTGATGATCGCTTTCTGTTACCGCGTATGTTCACGGACGAAGGCGATCATCTTCTCCACTGTTCGCACGGCTGCAGGGGAAGAGGGATCCCGCTTCTCGAACGCACGTGCGACTGCGGCCGGCGGATTGCGCGGAGCGAACGCGTCGGCGGCACCTTCGGACAACTCAAGGTCTACACGGCCCCCTGCTTTCCGATACAGTTCGACAAAACGTTCGAGCTGCGGCCGCGGATGGACGATGTCGCGTGTATCCTGAATATATAGTACGGGCGGCAACTCGACCCGTTCGCCGCGCTCCAGCGCCATTACCGGATTGCCCTCGGCCATCGCGTCTTCGTTCTTCCAGTATTTATCGTGAAGCGGCAACACCAAGTCGACAAATTCGGGATAGGACTTGCCGCTCTCCTTGAGCTGCTTGGCATAACGGTAACGTCCCAGCGGATCGATGACCGGGGCGCCCATGATCACTCCGCGCACCTTCGCATCAAATGCGGAGCCGGCCACAGGATTTGCTGCATAACGCGAATCTTGCGGCCGCATCCCTAAGAGCATCGCCAGATGCCCCCCGCTGGAAATGCCGAAAGTGCACACCATCTCCGGACGACTGCCTAAGCTCGCTGCCTCCCTCTTGAGCCAGCGAATCCCGCAATTGATATCAACTACCGAACCGGGGTAGGAGGAGGCGGGCGGCACGCGGAAGTCCAATGCAGCTACCAGAATCCCGCTCCGCGCCAGCTGTTCGTTGATTGAGGTGTCTTGCAGCCGATCGCCCAGACACCATGCGCCACCGTGCAGTTCGACGACCGCCGGAAAGGGCCCGCTGCCGCGCGGCTTGAAAAGGCGCGCGAGCAACGGCGTATCGCCGTGGCGCAAGTATTCGACATCCTCAACGTCGACTTCGTAGTCAAAGGTCTTTGGTGCAGTAGCTGCCATGATTTTACTCCTTGAAAAAGCCCTGAGTTGCTAATCAACTTTTTGGAGTTTTGCTATTTGCATCGCGGCATCACGTCTTTGGCGAACAGTTCCATTGAGCGCCTGACAGTGGCATGGTCAATCAGTCCGCCCTGGTTGAAATAGGCAATGAACTCCTCCATTGGAAATTCCTGGCGGATAGCGTTGATCCGTTTGGCACAGTAGTCCGGGTCGCCAAAAATCCCAAAGTTGCGGTCCACCCCGTCAAAAGATGCTTTCTTCACCCGCTCTTGAAGCTGCTGATAGGCTTCGAAGGTCTTGACCGGAGCATCGGCCAACGGCTTGATCAGCGCCCCCGCCATGCTGAAAAAATGCATCAGGCTTTTTTCGCACTCGCGACGTGCCTGCTCGCGACTGTCAGAGACGTGCACGGGAAAGGCCAGCGCCACGTCCTGCGGCTTATTCTTGAGGCTTTCGCGATGTACACCGAGATATTCGCGCAGCTTGTCGGGGGGATTGATCAATGGGGAGGCGAAGATAGGCAACCCGAGGTGCCCCGCGATCGCAAAGGTGTCGGGGCTATTGGCGGCGATCCGAATAGGCGGATGAGGCTTCTGAACCGGCTTGGGCGCGAGCGGCAGGTCGTTTACCTGAAAGTATTTCCCCTGATAGGTGAGACGTTCATCGGTCCAGGCATGCAGGATCATCTGCAGGGATTCCTCGAAACGCTCGCGGCTTTCCTCCTGCGGCACGTTGTAGCCGGCAAAATAGATCGGCGTGGCTCCGCGCCCGACTCCGAACTCCAGCCGGCCACCGCTGAGCACGTCGAGCGTGGCCGCATCCTCGGCCATCTTCACCGGATTGTGCAATGGCAATAGTGTGACCGCAGTGCCCAGGCGGATTCGGCTAGTGCGCTGGGCCGCAGCCGCCAGAATCATCAGTGGGGAGGCCAGACACGAAAAACTCGGAATGAAGTGGAGCTCTCCCAGCCACGCGGTATCAAAGCCGAGCTCATCGCCGAACTCGATTTGGGCCAGGATATCCTGGTAGCGTTGCTTTTCCGATTGCCAATCTGCCCGCGGAAGTTGGTCAAAAAACCCGAACCGCATAGATTCTGCCCTCTACCGAAACCTCAGCGCCTGAGGAGCGCAGGCTGAAGCCCGTGGCTCGCGCAAGGAATACAAGCCGATGCCGACTAAGCCGGCACCATCTCATCAAGCTGGATCAGGATGCCATCCGGGTCCACAACGAACGCGGTGCGTAAAGTTCCCTGCTTGGTCTTGGCCCCCGTATGCGGTTGCGCCGCGAACTTCACGCCTTTGCTCTTGAGTTCCTCGCAAATCGCATCCAACCCCTTAACCCAAACGCCGAAGTGCGAAATGCCAATCTGATCGGCCTTGATGGCGGAGCCGGTCGGCGGCGGACCCAGGGGCGCAACTAGAGCAATCACCGGCGCCTCTTCGCTCATGCCGTACGGCGCAGAGGTCTCCTTCCCATAGCGCAGGACCGCAATGCGATACTGGCGGTCGCTCCGCTCCGAGATTCCATCCTCGTATTGGGTGCGTCCGGATTCGTCGATCTCTTGCGTGACCCGGAAACCTAGCAAGTCACGGTAAAAATGGAGGGAGCGGTCGTAATTACTCACCCCCAGCGCCACGTGCGACAAACTCCGTGGGGTCATGGCAATACTCCTTTGGGATTGAGCCACACTTTAGGGATACTCTCTGCGCCAGCAAGTCCTCACCGGTCACGGCCGTCTACTCGACCATGCGGCGCAGTAATTCTGGATCGAAGTTGCCCGACGACGGTTCGAATCGTCTCAGTTCTGACTCCGGTACTCCCGCGTGGTATTTGCGCGCCAGCTCATCAGGGTCGATGGCCATTCCGATCGGGTTCTTCCCAAGCTGATTGCGCATCCAGTCGTGCCACTGTGACTTCTCGACATTGTCAATTGACAATTCGACACCGTTGTCGTCGGGATCGCGATAGTAGAGGGACATCGTGATGCCATGATGGATTGGTACCCTGGGAGTAATTCCGGCCGCCTTGAGACGCTCGTAGGTTTCAATCCAGTCGCCAAAGGTCGAATAGAAAAACGCCAGATGATCGAGGCCGGCGCAGCGCTTGGGCTTCTCGACCAATCCCGGGACCTGGGCAAAGGCGAGGCGATGATGCTCCTCATCGTAGGTCGTGAAGACCAGGAAATCGTTCTCATATAGGACTCTGGCGTTAAGAACGGTTTTGTACCATTCGACCATTTCCTTGAGACGAGTGGTGCGGAGCACCGCGTGCGAGAGTTTAGCCGGTGAGATCGGACGAGCGCCGCTGCCATTTCCCATTTTGCTACTCATTGCATATCCTCCTTGAACTATCGGGCGAATCAATTGCCCGAGGTGTGAGGTCGAGTTCCTACTTCGCAACCAACTCAATGGCTATCCAGCCTGCCCGCGCGCGCTATCGGCAGCGAGCCTCATCGGCACCGGGTGTTCCGCCAGAACGCTTGGCGCCCTCGGTCGATAGCCGAGCCGGAAAGAAATATTGTCCGCCGCCTTTATTACGTGTTCGGCAAGCCCGGGCAGTTTGCTTCTCGTGATGCGGCTGACAGGACCGGTAATCGTAATAGCCGCCACCACCGCGCCGCGACAATCGCGCACCGGCGCGGCAACGCCGCGCACGCCTTCATGGACTTCCTCATCGTCGAGCGCATAGCCCTGCTCGGCGACGCGCCGGAGTTGGGCCTTCAGAAGCGTCGGCGACGTGATGGTCTTGGGGGTAAACGGCCTAAGCTCGGTAGTATGCAGATACGCGGCCAAAGCCCCCGTTGGCAGATACGCAAGAATCGCTTTGCCGACGCTGGTGCAGTACGCGGGGTGGCGTCCGCCGACCGGTGTTGCAATACGCAGGGCGAAGCTGCTCTCGACCTTGGCGATATGCACGATCTCCGACCCATGCAGCACACAGACGTGGGCCGTTTCTCCGGTCGTGCTGGAAAGCTCTTCGAGCGCCGCAAGAGCATACTTCTCGAAGCCGCAACTGGCCATCGCTACTGCGCCGAGTTCAAACAGCCGTATCCCAACCCGATAGACGCCTGTGGCCTCATCGAAATGAACGAAGTGATGGCGCCGCATGACCTCCAGCAGACGATAGACCGTGCTTTTGTGCAGCCCGGTAGCGGCGGTAATTTCGCTCAACCGCAATTCAGGCCGCTCCAGGCGGAAACAATCCAAAATGCGGGCGGCCCGATCCAGCACCTGGATCGAATAAACGGGGCCGCGCGAATTCTTCACTGCCATATGAAACCGCATCTCGCGATATGAACCTCTGATACCGCGGGACATCGGCGCCGTCAATGGATAAAGGCCGCCGGGTCACGCAAGCGAGTCCGCGGCTAAGCCGTCGTTGTGACCCGCAGAAAACCTATCAGGGACGGACAGCTGTGCTCGCCGGGAACGGCCGTCTCTTCTTAATTAGCGGCGAGCCAGGAATTGGCAAGATGCGCGTGGCTGAGGAACTCAGTTCCGACGCATGCGCGCGGCTCCCTCGCCCTCCGCCATGTCAAGCAGTAGGTCGAATAAGAGCGAAGGCGTTGCTGTGTTCTTGACTTGTGAACACGGAGGGAAGAACCGGGATTCCTTGTATATCGCGATCGATCGCGAAAAATAAGGTACGGAGTGGGCCCGCTAGCTCGAGGATTCCTGGGCCTGAAGAGGCCGCGCGCGAGCCGGATGCGGCGTGCCCGATAACTCGGAGCAAAGCCCGGACGGTCGCGGGAGCCGCAGCGCGGCGAGCTCGGATTAAACTGCAAGGGAGGGCCACAGCTCCGGTCAGGATGATGGGTATGAACGGAGTGAATGCGGCGATCGAGGTCGGCAAGCATAAGCTGGAAATTGCCTTGGGTTCTGCGGGCGAGCTCTGGTCCGAGGATAACGAGCTGCGTGCGATCAAACGGCTGGTGAAACGCCTGGTTAGCGCGTGCTGCACGCGGGTGCTGATCGAGGGTGGGTCGTATCAGAATATGCTGGTGGCGGCGCTGCGCTCGGCGGAGTTGCCGGTGGTGATCGTCAACCCGCGCCGGGTGCGCGAGTTCGCGAAGAGCATTGGCCAGTTGGCGAAAACCGACCGCATCGATGCGCGGATACTGGCACTCTATGGCGAACGGGTGCAGCCGCCCTTGCGCGAGCTGCCCGATAAACAGGGCCAGGCTTTGCGCGCACTGTCGGTTAGGCGCGAGCAGCTGATTGAGATGGTGGTGATGGAGCAGAACCGGCTGGAGCATGCGCCTAAAGCGCTGCACCATGATCTGCGAGCGCACATCGATTACCTGCGCAAACAGATTAAGCGTGCCGACGACGATCTCGACCGCGCGGTCCGCGAATCGTCGCTGTGGGACAAATACGAACTGCTGAGCAGCGTCCCTGGAGTAGGTCCGGTGCTGAGCCGGGCATTGGTTTCCGATTTGCCCGAATTGGGCCGGCTCAACCGGGGTGAAATAGCTGCGCTGGCAGGGGTGGCGCCGTTCAATCAGGATAGCGGCACCTACCGCAGCCAACGCAAGATCGAGGGCGGCCGGCCGCGATTGCGTCGGGTGCTGTACGTCGCCACCGTGGCCGCAGTCCGCTGCAATCCGGTCCTTAAGCCGTTTTATCAGCGTCTGCGCACCCGCGGTAAATCGCCCAAGGTGGCGCTGGTGGCAGCGATGCGCCGCTTGCTCCTCATACTGAATGCGATGCTCAAAACCCATAGTAGCTGGAGACCGCCATGTCCCGCGTGAAGTATCCACCGCGGTCCAGGCCGAACCGCGATACCAGTGACGCCAGCGCGCCAGAGCTGAAGACTGGCTGCGCCCAGCAGCGGGTTGCGCCAGCAACCCCAAATCGCAATTCCGAGCCGGAGCGCTGGCCGCAGTCAACGGCGGGGCAGCCGGCGCGCGTCAGCGCGGAACCGTTGACGGCGAGTCGGCGCGGAGGCTATCGGAGCAAGATCCCATCTTGACTCCCAATACGGTCGCTCGCGCGCCAGACACGCGCGGGAATGACGACGGAGAGTGCACATTCTCAAGGTTCGTCATTCTCGCGGACCTGCGCCGGAACCCTGACAGTCAGCCAGGTAGGCGGGGCCGTAGAGCTCGCTGGAGCGACAGGCACGGAGACCCTAGATTTAGCTGGACAGTACCTCAGGTGCGGGGAGGCGGGCGCATCGGCTACGTCCGGCACGACGAAACGGGTAAAGTCACCACTCCATAGCCTAGGCCACGTCATTGAAGCGGGGGCGCGAGGGCGTCGTCGCGCCATTGGCCTGGATCGTGGCCGAAGATCAAGCGAGTGCCGGCGCGTTCCATCGCGCGGAACCGTTCGATCACCTGCCGCATCGCCTCGAAATCATGGGCGAAGGGCGGCAGCACCATATCTTCTAGCACCTTGCGCATGTAGCAAGAATCCGCGGTGAGGACGACTTCAGCCCCGTCGAGCCGGACCCGCAATGATTGATGGCCGGCAGTGTGGCCATAAGTCGGGATACACACTACGCGCGCGTCACCGAAGAGGTCGTGCTCGCCGTTGATTAGCTGAAGCTGATGGCCGAGGTCGAAATCGGCTCGATTGTAGCCGTTGCGCTTGACGAGTTCAGGATCGGCTGCGGCCTCCCATTCGCGACGCTGGAGAATCAACCTGGCGTTGGGCAGGTCGGCATTGCCCCCCACGTGGTCGAAATGCAGATGCGAGTTGATCATGTAGTCGATTCGTTCCGGCTCGATCTGACGTGCCCGCAGGCGTGCCCCCAACTCCTCACCGGGTTGATAATGGACCTGGAAGAAGTTGGCGAGTTCCCCGATTCGGTCGGAGCGGGTCTGCAGCTCGCGATGCAATCCGGTGTCGAATATGACCCGGCCCTTCGGATGCTCGATCAGGAAGCTCGGTATCGGAATGTTCACCCGCCCGGGTTGTTCGGCGAGGATCGATCGGAGTTCCATCTCGAGCCATCCACATACCATGGGAGTAATTCGAACTGACATACGCTTACCCTCTGAACGATGCCGAGGTGAAAGGCGCATTCGCAGGAGCGGCTCTCTAGCCGTCCTCTTCAATCTTCACCAACGGGATTCGGACCGAGCGTGGAGTCGCGCACCAGCACGCCGCTTCGGTAAAGTTCGAGTATCTGGCCATCGCTCAGGTTGAGGTACTCGCGCAACACCCGCTCGTTGTCTTCACCGAGGCGCGCGGAGCGTACCTGTGTGCGGTCGGGCCATACAGAGAATTTGACTGGAATCCCCGGAATGGCGACGCGTCCGAGCAGGGGATCGTCGACCCATCTAACCGTCTTGCGCTGATTGAGATGCGGATGCGCAATGGCTTCGTTGACCGTCAGCACCGGCGCGCAGGGCACCCGTTCCTCGTCCAATGCTGCGAGCGCATCCTCGCGCGTGGGAAAGCTGGCGAGCCATTCCTCGATGATTTTTGCCAGTTCCAGGTGATTGGCCGCGCGCGCCCGGGGTTTGGCAAATCGCGGGTCGGCGGCGAGCTCGGGCCGGTTCATAGCGCGCAGCACCTGGGGCCACTGATGCGGCGTGGTCAATATGGTGATGTACTGGTTGTCGCGGTAGCGGTAAATCCCCAGCGGGCCAACCGCCTTCGGCTGCGCACCTTCGCGCGTGGGACGGACTTTGTCACCCGCCAAAGCGATCTTCGGCACGTGCTGATCGTGCATATGGAAGTAGGTGTCGAGCAGGGAGCCCTCCAGGTACTGCCCCTCGCCCGTCCGTTCGCGGTGCAATAGCGCAGCGCAGATTCCCATCGCCGCCGCCACCCCAGTCGAGACATCGCCGATGGCCATTGTAGCCATGGCCGGTCCACGATCCGGTTCACCGATCCCATCGGTGATGCCAGCATAGGACTGGCCGATATGATCATAGCCGGCTTTGGTGGACAACGGTCCGCTCTGCCCCGCCATCGAGATCGAGCACATGATGATGCGCGGGTTGACTTGCCTGACCGTCTCGTAAGGAAAACCCAACCGTGCAATTACCCCGGGGGCGAAATTTTCCACCAGTACGTCGAACTTCGGCAGCATCGCGGTTACAAGCTCCCGCGCCCGAGACTGCTTGAGGTCGATCGCAAAGCTCAATTTGCTGTGATTGTGCTGAAAATAGTAGGTGCTCTGACTGCTGCTTTTGTACTCGGGCTGCATCGGTTTGAAGCCGCCTTCGCGGACGCGATCGCCGTCTGGCGCCAATTCGAGTTTCACCACTTCGGCGCCCATTTCCGCCAGCAGCCTGCCACAAGTGGGGCCGGCCACAAACTGGCCGAAATCCAAGACGCGGTAGCCCTCGAGCATCCTCGGATTATTCATTATATGCGCACCTCGCAGACTCGTTTCCCTTCGGCCATGCTCAGGGGCTTCGGCGGCCTGCGCTTGGCCCCTGCTCACCGCTGCGGCCGAAACGGCCTTAGCTGGCGATGCAAATTCCTCTACTGCTGGCTTGAGAATGGAGCAGCAGTTTCGAATGAACCTACAGGATTGCGAGGTCATTCGTCCACGGGAACGCGCTCCTCAGTGCCAACAAGTAGGGCTTCCCTCTGAGCGGCGAGCGGCGGCAGGGTGATAGTACGCTTGCGCGCCTCAGGTTCGCGTGGTTTTCCGCCTGTTGACGACTATTCGCCGACCTTGTGCGCTAGCTTGATGCCGAATTGTTGTGCAGCGTTGGCGCCGAGCATTCGCGCGATGGTCGCTTCATCGACGTGCGCCTCGCTCAGCCGCGCAATCGCGTCCCATGCGGTGGTCGTATCCTGATGCGGATAGCGTGAGCCCCACACAATTTTGTCGGCATAATGATGAGGCAAGCGCTGGATGCCACGTTCATCGGCATCGAAGCCGATCATCACGCAGCCTTCCTTCCACATCTCCTCCGGATCGGTGCGGACCGGATAGAAATGCACCAGCGGAATCGTCCGCGTCGACGCCTCCATCTTCTCCAGCACCTCGTGCATCCAGGTCGCCTTGCCATGCGCTACTACCATCTTCATCTTCGGATAGCGATCCATCACAGAGAACCCGAGCAACGTTGATGCGACGAAGAGATAATTGTCGAGCCAATAGGAGAGGACTGGCGAGACCGCATGTCCGAGTTGCATGCCGGTCAAGTAGAAATCGGTGCTGCTCCCTCCCGCGAAAGGCCCCCGCCCGCTGGCGCCTAGTAATGACGCCTGAGAGAGCCGTCCCTTGATTTTTTCGATGAAAGGCCCATGCGAGGTTCCTTCCGGATTCCAGAGGCCAGGCGTCGGATGAACTGCCGCGGTGACGCCGAGGTTTTGCAATTCCTGCCATAGCGGCTCGTAATACGGATGATTGAAGTAACGGCCCTCGATGAATGCCGGCCGGATGAAAACTGCACGGAAGCAGGTGAGCTTCGCGATCCGCCGTAGCTCCTCCAGTGCGAAATCCATATTCTGCAGCGGAACCATCCCAGCGGCGAACAATCGGTCTGGCGCCGCGCTGCAGAAATCACCAAGCCAGTTGTTGTAGGCTCGTGCGAGGGCGTACGCGACGTCCGGATCCTTGACCAGCGGGAAGCCTTCGGCGAACCAGGTCGGATAGAGCAACGCCTGGTCGACGCCCATCGCATCCATATCGCGGATGCGCGCCAGCGGCTCACTGGCTCCTTCATTCGCAGAATGCGGTATTTTCGGATCCAGTTCGCCGATCGCGTCCCATGTCATCCCCGGGCGCCAGATCGCATAGCTTGGAATATTGGGATTTTCGGTATCGCGAAAGACTCCACCGTTAATCTTGAGGTACGAGCCGAGCTTGCCTTCTTCGCGCCACAACGCAAGCCGCCCCGGAACGCGATACTCCGGCTCAAGGTACCTCTCCCAAAGCTCACGCGGTTCGAGTACATGGGAATCAGCATCAAAGACAGCGAAGCCTTTGCGCGGCATCGATTTTCCTCCGTGGAGTCCAGCGATATGCGCGGATGTAGCATAACCCGCGCCCACCCCCTATGGTCAGCGGGAGGGATTGGAACCTTTATGGTGGCTCGACGGCGGCTACACCATGCGAATGATCGCCCAGAGCAGCAGACGGTCCTCCTCTAGCGACGAATCACGCCGGCATCAGGTCTGAGCGCCCTGGTGATTTCATCCTCGGCCGGCCACCAGTCGGGCCGCTCGATTTCCGTAACGCGTTCGCGGATTATCGTGGACGGCTCCTTTATCTTGTACAGCCGGCGGGCGTTGGCGCCGAGCATCTTCGCCTGATCGGCGGCGGGTAATTCGCATTTGCGCATCGTTTCGATTGCCCGCCACGCGTCATCGCCGTCATGATGATAAACATCCGAGGACCACGCGCAGATATCCCGGTAAAAGTCAGGCAGGTATGACGGGAAGGCCTCGTCGCCCTCGAAGCCACAGAAGCAATGCTGGAAAAAAGACTCGCTCGGCAACTGCTTGAGCGTCGGGAAAGTGCGCCGGCTGCGATGAAGCTTGTAGGCCTTATCGCACTCGTCGAGCAGAAAACTGAGCCAGGTCGAATCGGACTCGAACACTGCCGCCTGGAGTTTCGGATGGCGATCAAAGAAGCCCGACATCAGCGTCATCGTGACCCATACTGACGCCTCCGCCATAAACGCCTGCATATTGCCGAGAAACGTATGCGCAAGGCCGGCGCTCGCAATCGTCCGTTGAATCAACTGCGAAGCCGAGTATTGCTCGGCGTATCCCGCCGGCACATGACCGCCAATCGCGGGGAACGGGTGCATCCCGTATACCAGCCCGGTTTCTTCCATCGCATTCCATAGCGGTTCGTACTTGGGCTGGACCGGATAATTTCCCATCGCGTCGGTGGGCCGGACCAGCGCCACGCGGCAACCCTTGGCGGCGACGCGGTAGAGCTCGGCGACCGCGAATTTCACGTCCTGGAGTGGAATCAGCGCTGCGAAATAGAGGCGCTCCGGATTTTCCAAAGTGTATTCGTATGCCCACTCATTGTAAGCCTTGCACATTGCGCGGGCGCCGAGGGCATTCTGCAGCCAGGGATATGTATCAATGTCAGTCGGGATAATCATCACTTGGTCGATACCCTGAACATCCATGTCGTGCAGCCGCGGCTTGGGCTCATAAGAGCCGCGATGGTCGAGGTAGTCCGACTGCTCCTTGGTCAGCGCAGTTTCAGGGCGCAGATTGCGCACATTGAGCGTGCGCTGAATATTGTGCTTGATACCGGGACCCGCCAGGGAAACAAACGGAAGGAAACCCGCGGTACCCCTGAAACCGAGGAGATGACCACCGGTATTGCCATTGATCAAATACTGGTCGGTCTCGGCATCGTACCAATCGGTAAACTTGAGAGCATCCAACTCGTTCTTAGTGAGATGTTCTTTGGCGCGCTCCCAAATCGCCGTTGGCTCGGTAACGTGAGCGTCGCAATCGAATGTGGCGAACTCCTTGGTCATCGGCGCGAACTTCTGGACCTGCATGAGTTATCTCCCTCGCCCGGGCGTAAGATACGTTACTTCCGTCTCAACGAATAATAGGCGTCGCCACGTGGATCGATCAAATCTCCCGAGCTTCCTTTTATTGGACTGTTGGCTAGGCGGCATGCGTGTTTGCGTTTTGCAACCCGCTGGTCGTACGATTTCGCAGTTGATTGCGGCCTTAGCATAACCAGCGGCTGGAGCGGCAGGCATGGGAAAATCCAGTTCGGCGGAAATTCGTGCGCGCCTGAACCATCCGATTATCGATTCGGACGGCCACACGGTCGAGTTTCTTCCGGCATTTCTTGACGTCCTGAAGGAAGTTGCGGGTCCGACTATCGCCGATCGCTATGTAAAGCATGGCGGGCTAGGCGGCTCTCGATGGTATCAGGCCTCGCCCGTGGAACGTCTCGAGCGCCGGATGACCAGGCCACCGTGGTGGGGTGTGGCGATGAAGAACACGCTCGACCGCGCCACCGCATCGATGCCGAAGTTGTTGTACCAGCGGTTGGACGAAATCGGTCTCGATTTTACGGTGCTCTATCCGTCGCTGGGACTTGGCGCTCCGCATACCGAAGACGAGGAAATGCGCCGGGCCACCTGCCGCGCTTTTAACATCTATCATGCGGGGATTTTCCGCGAATACGCCGATCGTATGACGCCCGCGGCCTGCATCCCAATGCATACGCCGCAAGAGGCGATCGATGAACTGGAGTACGCGGCAGGCACGCTCAGCATGAAGGCGATCATGGTCGCAGGTCATGTGGCGCGCCCGATTCCGGCCCATCCCGGCGACCATGCCTATTGGCTCGACACCTTTTGCCTCGACAGCGCATTCGATTACGATCCGGTCTGGGCAAAATGCGTCCAGTTGAGGCTGCCGCCGACTTTCCATTCGAGTAGCCAGGGGCTGGGATTCCGTACCTCAGTCAACAACTACATGTATAACCACATCGGTCATTTTGCCGCGGCCGGCGAAGGATTGTGCAAAGCGCTCTTTTTCACAGGAGTGACGCGGCGCTTTCCGCAATTGAAGTTTGGTTTTCTCGAATGTGGTGTGGGATGGGCGTGTAGTCTCTATAGCGACCTGATTGGACATTGGAAAAAGCGCAACCGGGCGGGAATGGAGAACTACAATCCGGCGAATCTGGATCGCGAGAGGTTCCTGGAGTTGTGTGAGCGTTACGGCGGCGAATTAGTCAAAGGCCGGCTCGATTCGCCGGAAAACAGATCGCTCGCGACAGTGGGTATTCACGCCTTCACCGGCGCCAGCGCCGAGGATCCTGCGGCGATTGATGACTTCGCCCAAACCGGGGTGATTAAAGCGTCCGACATTCCAAATCTATTTGTGCCAAATTTTTACTTCGGCTGCGAAGCTGACGATCCGATTAATGCAATGGCCTTCGACGCGAAGAAGAATCCCTATGGCGCCCGGCTTCGAGCGATCTTCAGCTCGGATATTGGCCATTGGGACGTGCCCGACATGAGCGGGGTGGCCGAAGAGGCTTACGAACTGGTCGAGGACTGCGTTATCAGCGAACAGGATTTTCGCGATTTCGTCTTTGTCAACCCGGTGCGGCTGTGGACCGACATGAACCCGAATTTTTTCAAGGGCACCGTGGTTGAGGGTCAGGTAGATAAACTGCTGCGGTAGGCACTTTGACATGCCATTCAAGACTCATGAAATCGACGTCCAAGATATCGAATACCTGCGACATGGCAGCAAGCCGCTGCTGGCGCGCCTGTTCAAGCCTCGCGGCAGCGGTCCCTTTCCGGCGCTAATTGACGTGCACGGCGGAGCGTGGAACCTGAGTGATCGGCTGGCTGACACCATCATCAATGAAGCCCTGGCAAAAAGCGGCGTAGTGGTGGCAGCACTGGATTTTCGCATGCCGCCGGAGGCCTCGTACCCGGCTTCGATGGCAGATATCAATTATGGGGTCCGTTGGCTCAAAGAGCATGCTGATGACTTTGGCAGCCGCCCCGACCTCGTTGGCATTGCAGGAAGTTCAAGCGGCGGCCATCAGGCGATGCTCGCGGCCATGCGGCCGCGCGATTCCAGGTACGCAGCGATTCCGCTGCCGGCGGGGGCGGCGGCGGTAGATGCAACCGTTCGCTGCGCCATTATGTATTGGCCAGTAATCGATCCTCTCGGACGCTATCATCACGCCCAAAAGCTCAAAGCAGGCGGAAAGCCGTATCCCGAAATAGCGAACCTGGTACTGCCACTCCACGACAAGTACTGGAAGACCGAGGAAGCGATGGCCGAGGGCAGTCCGTTGCGTATTCTCGAGCGTGGCGAGAAGGTGGAAACGCCGCCTGCGCAATACATTCAGGGCACCAACGATGTCGCGCATCCGCGCGAACATCTCGATCGTTTCGTCGCCAGTTATCGCAAGGCCGGCGGCCATTTGGAACTGGAACTATTCGAGGGGATGGCGGAAGGCTTCATCATCCGCAAGCCCGATGCGCCCGCTTCGGCCAAGGCCATCGAGAAAATAATAGCGTCCGTGCACGAGCACATCAGATAGGAAGGAATCACTGTACGACGGCGGCTCCAGGCGCTCGCGATTGCGCGAACTAACCGTACGCCCGCGGGAGCCATTCGCTCAAGTCGAGCGACATCGCTTCGCCATCGGTCAGCATCAATGATTTTGGTGATCGGCGAAGCTGCACCTTCGCGAGGTCGAGTTCGCGAGGCAACAGGTAAATCAAATCGCCGGCGCTCAGTGATACGATTCGCACCCGCTCGTCGCCATGACGTTCAGCGCCGGAAATTTCGTAAGGGCTGAGATGGAACGGCACGCCCCGCACGCGGATCGTGGCCTCATCATATTCTTCCACCACGCCAAGGAATAGCCGCGTGTTGTCGTCCTTGAATAGCTTGCGATCGATAATCAGCACCCGATCGTTGTCATGCAGGGCCGGCATGGTCATCCCCCCTATCCGCGGGGCTGGTATTGCGATCGAGAGTATTTTACGCACCCGCTGAGCCGAAATCGACTCTTTGCGGCGGTTGGGGAATTGCGCGCTCACGGCAGGTCTGTGTGGCGCAGTAACTTCCGCCGGCTTTGGCTGGAAGGTACGATAGAAGCGTTACCCGGGTAAGACGCAAAATCAGATAAAATTAAGTGCTGACGCTCGATAACATCTCGAAGTCATTTGGCGGACGAGTCATCTTCGACCATGTGAGCTGGTCGGTTCCGGATGACGCTCGCGTTAGTCTCGTCGGGCTTAACGGCGCCGGCAAATCGACCCTGCTTAGGCTAATCGCTGAAAAACTCGAACCGGATTCCGGCCGTATCACGCGCCCCCAGCGGAGTCAGATTGGTTATCTCGAACAAGACGCCCCTGAGATGGGGGGCCGCTCAGTGCTCGACGAGACGCTGGCGGGCCTGGCCGACATGCGCGCGCTAGACCGGCGCCGGCTTGAACTGGAGGAGATGCTGGCGCGCGAACATTCAGGCCCGGCCCATGACGCCGCGCTTGACGAATACGGCGAAGTACTCCACGAGCTGGAGCGGCATGAATTTTACACGGCTGAAAGCCGCGCGACCGCGGTGCTGTTCGGCCTGGGGTTAGAGCAAGAGGATCTCGGGCGCGACGTGGCGGAATTTTCCGGCGGCATCCGGATGCGGATAGCGTTGGCCAAACTCCTGCTGCAGCAGCCCGATTTCCTGATGCTCGATGAACCCACCAACAACCTTGATATCGAGGCCCGCAATTGGCTTGAAGACTATCTCGACGATTATGCCGGCGGCATCATTCTCGTCTCGCACGACCACTATTTCCTCGACCGCGTCACTCGCCGCACGGTCGAGGTTGCGCGTGGAAGCCTGACTGAATACGCCGGCAACTATTCCTATTATTTGGCCGAGCGGGAGCGCCGCTTCGAGATCGAACTGGCCGCCTACGAGAAGCAGCGGGAGGAAATCGACCACATGGAGGCGTTCATCAGCCGCTTCCGTTACCAGGCGAGCAAAGCCAAGCTGGTGCAGAGCCGGATTAAGCAGCTCGAAAAAATCGAACGGCTCGAGCCGCCGCCGGGGGTCGAACGCCCCCCGGCGATCAAATTTCCCGCATGCGAACGCAGCGCGCGGCGCATGGTCGAGTTGCGAGGAGTGGTCAAGCGCTTCGGTGCGCTTACGGTTTACGACGGCGTCAGCCTTGAAATTGAACGGGGCGCGCGCATCGCGCTGGTCGGGCCCAATGGCGCCGGCAAATCAACCATGATCCGGCTGCTCGCGGGTATCGAGGAGTTAACTGCGGGTGAACGCGTCGTCGGTGACCGGGTGCAGCTCGGCTATTTTGCTCAGAACCTTTCCGAGGCGCTGGACTATAAGCGAACCGTATTCGACGAGCTCAGCGGCGACGCGCAGGGGATGACCACCAGCGAGATCCGCAACCTGCTCGGCGCGATGCTGTTTTCGGGCGACGACGTTAACAAGCGCGCCGGCGTGCTTTCGGGGGGTGAGCGCGGACGGCTCGCGCTGGCCAAGGTGCTCGCGCATCGCAACAATTGCCTGTTGCTCGACGAACCCACCAACAATCTTGACATTGTCGCAAAAGAGACGCTGCTCGAAGCCCTCAAACGGTTCCCCGGCACGGTAGTGCTCGTCAGCCACGACCGCTACATACTCAATCAGCTGGTGAGCGAGGTAATCGAGGTCGGCCATGGCCACGCGATTCGTTATCTCGGCAATTACGATGAATACCTGGAGAAGAAGGCGGCCGAGCAGGTTCGCGCGGACACCACGGCAGCATACAATTTCGCGCGAGGCGCCAGTCAGCTGCGGCGCGATGGCGCCGCTGCCCAAGCGGCGCCGGCCGCAGCTTCGCGCGCGGCCAGGAGTAACGGCCACGGCAGCGAAGGGAATGCTCGTCAGGCAAAGCGCGAAGCTCAGCGCGGTCGCGCGAAGCTCTTCAAGCAGCGCGCTGCAATGGAAGCCGAAATCGAAAAGAAGGAAGCGGAACGGGCAGCCCTCGGCGCGGAAATGAGCGATCCGAACTTTTATCTCGCCCGCGAAGAAGCTGATCAAATGATTTCCAGCTATGAGCGGCTAGGCCGCGAAATCGACGGCCTCTACGAGCAGCTCGCCACTTTCGAAGACGCCAGCGAGTAGTCACCCATCGCATTGTTTTTGCGCTGGACCCCCAGCAATCAGCGCGTCTACCCTACCGGCGGTGCGCGGCCCCGTTAGCGACTAGCGCAGACTCCGGGCCAGGCGGCGCGGGGCCAGCATCGCAACTAACTGCGCGAGCGTCGCGCGCATTCGATGGCGCGGGACGATGGCGTCGAGCATCCCGTGGCGCAGAAGAAATTCCGCGGTCTGAAACCCTTCCGGCAATTGCTGATTGGTGGTCTGCTCGATCACGCGCCGTCCAGCGAAGCCAATCACGGCGGCTGGCTCGGCGAGATTCAGATCACCGAGGCTCGCAAAGGAAGCCGCCACCCCGCCGGTAGTTGGATCGCATAAGACTGAAATATACGGAATGCGGGCGTCGCCCAGCCGCGCCAGTGCCGCTGCCACCTTTGCCATTTGCATCAGCGACAGCGTCCCTTCCTGCATCCGCGCCCCGCCTGAGGAACTGAATGCAATTATCGGCAGCCTCCGCGTCAGCCCATGGCGAATCAGCCGTGAGAGTTTCTCGCCGACCACCACACCCATGCTACCGCCCATGAAACTGAAATCCATCACGGCGACCGCCGCCGTCCGTCCTTCGATTTTGCCAATGCCGGTCACGACCGCATCGTTGCGTCGACTGGTCTGCCTGGCTTCCTCGAGCCGTTGCCAGTAAGGACGCGCGTCGGCAAATTCGAGCGGGTCCCCGATCGCCAGGTCGGCAAAAAGTTCACGCCAACTCCCACGGTCGACCGTGATAGCGAGCCGCTGCTCAACGGTCACGCGCAAATGATAACCGCATTTTGGACACACGTTCAGATTGCGCTCGACTTCTTTGCGGAACGCGATCTCTTTGCAACCCGGGCACTTAACCCAGATGTCGGCAGCACGAGCCTCCAGGCGCGTGTTACCATCGCGTGGTGTTGCGGGCGTCTCCGCCGCGCGATCAACAAGGCCGCGCTTGCGTGCCGGCCGTTTCTGACTAATAGTGCCGCGATTCTCCATATGCCGATTGGGTTACAGCAACCGTAGAGGTCGAGAGGACGGCACAAGAGCCGCCCCTATGCGGCAACCCGCGCCTCGATGATTGCCTGCTTGAGCATGCCGGCGAATTCGCCAACCGCCGCGACTAATCCCTCCGATGCCACATTTCGCTCAATTAGTTGCGAAATTGCGCTGCCCACGACCACCGCATCGGCGAAGCGGGCGACCTCGCGCGCCTGTTGCGCGGTGGAAATACCAAAGCCCACCCCTATAGGCAGCTCGGTAATGCTCTTCAGCGCTGTCACCCTCTGTTCGAGGTCAGACGCCAATGCGGTACGCGCACCGGTTACGCCGGTCACCGACACGTAGTACAAAAATCCCGTGGCGGACGAGGCAATCATTCGACTACGCTCGAGCGGCGTAGTGGGAGCCAGAAGGTAGATCAGGTCGAGACCGTCGGCACGAGCAGGGGCTGCAAGTTCGAACGCTTCCTCCGGCGGCAGATCGACCACCAGCAGGCCGTCCACTCCGGCACGTGTGGCGTCGGCACAGAGCCGCTCGCATCCGTAGCGCAAAATGGGGTTGAAGTAACCAAACAGTATGATCGGAATCTGCGAATGCTTTCTCAGCTCCGCGACGAGCGCAAGGATCGCCGGCAGTGTAGCGCCGGAAGTGAGTCCCCGCGCGGCAGCGCGCTGGTTCGCGGGCCCGTCGGCCATCGGATCTGAAAACGGCACGCCCAACTCAATGAGGTCTGCGCCGCGCGCCTCTAATTCAAGCACCAGCCGTTGTGTGCGTTCAAGGTCGGGGTCGCCGGCCGCAATATAAGGAATAAGGGCGCTCAGGTTGCTTCCTCGCGTCCGGTCAAACTTCAACCCAATCCGGCCGCTCGCCCTATTTTCGTTGCCGGGCGCCGGATGCATCAGAGGTTCACACCCAAGGCGCGCGCGACAGTCTGCATGTCCTTGTCGCCGCGGCCTGAGAGATTGACGATCATCACCTGTTCACGGGCAAGCATCGGCGCCAGCTTCGCCGCAAATGCGACTGCGTGCGCACTTTCCAGCGCCGGGATGATGCCTTCGGATTCCGACAAGAGCTTGAAAGCATCAAGCGCCTCTGCATCGGTGATCGCAGTATACTCGGCCCGACCAATATCCTTCAGCCAGGCCAATTCTGGTCCGACTCCGGGATAATCCAGTCCGGCCGCGATCGAATGGGTCTCGCGAATCTGGCCCATTTCGTCCTGCAACAGATAAGTGCGATTACCGTGGAGCACGCCAACAGCTCCGGCAGTAATCGTTGCTGCGTGCATCGAACCTCCCAGGCCTGCTCCCGCCGCCTCAACCCCAATCATCCGGACGCCACGCTCCTTGAGGAAGGGGTAAAAGAGGCCTATCGCGTTTGACCCGCCGTTGACGCACGCGACCAGCACGTCGGGCAACCTGCCTTCCTGCCGCATGATTTGCATGCGCGCTTCGCGTCCGATTACCGACTGAAAGTCGCGCACCATCATCGGATACGGATGGGGTCCGGCGGCCGTGCCAATGAGGTAATACGTGTCGCGAACGCTGGCGATCCAGTCGCGCAATGCCTCGTTGAGCGCGTCCTTGAGACTCTTGCTTCCGGAATCGACCGGCGTGACCTTGGCGCCTAGCAACTTCATTCGGAAGACGTTAAGCGATTGACGCTCGACGTCGACGCTTCCCATGAAGACCTCGCATTGCCGTTTGAAGAGCGCCGCCATCGTAGCGGTCGCAACGCCATGCTGTCCCGCACCGGTCTCGGCCGTGATACGGGCCTTGTTCATACGCACCGCCAGCAGCGCCTGCCCCAGCGTATTGTTCACCTTATGCGCGCCGGTATGGCATAGGTCCTCGCGCTTCAAATAAATTCTGGCGCCGCCCAGCCGTGCGGTCAGCTTGGCGCAATAGAATAGCGGCGTAGGCCTCCCGATATATTCACGGGCATAGGAACGAAGCTGGCTGCGGAATTTCGGGTCGCGCCGCGCCTCCTTGTATGCGTGCTCAAGCTCGATTAAGGCCGGCATCAGTGTTTCGGCGACGTAGCGTCCGCCGTACTGTCCGAAATGGCCACGGCTATCCGGCAGATTTTGCATTTAAAATGAAACTCCTGAGCTGGGCTGGATCTTTAATGCCCGGCGCCGATTCGATTCCGCTGGCAACGTCAACCGCGTAAGGCCGCAACGCCGCCGCCTGTGCAACATTTTCTGGACACAGGCCGCCAGAGAGAATCACGCGGCCGAGTGCGATTCTTCCCAAGCCCTCGAGCGAGCGCGCCTGCCCGGTACCGCCAAATAATTGCGAATGCCAAGTGTCGAGCAGCACATAGTCAGCCTTACCGCACTCGATCGCGTCAGCCGTTATGGCGCCTTTCTGCCTGATCACACGGATCACCTTGACCGGCCATCCTGCCAGCGCATCATCGCCTTCGTCGCCATGAAATTGTAAATAATCGAGCCTCAGCTCGCGCAGCCGCTGATCAATGAAGCTGCGCGCGGCATTGACGAAAACGCCAACCACTTCACAGCGATTGCCGATTGTGAAACGGATACGGCACGCCTGTTCGAGCGTCAGCGAACGGGGACTAGGCGGATAGAAGTTCAGCCCTATCATGTCAGCACCCAAGGCGATCGCCAGCTCGGCGTCTTGCGCGCGGGTAACCCCGCAGATCTTTACTTTTACCGCCACCCTATACTCAGCCGATAAAGGCCTTCTCTTGGTTAAACGAATTCACCAGGGTCGCCAACGCAATGGGGGGGGCGCCACTGCGCAAAAGGCTTTCGCCAATCAGAAACGCGCGCGCACCGTCGGCATAAAGGCGCCGGACATGATCCGCCGTTTCGATTCCGCTTTCGGAGACAATCAGGGCGCCGCCGCGGTAGCCCCGCAATAATTCGGACGTCGTCGTCAGATCGGTTCGGAATGTATGCAGGTCACGATTATTGATGCCGATGAGCTCGGCGCCAAGCTCGCCCGCGCGGGAGAATTCCTCGCGATTGTGGACCTCGACCAAGGTTGCCAGATCCAGCTCGCCTGCCAGTACGGACAGCGCGCGGAGTTGGTGCGGCTGTAGCATCGCGGCAATCAACAGCACGCAGTCAGCGCCCGCGGCGCGGGCTTCGTACAATTGGTAGGGATCGAACACAAAGTCCTTGCGCAGAATCGGCAGTTCAACGGCGGCTCGAACCACCGACAAATCGGCAAGCGATCCCTTGAAATGGCGGTCGGTCAGCACCGACACGGCCGCCGCTCCGCCGGCCTGATAATCGCGCGCGACTGCTGCCGGATCGAGCCCGGGCAGGATATCGCCCTTGCTCGGCGACGCCCGCTTCACTTCAGCAATAATGGCTGGTTTGTGGCGGCGCAGCGCCGCGGCGAAATCGCGTGGCCGTGGAGCACGGAGCGCGGCCGTCTTGATCGCCTCGAGAGACAGGCGTTCGCGCTGTTCGGCAAGCTCTGCCCGCTTGGCGGCAAAGATCTGATCGAGGATCGAAGCCATCGAAAAGTTATCCCGCTCGGGCTAGCTCTCTTCTGAACCGTTACTCACGTCCTTTCACTTCCTTCTAACTGCCGGCTTGCGGCCTTCATTAGTTCGAGAGTTTCGAGTGCGCGGCCCGAGGCCAGAGTCTCTCTTGCCCGCTTCACTCCCTCTGCAATGGTTTTTGTGCCGCGGCCGACATAAATTGCTGCGCCGGCATTGAGTGCGAGGACATCTGCGGCAGGGCCTGGGTCGCCCGCAAGCGTGGCCTGCAACAGCTCTGCAGCGCTCCGGGTATCAGCCGTGAGAAATTCTGCTGGCCCCGCCGGCTGCAGACCAAAATCGCGGGGCGAAACCTCGTATTCGTCGAGGTCCTGCCCGCGGACCTCGACAACTTTGGTGGACGCCGCAAGTGAAATCTCGTCCAGCCCGTCGTTTCCATGCACTACCATCGCGCGCTCGATCCCCAGTGCGACAAGCGCCAGTGCCATAGGCCGCAATAGCCGCCGTTCCGAGACGCCCAGAAGCTGGTAGCTCGGACATGCGGCGTTGGCCAGGGGCGCCATCAAATTGAAGATAGTCCGCACGCCGAGCGTGCGCCGCAACACTGCCAGCCGTGCGAGCGCCGGATGGTAGGCCGGAGCAAACACGAAGCAGATGCCGGCCATTTTAAGACATCTTCGCAGTCCTCGTGGATCCAGGTCTACTCTGACCCCGAAATACTCCAGCACGTCGGCGGCGCCGACGCGTCCGCTGATAGCACGATTGCCGTGTTTGGCGACGGGTATGCCCGCGGCTGCCGCGATGATGGCTGCGCCGGTGGAGATATTGAACGTGCCCGCGCCATCGCCGCCCGTTCCGGCGGTATCGAGTACTCGTACGCCGCCGAGCTCGAGTTGACGCGCCCGTTTGCGCATCGCACGGGTACCGCCGGTCAGCTCCGGAGCCGTTTCCCCCTTCATCTTGAGTGCAATCAGAAAGCCGGCCACCAGCGCGTCCGGCACCGCATCGTCGAGAATCTCCCCAAGGGTGCTCTCCGCTTCATCGGCGGGTAGTGAACGACCCTTGAGCACTGTCTCAAATGCCGGGCGGGCCCTGTTCATCGTCGTCATTTCATTTGCCTTATTTGCTCTTTCGCTCGATGTGCCGGAATCGGCTTTCGCCGATTCCCAGCCCTGCCAGGAAGTTGCTCAACAATTGCTTCCCTTCTCCGGTGCCTATCGACTCGGGATGAAATTGCACACCCTCGATCGCGTAGGCGCGATGACGCAATCCCATGATCTCGCCTTCGGCAGTCCGGGCACTGACCTCGAGACAATTCGGCAAACCCTCGGGCTGGACCAGCAGCGAATGGTAGCGCATCGCCTCCAGCGGATTCGAGAGCCCGGCGAAAATTGTCCTGCCGTCATGCGTGACTGCTGAGGTCTTGCCATGCATCAGCCGCGCGGCGCGCCCGACCCGTGCACCAAAAGCTGCGCCGATACACTGATGACCCAGGCACACGCCCAGTATTGGAAGATGGCCGGCGAGCTGGCGTAACAGCGGGACAGAAATGCCGGCTTCGGCCGGCGTGCACGGTCCAGGCGAAATCACGATCGCGTCGGGCGCGAGCGTGCGCACGCCGGCAACATCGATCGCATCATTGCGCCGTACGATTAGCTCAGCCCCCAGTTCGCCCAGATATTGAACGAGGTTGTAAGTGAAAGAGTCGTAGTTGTCGATCATCAGGAGCTTCGGTGCCATCGTGGAGTTTCCCTTTTCTTCTGCTTTGCTCCCTGTCTTGTAATGAGAGGAAGCTAATGAGGGCGGCTCGAAAGGCGCCGCTACACTGCACCAACGGATTCGAATTCGTGCGCGAGGCTGAGGGCGCGGAACATCGCACGTGCCTTGTTGCAGGACTCCTCGTATTCGGCTGACGGGTCCGAATCCGCCACGACGCCACCGCCGGCCTGGATATAAACGCGATCGCCCTTGATCAGCAGCGTGCGCAAAGCAATCGCAGTATCGGTGTTGCCGGTGAAGCTGAAATAGCCTACCGCCCCGGCATAAACGCCGCGCCGTACAGGCTCTAGCTCGTCAATAATCTCCATCGCACGGATTTTCGGCGCCCCAGAGACCGTGCCCTGGGGAAAGGTCGCGCGAAATGCGTCGAAGGCATCCATTCCGCCGTTCAGGTCGCCGACCACGTTCGACACGATGTGCATCACGTGCGAGTAACGCTCGACAGTCATCAGCTCGGTCACTTTGACCGAGCCGATTTTGGCCACGCGGCCGACGTCGTTGCGTCCGAGATCGACCAACATAATATGCTCCGCGAGTTCCTTGGGGTCGGCGAGCAATTCACGCTCAAGCGCCTGGTCTTCAAGTTCATTGGCGCCGCGCCGCCGCGTGCCGGCAATCGGGCGCAGGGTTATCTGGCGGCCTTCCACCCGCACCATCGTTTCTGGCGAGGCGCCGACCAAGGTGAAGTCGCCGAGCCGCAGATAGAACATATAAGGTGACGGATTGATCGTACGGAGGCTTCGGTAAAGATTGAACGGATGGGCAGTCAGGGGAGCCTCAAAACGTTGCGATGGCACCACCTGAATAATGTCGCCCGCCGCGATATAATCCTTGGCCACCATCACCATCGAGACATAGTCTTCGCGCGTCATATTCGAAGTAATGACAATCTCGCCAGGCTCTCTTATTTTGTGGCATCGGCCAGGGCCACGAGAGCATCTTTGATTTGGCTCGGAAGTTTCGAGGCTAGGTGGCACGGCGGCGCTGCGCAACCGGTCGATTGTGCGCTCGATCTTTTCGTCCCCGGCGCGGTAGCCGGCCTCAGCGCTGCCAAAGTCGTCGAGTGCGATGTTCGCGATGATTTTGAGAGTTTGGCGCACATTGTCGAACACCAACACCGTATCAGTAAACATCAGGTATAGTTCGGGAACACCGAGATCGTCGCGGACGCTGTTGGGGACCCTTGGCTCGAAGAACCGTACGAGATCGTAGGCCAAAAAGCCGACAGCGCCACCGAAAAACAGCGGAAATTCAGCCACCTCGGGAGCTCGAAAGCGTTGCAACTCGTGGCGTAGAGCCTCGAAGCAGTTCTCCGTTCGGCGCGACTCGATGCGCGCAACGCCATCCCCACCGGCCGAAGCAGGCCTAATCAAATCTATTTGCCCGCCGCGCGCCCGCAGAACCATTGAGGGCTCGGTGCCGAGAAAAGTGTAGCGCCCCCATTTCTCACCGCCGCGCACGCTTTCGAGCAAAAACGAATAATCGCCGCGGGCGACCTTTAGAAACGCCGAAACCGGGGTTTCCAGGTCGGCGGCAATTTCACGCGCTACCGGGATCAGGTTGTAACCTTCGCGGGCAAGCGACTCGAATTCGCGCAATGTCGGCTTGAGCATGTCTTTCTCCGCTGGTGCGGCTCAGCAGCGAGCCGGACTGGTTTACGCTCACAGGCTGGAAGCCCTACGCCACACCGCCAAATAAAAAGGCCGCAGGGTTAGTCGCCTGCGGCCTTTGAACATTCAGTTTTGTCGGTGACTACATAACCGCAGCGCAGGCGAATGCCCTGACGCGCCAACGCCAGTTCGTCCACGCCTTACGGATGCTGCAGTCCGCCATCGCATCCTCAGTTAGCCAGTGTTTCACGGTCCTGTCAACTAGGTTCGCTCGGCGGTGCAGTAGGGGGATCCGCCCTTACAGCTCATGGCCAAGCCTTGGGATGCGCACTCAGGCCTCAGCCAGTTTAAAGAATTCAACCGCGTTTCCTGCCCATATCATTCGCTTTTCGTCCTCGGGCACGTCGGCGTAGATTTGGTCAATGAGCGGCTTACTTCTGGGCCATTCACATTCGATATGCGGGAAATCCGTGGCAAACATAATTTTTCCGACGCCAATATGATGGCGCAGTTCTACCGCCACGCGTTCATATTGGACGCTGAAATAGATGTGGTCCCTGACGTAATCGCTCGGGCGGTGATTCAGCGGCGTAAGCCCCAGATAATCCTGCGCCCAGCCGATGTGGCGCTGATACCAGAGGTCACAACTCTCCAGCCAGAACGGCACCCATCCCAGACGCGTCTCGGCGAAGAAGATTTTTAGCGACGGGAACCGCTCAAAGACGCCGGACAGGACCAATTGCGCAATACTGATCGCCGGTGGCAACCCGAAGATAGTTATCCATTCAAGGAAGCCCCGCCGCATTCGCTGCATTAGCACCGGATCTTCTTTGGGATAGACGAAAAGCCGTGGTGGAACCGGTCCGGCGACTCCTGCTAATGGATTGAGCTTGGTATGCACGGTAACCGCAATTCCGGCGTCCAGCGCCCCACTCCAAAATCGATCATCCTCCGGCGAAGGATAATCGTTGCCGCTTGGGAAATTGCCCAGGACAATGGCTTTCAGTCCGAGCTTTGCACAATGCTCAAGCTCACTGACGGCGTCGAGAATGTTGGTCTCAGGTATTACTCCGATGCCTATTAGGCGATCAGATGCAACTGAGCAATAGTCTTGCGCTAACCATTCATTGTAAGCGCGAACGACCGCGCGGTAGAGTTCGTCGTCGTTGATTTTGCGCCAGATTACGGGTCCTGCCAGCATCGCCGGGAACAGCACCTCGGCGTCGATCCCATCGAGCTGCTGCTCCTTGACTCGCTGGTCCGGGGAGCCGGTGCCAGCCGCATCTTCGATCCTGAGGCCCAATGGCTGCCATTGGCCAGCAGGCCGGCCCGCTCTGAGGTCGAGGAAATTCGCCTCCATTGGCGACGACAGGCCCTCAATAGCCAGTCCATCTCCGCCGTTCGGCAACCGAACTGTACGAGGCGCACGCTCACGCAGATACTTGGGAACTCGCTCGCGCCAGCGCTCCGGCGGCACTTCGAGATGCCCGTCACTCGAAATCAGGCGATATTGAGTAGTCATTGTGGTCTCACTTGAGAAAGTAGTAGAGGCGACAGTCACGCGTTGCGATCCTGTCAATTGGGCATGCAAGCCAGGGCACGAATCTCGCTAAGCTCGCGGCGCAGTTTATTCCATGAATCACCGCTGTCGCGGCTTACGTACAAATAGCCAAACATACTATTTGCGATTATCACGTCCAGCAAAGCCGGATTGACGGCGAACCAGTATATCGTCGAGTTCGGCTCAACCGGCAACGCGGCGCGCTGCCAGCTGCGGCCGCCATCGCACGACCTCTGAATCGCGCCGGCATCTCCCGGCACATCGTTCCCGTTGGCAACGAAAAGCACGTCCGGATCGTCAGGTTTGACCGCGACACCGCGGCAATACGATACGCGATCTCGTTCAGCAAATTTGGGGAAAGCGTGCAGCGTCCAGCTCTCGCCCTCATTGTTGCTGATCCAAATGCCATCCGGAGTGGTAACCAGCACCTTGGCCGGCGAGCCGGGGCTGATTGCGACGCCATGAACGTCGGTACTACTTTCCCGCGGGCCGAGCTGCGGTAGACGGGTCCATTTGTTGCCGCCATCGCGGCTATGGAAAACGCCGCCCAATTCGACTCCGGCCCAAACGCTAAGATGATTGCGCGGATCGATTACCAGATTTGTAACTCTTGGCGGACCGATCGGGCATTCCTCGGGGATGCCGACTGACAACTTCCCCCAGGATTTGCCCCGGTCGGACGAACGGAAGACTCCTGGCGGTTTGGTTCCGGCGAAGATCACATCTGGATCCATCGGATCGATTGCGATAGACCAGATCTGCGTCCCCGTCATCGGCGATTCCAGCAATTCCCAACTCGCGCCGTTGTCGACGGTGCGGTACAGGCCGACTTCGGAACCTGCGTAAGCCAAACCAGAGGTGTGCGGCGAAACCGCTAAGGTTCGGACTTGCACATCGCCAGCTTTAGAGAAAAACGGAAGCTCCATCTTCGCTCGTTTCCAGTGCTCCCCGCTGTCGCGGCTGTACCAGATACCGGAGCCAACTGTTCCCGCACAAATCGTGAATTCGGCAGTCATTGGAGCCTCCCTGAGTTGTCCCTGCTAATGGTCCGCTTCCATCCCTCTTATAAGTCTGAAGGTGCGGGAAAACAATTGTTGCTAACACCGGACGGAGCTGGGAACCTTCGGTGTAACTGCCAAGGAGGATCGCGGAACATGGAAATCGTGGCGCTTCCCACTATCTGCGCCGCAGATGCGCTCCTTCTTGTTGGGTATCAAAGGATCAGCTCCCTCTTAACGGCCCGGGCATCAATCTCTAGTTCAAGACCGCTTACCGGCGGCCGTGCATAATGCCAGGTGACACCGGCGTGCGATGCGGGCCCGAGCAGAGGCATCAATACCGGCGCGAAGAGCGGGTGAACATCAAACACCGTATAAACGTTTACCGCGGTCGCCATTTCCCACTTGAGCTTCATCTCGGACAAATGGGCACCGAGTGCATGCAGGATGCATTCGAGCTTCTGGCGCAGTCCCCCCACTGAGGTGTCGCCACGAGCCACTATCTGAACACCCCCTTCACGCGAGGCGATTTCCGGCGCACCGGAGAGCACAAAAGTCTCGGCTGGCCCAGTCGAAGGCATCGTATAGTAGAAGCCCGCCAGCATCGGCTCGGAGACCGGACTAATTTCGAAGGCAACGTTGGTGCGGGTGACGGGATTGGCGCCGCCTATATCCAGCCCCCACGCCTTGAGCCGCTCGATATAAGGGCGATTGAATTCGTCGAATGCCTCGCGGGAAAGCACCTTCGGAATCCGCAATTCCATGCCGCAAAGTGCTTCGAGCGGCCTACGCTCCCTTTGCAAGTGCCTTTCGACGCGGACATAGCCGTCGTTCAGTGCAATAAGCGGAAGAAATCGCGCGTGGATTATCTCGGACCCCGGCTGCGCCATCACGGCGGCGGAGAACGGTCCAATGCCGCGAACGAACATGAAATTGCCCTTAGTATTCTCGGCCAGCATCGATTCCTCCATTGAAGCGGTTTGGCCCGCTTCACCGATAAAGATGATATCCGATCAGCGTCAGACAGCCTCCGCCTCCGCTCGTGGACACCCAGGCTCCTACCCTAGTATCATGCGCGAATGGCCTGAGCGCACGACGGGAAGGCTTATTTCGTCCCACGCGGGCGTGAAAGGGCCTGCGGTTGGCCGCATTAGAGCTGGGAGTACTGAATGGAACAACAGGCGCCAATGCTGAAAGGTTACCGGGTACTCGACTTCACCCATTTCGTCGCCGGCCCCACCTGCACGCGAATTCTGGGAGAACTTGGGGCCGATGTTATCAAGATCGAGCGGTCGGTCGACGGTGACCATGTGCGCGGGCTGGGACTCGGCTCAGGTGACGGCATGAGCACCTATTACTTCCAGCATTCGCATTCTAAACGCAGCCTTGCACTCGACCTGCACAAGCCTGAAGCGAAGGAAATCATTCTGCGGATGATTCCGAAAATCGATGTCGTGGTAGAGAATTTTGCTCCAGGTACAATTAGCGACCTCGGCTTCGGTTACGAGGTGTTGAGCGCGCTCAATCCGAAGCTCGTGATGTGCTCGTGTTCGACGACCGGCCAGACCGGTCCGCTGAGCAAGCGTCCGGGCTATGACTTTATTGGGGCTTCATTCGCCGGCGTGACAGGTCTCTTGGGCGAACCCGACCGGCCGCCGATTTGTCCCACAATGGCAATCGGCGACGTTTCAACTGGTGTGTCGTCGGCGATGGCGGTGGGATTTGCCTTGCTCAACGCGACTCGCACCGGCAAGGGGCAGTACCTCGATGCGTCGTTGCTGGACACCTACTTTCATATGCATGAGATGGCTGTGCCGGTGATTTCGATTCGCAAAGAAAAGTTCACGATCAAGCGCAATGGTTCGCAGCATCCGTATGGCAGTCCCTCCGGAGTGTTCAAGTGCCCGGGCGGTTACATCATGCTGCTGGTCCAGCAACATGAATTCCCGCGAATCGCGAACGCTATCGGGCGGCCGGAACTGGTTGGCGACTCACGATTCAAGACCAACAGCCGCCGCGTGAGAAACAATGATGCCCTCAAGCAGATGATCGAAGATTGGTTCGCTACGTTTCCTGATCGTGACAGTGTAATCGTTGCGCTGGACAAATTTCGTGTACCGTGCGCACCGGTATGGTCGCTCGAGGAAGCGATGGCGAGTCCCCATCTACGAGAACGCAAGACAATCCGGCGGGTCAGCGATCCAGGCCTGGGAGAATTCGATATTCCGGGCTTTCCAGTCAAATTTTCCGACTGGGCGCCGCGCACTGATTTAAAGGCTTCGCGTGTCGGCGAGGACAACGAAGCCGTCCTGAACGAGTTGCTCGGCTTGTCGGCTCGGGAGATAGAAGCGCTTTATGCCGAAGGCGTTTTGCTTAAAGCGCGGCCGGCAGCAGCACAAGTCTCATCGTGAACAAAACCTCGCGCCAATGGATGCGACCGGCCGAGGGCGCTTACCGTTGGGCGCGAAAAAATGGAGGATAGAAACCGAGATGGCAGAATGGACTGAGGAAGTCACCCAAGCCGCGGGGAGTAACCTCGCAATCATCAAAGGCGGCACCGGAAAGCCGCTTTTGGTTCTGCACGAGGAACTGGGCCACCCTGGGTGGCTCAATTGGCACGCAGCGCTGGCGCGTGAGCACACCCTGCTGATTCCGATTCAGCCGGCGCTGGGCAAATCCGCCAAAATTGACTGGCTGCGCAATATCCACGACCTCGCAATGTGGTATTCGTGGGCGTTTCGCGAGAAGGACTTGTTGCCAATCGACGTTATTGGATTTTCGCTGGGCGGCTGGATTGCGGCTGAAATGGCGGCGGTCAATGCGCGGCAATTTCGCCGGATGGTGCTGGTCGCTCCGATGGGGATTAAGGCGCCCGAGGGCGAGATCATGGACATCTTCTCGATTACCGCCCGCACCTCTCTCGGCTATAGCGTTCATGATCATGATGCGACGCCGGAGTACAGCAAACTTTACGGCGGTGAGCGGACACCGGAGCAGTTCGAGGCGTTTGAAGATGCACGCACGGAGAATACGCGGCTGGCCTGGGAGCCGATTCTGCACAATCCCGTTCTGCCGCATTTCCTCGAGGGCGTGACCGGCCTGCCCACGCAAATCATCTGGGGACGCGAAGACGTAATTGTCCCTGTCAGCGCCGCTGAGGCTTATCGCAAAGCACTTCGCAACACCGATGTGAAGGTCACGATCTTCGACAATTGCGGCCATCGCCCGGAAATCGAGAAATCCAACGAATTCATCAAGCTGGTTCGCGAGTTTCTCGCCTGAGCGCGCCGACACTAGGCGCAGCGTAGCGGAGCCGAGCTAAGGAGTCTGCGACCTGCGTCTCAAAGGAGAAAACCCATGCACATGATGTATTTTACTGAACGTCCATATCGCGACGTGCCGGAAGAGGAAGTAATACGCAATCGCAGTTTCTTCGGCGTGCCCAACACCTTCTACGACCCTGAAGTAGGCGCACGCTATTACAACGAGTACATCGACGAAGCGATCTACGCCGAGGAACTCGGCTTCGACGCCATCATGCTCAATGAGCACCATGGGACGCCCTTTTGCATGGGCGCGGTGATGAACGTTGAGGCGGCGATTCTGGCCCGAGTCACGAAAAAGGCCCGCATCGTTCTGCTCGGCAACCCACTCCCAGTACTAAAGCATCCGCTGCGAATGGCTGAGGAGCTGGCTATGATCGACCTCATCTCCAAAGGACGACTGGTTCCCGGATGGGTTCGCGGCGCTGGCAGCGAGCAGATCTTTAACAATGCCAATCCAGCTTACAATCGCGAATACTTCAATGAAGCGCATGATGTGGTGATCGCGGCGTGGACGCGCCCTGGTCCGTTCCGCTGGGAAGGCAAGCATTTCAACTACCGTTACATAAATCCGTGGGTATTGCCCTATCAGAAGCCGCATCCTCCTATCTGGATCCCCGGGGTAATCAGCGCGGAGACCGTTATCTGGTGTGCGGAGCATCGTTACCCGTACATCGGACTGGGCACCGCGCTGCATTCAACGGTCGAATTGTGGAACCTGTATCAGCAGACTGCCGCGCGGGAAGGCTATGTGGCGGGCCCGGAAAATTTTGGGTATCTGCAGCAGATCCACGTTTCGGATACCGAGGAAAAGGCGCAACAGGAAGGTAGGGCGGCGCTGTTCGGCGGCGGAGCGGCTAATTTCTCGCGTCCGGAATGGACGCTGCCCCCAGGGTATAACTCCAAGGAGGCCACCCGCCGGCTCGCACGTCAGGCTACAGAATACGGTTTCCTGGGCATCACATCGGAGAAATTAGCGGAAGCGCAGCGCGGCGAACGGCGCGACCCAAACGAGCCCAAGGGTCACACTCGCGAACGCCTGATGCGCGGAGAAGTTAGTATCGAGGAGGCCAAGCAAAAGATCTACGCGCAATACCAAAAGGCGCAGGATGGTCTGCAGATCATCATCGGCACGCCCAAGACGGTTATCCCCAAACTCAAGCTGATCCTCGAAGTGCTGCGGCCGGGGGTGATGGGGCTGTTTCAGGCTCAGGGACCTCTCACCGAGGAGCAGCGGATGAACAGTATCCGTTTGATGGGTCAGGAGGTGTTGCCCGCGCTTCGTGAAATCGCCAAAGGGCTGGGTATCGTCGATCCATTCGAGCGTCAACCGGGCTCCCGGCAATATGTCGCGGGTACACAGCTTGAGCCGCTGGTCGACCTCGACGCACTCAAGCGCGCACCCAAACGTGACGAGAGCGTGAGAGTTTAACTGCGAACGCAACCTTCATGTATGTCCCTGCTGTCATGACTAAGCCCATTCGTCGCGGTGGTCCTCAGGGGAGGCTAGGCGAAGGCAGCGCGAGTCGAGACTCGGATAAGCCGGCCGAAGCCCCGAGCGCGGCCGAGGTGGGCGCAGGTGGCAGTGGGGACTTGAGGAGACAACCATGAACTTGATGTATTTTACAGAGCGGCCCTACCGCTACGTCCCCGAAGACGAGCTGATCAAAAACCGCGCCTACTTCGGCTTGCCGAACACCTACTTCGATCGCGAAAAAGGATCGCAACTTTATAACGAATACCTTGACGAAATGGTCTATGCCGAAGAGGTCGGCTTTGACGCGATCATGCTCAACGAACATCATGGCACGCCCTTCTGCATGGGCGCCGTGATGAACGTCGAGGCAGCGATTCTCGCGCGCATTACACATAAAGCCCGCATTATCCTGCTTGGCAATCCCTTGCCCACGTTTAAGAACCCGCTGCGTGTCGCCGAGGAACTCGCGACCATCGATTGTATTTCGCACGGGCGTTTGGTTCCGGGATGGGTTCGTGGGGCAGGCAGCGAGCAGATCTTCAATAACGCCAATCCGGCTTACAACCGCGAGATGTTCAACGAGGCGCACGATTTGATTCTAGCGGCATGGACCCGTCCCGGCCCGTTCCGCTGGGAAGGCAAGCACTTCAACTATCGCTTCATCAACCCGTGGGTGACGCCCTATCAGAAACCACACCCGCCCATCATGATCCCGGGTGTGCTCAGCCCGGAGACCGTGGTCTGGTGCGCCGAGCATCGCTACCCGTACCTTGGCCTCGGTACCGCATTGCCGGCCACTGCGGAGCTGTGGAACCTGTACGGCGAAGTGGCTGCGAAGCAGGGCTATGAAGCCGGCTCGGAGAACTTCGGTTATCTTCAGCATGTGGTGGTAGCCGAGACCGAAGAGAAGGCCGAGGAATTGGGCAAAGCCCATCTGTTTGGCGGTGGTCAGGGCGCTTTCTCGCGTCCCGAGCACACGCTGCCGCCGGGCTATAATTCGAAGGAAGCGACGAAGCGCCTGGCCCGGACGATGACTGCCGGTTCAGGCGGCTTTCTCGGAGTTAGCTCGGAGCAACTCGGCCGCGCCCAGTCATCCGGCGAGCCCGAAAACCTCCAGCGTGTCGCCGACAGCACTCGTCGACGCATGGCGCGAGGCGAGGTGACGGTCGAGGAAGCGAAGCAGGCGGTTTACCGGGCCTACCCCAAGGCGGTTGCAGGACTTCAGATTATAGCCGGCACACCCAAGTCAGTGATTCCGAAGCTGCGGACGATTCTCGAGGTGCTGCGGCCCGGCACCTTTGGCATTTTCCAGAGCCAGGGGCCGGTGAGCTTCGAGGATCGCATGACCAGCATCAGATTGTTGGGGCAGGAAGTATTGCCGGCGGTGCGCGAGATTGGCAAGGAACTGGGTTTGGTCGACCCCTTCGAGCGCGAACCAGGCCACCGCCCTTATACTCCGGGGGCCGCGCGGGCACAACTGGTGTCACTGGACGCGCTGCGCGCGTAAGGCCCTACCAGATAGGGCCTGAGATTATCGGCGCCTCGGAACTCCGGGGCGCCGTTTTTGATCATCGTCGGCGCCCGGTTTGGTGCCTTTGTATTGCGCTGCCAACCGGGGAGCGGTGGCTATAGAAATCGAACTAAGCAGCGATACCATATCGTGCCCCAGGCCGCGTTCGGATCCCTAACTGGCCCATCCTTCTGGGGGCCAAGTCTTCCTGTCGGGATCAACAGGGCTCATCAGACCCACCGCGATACTATTCGGAATCTTCAATTATGGCGTAACGAGCGCCCCAGAACGCGTCGTAGGGCGGCTGCAAGCTCCGGTATCCCGCTCCTGTCAGCTAGACGTAAATTCGGTCAAGTCTGTCTTGAGCTGAGGCGAAATCCCAACACGATCCGACCAACAAGCTCCTGACGACGCCTGATGTAAGCGCTCGTTCTTGTAGAACTCAAAGTAGGCAATGCGGTGCGGTACCTCCGCCACGTTCGGGTAAGTCTTCGGGTAAACCTTCCCGTATTTGAGGCTGCGCCAGAGTCATTCGACGAAGATAGCTGTCGTTGAAGCGCCCACGGCCATCCCTGCTGATCGCAACGCCGTTCACATGCAGCTTATCGATGAAGTCATCACCGTGAACTGACCGCCCTGGTCGGGTTGAAGACCTCCAGCCGGCCTTGGCTCTGTGGAGGGCCGCACGACTCAGCCCGAGCTGATTGCGCTGGCGTGTGAGGGAGCGCTGATTTGCCGGCGTCGCTAACAGCCCGTATCATCGGTGCCACCCCACCCCTCCACCTCGGCATTGTGATGATTCTGGTAGGCGTTCCTTTTAGAAAGAAGATCGTAGCTTGCGCGACGGTCATTCCTTCAGTGAAGCGCGCATCAATCTGCCGCGATTACCGGATTGCGCAGGCACCCAATCCCCTCGATTTCCACTTCAACCATGTCGCCAGGTTTCAGCGGACCAACCCCGGGGGCACCGGTAGAAATGACGTCACCGGGCAACAGCGTCATGATATGGGATATCCAACTAACCAGAAAATCCGGCGAGTAGATCAGATCGTCGGTACGAGCCTTTACTCTCACCTCTCCGTTGACGCGGCATTCGGTATCGAGGTTTGCGGGATCGATGTCGGTTGCGACCACGGGGCCGAACGGTGCAAAGGTGTCGAACGCCTTGGCGTGGAACATCATCGGCGTTCCCACGATCTTGCGCAGTTCTCCCGCGGTGACGTCGTTCACGCAGGTGTACCCCAGAATGTGCCCGGCCGCACTTTCGCGTTTCACGCGCCGGGCCAGGCGGCCGATCACGATTCCGATTTCACCTTCGTGATTGAGGTAATCAAGTTCGGGCGGAAAAATGATCGGGTCTTCGGGGTTGTTGACGGCCGTCGAGGGCTTGAAGAAGAGGGTCGGCCGTTCCGGCGGCGCGGCGCCGGCGCCGAGGACGCGGCGGCGGCCGGGGCCAATTGCAATCACCTTGCTGGCGGGGGTCGGGGTCAGGAGCTTAACCGACCCCAGCGGGATAGCCTTGGCGCCCGGCACAGCCGTGAGCGCATGGAGTTCGCCTTCCAGTGGTTGGATCTGGTCGCCCTGAAGCGAGCCATGTTGCACGCGGTCAGCTAGGGCAAAGCGTACCAGCCTCATCTTGTAACTCCTTTCACTGGCAGACCAAGTTGGTAATCTAATTGAATAATTAATAAGCGATAGCGACAATTATTCACCGCCAGCGCAGTGGCAGTGCTATATCAACCGCAGTCAGGCCGCTCGCCGCCGCCCTTCCTGATGGCGATCTCATCAATATGGCGGAGTCGCCGAGAAGGCAACCGAGGCAAGACTGCGCGGGCGTGGCGCCTTCCCCGTCACAATCGGATTGATGCTGACCATCATCATGTTTCACGTGCGCTCTGCCTGATGATGCAATACAGGCCGAGGCACAGGGTTCGGTCAGGGGCATCTCGAATCCTGCCGGTCTTCCACCAGCCACTTATACCTCGGCGCGCTAGGCTCGCATAAACTTCCGCCCTCGGCTGTGCTGCCCGCTATCGACGCTTCTAGCGACAGCGTCCGGTCTCTACGCCGTTATCGGAAACGTTTGGGTTCTACATCACGCGCTGATCGAGCTGCAAAATGATCCCG
>Ga0306920_100000133_pt1 | contig 86301 bp, 76 predicted proteins | sample flu12Cox44000170_FD_204666 | JGI IMG/M metagenome (GOLD analysis project Ga0306920, IMG submission 204666) | Lab enrichment of tropical soil microbial communities from Luquillo Experimental Forest, Puerto Rico - flux4day.12C.oxic.44.000.170 (v2)... | ecosystem: Environmental > Terrestrial >...
GAGCCAGATAGACATGAGCGTGCTCCCATTGAGCACGCCGCGAAGTCATTCTGGCCCAAGCCAGTCCTCGGCTCACCCCACTCGTCAACCGCTCGCCTTTCTTCCTCCGCAGAGCGGCTTAGTCCAATCGGTATATGGTCTCGAAAGTCAAGGCAGCGCACCCCGGACGGGGACTGAATAATCCAGTTTTTTTTCGAATCTCGATGCGCTCGACGAGAATGCGGAAGAAATACATGATCGTGAGCCGGCGGACGATGAAATCGATGTTGGCCAGCAAGTAACGAGGTTTCGTAGCGGAATTCCTGCGAATTCAAGAATATCTTGTCGACATTTCAATTTTAATTGGTCAAATAGCATCGAAAATCGCTCCCGCCGTCTGCACACACCAATTGTCCCGCCACCATGGTTTGGCCCTCCCTCGCTCTCCCCGATTAACCGGTAACCATCATTGGAATGGCGGTTTTGGCAGCCTTTCCGTGTCCATGATATATAGAAGGCCCGGAACTTTTCTTGATCGGAGGGGCACCTCTTTCACACACTTTTTGGGAGTCGCAAATGCTTGTTTCCATCCAACGTCGAATGGGAAGTCGCAAATCCAAACGTCGGGGTTTGAAAGGCAGGAAGTGGCCGCGCTCCCGGCCGCACTGTGAGCAACTGGAAGAACGCTGTTTACTCGATTGTTCCTTTCAAGATCTCTTCTATCGGACCATCGACGGGACGTGCAACAATCTCTTTTTCACACGCTGGGGCAGTGCCGGAGTGGATGAGCTCCGCAAGGCGCCCGTTGCTTATGCCGACGGGATTTCCGCGCCCGCAGTCCGCGGTCCCGCGAGTACTCGTTTCATCAGTAACGCCGCCGCCGACAACCCGCCGCCTGATGTCAATAGTGCTCGGTTCCTCTCCGACTATGCCTACGTCTGGGGCCAGTTCATCGACCACGATATCGACCTGACTACGGACGGCACCGGTTCGCAGCTCCAGCCCCTGAACATTCCCGTGCCGACTTGCGATCCGCAATTTGATCCGCCGGACCCGGTTACCGGAGAATGTACCGGCACGGCGATCATCCCATTTAATCGGTCCGAGTTTGATCCGGCTACCGGCACCAGCCGGTCTAATCCGCGCCAGCATGCCAATGAAATCACCGCGTTCATCGACGGTTCGATGATTTATGGCTCCGATGATACCCGCGCGAGCCTGCTCCGGACCCACGAGGGCGGCCATTTAAAAACCAGCCCCGGCAATATGTTGCCCTTGAATAACTCCACGTATTTCGGCGCTGCGGCTCCACTGCGGAATGCGAACGATGCCCAGATCGTTCCCGATGACCAGTTGTTCGTCGCCGGCGATATCCGCGCCAATGAAAACATCGAGTTAACCAACATCCACACGCTCTTTTTGCGCGAACACAATCGCGTTGCCGATGTCTTCCATGGCCTCCATCCGGCCTGGACCGATAATCAACTCTACCTGGAAGCGCGCCGCTTCGTCGGTGCAGAAATCCAGGCTATCACCTACCAGGAATGGCTTCCCGCCCTCTTGGGGAACAACGCCTTGAGGCCTTATGATGGCTACAATCCTTTTGTCAACCCCGGTATCGCCAATGAATTCGCTACCGCTGGCTTCCGCCTCGGCCACTCCATGCTCAGCGGCACCATCGACCGCATGGACGAAAACGGGAATGAGTTGCCGGATGGACATGGCAACCTTCATCTCCAGGACGCGTTTTTCAACCCAATCTATCTGAATGCGTCCCAGGACCCGTCCAATTTGGTGGGGGACGACGTCGATGCCGTTGCCAAGGGCAATGCCTCGGATCTTTCGCAAGAAATCGATCTCCGCGTGATTGATGATGTCCGGAATTTCCTCTTTGTCGGTCCGCCACACCCATTCGGCCTCGACCTCCCGGCGATCAATATGCAACGCGGCCGGGACCACGGCCTACCGGATTACAACGCGCTCCGAGCGGCCTACGGTCTCCTGCGAGTCCACAACTATGCGGAGATCAATCCCGATCCGGATGTCATTGCCCGGCTCACGGCCGCTTATGGCCCGAACAATGTCAACAACATCGATCCCTGGTTGGGCGGATTGGCCGAAGCCCATGTTCCGGGTACCAGCACCGGTCCCCTGATCCGTCGCGTCCTGGTCGACCAGTTCACCCGCCTGCGCGACGGCGACCGCTTCTTTTATCTGAACGACTATGCCCCGAACGAACTGGCGCATTTGCGCTCACAAGGACTCGATCTGCTTGGTACGACGCTTGCCAAAGTCATCGAGCACAATACGCAGCTCACCAACATTCAGGATAATGTCTTTTTCTTCAAGTTGCTTATCGGCGGCCAAGTCTTCCAGGACCTGAACGGCATTGATGTTCCCATGCCCGGTGTGACCGTCCAGCTCTTTGATGACTCGGGCACCTTGCAAGGCACGACCCAAACGGACGTCAACGGCCAGTACCAATTGACTAACTTTGACGGTTTGGCCCTCGGAACTTTCCAGGTTCGAGAGGTTGTTCCGGATGGATTCATCCAGGAGACGCACGACCCGGATGACATTACCTTCACTCGCGGCAACGTTACCGTGGACGGAGTGGATTTCGGCAACTTGCTGCTGGGAGGCAGTCTATCCCCCGGCGGGGGCGGCTTGGGGATTTCTCTCCAACAGCTCCAGATCAGCCGGGTTACCAACCAGCCCGCAACGGAACAAGTTACCTCCGTCAGTCCGGCCGTTGCTTTGAATGCTAACCTGCCGGCAATTGCAAATGACTGGATACAAACGAACGGTTCGGTACCGGCTCGGACCGTCTCCACTCTCGGAGCTGCGACTGATTCCGGAGCGACCACGTTGGATCACGCAGCCCCGGCGGATATTCTTGCCCGAGATGCGTTGTTTACACTAACGTAAATAGTCATCCGTAACACGCACCATAGCCCGAAACGCAAGCGAGGATGGCAGCGGCTGTCGTCCTCGCTTACACCTCGGGCCGATCATTTCTTTAACTTCGCCGTGAACTGCTTGCGGAACTTCGCCACCTTTGGCTGGATAACGGCAAAACAATACGGCTGACCCGGATTCTCACGGAAGTATCCCTGGTGATAATCTTCCGCCCGGTAGAACTCGCGAAGCGGAACCACTTCGGTAACGATCTGCCCGTCCCAAATCCTTTGCGCATTCAGTTCCGCAATGCATCGTTCGGCGATTTCTTTCTGCTCCGGGGTATGGTAGAAAATCGCCGAGCGATACTGCGTCCCCGTATCAGGGCCTTGCCGATTCAGCGTGGTCGGATCGTGCGTCGCAAAAAATACGTCCAGGATTTCGCGGTAGGATATGACCGCCGGATCAAACGTGACTTGCACCACCTCTGCATGGCCGGTGTTGCCGGAGCAGACTTGCTTGTAGCTGGGGTTCGCAATAGTGCCCCCAGTATACCCCGATTCGACGTTGCTCACGCCCCGCAATTGTTCGAAGACGGCCTCCAGGCACCAAAAGCAGCCGCCGCCGAGCGTGGCGAGCTCCGTATGGGAAGCCGGGTTGGCAGCTTGTTGTTGCGGAATCGTCATGATTGGAAGCTCATGTTTCTGTCAAAATCATATTCTACACGCCTCGGCGCAAGATTTCTCACTTACACCACTTCGACGAACACTGAAACTCACGGCGACAAATCCGTTCCCGGATGATAGATTAACATCCGGCCCGAATCTTTCGGGGAACTTTGCCTGAGTACAAAAGGAACCGACCCAAACCATGACGACCGAAGCACAAAACGTCAAATTTCGCAAGCAGATGAAAAAGCTGGAAGCCAGCAAGAAAACTCCCGATAAGGTCAAAATGCCGCCCCGTGAGCGCATTCGCATCAAGCGCCGCTGCAAGCTGTGCGGCCGCGCCCGCGCGGTTTATCGCAAGTTTGGCATCTGCCGGATTTGCTTCCGCAGCATGGCCAGCGACGGCCTGATCCCCGGAGTCCAGAAGGCAAGCTGGTAGTTTACACTGTCCCTGTGAACAAGCACTGCATTACTTCGCCCCGGTTCAATCGAACCGGGCGCTTCTGCCGGTCGCGGACCTCCAAACCGGGATCGATGCCCAGAACATGGTAGACGGTCGCGCCCACGTCGTCCGGCGAGTAAGGCGGCGTCGTCGGAAATGCCCCGATCTTGTCCGACCGGCCGATGACCTGGCCGCCGCGCACCCCGGCACCGGCAAAGAACCCAAAGAAACAAGGTGCCCAGTGATCGCGCCCGGGCGATTTGGCCGGTCGCTGCACACTGATCTTCGGTGTTCGGCCGAATTCGCCCAGCATTATCACCAGTGTTTCATCCAGCAGGCCAGTCGCTTCCAGATCGTCCAAGAGCGCGGCGACCCCCCGATCCAGCGGTGGCAAAAGCCGGTCCTTCAAGCGCGGGAAGTTGTCCCCGTGCGTGTCCCAATTCTGCACTCGCCCCATGTTGGCCTGCACAACCGGCACTCCTGCCTGCACCAGTCGGCGTGCCAGCAGCATCGATTGGCCGAAGGCATGCCGGCCGTAGCGCTCGCGGACCGCCACTGGTTCGCGATCCATTTCGAACGCCCGCGCGATCTTCCCCGAGGTCAGCACCGAAAACGCCAGTTGCTGCTGGTCCGAAAGCCGGCGCCCCTCGGCCAGTTCCGCAAATCGTTCCTGCTGTCCATTGACTTGATCGAGGAGCGCGCGCCGGTCATTCAGCCGGTCGACGGCGATGCCCGGTGCGAGGTTCACGCTGTCTACCCGGAAGCCGGGCAAATTCGGGTCCTGGGTGATCTGCCAGGGATCATGCTTGGGCCCAAGGAGCCCGGCGTGTTGCCCCGGCCAGGTGAGCGGTCCTTCCATCAAAAACGTCGGCAGGTTGACGCCGCTGGGAATGCCGTCGTGCCGCGGCCGCAGATGATCCAGACCGGACGAGTAGCACGGCCAGTCGTCGCGCGACGCCACCTTGTCAAAAAACGCTCCCGGTTGCGGATGGCCGGTCAAAACATGGTGCGTCGCCACCAGATGGTTGTTTTCCCGGTGCGACAGCGAGCGGACCAGCGCATATTTGTTGGCCCGCGCTGCAAGTCGAGGCAGGTGTTCGCAGATGTGAATGCCCGGCACCGTCGTCTGGATCGGCTTGAACTCGCCCCGAACTTCCGGCGGCGCATCCGGCTTCAAATCAAACATGTCCAGGTGGCTCGGTGCACCCGTGAGGAAAATGACGATCACCGATTTCGGTTTGCGCGAAACTCTCCCTTGTTTCGCTTCCCTAGTTGCGGCTCGGAGAACCGGCAGCGACGGCAGGCCGATGCCCAGCAATCCCGTATAGCCGACTTGCAATATCTCCCGCCGTGTAATGCCGGTGGAATGCCGATGACCGAAATCCGCTGCAGTCACTATGCTTTTCCTTCCGTTGTTAGGGGAGAGGCTATTACAGGTAGGCGATAGCTATTTAACCATGCAACTCGCATCGAGCCAAGAGAGTTTGACTCCAAAATGGCATCGTCTTTTTTCGTGACGGTTTGCCGGGAGTTCCGTGTCTTATCTATTATAGGGGCCGCTACGTCACGTCCTTCGCCGGCGCTGCCCGTCCCCAATTCCGACCCCTCGACTTGCCATTTTTCCGTTAAGCGGAACAACGAATCAACATGGAATTATTTCTCATGAATTTTTAATTAGCGTTTCACCAAATTACCGGGTATTCTGGTAAGTACAAAAAACTTCTGCAATTTCGCCACCATATTGAGTACTTTTTTAACTTGGAGGCTTGCATGATTCTTACACGCAACAGGATGCATCAGAATCATCGAGGATTTCCGGATCAAAAGCGGAGGAGGCCGTGGTTTCGTCCGTACCGTCCGCTGATCGAACAGCTTGAGGCGCGCTGCCTGCTGTCGGTTGATCCGATCCTGGAATGGAATGCGATCGCCCTGGAGGTGAACCGAATATCCTACAGCGGCGGCGTTGTCAATGACGAGGTCGGTCCCACGAGGTCCAGCCGCGCCCTGGCAATTGAGCACGTCGCCATGTTCGATGCCTGGAACTCCATTAACCGGGAGTTCACTCCCTACCTGGTCCAGGCCCCGCACGCCAACTTCGCTTCCGATGAGTGTGCGGTGGCCCAGGCCGCGCACGATACCCTCCTGGCGATGTACCCGCACCAGCAGGCGTATATCGACACGGCCCTCACCGAGAGTCTCCGGCGCCTGCCGGATGGCCCCCAAAAAACGCGGGGCATCCGTGTTGGCAGCTATGTCGCCGAGCAGATCCTGGCCGCACGAACTGGCGATGGCTCGGAGATCCCCGGCGAATACGTGCCCGACGGTGCCGTCGGCCACCACGTAGCAGACCCGCTCAACCCCGACCAGGGGTTCCTGACTCCTGCCTGGGGCGGCGTCACCACCTTCGGTATCCCAAACACGGATGCCATCCCCGTCCCGCCTGTTCCCGACATGAACACGGATGAGTTCACGCAGGCGTACAACCAGGTCAAGGACATCGGGGCCAACCTGACGATGCCAACTTCGCGCACGACGGACCAAACCGAGATCGGCCTTTTTTGGGGTTATGACGTCGCGCGTGGCCTGGGAGACCCGCCGCGCCTTTACAATCAGATCGCCCGCGTAATCGCCACACAGGAAGGGAACTCGGTTGCCGAGAACGCGCGGATGTTCGCGCTGATCAACATCGCCATGGCCGATGCCGGCATCGTCGGCTGGGGCGTCAAATACCGCGATATCTTCTGGCGCCCGGTCGTGGCGATCCGCAGGGCCGATGAGATCGGCAATCCGGACATTACTGCCGATCCGAAGTGGGCGCCTCTCGGAGCGCCGCGCAGCAACCCGCTGCCGAGCGAACACGTCAACTTCACCCCGCCCTTCCCCGCCTACGTCTCCGGTCACGCCGTCTTTGGCGGGGCGGCCTTTAAGACCATGGCCGATTTCTACCAGACCGACGACATCGACTTCAAGATCCCCTTTGACTTCATCTCGGATGAATTGAACGGCGTGACGCGCGACATCCATGAGCAGATCCCAGAGCTCGTCATGGACTATGTCCGCCAGATCCGCCCACGCCACTTCGAAAGCTTCAGCCAGGCGGCCGCCCAGAACGCCGCCAGCCGTATCTTCCTCGGCCTCCACTGGCGCTTTGACGCCATTCAAGGGGTCGATGCAGGCGACCGCATCGCCGACATCGTCTTCGACACTAATCTGCGCCCGCGCGAGGAGGGCCCAACTCATGTCCCGACTGTCGACTTCGTGTCGCAGATCGATGCCTACCTCGACGGCTCCTATGCCCCGGGCGGGGGTTCGGTGCCGGGTTCCGGCGGAGGTCGCGATTCCGAGAGTTTCCTTGCTGTGGGACTGGTCCCGTCTTCGCGAGCATCTCACAACCCGTTCGCGATCCAGGTCACGCAAGCTGCCTCACTGCAAAGCACTGTGCCAGTCCAAAGCAATGGCCCCGCGCCGGTTAGCAGCCCGGCACTCGCTCATCCTCTGGTCGCCACGCCGAGCGCTGCGGGTTTAGGCATTTACCAATCGCCGGCCTGGCCCCAAAGCCTTGATTTAGTTTCTAACGCAGCGGATCTGCTGCTGACGCAGCTTGATCAGGTGGTTTGACATGGTGACATTTTGTACGGTTGAACATGGCGAGATTCTGTAGGGTGGGCCGAGACGTCGAGGCCCACCTTACTTTAATAATTGCTTAATCAATGAGAATCGAACAACTTGTGCCGCAGGAATGCCCGTTCCTGTGACGGTTTGGCTCCCCTCCCCGTGTCCATTATAATAGAGAGGCTTTGGCAGCACGCTCCGCGTGCTGCTGCAAGCCCGCCTTCCAAAAAAACGAGCAGGAACTATTCATGCGAACCAAGGCGTTAATGCTTATTGGTGGGTTGGTTATGTTCCTGTGGCCGCAAGCCGGCTGGTCACAGACCGGTTCGCCCGGTTCCGGGAATCTCCCCGGGGAAACACCGAGCTGGGCAGGCCGGGCCAAGGCCGGAGGACCGGTAGGCAGTGGGCCGGGCAGGAATGGCCGATCCGGTCCCAGGCGGAATCAAGATCCCAATCAGGTTCCCAATTTCCGTTTCCGATCCATGGATGGTGCAATCCCTCTGGAGATGGATCCGCGCCGGCAAGGAAGGTTCAATCGCAGTGGTGGACCATCCGCAAATATCAATCCGGTTTTCCCGCAAGACCAAGCGGGGCAATCCTTGCCCGCGCCTTCCGGCCCTGTTCCCGGAGGAATTTCCGGGACACCAGGATTGCCAATGAATGATGGGTCGGACGGCGAATTCTTGTTGCCGTTGCCCGCGCCCACGGCGCCGCCAGAAGAACGCCGGCCGGTGGTGTACCGGGCAGGACATCTGCCGCCCGGTTTGCCGGATTGGTTTGCCCAACTCGATACCGATCATGATGCGCAAATCGGGTTGTATGAATGGAAACATAGCGGACGGCCACTGGAAGAATTTCGTGCGATGGACCGCAACAACGACGGCTTCCTCACAGTCGAGGAAGTGTTGTGGTACCTTGCCCGCGAAAAGGATCGGCAGGCCAAGGCGGACCGGCAGAATCCGACAAGTCTGGCGTACGTAGGTCGCTGAACCTCATATGCGGTCGCAGGGTCCCGTTTCAGGGAAGCAAGTTGATGACGATTGCCGCCGACCTCAAGCCCGAGCAGATTCTCCGCATGGCGCGATCGGGAGACGGCCTCGCGCTGGGCACGCTGTTGGAGCTGTACCGCAATTACCTGCTCCTTCTGGCCCGGCTGCAAATCAGCCGCCGGCTCCAGAGCAAGGTCGATGCTGCCGACTTGGTGCAGGACACGTTCTTGAAGGCGCATAGCCACTTCGACCAATTCCGCGGGAACACGGAGATCGAACTCGTGGCCTGGCTCCGCGAAATCCTGGCCTCAAATGTTGCCAACCTCGTGCGCCATTACTTCGGCACACAAGGGAGAAACATCCGGCTGGAACAGGAACTGGTGGACGATCTGGAGCGTTCTTCCCAGGCCTGGAGCTTGGGGCTGGTAGCCGGCCAAAGCTCGCCCAGCCAGCGCGCTGCCCGTCGTGAGGAAGCCGTCCTTCTGGCGGATGCGCTGGCCAAGCTCCCCGAAGACTACGGCGAGGTGATCGTCTTGCGGCATCTGCAGGCGTTGCCCTTCGCCGAAGTGGCACAGCGCATGAAGCGCAGCGTGGACAGTGTCGAAAAACTTTGGATTCGGGCGTTGACCCGTTTGCGCGGTTTGCTGGGAGGTCCCACATGAGCGAGCCGGAACTGGCCCAAGACGATCCCCGTATGGTCGGGGCCGTACAGGAGTATCTGCATACCTTGGAGGCCGGCAACCGGCCGAACCGGCAGGATTTCCTGGCCCGCTATCCGGATTTCGCCAAACCTCTCGCCGACTGTCTCGACGCGCTGGAATTCGTGCACACCGTTGGCCCGCGATTGGAGGAACCCGCCGCGGGCGCGGCACCATCAGGCCCTTCTCATGTGCCCCCGAGCGATTTTGGTACGCCGTTCGGCGACTTCCGCATTCTCCGCGAGATCGGCCGTGGCGGTATGGCTGTGGTCTACGAAGCCGAACAGCTTTCCCTCGGCCGCCGCATTGCCCTGAAGGTCCTGCCGTTTGCCTTGACCCTCGATCCGCGGCAATTGCAACGCTTCAAGAACGAAGGCCGTGCCGCCGCCCATTTGCATCACACCAACATCGTGCCCATCTATTCGGTCGGCTGTGAACGGGGCGTGCATTTCTACGCCATGCAATACGTCGAGGGCCAGAGCCTCGCCGCCGTCATTCGGGAACTGCGGCAATTGGCCGGCCTGGAGTCCGGTACTCACGGCCGAACCGGTTCCGGATCCAATCCGTCCTCTGCGAAAGGGATCCCCGACAACCAGCCGACGGGTTCGTATGTGCCGCTTTCCGGTAACCGGCAATCACCGCCTGATGTCCATCCCGAAACCGCGGCCGCTCCCACGACCCTGGAGCTTCGGACTGGGGGGAGCACGGACCGCTCGACCAAGACGCCGGCCTTTTTCCAGTCCGCCGCCCGTTTGGGCGTCCAGGCAGCCGAGGCGCTGGAGCACGCCCATCAACTCGGCGTTGTCCATCGCGACATCAAGCCCGGAAACTTGCTCGTCGACGGGCACGGACATCTCTGGGTTACCGACTTCGGCCTCGCGCAGTTTCAGAGCGACGCGGCCTTGACCGTGACCGGCGACCTGGTCGGCACCCTCCGCTACATGAGCCCAGAGCAAGCCCTCGCCAAGCGCAAACTCGTGGATCACCGCACCGACATCTATTCGCTCGGCGCCACGCTGTTCGAGTTGCTGACGCTGGAGCCGCCGTTTCGCGGCCGGGACAGAGAGGAGCTCTTGCGCCAGATCGCCTTTGAGGAACCGCATGCGCCGCGGCGGCTGAACCCGGCGATCCCGATCGACCTCGAAACCATCATTACCAAGGCGCTTGCCAAGGCCCCCGAGGATCGCTACGCCACGGCCCAGGAAATGGCTAACGATCTGCGCCGTTTTCTCGAGGATCGGCCGATCCTGGCGCGGCGGCCCACGCTTTTGGAAAAGGCCTCGAAATGGTCGCGCCGCCACAGGCCCGTCGTGATATCGGCAGTCGTACTCTTGGTGACGGCCGCCCTCGGACTGGCCGCCAGCACCGTTATCATCGCTCGCGAGCAGGCCCTGACCAAAAAAGCCTACAAGGCGGAGGCCGAACAACGCGAACGGGCCGAGGCGAGCTTTCGCCAGGCCCGCAAAGCCGTCGACTTCTTGACCCAGGTGACCGCCGCTGATCTCGCGGAACGCCCGGAGTTGCAAGGCGTGCGCCGCAAATTATTGGAAGCGGCCCTCGAATATTACCAAGACTTTATCGAACAGCAACGCGACGACCCTTCCCTCCAGGCCGATCTGGCTGCCAGCCACTTCCGCGTGGCCACCATCCTGGACGAAATCGGTTCCCCTGCCGATGCCCTGGTCGCGATGGAACAGGCCTTGCAGATTCAAAAGAAACTGGTTCGCGCCCACCCCTCGGACCTGGAATACCGCAAAGCCCTTTCCTCTATCTACTTTAATCTCGATCTGCTTCGGGGCGGGGGCCAGCTCCGGCTCTTATCGCAAAAATCCGTTCAGGGTGACCTGAAACTTTCCGAAGATCAGGTCCAAACGGTCAAGCAACTTGTAGACAGGCGGCACGAGAGATTCCGCGGACTGCGCGACCTGAGCCTGGATGAGTGGGACAAAAAGTTGGTGGAACTGACGGCCCAGGAACAGGCCGTGGCCGACCTTCTCCGCACCGACCAGGTCCAGCGCTTGCAGCAGATCGTCGTGCAGCAGCAAGGCATCTGGGCGTTCGGCGAACCCGAGGTTGCCGCGGCTCTAAGGCTCACCGCAGACCAACGCGAGAAAATTCGCGCCATTTTGGACGAGACCACGCGCAGCCGGGGCGAGCCGCACGGGCCAGGCGGCTTCCGGCCCGACTGGGGCCGGCGCACGGAAGAGTTCTGGAAGAAAGCACGGGAGAGAATCCAAAACGTGCTCAGCCCCGAGCAAAAGAGCCAGTGGCAGGAAATGACCGGCGCGCCGTTCAAGGGCGAGCTCCGGCCTCCCGGCCCCCGGCCCGACCCGGGCGCTGGCAAATATCGCAAGAAAGATGCTGCACCATGAACTTGCTTCTCATCGAAGACCACAAACCGTTGACTCGGGCACTCCGGCAGGCCTTGGAGGAAGAGGGCCATATGGTGCAAGTCGTCGCGGACGCGGACCAGGTATCGCGCACACTCTGCGTCGCGGACGTGAACACGGAATACGACGTGATCATTCTCGACCTGGTCCGGCGCCATGGGGACGGTCGTGCCTTGCTGGCCCGCTGGCGGCGGGCCGGCTTGAAGACTCCGGTGCTCGCTTTGATTGCACCGGTCGCATACGGGCAAAACCCCGATTTGCTCCATGCTGCCGCGAATGATTACCTGACCCTGCCCTTTGAAATCGACGAACTTCTGGCGCGCTTGCTGCGCGCTTTTGCCCATGCCGGACGCCCGAAAGCCGTGGCCAACATGTATTCCCACGGCATCGAAAATCTGTAGTTTATTAAGTACTGAACGGGTGCAGCCGCTCGTTTGGGGATGAGCGGGCTTCCCGGTCTGACCTCTAGTCTAGGAGATGCTTCGATGAAACGATTGGTTGTAGTTGCTCTGGCGCTGGCGTTTACCTCGTTTTTGGGAACGGCGCGATCCGACGAAAAGGCAAACCCGACTGGTACCTGGAAATGGTCGATTATGGCGGCCGGCGGACAGGCCCGTGAGCAGGTTCTCAAGTTGAAGCTGGAAGGAGACAAGTTGACCGGGGCCATCGTCGGGCGCAATAACCAGGAAACCGCGATTGAGGACGCCAAGTTCAAGGATGGGGAAATCTCCTTCAAGGTGACCCGCGAACGGAACGGCCAGAAATTTACTACGAAGTATTCCGGAAAGCTGAGCGGCGACACCATCAAGGGCAAGACTGAATCCGAACGCGGCGGCCAGGCCCAAAGCCGGGACTGGGAAGCCAAACGAGAAAAGAAGTAGCTCTCCTTTCCTCGCCAACTTTCCTTTCCCCCAGAGGAATCGCACCGCATCCGCAGTTGCTGGGGTTTGTGGCCACGAGCCGCGTCTATATCTCCGCGTGTGATTTTGCAGCACCTTCGCCCACGGCGCAAGTAAGGGCCTTTGCCGGCTCCGCAGCCCGGCGTAGCGCAAAATGACGCACGGCGATATCGCCAAACTCCGGCAGCTCCGGACAGCCCGGGTTTCTTGCCGACCGCGAGATAGTCCCTTCAATGCGCGCGGCATCGGACCATCCCAATCATCGCCCGCCTTTCCCTCGCTCCTGAGCTGAACGGAACAGGAATTCCCATCATTTTTTCGAAACAGAGAAGAGGACAATTATGAATCCCATGCTTGCGTACCGATCTTGGCGCAAAACTTCGCACAGGCCCGGCATTCTCGTCGTGGACGATGATATCCACGAGCGCACTCTCCTGACCGCGGTACTTTGGCGAAACGGTTTTACGGTTTGGCTGGCGGGCAATGGCCCGCAAGCTGTCGAAGTCTATTCCGTGCTGCATGCGGAAATCGATATGGTTCTGTTGGCCGTCCGTATGCCGGATCTGGACGGTCCGCACACGCTTGCAGCCTTGCAAAAGTTTCAACCCGACGTTCGTTGCTGTTTCCTTATCGCCGACAGCGGGCATTACACGGACGAAGCGCTGCTGGAGCGGGGGGCTCTTGCTCTCTTCCGAAAACCATTGTCCCTGCCCTACGTGATGTACCAGCTGCGAAACTTGCTCCATTCGCACCAGCCGAACTAGTTGCCGTCGCTCGGAAATTCCCTTTCGCCCGGTGGCACTTTCTGTCACAATCGACGGAGATAGGTATTAAAGGAATTGGCCGTTTTATCGGAGATTCTCATGTTCCACTCCTCTCCCTCCTCAATCTGCCGGCGTCGCCCGGCGTTCACCCTGATTGAGCTGCTGGTAGTCATCGCCATCATCGGCATCTTGATCGCCCTGTTGCTGCCGGCGGTTCAAAAGGTTCGGGAGGCCGCCAACCGCGCGAAATGCACCAACAACCTCAAACAGATAAGTCTTGCTTGCCATACGTACCACGACAACTTCGCTTCCCTGCCGTACGCCCGATCGCACAACAATCTCCGATCGCATTCCTGGGCGGTGCTGATTCTCCCCTACATCGAGCAGGGCAACCTGTTTGAGCTCTTTTGGACACCGATCAATGGCGTAATGACGCAGAACCATATTAATGATCTCAGCAACCCGGCATTCCAGGCGACCGGGGCGCTCAAGGTTCAGGTGCCGATCTATTTCTGCCCGTCGCGCAACCGAAATGGCGTGGTATACACATCCGTCGGCTATCCTCCGGGCCCGGATGGAGGAGGCGCTTGCGCCGACTATGCCGCCTGCGTGGGAACGACGACCAATCCGGCCGCAAACGGCGCCTTCATCACCACCTATCAAACGGGGGTGCGCTTCGCGGACATCACCGACGGCCTCAGCAACACGTTGATGTTCGGCGAGAAGCACATTCCGCCGGATAAATATGGCCAGGACCCGTACGACAATACGATCTACTCGGCGGCGAGCTTCGTTTCTATGGGCCGAACAGCCGGCTCGGGCGGTCTGGCCCTTTCCCCCGAGGATACCTCGGTGACCTACTGGTTTTTCGGGAGCACACACACGGGCATTGTTCAGTTTGCATTGTGCGATGGTCACGTCGAGGCCCTCAAGACCTCGATCCCCGGTTCTGTCCTCCGTCTTCTCGCCGACAAGGCGGACGGCCTGGTGATTCCCTCCTACGACTGATCCGGAGCATTTTCCATGCGTTCGCCGTTTTTCGGAGTTCAGCGGCTTTTCCCCGTTGCCTCGCTGTTGGCGCTTCTTGGCAGCGCCGGCTGCAGCTCGAGGCAATTCCCGGTGCACGGCAAAGTCACCCTCGAAGACGGCACTCCCCTGACCGGCGGGCTGGTGATATTTGAGAGTCGGGTTCCGGAAGGAAAGATACCGATTATGGCGCGCGGCGCCATCCGAGCCGATGGCAGCTACGAACTCAGCACGTCCAAACCCGGAGACGGCGCCCGGCCCGGAAAGTACCGCGTGATCATCCTGCCGCCTCAACCGGACGTGGATGCCTCCTCGAAAGTCCGGAGTCCGACCTTTGATAGGCGCTACTCGGATTTCACCACGTCGGGTCTCGAGTTTGAAGTTAAGGCCGCCGCAAACGACATACTCATCCAGGTGGCCAGGCCTGGAAAAGGTCCAAGGACTTAGCCATCGGGAGAAAAATGCGAGCGAAATCTCTGCAAATCTTGGCCGGCAGCGGCGCCATCCTTGCGGCACTGGCGCTTGCGCACTACGAACCGGTCGAACAAATGCTTACGCCGTGTCCATTTGCGTTCGCCGCGGAACCGGCCGAGCCAGCGCCGCCCGCGGAATGGATCGAGCCCGCCACCGGCCACCGCGTCATTCGACTCACCGACGACGTCGGCGGATCCAGTTTTTATTTCCACCAGAACGCCTATACGGCAACCGGCGACAAAATGGTCATTTCCGCAAGGCAGTGTCTGGCCACGATCGACCTCAAGACGCGCAAGGTCGATCCGCTGGTCGAAGGCCGCGCTGGCAATGCCGTGGTCGGCAAGAAAACGCGGCAGGTGTTCTATACCCGGGGCAACACGATTTATGCCACCCACCTCGACAGTCGCGCGACCCGGAAAATCGCCGACCTCCCGGCGGATTGGCGTTGCGGATCCGGCCTAGCAGTCAATGCGGACGAGACGCTACTGGCAGGCAGCGCGCACGATCCCAAAGCCAAAGACGAAGTGAAAAACAAAACCGAAGCCGATGCGAAGCAACCACCGCCGCTTGGTCATCCCCAACAGCGGAGCTTCCGCGCCGGCGGCCGGTCGATGGTGCTCTACACCGTCACCATCAAAACAGGCGAGGTAAAGAGGTTTCACCCGGCGACCGATTGGTTAAACCACGTTCAATTTTCCCCCACTGATCCGGAATTGATCATGTTTTGCCACGAGGGCCCGTGGCACGAGGTCGACCGTATCTGGACCATACGCGCGGACGGCACCGGGCTCCGCAAAATCTATACGCGCACGATGGACATGGAGATCGCCGGACACGAGTTCTTCAGCGCCGACGGTAAGACCATCTGGTACGACCTGCAAACCCCCAAAGGGAAGGAGTTCTGGCTCGCGGGTACCGTTCTCGCGACGGGCGAAAAAATCCGCTACAAGATTGCCCGCGAGCATTGGTCGGTGCACTTCAATCAATCGCCCGATGGTAAACTTTTCGCTGGCGACGGCGGCGGTCCAAGGAGCGTGGCCGCGCCGGGCAACGGCCAATGGATTTATCTCTATACCCCTAACAACGGGACCCTCAAGGTAGAAAAGTTGGTCGACCTGTCCAGGCATGATTACCAGCTCGAGCCGAACGTTACCTTCACGCCCGATAGCAAATGGATTGTCTTTCGCTCCACAATGCACTGGCGCCCGCACGTTTATGCGGTAGAGGTAAGCCAATAACGCAATTCTTTGAAAAAAACTCAAAAATATTCTCGCGCCCGCGTCCCCGATCAGCGTTATATAAGTAAAGGCAAATGGACGATCCATCGGGGAACCCGGATACTGAATTGTCCCGTGCCTGGCAGCGGGGAGACCCCGCGGCCTTCGCAGCCTTGGTGCGCCGTTGGCAGCAGCCCATGGCCCGATTCCTTGCCGCCATGGTCGGTAAGAACGGCAACATTCAGGATTTGTGCCAGGAAGTATTCTTGAGGGTTTTTCTGGCGCGAGCGCGCTACCGGGAAACAGGGGCGTTTTCCTCCTGGATATACCGGATCGCCTGCAACGTCGCCCGTGATGCCTGCCGGCGCCGGCATTCGAAACCCCTGCAACTTTCGAACCAGGAAATAAACGCGCCGGCGCTAAGGCCGGATGCCCCATGCGAGCACCAGGAGCTGGCCGAGGCCGTCGCCCGCGCTCTTGCCGAACTCCCCCCGGCGGTTCGCGAAGTGGTCGTCTTACGTCACTACGAGGCTCTGAATTTCAAACAAATGGCGCTGCTGCTCGGCGTGCCGGCCAGCACCCTCCGTTCTCGCTTTGAGGCCGGCATGGCCAGGCTACGCACCCGCCTGGCGCAACAAGGTTGGAGTCCACAGGAGAACCGTCGATGAATTGTACGCAGATCCGCGACCAGCTACTGGCCTGGCAATATGGGGAATTGCCCGACCCCGAGCGGGCCTTGGTAGAAAAGCACCTCGAAGCCTGTGCCGATTGCCGCGAACAGTCGTTGGCATGGCAGGAGTTCCGCCGCAAGCTCGATGCATTCCGCCCGCCTACTGTGGCAGTGGACCCGGCCATGGTCTGCCAACAGGCAGTCCAGCGCCAGGACCAGCGCGTCCGCTGGTGGCGGCGGACGACCGTGGCAGTTACGGCGGCGGCCGCGGTCGTCCTGATCGTCGTCGGCCTGAAGTTGGAGCTCCGCGTGGACGCAACGCATATCATTTTGGGCTGGGGCGACTCCGCAAGAGTCCCGCCTGTGAACATCGAGCCGCCGGCGCCCGCCGTGGCCCAAACGCAGCCGCCGATACCGCCCGCCTATGGCGAAGATCTGCAATTGGTCAAAGATTTGGTTCGCGTTCTGGCCAGAGAAATCCAGGTGCGCCGTAGCGAACAGCAGGAGGAATTGCTCCGCCTGCAAACTCGCTTCGAGACCCTCCTTGCCCAAGCCTACGATCATTTGGCCGGCAACGACCGGGATGTTGCCGCACTTTATGCCGCCCATTTTCGATTTCCGAAAAAAGGAGAAAATCCATGAACCGCCGATTCGCGCTTTGCATAACGTGTTTAGCGCTAGCATTCCCCATTTCGACAGCGCCGGCAGCGGGACAAACCACTGCGAAAGCTGGGCAGATGTATGAGGACATCGAAATCATGAGCCGCATTCTCGACCGCGTCTTGCATCTGCCGCGCTACGAGACTGTCATGGTCCGCACAGCGCCAAACAATTTCGGCGCCCAATTCGGCGGCTTTGGCGGACTATCGGGCGGCATCGGCGGCCTGCAAGGCGGCGCTGGCCTCGCCGGTGGTCTTGGTGGACTTCAAGGCAGCGGCTTCGCAGGCAATCCTCAGGGAGCCAGTAACTTGGGTTTTTCCGGTGGCGGTGGCTTTCATGGCGGTCAAATGGCCACCGTTGCGCAACTCGCTTATCCCCGCACCCAGGGAATCTATGTCCGGGAGCACGGCGTGGTTTTCACGGTTACCTTGCCGCCGCAACGGGACCTGAAGCCGGCGCCAAGCCAGCCACAGCCCAAGCCGCCAACCGAGTGGGAACAAATCCGCAAGCAGCTCCAGGGTGAAAAATCCGAAGCGCCGGTTCCCCCGCAAAAACAACCGGAACCCTCAATCGCCGACAAGATTCTCGAGGCATTAGCCAAGAATGGGCATTACTTTTCCCAACTCGGGGACAAAGAAAACTTGACCGTGTCGGTTATTTTCCGCCGCGCTGACGGTTCCCGCACCGGCCGGAGTCACGCAGCACTTGACTATCAGTATTTTACTTTCGGGGACCCTGCTACTGCGGACCCTGCGGTCTTTCAATCAATCGTTACACCGGATTTCGAAGATTCTCTGGCGCCGCCCAAGAGCGCCGACCAGAAGGAAAAGAAAGACCAGCCGAAAAACCCCTCCGGCAATCCTCCCGAGGATACGGATGCTGCCGTGCGCGCTGCCGCCCTCCGCGCGTTGGGCGGTGAAGCCGGAACTGGATCTTCGCCGCGCGACTACGAGCTCCTGGGCGATCTCCATCTCAAACAGGGCCAAAGCAAAGAAGCGCTCGAGGCGTATCGCAAAGCCGCCGACAAAAACCGCGATGCGCAACATGCTGCCGCCATGTACCTGAAAATGGCTCAAATCCATTTGACGATCACCAGGGATGAAGGCGAGGGCCTCAAGGCCATGAACCGCGCCCGGGAAATCCTCGCGAGTCTTGGCCGCTCGAACCCGGAGCCCCCCAAACCAAGCAAGGTCAACTCACCATTATCTTCCCGACTGATCATTACCGTACCGAAAAAGCTCCTGGTCGATGTGGCTACCGGCAAGATGTCTATGCCCGACTTCAAGAAAGCCGCCGTCGTCGAACACCTCTCCTTTGCCGAAGAAAAGAAACCATCCCCCAATAAATAAGATCCTTTTGGAGTGCGGCGGCTTTACCGCCGCTTTGATTTTTTTCTTTTTCGCAGAGCCGAAAACGGCGTGAAAGCGCCGCACTCCCAACGGCCGCACAAACTCCGCGTTCGGCTCTTGCTTGCGACAACCTCTCAGAGTACGATGGAGCGTGACAGCGGGACCTTGGATGGATGACATGGTGGATGCCGGTTGGTTTTCTTTCATCCCTCATCCTTCATCCCTTGCCGTTGGGGGGCAACTCATGGGAGCCTGGCAGCGTCGCGGTTTCACCTTGATTGAATTACTCGTCGTCATCGCCATCATCGGTATTCTCATCGCGCTGTTATTGCCGGCGGTGCAAAAAGTTCGCGAAGCCGCCGCGCGCATCAGCTGCAGCAACAACCTCAAGCAGATCGGCCTGGCCATCCATCATTACCACGGAACCTACCGTGCCCTGCCTCCCGCCCGTACCAATTCCGATGGCGGGCCGACCTGGGCCTTCCTGCTCTTGCCGAATCTCGAACAAGAGAATCTGTACAAACAGTGGGACCCGCATCGCTCATATTACGATCGGGACCTTCCCGATTTTCGCAGGACCCAGGTGAACCTGTTTTACTGCCCCACCCGGCGGGCCCCGCCCCAACTGAGCGTCGAAACTTCGGATGGCGACGTGAACTATGAAAACCATTGGCCCAACGACAACCCCGTGCCGGGCGCGCTCGGCGACTATGCCTGCTCGGTCGGCGACAACTTCGACATTTACAACACCGAGCAAGCCAACGGCGCCTTTGCCCTCGCGACTCACCGTTATGCCGCGAACCCCCCCGGCGCCTCTACGCCGCCGTGGTTAATGTCCAGTTGGAAGTCGAACACCGATTTTGCTTCCATCACCGATGGCCTCAGCAATACGATCTTTATCGGCGAAAAACATGTTCCCATGGGCGCCTTCGGCAGACGCGAAGGCGGCGGCGACAGCTCGATTTACAACGATGACCATCCCGGCGTAAATCAGCGCATGGCCGGTCCCGGACATACGCTGGCCCGATCCCCCACCGAGCCTTTCAATATTCAGTTCGGCAGCTACCATCCCGGGATTTGCCAGTTCCTCATGGGCGATGGCAGCGTGCGCTCCATTGATGTGTCCGTCAGCGGCACCATTCTCAGCCGCCTCTCCGTGCGCAACGACGGCCAGCCGATCCCCGATTTCTAACTCTTTCTCTTACTCCTGCTCTTAATCCTCTTCTTGATCTCATCCTGCTCCGTATCTCACGCGAGTGCACGCCCGCGGTTCTCCACGCAACCTGTTTGGACAGAACACCTTAACCATCCTTTCCGCGCCGTATCTCACGCTCCCGTGAGACACGACACCGCCCCGCCCTGATTTCGGGCGTTTTGTTGACACCTCGCTGTCCATTCAAATTCCCTATTTGCCTCCGAAGGCACAGGCGCTTGGCCATCTGTGCCTCGGAACGACACTCCGCGACAGATTTCTGTCATCTTCAGAACAAAAAACCAACGACCAATGACCAATGACTTTTCAAAAAAGCAAAACTTTTCCCTCGACTTTTGCCATCCCGTGTCTTCATAATAGGCGGCATGCACCCCGACGGGTTTCGCGACCTCGTTCGCCAGGCCCAGGCCGGCGATCGCCCGTCCATCGACCGCCTGTTTGCCCTCATCCTCCCGTTCGTCGAACGGGTGGTCTTGCATCCTCCGCGCCCGCCTCGCCCCGGCGAAAGCCTGAATGAGGTTTTCCAGGTAGTCGAATCTTCTCCGGGGCGGTCTTGCCGGAGAATCTTCAGGGCCACATCACGGTCGAACTTGGGATCATAAGCGCGGTAGACGGTCCCGGCAGCTCCCCGGCCGAGAACCTCCAGGATGTGGTTGCAACTCCACGCTCGCTTCCGCGATCACAACTGTCCAAGTCGATCCCGGTAGTGCTCCCGGTCCAGGAAGCCACGGCGTCTTTCACGAACTGGTGGCTGCTTCCGAACTCAATATGCGCAGGTCGCCAACCTTCGAAAGGTGGGAACCGGGTGCAGCTTTTCTCCCCGGGACGTCAAACGACTCGGAAGCTCTTTCGCTTTTGCCGGTGGCAAAAGCGGACCGCCCCGCTCCCTCGGATTCCGCGCCTGCCTATCGATTGCTCACCGCCGATTGGCTGGACTCAAACGCATTGAGCGGCGCCTCCCTGGATCAACTATTCTCCAACCTGAGCAGTTGATGCGCTAATCAACCTTCAGTCGTAGCCCGAAGCGCAAGCGAGGAACCACCTCCCCTCGCTTACGCTTCGGATTGCTATCAGTCCCCTCCCGGACTGAGCGGCAAGAGGCGTTCCATACTCCCAGTTCTGCGCAGCTTGCAGTACAGCGCTTCTTTCCTTTATAATCCTTTCAGCCCCGCGCCGCTTTGATTGGGCTTGATATCGGCGCACGAAAGGATGACCAATGACAAACTCCGTCAAGCAATCGCCCTCGAAGCCGCTCGCCTCATGTACGAGCGGATAGAATCCGAATACTACACCGCCAAACGCAAGGCGGCCCGGCGTCTGTGCCGCCGGGGTGTGAAACCCGAAAATCTCCCGTCCAACGCCGAAATCCGAGACCAGATTCAGGTTTTCGCCCGCATCCACGAGGGCGAATCGCGCACCCGGCATTTGAAGGCCATGCGCCTCGACGCATTGCGTTTCATGCGACTCCTCGCTCCGTTTCGCCCGCGCCTGATCGGCAGCGTGATGACCGGCCATATCCGCAAGGGCTCCGACATTGATATCCACATCTTTACCGATGCCGTCGGCCTGGTGACCGATGTTTTGGAGCGGGAAGGCTTCCAGTTTGATGTGGAACGCAAGCAGGTCCTCAAACATAACGAGGCCCGAGTTTTCACACACATTCATGTGTTCGATACCTTTCCCATTGAAATAACCGTCTATCCCGAACAGAAAGTCCACTACGTTTTCAAGAGTTCCATCACCGGCAAGGCCATCGAACAGGCCGCCATCAAGGAATTGGAGGATCTTATCGCCCGCGAGTATCCCGAAGTCCAGCTCGCTGAGGCAACCGACATCCCGGGCACCGACCCGTACCCGGTATTTCGCATGCTCTTGTTGCCCCTGGAGGATGTCAAGCAACGCACCGTCCACCATCCCGAAGGAGATGTGTTGTATCATTCCCTGCAGGTCTTTGAATTGGCCCGCGATGCCAAACCCTATGATGAGGAGTTCCTGCTCGCCGCCTTGCTGCATGATATCGGCAAGGGACTCGATCCAGCCGATCACGTCCAGTCAGCGCTCGATACGTTGGATGGTCTGATCACGGACCGCACCCGCTTTTTCATCGAACACCACATGAACGCGCATCATTACAAGGCGGGAACTTTGCCGGCAAAATTGCGGAAAGAATTGGAAAAATCTCCCGATTTCGAGGACCTGATGCTCTTGCGCGAATTGGACGACGCCGGCAGAGTACGCGGCGCGACGGTCGGAACTCCGGATGAGGCCCTGCATTATCTGAAAGAACTCGAACGCTTCAACAGTAAACCCTAACCGTTTGGCGTGTGGCACACCCTGCGTCTTCGAAGGCCGTGCTGTAGAGCTAATCACGAGTAATAAATAGAAATAGAATTACGTATCAGGGCGGCCGGAATACGTCGCAGCGGAAGGGTGGTTTTTGGGGGGTCATAAGTAGAGATGCCGTTGAGGGTTCGGGAATACGTCGCAAGGGAGGTCGATATGTCGCAGGGTTTGCAATTACGTTCACGGGGGCCGGGGGGGTGATGGGCGCAACGTATTTTTTTTCAGAAGCGATTGTAACAGGGTGACGTGGGTTATGCGAAGAGGAAACATCCCTGAACTTGCCCATTTTGAAAAGTCATGCTGTAGAGCTAATGACCAATGACCATTGACTAATTCCTATGCAAAATTTCTGGCACCGCCGCGCCCGAGCCATCCAGCGCTTGAAGGACCTGGTCTCCCACAAGGGCAATCCCCGCCTTCAAATGCTTCTTTTCTTGCTTGCCACCGGATTGGCCGGCTTCCTCTCTTCCATTCTCCTGCACGCCGCCGGCCTGACTTCCATGGGGATTCGCTATCCCCTCGCCGTCGGCCTGGCCTACCTCGTTTTTCTTTTGCTGCTCGGATTATGGTTGCTGTTTCTCCGCCGCGATCGCAAGGAAACGGCGGCCGGCAGTACGGGAGATGCTGTCGACACCACGCTGGATCTGATGGATGACGCTGATGTCGACGTACTTCCTGCCGTGAACTTTGGTTCCACCATGTCTTCTTCTTCCAAAAGCAGCGGGATCGGATTCGATGTGGGCGACAGTGACTCGGAGGGCATCGTGGCGCTCATCGTCGTCGCGCTGATTGTGGTTGCCCTTGGCTCCGCCGTGGTAGCAAGCGCTTACGTTCTAATTGATGCGCCGGTGCTGATGGCTGAGGTCCTGGTGGACGGCGGGTTGTTGTTTGGCTTGAGCCGCCGAATGCGCTCGCGCAACCCTCACTGGACCATGGGCGTGATCCGGCGTACCTGGATCCCCGTCCTGATCGTCGCCGGCTGTTTTAGCCTCGTCGGCTTCGCTTTGGAATATTTTGCCCCCGGCGCGGTGACAATGGGAGAAGCGCTGCGAATCGTTAGTCATTAGTCATTTGCCATTTTTGCCGGATCAAGGCGGCCAGCCATCCTAGCTCCTTGCTGCCGCGCCAGCCCAATAGCGGGATCGGCTCTCCCTGGATCGGAATGAGACGGAGATCCCTTTGTTGTGAAAATGGAAGCGGCGAAGAATTCGGGGAAAGTTGCACGCCGGCCAGCTCGCCGCGGCTCCAGTCCCGGCGCTGCAAACTCAAGAAAGTCTTTTCCTCTAACCAGAGGTGGTCCTTGTCGACCACCAGGATTGCCCGGCGCAGGCCGCGACGCAGCACGATCACCAGCGTGATGATGCCGACCACCCAAAACGGGACTAGGAACAATGACGCCGTCACGGGCGAAACAATCTGGTTGCCTCCCTGCCAGCGCACTTCCCCGCGCCATGCTGCAGGCAGCCAAAAAGCCGAAAAAACCGCCATGAAAGTGTTCCAGAAGCAGCACCAGAAGAACAAGAAGCCCATGCCCCGGAATACTCCCCTGGCCGGCAGAGTGATGATGAGTCGGTCGTCCTCTTCCTGAACGCGGGCGGTACTACCTGCCGGTTGTTGCCAGGGGCTATCCGCCACGGCTTGCCGTTGACGGGCCTGCCGCCGGTGCATCCACCACAAGACGGGGTGAGAAAGAACGTAGTAGCCGAAAAAGAATCCAACTACGGGTCCGACGATCATGAACCCCACACAAACCAGATGAAGCAAGCCGCCAAGCTTGAACGGGTCATCAAGGAAAAAGAAGTCGGTGAAAAAGAGGGCACCACCGAAAAAGCCGATCAATAATCCCAGTATGGCTCCGCCCATCCGCGCCGGAACCCGCAGAGGGTCCGTGTCCGCAAACGGTGCCGGGACAGTGGTGGAACGTCTGGCCGGCCGCGCTTCGTCCAAATGGTTGTGAACCTCAAGAGCCCCGGCTAGGAACTCTGGTCGATCCCGTCCGCTCACGATGGTCTTCCGCCGCCACAGGGCCAGATATTTCCCATTGCATTCCAAATACCAGCCCGGATGTTGCGCAAAAAATTCGAGCAAATCCAGCGTAAACAGCCGGCGAACGGCTTCCTCGGCCTGGACGGTTGCATCGGCAACCTCGAGATCTTTAATCTGCTCCCCCAGTTTCTGAAGTTCCTTATCCATACCTAACGACAAATGATAGTGCCGATTGAATTCTTCGATCACAAGCGCTGCCTCCGGATCCGCCTGCTGCGCATCGAGCCGGATACCCTTCAGTCCCAGCATACCGAGCATCCGGATGCCGATGTGGCGGGGGCGGAGTTCAAAGGCAGGTACATGTCCCGCCGCCGGAAGGAGCACCACGGTTTGCGCGAAAAACGAGGAATCTTCATCGCCCTTTTCGATGTACGTATAATCCAGCATTTGCACCGGTATGCCATGTTTCTGGCCCACCAGGCGATGAGCGGCCCCATACCACTTGGCAAAAACCGGCAGTTGGCCCGCTTCTCCGAGCTCCGCGCGGGACACCTCCGCACGATAGTCCATATCCATGAGGAGGGCCGCCTCGGCAATCTCCCGGGAATGAATCCGGCTCTGGAAGCCGGTAAGCAGGGCCCCTCCCCCGCCAATTAGAGCTCCCGTCAAACCCCAGAAATAAAATTCCGACCATGGCGGCCCCTGACGCTTTAGCAGGCCCGCGCCGTTAATGACCACGAAATTGTTGAGGACGAAGAAGAAAACTACCCCGACAACCGCCCCACTGATCGCGGCACCGATCACAGATATGGCAGTTTTGGTGGACATCGGTGGCTCGGTCAACAGCTTCGGGCCAGCAATTAGTTATTCGTTCGTGGTTGCTTATGGTTTTTCGACCTTGATGGGACAAACGTTTTTTCCCGGCGTGACGGTGAACTCCAGGCCGCTTTTCTCGAAACTTTGATAACGCGGTGCAATCACGGGTTTGAAGGCCTTCCGTTCTTCCAGGCGGGGAGGCAGCGGCGGTACAACCAATATCCGGTATCGTCCTTCGATCGCACCATCATCTTCCCCATGCGTCCCCAGCCGAAACGTTCCGTCTGTTTGAATCCGGCCTTTGGCGGAAACCGTGCCCTTGGCATCAAGCGGCTCAAATTCCACCCAACCACCGGTCAGAGGAGTGCCGTCCGGAAAGACCACTTTTCCTTCCACCGGATAGAGCTTTTTGCCGCCGCACCCGACGACCCACAACAGGGCCAAGGCGCTCAGGGCAATTGTGATGGATCGACGCCTTTGCGCAACTGGCATGGTGTAACTCCCGCGGACCATCTCATCTTTGAAATGGATCCGCGTATATCCCGAGAGCGAATGGCACGGGCCGGTTTTTACTCTGCTTCGGGTTGTCCATACGACCACCCGCATGCGGCACATACCGACACGCCATCCGGCATCCGGCCGCCGCACGCCAGGCAGACGGCGTTATCGCCCGTTTCCTTTTCGTCCAGAGCTGCCTCGGCCTGATCGGTGGCCGCAATGATCTGGCGGGCGCGGGCGAAATCAGCGGGGGCGACGAGGATACGGGGCGCCGTGGCCCAGCCTATCGGCAACTCGCCAACCGCGCCCTGTAAGAGTTCACCTTCGACCATCGCCCGGATGCCGGCGTCATCCAGTGCGTGCCGGAGAACGAGCGCCTGTGGATTGTTTTTGGCCCGGTAGACTTCGATAAAATTGTCGTCCTTCATGCCGATCTCCTCGACTGACGCAGCCCCGCTTCAAGCAAAATTTCTGGTTACTTCGATTTCTCCCCTGAAGCGCCGGGCTTGAGAATACCTTGGGCTTGGAGCCATTCCGCACAGCGCTCGGGCCACGTGGAACACGGGTTGGCACTCGGTCGCAACCCAAAGCCGTGGCCGCCCAACGTGTAGATGTGCAGCTCGGCCGGCACCCCGGCCCGCTTCAGCGCCCGGTACATCTGGATGCTGTTGTCGGCTTTGATCGGATCGTCGCCGGCATGGGCGAAGAACATCGGCGGGCACTCCTTGCGCACGCGGATGTCCGGAGCGAGTTCGTCCTTGTCGTTCGCCACCAGATAGGCGGGATAGACCAGCACCGCGAAATCCGGCCGGCAATCGACCTTGTCGATCGCATCGACCGGCTCATACGAACGCTTGTCGAAGTTGGTCGCTGTCGCGGCGGTCAGGTGGCCCCCTGCCGAGAACCCGAGCATGCCGATCCGGTTCGCATCGATTCCCCATTCCTTGGCGTTATGGCGAACCAGACTTAGCGCCCTCTGTGCATCTTGGAGGGGCCCGAGCGGCGGTTTATCCTTGGCCTGCCCCGCGCGGCGCGGCACCCGATACTTCAGCACAATCCCCGTCACGCCGATGCGATTGAGCCAGGCTGCCACTTCCTCGCCTTCCAGGTCCCACGCAAGTATGTTGTAACCGCCGCCCGGCGCAATGAGCACCGCCGCCCCAGTGTTCTTCTCTTTCGCCGGCCGGTAGATAGTGATCGTCGGCCTGCTGACGTTCGTAATCCGCCGAACCTGCTTTTCGTTCGGCTTCTGCTCTTGTACCGTCTCGGGGGGTATTTGTGCTGTCTCTCCGGGAACCTGGCCCGGCCACACATCGAATATGAGCGGTTTTTCCGCTACCTGACCCGCAATCGCTGAGGCGGGCGTGAAAAGGATCTGCGCCATTGTCTGCGCACTCAAGCCAAGTAGAAGTAAAATCAAAGCCGTTGCAAGCTGCTTCATGGTGCCCCTTTCTTTCAGTCCAACAGGTCTTATGTTAACTCCAGGACATCAAGGAGACAAGCGAATGCCGCACTGGATCCAACAAGTCGATGACGGCGTGCTTCGTTGGTTCCAGGAAAATCACACACGTTTCCTGGATTACAATTTGCAGAACATCACGGCCCTCGGCAGCACTACCGTGCTTGCCATTTTTTCCGTCTTTTTTCTGGGCCTGTTGTTCCTGGATGGCCAATACAAAAAGGCCGTGCTGGCCGCCCTCGTCGTTGTGGCAGTTCACCTGGCGACCGAGGAAATCAAGTCGCGTGTCGGCAGGCCCAGGCCCGTCCTGGGCCGGCCGGTGAGAACCGCACAGTCGGACAGCTTTCCCAGCAGTCATTCCTCTCGCGCGATGACCGTCTACCCCGTGTTCGCTCTCGCCATGATCCCTGCCGGCAAACGGGCACGGTCCTATGCCCTGGCTGCCGCCTTTTTGCTGGCTGTCGTCGTCGGTGTAACTCGCCTGTATTTCGGGAACCACTTCCTCAGCGACGTGCTGGGCGGTTGGTTGTTGGGGCTTTTCTTCGTATTCGTCTATTACGGGGCGAACCGGTTGAGCGTCCAACATTCTCGGGTTTGACCGGAACCCTAGTTCGCGGATTGAAGGCGCAGGGGCTCGAACCCTGGACCTACGGATTAAAAGTCCGTTGCTCTACCGACTGAGCTACGCCTTCTCAGTGAATCTCGTCCCGAGACTCTTCATTAATGTACGGGTAGCGCCCGGAAATGTTCAGGCATTTTTCTGAATTCCTGCCTGTAGCGCCGCGCGTAATTTCCCATCACCACAGCCCGCAGCGCCAGCAAGGGCCCTTTTACAACCCGTCGCATTACGCCAGCCAGCGCTCCGCATCGAGCGCGGCCATGCAGCCCGTGCCCGCGGCAGTCACGGCCTGGCGGTAATAACTATCCGCCACATCCCCGGCGGCAAACACGCCTTCGACACTCGTATTGGTCCGGCCTTGTTTGGTCAAACGGATATAGCCCTTTTCGTCCAATGCCACTTGCCCGCCCAGAAAATCTGTGTTGGGCGTGTGGCCAATGGCCAGGAACACTCCGGAGCAAGCCAATTCTTCCGTTTTTTGGTCGATCGTGCTCTTCAAGCGCACTCCGGTGACACCGTCCTTATCGGTGCCGAGGACTTCCTCCAGCACACGGTTCCAGCGGGGAGTAATCTTGGGGCTGGCAAGGGCCCGCTGCCGCATGATCTGCGAAGCCCGCAATTGATCGCGGCGATGAACCAGGTGCACCGTGCTCGCAAATTTTGTCAAATACGTGCTTTCCTCTACGGCCGAGTCGCCCCCGCCGATAACCACAAGGGGCTTATTGCGAAAGCGCGGCAGAGCCCCGTCGCATACCGCACACGCCGATACCCCGTTGTTCTTGAACCGATCTTCCGAAGGTATTCCCAGGTAGTTGGCCCGCGCGCCCGTGGCCACGATCACGGTCAAGGCTTCCACTTTTTGTCCGTCCAGGGCAGTCAACACAAACGGATGCTTTTGGAAATCAACTTGCACTATGTCGTCCGTTATGATGCGCGTGCCGAAATTCACAGCTTGCTGGCGCATGTATTCCATCTGCTCCGGACCAAACGCGGACCGTTTTCCCTGATGAGCATGCTTTCCCTGGTAATAGCCTTGCAAATTCGCATAACGATCGGGAGGCAAGGCGGACCTGGAGAATTGTTCCAAAACAGCAGAGTCCACGTACGGCCAGGCGGGAAAATTCTCCACTTCCGTGGTGAGGTTGAGCTGTCCCAAAGGCAACGTCCCTTTTTGCTGGTTCTCCCCGGTGATCGCGCCTTCAAAAACCAACGGATTTAGATTGGCCCGCGACGCGTAAATCGCCGCCGTCCAACCCGCGGGACCCGACCCGATGATGACTACTTTTTCCGGCATAAATTTTCCTTTGTCTCGATCCTGTCTCTTTAGATGTCCTGATCGTTGCCGGGGATGCAATATGACCCACTCGTACAGACGAAAACCTTGATTTTAGAAGCTGTTCCGTCGAGGTCAACCGTTAGTGCCGTGAATCGAACCACGGCGGACACGGGGATGATTTAAGAGATTTCTCGAGCTTCTCCCCGTGCCCCCGTGTTCCCCGTGGTTCATTAACGTCACGCGTCGCCCCACGCTCCACGTTTGCCCTTTTGGCACCGTTGTCTCTTTTTTATACTAATCCCATGTTACACCTCACGGATTTGCGGGAAATCTTGCGGTACGTCCCGCGGTTCCGCGACAAGACGTTTGTCATCGCCATTGATGGCGAGGTCGTGGAAGATGAAAACTTCGGCAACCTGCTCCTGGACATCGCCTTGCTTCGCAGTTTGCGGATCGGTGTTGCCCTGGTGCACGGGGCCGGTTTTCAAATTCGCCGCCTGGCGAAACAATTGGGCCAGTCACCTTCGAATACGGATGGCACCGGCATCACGGACTCCCTGACCCTGAATCTCGCGTTGACCGCCGCCAACCGCGTCACCCACGAAATTCTGGAAGGGCTGTCCACCACCGATCTCCGTGGCGCGTACGGCAATTTCCTCGTGGCGCATCCGGCCGGCATTTTGCAGGGAATCGATTACCAGTGGACCGGCAGGGTTGAGCGTGTCGACACCGTTTTAATGCAATCCTTGTTGGACAACGATATCGTGCCGGTCATTCCTCCCTTGGGCTGCGATGGCGAAGGCTATACCTACCGGATCAATTCCGATGCCGTCGCGGTCGAAGTGGCCGGCGCCTTGCGGGCTGTGAAGCTCATATACTTGACCACGACTGCCGGGATTCATCGGCAGGATGAGTTGCTCCGGCAATTGACGCTCGAGGAAGCGGAAACAATCCTGCGGAAACATCGCCAGGAAGTCGCTCCCGCTTCTGTGTCCAAGTTGGAACAGGCGGTGAAGGCGGCGCGTGGGGGCGTGCCGCGAGTCCATATCATTGACGGCCGGGTGGCCGAAGGCTTGTTGGCCGAGGTGTTTTCCAACGAAGGCATTGGTACTCTCGTTTACGCCAACGAGTATCAGGCCATCCGGCGCGCCCACAAGAAAGATGCCCGGACCATTTACGCCTTGATCCAGGGGGCAATGGAAAATGACGAACTGATGCGCCGTTCGCGGGCGGAGATCGAACGCCAGATCGAAGAATTCTACGTCTTTGAGATCGACCGCAATCCCGTGGGTTGCGTCGCAGTTCATCAATATGCATCGGACCACAAGGCGGAGCTGGCATGCATGTGTGTCGATACGAAGTATGAAAACCAGGGCATCGGCGGCAAATTGATGCATTATGCCGAAGAACGATCCCGCCTCGACGGAGCGACGGAACTGTTTTGCCTGTCCACGCAAACCTTCAATTTCTTCGTGCAAAAAGGTGGCTTTCAGCATGGCACGGTGGACGACTTGCCGCTCGAACGCCGCGAGCGCTATGAACGCAGCGGCCGCCGCTCCCAAGTTCTGGTGAAAAAATTGGCATCCCAATAATATGACAAAAAAACCGTGAATGACCTTTCCAAGGTCATTCACGGTTTCTGATTTTCGCGGTCGAATTAATGCCCTAACAACAAGCTCGGCTCCCAGCCGACGCGATCGGCCGAAGCCCGCAGTTTCTCTAGCGCCCGATTCTGAATCTGGCGCACCCGCTCTTTGCTGATCTTCAGCAAATGCCCGATTTGCCGTAGGCTGTGCGTGCCGTTGCCCGTCAGACCGAAACGCAGATCGAGAACCCGGCGTTCACGCGGCCGCAAGTTTTCCATCAGGAACGAAAGAGCTTCCTGCCGTTCCGAGTTTTGCCGCATGGTCGAACTCTCATTATCCGGCATCGCTTCAGTTAACTTGAAATCGCTATCGTCATCGAGCACGGCATTCAAGGAAACCGGCGCGCGGGTCGCGGTTTGCAGATGCGTCAGGTGCTCGAGACTGCTGCCTGTCCGGCACGCCAGCTCTTGTGGACTCGGCAAATGCTTGCCACCGTGCGCCAGAGCTTCCGATTCTTGCTGCAGCTGGCCGAGCTCCTGCAGATGGTGCGGCGACAGGCTCACGAGATGGCTCTGCCTGGCCACGGCGATTTGCAATGTTTGCCGTATCCACCAGGTTGCATACGTCGCCAGCCGAGTGCCGTGACTGACGTCGAAGCGGTCAATAGCCTGCATTAGACCGCACACCGCCTCCTGAAGTAGGTCGGCATAGCCTAACGCATGATGCCGAAAACGCTTGGCCACATGCGCGGCCAAACGAATGTTGGCCGAAGCCAACCGGTGTTTGCAATGGACGTAGCGATCGTGAATGCGGCGAACCGCCGAGACTTTGCGGGCGTTGTCATCGCAATAATCGCGGATGAACTGCGCCATCGGCCATGGTTCGAGAGGCGGTCGATGCGCCCGGAATTTCGGAAAATGCCGGATCAGTGCCTTTACCAATTCCGTTTTCATGTCCCAGAAGCCGGTCAGCAATTCCCTTTCCTCTTCTGGAGTCAGCAAGTCGGAAGAGAAAATTGCCGGGGACCCAATTGAAATCGGCAACTCCTGCGCCACTTGGCGCTTCTTTCGCTGCGTCGTCTTCATAGCCGTCCTTCCCGATCTCGTGGTTAATAAATTCCTTACTACCTCAGCGAGCCTCTTCTGCCGGCCGGCGCCTCATACGAGCACCGTACCGCCACAAGCGACAAGGCGAGGAGGGAAGACGGCAACGGCTCCCCAACTTACCTGCACCTTTCGCACCATCAAATCGTCGTGCTCTCCGGCTCCGTTACCCACCCTTCCTTGTTCCCAATTCCTTGGTAACAAGGAAGTTAGCAATCCACAGACGCACCATTTCTGAGGAAACTATGAGTCGGGGGTTGCCAATAGTGGTACCTCATTGTAAAGACCATTGAGCCGAGTATCAAGATTTTTTTCCGGAAAACTTCACAAGTTTTTGTGAACTTTCTTGCAATCCCGCAATTATCTCCATGGAACATTAAAATACCTGATGTTAATTGTTTTTTCACCATCCCCCCGTTACACTAATTGACGGAACAGAGGGGAGCCCACATCTTTCACCGAGACGAGGCATCGGTGAGAACTCTCCCCCGCTAAAAAATATAGGCTTTCGCCGCCATCGGCGAATTTTCACCCCTCGCAGGGGACCGTAGATTCCGCGCCATTTGCAGTTGTCAGGCATCGCGGGTCAGGGAGATTGTTTGCCCATCTATGAATCACTTGTTGGATTCCCCCGGGAAATTACGGAACGAGAAGTTTTCCGGGGGATTGGGTTCCTTTGTGTCTCGTCTCGGGAGTGCTCTATGAATCGGTTGTCTTTCTTTCGCCCCCACGTCGAGTCGCTGGAAGACCGGCTGCAGCCCACAGCGGTGGTTCCACTCACACAGGCGCCGCTGCCATTGGATCCTCCGGCAGCGCAAGCCGTCCCGGATTCCTCCTTCCACCCACTGGGAGTCGTCCTCAACAATCATGTGGAAGGCGCTGGAGGCATCGGCATCCAGGCTATCTTGAACTCCACCACCTATGTCACCGGAGCCCCTGCCGCTGCCACCGGCCGCGGCGTGGCCCTCGACGCCGACGGCAATTCGTATGTCGTTGGCAGCTTCGATGACGGCGGCCCCAACGGCAGTCAGGCGTTCTTGGCGGTTTACGATACCAACGGTACGCAGATTCTTTTCAATACCTTCCAGGCCTTCGATTCGCAGAATTCTACCTATCAGACGCTCAATACGGAAGCCCACGGCGTTGCGGTCGATCAAGTCGGCAACATCTACGTGGTCGGCCAGACCACCGATGGCAACACTGGCGACAACGATCAATTCCTGGTGAAGTTCGCGGCGGATGGCACGACTGTGGTCTACGCCACCGCTCTTGGTGGTCCGAACCAGGACTCGGGGAATGGCGTCACCACCGAACCGACACCGGACGGCGCCGATTCCAATGTCGTCTTCACCGGCATTTTCCAGGATGCGCCGGGTAGCAATAACGTCACCGTGGCGAAATTGGATCCCGCCGGTAACGTGATTTTCGCCTTTTTCTACACCTTTACCGGCGCCACCAACGGCCAGGGCAACGCCGTCGCCCTGGACGGGTTGGGTTCTGCCTATGTCGCCGGCAGTATCAATGTCAACGGCGACAGCGATCCCTTGATGTTCAAGCTCGATAGCAGCGCCGGCGCCGGCGTTCAGGCCGCCTTCCTCCCGAATCCGGGAACCGATGATGCGTTTAATGCCGTGACGGTCGATGATGGCGGCGCCACCGTTAACTTCGGCGGTACCCTCGGAGGTGTGAATGCAGTGGTAGGCAAATTCAATGCGGACCTGTCGGCGGCCCCGGTTTACCTCGTCTCCTTCGCGGATGTCACCACCGCCAACGGACTGGCCTCGGATGCCGCGGGCAATGTATACCTGGCAGGCAGTGCCACCAACCCGGATACCGGAACTGTGCAGGCCGTCGTTGTGAAGTTGGATACTACGGGCACGCCCGCGGATTCCCTCTTCGTTGGCGGCACCGGTGGCGACAGCGGCAACGCCATCGCCTACAACCGGAACACTGGCGTCGCTTCCCTCGCGGGAACCACCGCCTCTCCCGATTTGCCGGTTACCGACGGGTCCTCGCTCATCGGCGCCGCCGATGCCTTCTTCGCCACCCTATCAATCTAATAGAGGTGTTGCGTGATGTGAGAGGCGTGGGGCGTAGATCGTGAAGCGTGGGGCGACGCCCCACGCCTCACGCCCCACGCACGCTGCTACGGTTTATCTCTCTTATATGTGACAAGATACAATTTCGGATTCGTACCTGTCTTAAATTCCGTCGGCCGTTTTTCCCCACCCAAGCCGTAGCATATCTTCAGCATATTCCCATCCAATTCATAGATGGCGGGAATGTTCTTTCCCTGATTGGGTCCCTTCGTTCCCTTGATATCCATCGTCTTGGGTTTCTTGCTGGCATCCACTTCCACGGTGCCTTCGTCCGTTGCGCCTCCGACCGTGACCGTGTAGTTGCCTTTTTGCATAACCAACTTTGTTGTCTTGACAGAATCTGCGGGCAATTTTTGCCCACCCAGTTCCGCCTCCACGACAAGCCACGTCCCATCCAATTTGTTTTGATCCGCCTTGGCATCGTCCGCCCCTTTTGTGTCGCCCGCCAGAATTCCGGCTGTCAAGACTAAGGACACGAGCACGTGCATGGAAAAACTCCTTTATTGACAACGTCACATCCCACAGTTGAGTATCATTCTACTACCTTGGCCTGCACCGTCATTCCAAAGCACAAGAGCGCATATGACATTTGACATTCCGTGCCAGTTGACCAAAGTCAGAGAAATGTTGTATGCTTGGCGAGTTTAAATTCCATTTTAATTCCATTCGACGTTGCTGTCACCCCACCCTACAACAGAAATCACTTGATGAAACGCTTTGCAACGCAAGGTTCGGCTCGCGGCAAAGGCTGCCTGCCAATCCTACTTTACAGCCTGTCACTGCAAGTCCCTTTCGTCACCAGTCGTGCATGTCATCTCCACGACAAAAAACTTTCCATTCCGCCTAACGCACTGATCTTCGCCACGATGGCGTCAGCACCGCCCCCAAAAGTCGGCTGGAAGGCACCGGCCGTCGTCGGGAAGTCGATCGAGATGGCCCTGCCCGACACGTAGGCGCTGCCGCCGGCGTCCACGGCGATGCCGGAGCCCCAATCTTCGGGAAAGAATAGGTCAGGGTTCATGGAGCCGAAAGATAAGTAGCCGCCGATCATGGCAAGCGTTTTTCCTGGCTACTTTGTTGATCGAACGCGGTACGCCCGACCCGGTACAAAACATGCCGTCGAAGCGGATGGCCATCCGGTACTAGCGGGTGGTCGAAGTCGTCGCTTGCCGAGTATGTCATGCCAAGTTTCTCCATCACTCGCCGTGAGCGGATATTTGCCGGAACTGTGAACGAGACAATCTCCGTCGCTTGCAGCGCCTCGAAACCAAATTTCAGCGCGGCCTGTGCCCCTTCGGTTGCATAGCCCTGGTTCCAAAAATCGGGGTCGAGTCGCCAGCCCACCTCGATGCATGGAGTAAACTTGGCCTCGAAGCGCGGTAGCGAAAGTCCAATGAATCCTGCAAATCGGGCAATGCCCGAGATTTCAACGGCACACTGCCCGAACCCGTGCTCCTCGAAATGCGCCTGGATCCGATCCGCGAGCGCATCGCTCACTTCCTGCGAAAGTGCGCCCGGAAGAAACTCGACAACGCGCGGATCGGAATTCAGTCGGGCGAACGGCGCCCGATCATCGATTCGCCAACGCCGGAGATACAACCGCTCTGTGCGCAGTTCCCTTGGCAGAGTCATTTTGGTAACTTCTGTAGGAACGAACCAACGACCGAAGGGCTACCGGTCCAACGAGGGCCTGCTCTTCGACTTTATCGCCGTTCCGCAGGCTTCTCGGGCGCCTGCACGCCCTTGTTGTTCCACTTCACCATGTAGTAAGTGAGCGGCGCATCACCGGTGTTCTTGAGGCCGTGCATGGTCCACGGCGCAGCGTAAACCACGTCGCCCTTCCGCGCGGGCATCTCCTTGCCGTCGAGTGTCCAGGTGCCGGTGCCCTCAACAAGGATCATGAACTCCTCCTCCGCGTGCTGATGAGGCGGGTGCGGCGCCTGCCCCGGCTTCAGAGTAACAGCCAGCACTACCATATCCTTCGTTCCGTGGGTATCGCCACGGAAGTAGCGGTGCCACTCACCCCACGGCCCTCGCGTCGGCACAGCTTCTTCTGCCCGAATTAGCCGGCCGCGTTCCTTCTTTTCCGGGACCGGAGATTGCTGTACCGCCGCCGCCAGCGCCGCCGTCGCCCAGCTCGTGGCCGGCACGGAAATAAACTGGTTCCGGCCGAGCCGGTCCTCATCGTCGAAGGCGTAGTAGGTTTGGATCGGCTTGGAGCGCGACACGACGAGCCAGGAGCCGTCCGCGCGCTGCGTGCTGAGCAAGAAATGAACGCCGCGCTGATAGCTCTCGTCCGCCGAATCGTGGCCGGTGGCTTGCAGCACGTACAGCGTTTGGCCGGTGGCGTACGCATCGCTGTTCATGTTGTCTAGCTGCGCCCAGCCGCCGTCAGCATGCTGCGATTTCAGTACGGCATCGCGGGCCGCCTGGATCTGCTCCGGTTTGCAATCGACCAGATGCAGTCCCCAAAGGCGAGCTGCCTTGTCTTCCTGACTCTTGGCCGGCGCTGCCTCGAGCCAGGTCTTGGCCTTGGTAATTGCGGACTCGACTTCGTCTCGATGCGTCTTGGTCGCATAACGCTTCATCCCTTGGATCGCCAGCAAGGTCGCGGTCATGTACGAATCCTCGAGCGGCGGGCGGGAAACCTGTCCGGTCCAGTACCCCTCGGCGCGCTGGTTCTTGAGTAGGTAAGTGACCATCGCTTCGGTCGTTTCGTATGCCTTCTCATCCGCCAGGGCCAGCGCCCATAACGCGTAGCCGACCGTCATGCTTCTCCCGCCAATGTTCTTTCCGGCCTGCAAGTCCGCGAGCTTGCCGTCGAACGAATCGCGCGTGAACTTCGCCTGCTCTCCAACCAATTTCTCCTCGATTGGCAACTGGTGCTGACGCGCGCTCACCGCCGCCAACATAGGCAACGTCTGATGGTGGCACGAGAAACAATCGCGATGCGTTGGGTACTTGGCGGCCGCCTTCTGAACGACCGCCAATCCGCGCGCCGCCGCCTCGGCAACTTTTCTCTGGTCGGCGACAACAGGCTTCTCGGATCCCTGTGCAACCCCGCCTTGAAAAGACAGCGCCCATAATCCCGATACGGCCGCTAGCCCCATGCTTCGCCGAACAAAACTATACATTGGAATATTCCTCCGCTCCAATTTCGTTTAACCCGGAGCCAGCGGCGACGGCGACCACATTGCCGCCCTGCCATAGCTTGATCGTACCATTCCTGAGTCCAGTGGCAAGCATTCTGCCGTCGGGCGAACATGCCGGACAATCAACGACCTCCTATGGCTCAGCCTTGCGATTTCTCGTAACCATGCCCACCAACAAAAAAAGAATGAACGGGATCGCGTTAATCAACACCCCAGTGTCGAAGCGAACCGGACCCCTTACATCAGACCAATGAATGAGCGCAAAGAGGCCCCAGAAGGTGGTCATCGCCCAGTGAAAGAACAGGCTCTGGTCATAATGCCGTACAAACCAGAACGTGATCAAACCGGCAAAGACGAGGAGCGAACCAAACTCCTGAGAGATATGCACGGCGTTTAGATTTCCCTCGGCAACGTTGAGTAGAATTTTCTTCACCACGTCGGGGAGCCAACCCGTACGAAAAAGGAGCACTGCCGACCCGGCAACGAGGTAGAGCGTGCCAAAGAGCACGTACAAAGATTTCGCCAGAATTCTGGTGCTCATGATCTGTCTTCCGCATTGACCGCGCAAGGAGCAAAAATGGCACAATGCCGGCAATTATCCGCCAGAAAGCGGGAAAGTACAAGTGGCCTGAGTGATTGAGATGGTTACAATCCGAACGCCGGCAGTCCCAGGGACGGCAGCCCTCTCCAGCCGGGGATCCTGACCTGGATGTCGTACCGGATGTGCCCCGGCTTGTCCGAGGTTACTCCCAGGAACCCCACGCACATTTCATTGGCGGTCGCCTCCCCGGCAAATATCGGTTTGGGGGGCTGATTCGGATTCTTCGAATTGGTCGCGCTGTTATTGTAGACTCCTTCGACGAGAAAGCGCGTGCCGGCCTTGATGGGGATCGTTTCCTGGAACGAATAGATTTCCTGCCAGTTGAAATCCCAATCGTTGATGGCCACCAGTGTGCGCGCCGGTCCTTCCGGTGGAATCATCATGACCTTGATCTCGCGGCCGATGAGGTGCATGTGCGGCATGATGGAATGCAGGTAGCCGTCCTGCCGCAGGGTGATGCTGCCTTCGACGCGGTACTGATCGACTCCGCTCGGGATGGCGATGAACTGGGCGGGGACTGCGATTCCCTGGAGTCTCTTGTTCGCCGATTTCTTGGCAAAATACAGACCTACCGCCGTGCTATCTTTTTCGACTCGGCCGCTGCGGTTGTAGTGCAATTGCACGATGACATCGGCGCCTTTCGGCAGAAAATAGCCGGTGCCATCCGGCAGATGGCGCGGGACCAGGCCCGGCGCCCAGCCGCCGAGCGCCCCCTGCGGCAGAAAGCCCGGCAGAAACCCAAGAAACATCGGCATGGAAAAACCGGGGCCGCGGTCTTCTTCGCCTGGGTCCTTTTTGCGTTGCCGTTCCTGCTGCTCGAGACGGCGCGCTTTGCCGGAGCCATCCGCAAACAAAATCGCATGATGGACGACCCGGCGATTTCCGGGCCGAACCTCAACAGCGGAAATGTACTTGTCTTCGGCAAGATCGGTCGGCAGAACGAAGTACCGGTAGAAATCGATGCCGGCGCTCCCAACCTGGAATTCTTCCGGCATGGTCAAAATCAGGTCCGGTTGGCCCAACTGCCAGACGTCCCGGAATTGTTGCGGCGGGGGCGCATCCTTGGGGTTACCCCGGGGAGTCCCGCCATCAACCCAGGCAGCCAGGGTGGCGATTTCTTTGTCCGTCATTTTGCGCTCGCCGTGGAACGGTCCGCCTTCCACCGGTTTCCACGGAGGCATCTGCCGGTTTTGCGTGTATTCCTTGATGTCCTCCGCCCAGTTGACGGCTTGCTTGTATGTCATGAGCGAAAACGGAGCCACCTCACCCGGCCGGTGGCACTGCTGGCAATGATTTTGCAAAATCGGCGCCACATCTTGGTAGTAAGTTGCCCTCTCGCTCCGCGAGAGGTCGACAGTTCTTGGATTGCCCAGCGGAAGCCGAATGGTACAGCCAATCGGCTGGCTCGACGGCTCGCTGATCGCCTTGCCCGCCAGGAGCTCCTCCAACGCCTCGCGGAGATCGTGGCGGGTGATCCTTGCATTTTTCTTGAGCCGGGCCGCGTAGGCATTGTCAATCTGCCCTCGGTAACAAAGCACAAAACGGCGATCGAGCAGAAAGGCTTCCGGTGTCGTGGTGGCTTTCAATGTTTTGCTTGCCCGGTAATTTTCATCTTTTACCACGGGAAACGGCAGCTGGAAATCTCGAGCATGCCTGGCAATTTGCGCGGCATCTTCGTCTTCCTGGCTGCAAATGCCCAGGAACGCGACCCCGCGCTCCGCGAATGTTTTGGCCATGTCCGCCAGTACCGGGGAATAGCTCGTGGAAATCGGACATTCGAATGACAGAAAGACAACGACGATGGCTTTTTTGTCTTTGAAGTCGTACAGCGTCATCGGTTTGCCGGCGGCGTCCTTGAAAATCAGGTTATCGATTTTTTGTCCAAGTTTGGAAGCAGGTGATTGATCCGCCGCTGTAGCCCTCTCGCTCCGCGAGAGGGAAGCGGGACCGGACACCAAAACGCAAACAAAAGCCAACGCTGGAATCCGGGGGAAAACAAAACGGATGCACTTCATGGGACCTCCTGTGAAAAAGATGGTCTCGACCTCAATCCAAACTCGGCGGCTAAAAAGATGCTTTTCCCATGTTACCCCTATCGGTCGTCGAAAGTTTCCGAATTTTTGTAGCCCTCTCATTCTGTGAGACGCCCGCGCTGCCCTGGCTTCAGAATCTCCAAGTTAGCAGCTGTGGAAACGCACGCGGGAATGTAGAATAATAATCTTGCGAATATTTTTGCAATGATACGCGGTAGACCGTGTCGAAGGCACTTTTCAAGGGGGGCTTCCATGAAAAAACAGCAACGGCGGGAGTTTATAAAAACGGCGGCCAGCGCAGGGCTTGGCTTCTGGGTAGCGGGCGAAATCCGCGCCGCGGAAAAAAAATCCGCGAATGAGGAAATCCGTTTTGGCTGCATCGGCATAGGCGGCAAAGGCGAGGGCGACACGGCGGACGCCGCCAGGTCCGGCAAGGTGGTTGCCATTTGCGACATCGATGACCAGAGACTCGCTAAAGCTGCCCAGAAATACCCGGCAGCGAAAAAATTTAACGATTTCCGCCAGATGTTCGATGAAATGGGCAAGAGCATCGATGCCGTGACCGTCAGCACTCCGGATCACACGCACGCCGTGGCGGCGGCGCTTGCCATGAATCTGGGCAAACATTGTTTCACGCAAAAGCCGTTGACCCACTCGATTCATGAAGCCCGGAAGCTCGGAGAAATTGCCCGCAAAATGAAGGTCGCCACGCAGATGGGTAACCAGGGCACGGCAAGCGGCGGATTGCGGAAAGGGGCGGCCCTGATCCGCGCCGGAGTGCTCGGCACTGTCAAGGAAGTCCATGTCTGGACCAATCGGCCGATTTGGCCCCAGGGTGGACCCCTGCCTGCCCCGGCCCCGATTCCTCCGCATGTCCACTGGGATTTGTGGTTGGGGCCCATGGCCGACCGCCCCTACGCCAACGGCTATCACCCCTTCTCCTGGCGCGGCTGGTGGGACTTCGGCACTGGCGCCCTCGGCGACATGGCCTGCCATACGATGAATCTCCCCTTCATGGCCCTCGACTTGCGCGATCCGATAGCCGTCGAAGCGACTTCGTCCGGCCACAACAAGATCAGCTACCCGAAATGGTCGATCATCAAGTACAGTTTTCCGGCGCGCGATCAACGGCCTGCCTTGACTTTGACCTGGTACGACGGCGGCAAACTTCCTCCCGCCGAATTGATAAACGGCGAAAAAATGGAGCACAGCGGCTCGCTGATTATCGGCGAAAAGGGAAAACTCTATTCCCCGGGCGACAACGGGACCGGCTACAAATTGCTGGGCGGCGTCGAGGAAGTCAAGGTCGAGGTGAAGAATTCACCGGGGCACTTCCAGGAATTTGTCCGCGCTGCCAAGGGCGGCGAGCCGGCTACCTCCAACTTCCCAGATTACGCCGGCCCCCTCACCGAAACCGTCCTGCTGGGCAACCTCGCCGTCTGGGCGGGCAGAAAAATCGAATGGAATGCCAAGAATCTCACGGCCACGAACGCGCCGGAAGTGGAACCGATCATCAAACCCAATTATCGCCAGGGATGGTCCCTGTAGCTTGCTTCAAATCTTCGGAGAACGCGGATCATGGGGCGGCGGTAATTGCTGCCCCAGCATTTTTTGTTGATATTGCTGGTAAGACTGGACCAGGCTATTCAAAAATCCGGGGATTTGCGGAGCGGCGAGATATACGCGGCACGACACCGACGAGCGCGGATAGAAGTTGGTAATGAAGTCGAAGCAAAATTCCGCGGCCGTGTGGGCGATCATCACGGCATTGGCATAGACGCCGCTAAGCAGGTCATCGGTAAGTTTGAGTTGCTGGTAGATTTCTTCGATCGACGGCATCGGTTGCTGAACCGGGGGTGCCGGCAGGGGTGGCGGCGGTCCAAACTGGTTCTGGTAATTGTTCAAGTTTTCCCGCAGGGCCTGAATAAATGCCGGGACGAGCGTCGGCGTCATAACCACCCGGGCGACGATCTGATGCGGGCTGGCGATGCGTAGCAGGAAGTCGATGCCGAATTCATGTTGACCCTGGAAGATCAGGGCCCCGGTGCTGAATACGCCGCGCACCACTTTTTCCGGCACCCGCGCACTGACTTGTGCATGTTGCAATTCCTGCATGAATGCCTGGGGGTCGCCCGGAGGATTCCCTTCCGGACCGGACGGCGGCTTCGAGGGAGGATCGGAATTCATCGAAAACTTCCTGTTTGCATTTCCCAGTAGTTTTTTCGCGCGCTCTCTTCTCATCATGGCGAAGGCAACACTTCCTGACAATGTCTTGCTAGAATAATTTCTTGCCGTCGCGCCCGGATAAAGCTTATTCGCTTGTTCAGAGCTACCGAATGATGCAACAGTCTTGCCTTTTGCTGCCGGCTTTCTCCGTACTCTTTCTTAACACTCAAATTCGAGCCGAAAACTGGACCGAGTTTCGCGGACCTACCGGCCAGGGCCTTGTCCGGGGGAGCCGTTTGCCGACCGAATGGAGCGACTCCAAAAACGTCGCCTGGAAGCAACCGATCCCGGGAAAGGGCTGGTCATCGCCTGTTGTCTTCGATGGGCGGGTGTACCTGACCAGCAGCGTTCCGGTGACCGGCCGGGCGGCGAACGATCAGTCGCTTCGCGCTTACTGCCTGGATGCCGCATCGGGCAAAATCGTTTGGGAAAAAGAAGTCTTTCAACAGGACGGCAGCAGCGCGCCCGCTATCCACAGCAAAAACAGCCACGCTAGTCCTACCCCGCTGATTCATGAGCGTCGCCTGTACGTGCATTTCGGCCACATGGGAACCGCCTGCCTTGACTTGACCGGCAAAATCCTCTGGAAAAATAACACGCTCAAATATGCCCCCGTCCACGGCAACGGCGGCTCCCCCATCATGGTCGATGATGCTCTCGTATTCCATTGCGACGGCGGCGATCAACGCTTCATCGTGGCCCTGGCCAAAGTGACAGGCAAAGTCCTCTGGAAAACCGAGCGCACCGGCGATGCCTTGAAAAAGTTCTCCTTCAGCACCCCTCTGCTAATCACCGTCAGCGGCCAAGAACAAATCATCAGCCCGGCCAGCAATGCGGTCTACGCCTACGATCCGCAAACCGGCAAGGAACTCTGGCGGGTCCGCTACGGAGGTTATTCGGTAATCCCCCGGCCCATCTACGGGCATGGCCTGGTCTTCATCTCTACGGGCTTTGATTCGCCTAACCTTCTTGCCATCCGCCCTGACGGGCACGGTGATGTCACCGACACACATGTCGCCTGGACTACGCACAAGGCCGTGCCGCTGACTCCATCCTTCTTGTTGGTGGACGATGAACTCTACAGCATTTCCGACAACGGCATCGCCGGCTGCCTTGATGCCAAAACCGGCCAGGTCCACTGGCAAGAGCGCCTGAGCGGCAATTTTTCGGCATCGCCGATTTATGCCGACGGCAAAATCTACCTGCAAAGCGAACAGGGCGCCGGCTTTGTCCTCAAAGCGGGGAAACAGTTCGAACAAATTGCCAAGAACGAGCTGCCGGAGCGCACCCTGGCTTCCGTCGCAGCGGCGGACCGAGCCCTATTCATCCGGACGGAGAAACATTTGTACCGAATCCAGGGAAAATGACGGAGCTTCGCCATGAATCCTCCCACCGATATCCTCCTCGCGGCTGCCCTGGACGAAGCTGAAAAAGGTCTTGCCGAAGGCGGCATTCCCATCGGATCGGTCCTGGTCATCGCCGGTCATATCGTCGCGCGCGGGCACAATCGCCGTGTGCAAAAAGGCAGCGCGATTCTGCACGCGGAGATGGATTGCCTTGAAAACGCCGGCCGGCTCAAGGCCCGTGATTATCAAAGCGCAATTCTTTATTCCACGCTTTCCCCCTGTGATATGTGCAGCGGCGCTGCCCTGCTCTACAAGATTCCCAAAATCGTCATCGGCGAAAACCAAACCTTTCAAGGGCCGGAAGCCTACCTTCGTTCACGCGGCGTCCAACTTGAAGTCGTCAACGATCCGGCGTGCATTCAGCTCATGCGTGACTTTATTCAGGCCAGACCCGAACTCTGGAACGAGGACATTGGCGTGTAAATCGGCCGTAGCGATTCGCGCCCAAGAGCGCTTTACGCAGACTCATCTGCAGGGTTAAAATGATGCCTGTTGTTCCCGATTTTCATTTAAAGGAATTTCATCGTGACTGCAGCTCTCGCTCCCGTCAAGAAACTCACCGCGGCTCAACGGCAACAGTATGCCGACGACGGCTATCTCTTGGTTCGCAACGTTTTGACCAGGGACGATGTGGATCGCTATAATGCTCGGGCGCGCGAGTTCGCCCTGGGCAACATACCCCCGGGCGCACAGAAAATGGTTGTGAAGGATGTCCATGTCGCTAGGGGGCTGGTGCAGCCCGACGATCCCGAAAAGGGAATCTGGAAATACCTCAACCCCGATCGCTTCGATCCGCTTTTTGCCGCGTATCCCGGCCGGCCGGAAATCCTCGACATTGTCGAAGAGTTCATTGGACCGGACATCAAGGCCTTCCTCATGATGTTCATCTACAAGCCGCCGGGGATTGACTTTGTCCATCCTTACCATCAAGACGCTTCTTATTTCAATTTTCAACCCCACGACAATGTTCTCGGGACCTGGCTGCCGATGGACCGTACCGCACAGGACAACGGCACCATCTCCGTCATCCGCGGATCGCACACGTTTCCGATTCTCCCCCACGCAGCGCCCGAGGGCGAAAACGTCAATTTCGGCGTCTTCGGCGTGGAAGGCTATGATGGACATGCCGATGAAGTGACACTCTATATGGAAGCCGGCGACTGCCTCTTTTTTCACTCGCGACTGTTGCACAAGACGGGAGCGAATCTCAGCAACCGGCATCGCCGCGTGATCACGGTCCATTACGCCAGTGCCCGGTGCAAGCTCACCGGCGACCATCACCACGCGATAAGGTTCGACCTGGTTCGCGGGCGGAATTACGAAGGGTGCATTTAGTTATTCTTCAAGTCAAGGCAAATGCTCGTAAGCCGGCAGGGTCAAAAACTCGACAAACGAATCACTCGTGATAATGTTGTCGAAAACCCGGGCGGCAAGCGTGTACTTTCCCGCAGCAAACATATCGGGGCCTACCGAAGCCTTGATTTTCTCCAATTCTTGCGCGAGGATTTGCCGGAACAAGGGGACGGTCACTTTCCGGCCATCCTGCAAGACGCCGCGGGGATGGCGGATCCATTGCCAGACCTGGGCGCGGGAAATCTCGGCGGTGGCGGCATCTTCCATAAGGTTGTAAATCGGCACGCAACCATTGCCCCGCAGCCACGATTCCAAGTAGAGCAGGCCGACGTTGACGTTGGTGCGCAGGCCGGCTTCAGTAATCGGGCCACTTGGAACCTCCAGCAGGTCCGCGGGCGTAGAGCGAAAATCCTCGCGCAGGATGTGCAACTGGTTCGGCCCGCGCATTTCCACATCGAATACTTCCATGGCTGTGCCGACCAAGCCGGGGTGGGCCACCCACGTGCCGTCATGGCCGTCGCCCGCTTCGCGCAGTTTGTCTTCCCGCACCTTGGCAATGGCGCGGGCATTGGCATCCGGATCGTTCTTGATCGGGATTTGCGCTGCCATGCCGCCCATGGCATGGGCGCCCCGGCGATGGCAGGTCTGAATCGCCAAAAGTGAGTAGCAGCGCAAGAAATGCGTGGTCATCGTCACCAGCGATCGGTCCGGTAGAACGAAATCGGGCCGGTTGCGGAATTTTTTGATGAAGCTGAAAATATAGTCCCAGCGGCCGCAATTCAGCCCGCTACTGTGCTCGCGGAGTTCGTACAGAATTTCGTCCATTTCAAACGCGGCAAGAATGGTTTCAATCAGGACCGTGGCCTTGATGGTGCCGCGCGGAATGCCGAGCTGTTCCTGGGCAAAGAGAAATACTTCATTCCATAAGCGGGCCTCGCGGTGGTTTTCCAGCTTGGGGAGATAGAAGTATGGTCCCGTCCCTTTTTGCAAGAGCGCCCGGGCATTATGGAAGAAAAACAGGCCGAAATCAAACAGCGAGGCCGATACCGGTTTGCCGTCTACCAGGACATGTTTTTCCACGAGATGCCAGCCGCGCGGCCGAACCAGCAAGGTGGCGACCTTGGGATTCAAGGCATAGCGCTTCCCTTCCGGGCTGGTGTAACCAATGGTGCCGCGGATGGCATCACGGAGATTGATTTGTCCCTCGATGGTGTTTTCCCAGGTTGGAGAATGGGAATCCTCAAAATCTGCCATGTAAATCCGGGCGCCGGAATTCAGGGCATTGATCACCATCTTGCGGTCCACCGGGCCGGTGATCTCAACCCGGCGATCCCGCAAGTCCGGCGGGATGGGGGCAATTTTCCAATCGCCTTTTCGAATGGCCTCGGTTTCTGGCGGAAAGGCAGGCAGCCAGCCGGCATCGAGCTTGGTCTGAATGGCAGCGCGCTGCTGCAGCAACTCTTGCCGCGTGCCCGAAAACCGCCGCGCCAGCCCGGCGACAAACTGTAATGCATCGGGCGAAAGAATTTCGGCCCACGCACCGGTGACCGGCGCGACGATCTCAATACCCCCGCCAGCGCCAACTGCCGATCCCATGGTCAACCCTCTCAATTGCGTGAATCAAGCATTGAACACTGCTATTTCCTCAATGCCTTGTATTAATTTTATTCATGTTATAAAAAGCATGAACCACAATTGCGAACAACCGCTTGGGCGAAGTCGGTAACCTATCCTGGAGACAAAATGTTCCGTAAGAAATCCCGCCGTTGGCTTATTTTAGGTGTGGGGGCGCCGCTGTTGGCGGCGGCGTGCTTTTTCGGCAAGCCAACTTATTTATGGATGAACGCCTGGTTGCGAGATAAACCAGTAGCGGAACATTTGCCTCCCGGGTTCGTGGATGATGCCAGCCGAATGAATCAAACGCACGTCGCCGAGGTTTGGTCGATCCCGGCGGATGCAAGCGCGGCGGAAAACCAGTTGCGCCAATTATTGCTCCGGGCCCGCACCGACAAATTGGGCGTGGCCATAGCCGGCGCCCGGCACAGCATGGGCGGCCATACCATTTCTCCCGAAGGGATCATCCTCAACATGATGCCGTTTGACCGCATGGAACTGGATGTCGAAAACAAAATCTTGCGCGTCGGTTCCGGGGCCCGCTGGTCGGAGGTGATACCCTATTTAGATGCGCGCGGTTTCTCCGTGGCCATCATGCAGTCGAATAATAATTTCACGGTCGGCGGCTCCCTGAGCGTCAATTGTCATGGCTGGCAGCATAACCGGCCGCCGATTGCATCATCGGTCGAATCTTTTCGATTGATGAAGGCCGATGGCACCACGGTCTGGTGCAGCCGAAAGGAAAACCAAGATCTCTTTTCCCGGGTTTTGGGCGGCTACGGTTTGTTCGGCGTAATTCTCGACGTCGATCTGCATGTAGTTCCCAACGAACGCTACCGGCCGGATATGGAGATCCTTCCCGTCGAAAAATACGTTTCTCGTTTTGCAGAAAAAGTAACTCAGGCATATGATGTGGGCATGGTTTACGGCCGTTTGTGCGTCGTCCCGGGGGAAAAGACCTTTCTTCACGAGGCGATCCTCACGGTATTTCATCGGGCTCCGTGCAAACCGGAACAAATCCCCAGTTTGAAGTCTCGCGGCTACGGCACGCTGCGCCGCGAGGTGTACCGGGCCCAGATCGGCAGCGACGCGGGAAAAGCGATGCGCTGGAAAGCGGAAAAAAAGCTGGGTGAATCGATCGGCAAGAAATTCTTTTCCCGCAATCAATTGCTCAACGAAAGCGCGGAGGTCTACCGCGAACAGAATTCCGATCGTACCGACATTCTACATGAGTATTTCATTCCTCCCGCTCGATTTGCGGCTTTCCTGGATAAGGCCCGGCTCATCATTCCCCGGCATGATGGAGACCTGCTCAATGTCACGGTCCGCAACGTCCTGGAGGACGGGGACACATTTCTGCGCTATGCAGATAGAGAGATGTTTGCTTTCGTAATGCTGTTTAATCAAGAGCGAAATGCCGAGGGCGATGTAAGAATGGAGGCGATGACGCGCGACCTGATCGATGCCGCGCTGGAATGCGGCGGCCGTTATTACCTTCCTTACCGCCTTCATGCCACGCGGGAGCAATTCCTGAAAGCTTATCCCCAGGCCGGGGAATTGTGGGCAAGTAAACGCCGCCATGATCCCGAGGATATTTTTCGGAATCAGTTCTATCTGAAGTACGGCAAGGAGTGAATCCGCTTCCATCCTGAACCGTGGTTGCTATTCTTTTGGCAGATTCTCAACATTCCGGTGTGCAAGCCATTTCAACGCCAATGCGAGCGAGTTAAGCCTGGTTTTTGTGGAATCGGCCCGCGACATGAAGACCACCGGGCAGGCTGCCCCGCACAGAATGCCTCCAAACCTGCAATTTGCGGTGTACATAATAGCCTTGACGGTCAGATTGGCCGCCAAAAGATTGGGAAAGATCAAGATGTCGGCAGTGCCTACCACGGGATTATGAACCTGTTTCTTGTCCCCGGCTCCTGGCGAGTAAGCCAGGTCGAAGGATAGCGGCCCGTGGACCAGACAGGGACCGAGGGCTGCTGCCTGGTGGCATCGAGTTATTTCCGCAGCCTCCACTGTCTCGGGCATCGATTCCGCCACGGTTTCCGTCGCCGCAATGAGTGCCACCCTGGGAAGAGCAGTTTCAAGGGCCCGGGCGACTTCTACAGAATTCTTGAGGATATCGATTTTCTGTTCCAAAGTCGGCTGGATGCAGATGCCGGTATCGGCCAACAAAAACCGCCGTTTGTCCGGAGCGATCTCCATCAAGACAATTTGACATATGACCCGGCCGGTTCGGAGTCCCAGGTGCGGATGCAGCACCGCCTTCATCAGGGTGGGAGTTGCGATCTGGCCTTTCATAATCATTTTGGCCCGGCCATTTTTCACCTCTTCCACCGCCCTGGCCGCCGGCTCTTGAGTATCAATGATCGGGGATACTTTCCAGTCTTCAAAGTGACGTTCGGCTACCCGGCGTATCGCCGTCTCGTCTCCTATTACCACCGGTCGAATCCAACCCCGCTCCGTGGCCGCCAAAACCGCTTCGAGAACCGTGGGATCGGCACCCCCGGCCACGGCGACGGGAACGCCCGGTTTTTGCATATCCGCTGCAAAATACAATTGGTCAAAACTGATCATGAAACTGTTTCATTTTCCCGTCCAGGTGGGCGGGCGTTTTTGCAGAAAAGCGGCAATTCCTTCCTGGGCGTCGTTACACATGGCGTTATCGGTCATGACCTCGGTAGCGCGGTCATAGGCCGTCGATTCATCCAGGGCCAACTGGCGGTAGAAGGCCTTTTTGCCGATGTGAAGAGTCAGGGGACTGGATGTCAGAATGGCATTCACGTATTCCTCAACTGCCTGGTCGAGTTCGCTCATCGGTACGAGCCGATTCACCAATCCCAGTTCGAATGCCCGCTGTGCGGAAATCGGCTTTCCGGTAAGGAGCATTTCCAGCGCAGCCCGGGGAGCAATGGTTCGTACGAGAGGCACCATGGGCGTAGTACAAAATAGTCCAATTTTGACACCGGGCGTCGCAAAGGTAGCTTCTTCCGCGGCCACGGCGAGGTCGCAAGCCGCCACCAGCTGGCATCCTGCCGCGGTTGCCAATCCGTGGACCCGGGCGATCACCGGTTGGGGTAAGCGGCGAAATTGTTGCATCACCCGGGAACACAGGGCAAACAGCTCATGGTAGGATTGTTCCGTTCCCCCCACCATTTCTTTCAAATCATGGCCGGAGCAAAAAGCAGGTCCTCGGGCGCCGAGAACGATCACCCGGGCGACGGTGTCGGTTTCCATTTGCATCAAAACCGATTCCATTTGCCGGAGCAAATCAACCGACAGCGCATTGCGTTTTTCGGGCCGGTTCAACATCAGATAAACGACGCCGGCTTTGGTTTCCACCGACAAATTGGATGTGGCTGTGAGGGTGCAAGACTCCATGATATTTTCCCCTTCGGCAAGCGCGGTAACCAAGAATTGGCCGCAAAATGAAATCACTATCCGCAGTAATTATGATATAACGATTGCAGGTTGCGGATTTCGGATTTGGTAATGAATCCGCAACAGCAATCCGCAATTCGCAAAGATATGACACGGAAAAAAGTATATCATTTTGAACCCCCGGACGAACCCGAGACGCTGGAATGGTGGTCGATGACGCCCGCGCAGCGCTTTGTGGAATCCGGCAAACTTAGGGCTACTTTTTTGGCCTTGGGAGGGTCGCTTGATCCCGAACCCGATTGGCAAAGTCCTTTCTATTTTCCGGAAGCATCGGATAAAGGCGCTGCTGATGGGGGGCCAGGCTTGCATTTTCTACGGCGCGGCCGAGTTCAGCCGAGACGTCGATCTCGCCGTTCTCGCCGATAACAGGAATTAAACCGTCGTCGAACCCAATAGATTTCCGCCGAGCGACGGATGGCCGATGCGTTTATCGCCCAGGACGTTGATGACGGCCGGTTTCCCGGATTTCAGCGCTCGTTCCAGTGCGGGAATGAGGTCGTTCGGCTTTTCGACGTGTTCGCCATGGCAGCCGAGTTCGGCGAAGATGCGGTCGTAGCGGATGTTGGGAAGCATGTCGAACGGTTCGGTCCGGCCTTTGAGCATGGACATCTGATCAAAACTGGGGCCCCAGGAACTGTTGTTCCACAACACGGCGACGATGGGCAGCTTGTACTTGGCGGCGGATTCCATGTCCCAGCCGCCGATGCCGATGCCGCCGTCGCCGATCACGGTCACAACCTGCCGTCCGGGTCGGGCCAGTTGCACGCCGATGGCCATGCCGATACTGTGGCCCACGGGTGCGAGCGGCCCTGCATCCACGATCTGGCCGGGGAATCGCGCCAAAAACCATTGGCTCACGTAGCCCGAAAGTGTGAAACTGTCGACCACCACCGTGGCATCGGCATCCAGCATGCCCACCAGGTCGTGAGCGAGCCGGTCGGGATGGATCGGTATGCTGTCGCGAACTTTTTGTTCCCGTTCCTGAATACTCTGCAGAAAGGCTTTTTGCGCTTTAGTGACTTCCTGCACCCAGGGCGAGTTCTCTTTCCGGGCGAAGTCGGACCGGCGTTTATTGACTTCGGCGATCAATTGTTGCAGGACCAGCTTGGGATCGCCGACCATGGCGATTTCCGCCGGCACATGGCCTCCGATCCGGCCCGGGGTCGGATCGATCTGCACATACTTGGCCTTGCTGTTCCAGGTGGGCGGCTGCCCGAATTTCTCGCCGCTCCAGTAGCGAAAGCCGACCGCCAGAACCAGGTCGGCGCCGCCGGTGAATGGCTTTTTCCAGGCGCCGCGCACCGCCAGCCGATGCTCCTCGGACAGGGACCCCTGCCCTGCCCGGCGACAATAGACGGGCGTGTGCGTCAGTTCCGCGAGGGCGCCCAATTCTTCGCCGGCGCCCGACCAGAACACGCCGTCGCCGCCGACCAGCAGGGGCTTCTCCGCGCGGGCCCACAGTTCGACGGTGCGTTCGACCGATCGTGGATCCGCTTGCGACCGGAGGGCATCCGGATCGTATACCGTGGCCCCGGGGAACTGCGTGGTTTCCTCGGCCTGGTGATAGATAATGTTGGCGGGGATTTCCACAAGGGCTGCACCCTGGGGAGGATTGAGTGCCTCGCGAAAAGCTTGCCGGATATCGACCGAGATCCGCTGCCAGTCAAGGACGCGTTTAGTATATTTGGCGAAGGATCGGCAGATTTCGGAGCCATAGGCCTCTTGAAAGGAACCGATGCCGTCTTCCAGGGTTGGATGCTGGCCGGAAATGCAGACGACCGCGCTGTTGGTCAAGCCGGCGACGCACAGGCCGGTTATTGCATTGGTGAGGCCGCAGCCGGCCGTGACACAGCAAACTCCGGCGGTACCGGTGGTGCGGGCCCAGCCATCGGCGGCGTACGCCGTCGCCTGTTCGTGGCGCATGTGGATCATTTTGATGCCGTGATTCTTCAGGTTCGCGAGAATGGGAAAGATGTGCCCGCCGTTGATGGTGAATAGATATTTGACTTTTTGCTCCTGAAGGATTCGCCCGATCAGTGTGCCGCCGTCGACCACAGCCATGGGTTCTTACTCCCGTTTGCCGGCTCGTGCCAAGAATTACCGATTGGTTTGCAGCATATTCAGCCCCAAGCGCCGTGTCAACGACAAGCATTTGCAAGAGAGGAAACAGACATGAACATTTTCCGGCCCAATCTCTTCGAGGGCAAAACGGCCTTCATCACCGGCGGCGGCACCGGTATCTGTAAGGGCATTGCGGCAGCGCTCGCCGAAAAGGGAGCACGCGCGGCAATTATTAGCCGCGACCCCGGGCATCTAGAACCCACTGCTGCGGAAATCACGGAAAAGACCGGTCAACCGTGCCTGCCCATTGTCGCCGATGTTCGCCGTCCCGACCAGGTCGAGTCGGCAGTCGCCAAAACGCTCGCCGCGCTGGGACGGATCGACATCCTCATTAACGGCGCGGCGGGCAACTTCCTCTGTCCGGCGGCCGACCTCAGCGCCAATGGCTTCGGCACGGTTGTCGACATTGACACGAAGGGAACCTGGAATTGTTGCCGGGCCGTCTATCACGCTTGGATGAAAGAGCACGGCGGTCAGATCCTCAATATCAGCGCGACGTTGCACTATGGAGGAACGCCGTTGCAATTGCATGTTTCCGCGGCGAAGGCGGGCGTCGATGCGCTGACACGGAATCTTGCCGTGGAATGGGGTCCCCAGGGAATTCGAGTCAACGCCATCGCACCCGGAGCCATCGCCGATACGGAAGGAGTCCGCCGGCTCTTGCCCGGCGACCTGGCCAAAAAATTAGTGGAGCGCATTCCCATTCGGCGCATGGGAAGAATCGAAGACATTACCAACCTGGCTCTGTTTCTCCTCAGCGATGCCGCAGCGAATATCAACGGAGCGATTATCGTTTCGGATGGGGGGCGGTCGCTGTGCGGGAGTTTTCTCGGGGATTGATTAGCCAGCCAGCCGCTACGCACGAGAGTATTAATGGCTGTTTTCGGCCTCGGACTTGGGCAGGAGCACGGGGAGTGCCGCGACCACGACAACCCGGCGATCGTCGAAGACCCCATAGCGCATGGCGAGGGGTCGAATTATGCCGATCCAGACTTGACTCGGCTCTTGCATTAGGTCAAGCAGCGGCTCTCCAAATTGAGGGTAGAGACACAGCCGTCGGTGAAATTCCGTCAATGCCGCAAGAAACACCTCGCCGTCGCCGCGCTCTCGTGCGACGTCCGCCAAGGCCAGCAACCGCTGGCGCACCTGCTGCGAGTACACCACCCAATACGGCACTGGTCCGGACGCACCAGTGCTCACTTGGACCTCGCTCTCGCTTGGAGCTGGGCGATGAAGTCTTCTAGCTGCAAACCACCTGTTGCCTCGATTTCGCGGATCTGAGCCAGGAATTCTTCTTCGTCGAATGTTTGCCGCGCCCATTCCAGGATTTCGGGCGGGATCTTCTCGCGAGGGAAAGGTTCGGACTGATTGGACTGATCGGGTTTCATGTGTGGCTCCTTGGGGGGCAATCTCGATGCCACGGCATTATACCGCGCCGCAAGGTGCGACGGGATGGCAACCGGGCGGTCTGTTGGAGCACCAGTCGGCTGGAACGACTCGTACGAACCTATTCCATGAGGTTAAGCAGCATTTGGGCGACGCGCCGGTTTCTGGCAGCGTCGCCGCACAGCCCCATGCTCACGGTTTCCAACTTGTGCAGATGGGACGCCAACCCCTCCACGCCGGCCCTGCCTTGCATCAAGAGGTAGATCCCTGGAATGTAGCCATCGTATTCGTCGTCCGGAACACCACAGCCGATGGGGTTCCATTCTGCCATCAGGATCTTTCGGATGGCGTCAACATCGGCCTTCCAGTCACGGGATTGTCGTGCCAAAGCTTCGGTAGGGGCCTTCCGGTGATCGCCTTTTCGAACTTATGATTAGATTGCGCTATGCGAAACGCTGATTCGCACCTTCTCTTATTCTGGCACCTTTACTTTTCACTTACTTTTTCTCACCGGTTTCAAGCCCCCATTACCCTTGCAAACGCAGTCTTGAATAGCGCCATCTCCTCGCGCGTGCCGATGGTGACGCGAACATGGGTGGGCAGCGACGGCCAGGAACGGCCAATGGCGATTTTGTGCTGGAGCATCGCCGTATAGACTTCCCGGCCCGGCCGCTTGCAATCGATCATGATCATGTTCGCCTCCGACGGAATGAAGGCGAACCCGCGTTGGTTCAGCCAGCCGGCGAGATCCTGGCGGATGTCGGCCACGATTTGCCGGCGCTCTGCAACCAACGTTTTTTCTTGGAGGCTGGCGGCGGCCCCGACAGTGCCGGAAAGCGGCAGGAAACCGAGCCCGCCGAAGCCGCGCAGTCTCTCCAGCAAGTCCGGCCGGGCGAGTGCCGCGCCGGCACGGAGACCGGCCATGCCGTAGAGCTTCGAGAACGAGCGCAATACGATCACTTCCTTGCCTGCGGCGACATGCTCAATGGCGGAAGTGGCCGACGTTGCGAAATGAATATAGGCCTCATCGATGAGGACGATGCAGCCCTTGGGCTTATGGGCGATGATGTAGTCCACATCTTCCTTGCGGGTCACGCTTCCGGTGGGATTATTCGGGTTGCAGATGTAGATCACACCTGCAGCGGGGTCGGCTTGTGCCATCGCCTTGGCGTCGTGCGCATGATCCTTGCGGAGCGGGACCGGGATTACCTTCGCACCCAGGAACTTCGCGGCGCGTTCGGGAGCTTCGTAGCCGGGCTCGGCAACGATCAGGGGCCGGCTGGGGGAAGTGTAAGCGAGGACAGCTCGGTGCAGTGGGTCGCTCGAGCCGGCGCTCGGTAAGATGTGGGACGTGGGAAGGCCCAGGTCCGCAGCCATGGCTTCGACAAATGCATTGGTCTGGCCGAACAGGTACTGCCCTCCCTGAGGCAGGAAGCGGCGAATCGCCTCCAGGGCTGCCGGGCAGGGACCCATCGGGTTTTCGTTGGTATGAAGCCGAATGGTGTCGGGAGGAATGTTCCCGATGGCCTTGAGGTCCTGGGCCAGCGCCATCTCGTTGTAGAACGGCAGAGCCGAGCCGGCGGCCAAGAGCGCGGCCATGCGTCCAAACTCGCGCCGACTGAGCAGCCTTGCCGGCACTTCCCGCGTCCGTTTTGCAGCTTCCCTCATGTGATCCTCCAGGAAAAGAGTTCGGGAGAGGCGGATCAACTATCTTCGCAAGATTGACGGCGCATCGCAAGGGAAAACCGCCTGCGTTGCGGCGGCGGCCCAACGCAGAACCTGGCTGCAGATGCAATCGCGTCGAGGCTCGCGAAACGCATCTGTCCGAAACAGCGCGGTCGATGGGACCGAGGCTTCGATCTCCTGGCCATTGGGGGTCCCGAGTGAATCGGGAAATATATATTCGGTAATCCGCTGCGGTGAATGCAGTTGCTTACAGTGTCACCTGGACCCCCACGAGACGTTCGAGCCGGATGCGAATCTTGTCATTGGCACCATCGGCCAATGTGAACGAGCCGCTCTGGACCGCGTACTCCGGGCCGCGCTCGCATTCGTATGTGTATTTGCTGGGAGGAAGTTCCAGTTGGACGGTGCCGGCGCAGACAAAGTGATCGCGCCAGAAGGGCAATTCCCCCGCCCGCTGCGGCTTGCCTGCACCATCCTTGAGCTGTATGCGACAAGGAACGGGGTTGTCGCAACCCTTCTCGATGACGGTAAAAGTGACTTTGGCGGACGCTGCGTGACCCACACCGAGCCCGGCAATCGCCGTCACCAGGAGAGACGCGGCAAAGGAGAGTACAGTAGATCGCATGGGTGATTCCTCAGCGACCGCACACGGCCGTGCCAAGCGTCGCGGCCATCGAACTGCCGTGGCTCGGTAGCGACTTTATCCTGGTCATGAAAAACAAACGCTCACGTCAACAAACCGCTTGCGCTTTCCACGGCGGCCACTACGCAACCGCATGCCTTTGGCCGTCAGACCGATCCAGATTCCCTTTCTCCGTGCCTTCCAAAGGCCCAGGACCGGTCCTTCGAACGGAATCGTACCCCCCGAATAATCACTTTCAACCATTCCTGGGAAGAATCGTACACCGCCAATCGCCAAGTCGCCTGAAAACTCTCGCGCTGGCTTGAAGGCGCATTCTTCTAACCAGAGAACGAATACGACTGCGTCGACGAGGCCAGTTGCGTGGTGCTCAATCAAGTAAAGGCCGAGCTCATCAAACTCGTGAATCTGGTTGTTGCGATGCCCATAAGGAGCTGGTGGCGACGGATCGACAACGCGAACAGGGCTTTGGAGAGTCGCCGCATATTCCGACGGATCGACCGGCTTCTGAAACAGCCGATCATTGATTACCAGCCTATCCAGGGAAACATCGGCGGTGACGAATGCCACGGGTCTCCTCGCTGAAACCATCCGGCGGGGCTATTAATCGTACAGGGCTTCTCTCCTGAGGGACCAATCAAGCAGCGATACTCCGCAGTTCTTCGCCAACCCGAGCAGCTGGCGCTCCCACTCGTCTCGTGGTTGCACCGGCGAAGATGTGCCCAGGAAATGTCCTCGTAGGACGTCGAGCGCCAACTCTTCTGGGGCAACCCCTCGGCTCTTAGCCGCCTCGCTCAATGCTGCCTCCAACTTCGGGTCGAGATTAATAACCATTGTCATCTCCTCGAGCGGTCGTCTCCTATCGCCAAACTTGTTGATAGTATCTTATCACCGAGTCAATCGCAAGAAAACGAAAAGAGGACGCAGCTCAACTCATGGATTCTCCGGTTTCAGCGGGAGAGGCGTGCGACGACCAATGCTACCTTCTATAAAATGCATTCAAGAAAGAATCTTCAGGGAAAACATTAAATGCCCGCACAAACGCTGGATGGCCGGCTGCTTTGCGCCAGTCAATCCACCTATGCCATAACTGAAGACGGGATCCTGGACCTCGACGAAAGCGATACCTATTACGCGGGCGCCGGCTTCACGAAGCCGCCTGCGACGTTTGTCGGCGGGGACGCGCTCATTGACGGCTGCCTGGTAGGCACCATTCCGGACGGCGTCGTCCTCGCCTTCCGCGGAACGCTGCCCCTCGATTCACATCAGATCCCAACCCTGCTCGACTGGCTCAACAACTTCAACGCGGATCCGAGACCCGCCCCGGGGTATATCGGTTTCGTGCATTCCGGGTTTTTTGGAGCTGTGGAAGCGCTCCTGGACCGCGCTGTCGCGGAAGTCCAAAAGCAGCAGGTAGGAACGGCACCCGTATTGGTTACGGGGCATAGCAAGGGCGGCGCCATGGCGGCCTTGGCAGCCTGGCATCTACAGACAGCGCTCGGAGTTCGGACGAAAGTGATCAGCTTCGCGGGGGCCAAGGCAGGGAACGCGATCTTTCGCGACGCTTACAATGCCCAGATTGACCACACCCGCTATGAGTACGCCGACGACATCGTTCCGCACCTGCCGCCGTCGCAGGATGGCTTTCTGAACGTGCTCTCGTCATTACCGGTCATCGGGGCCAATTTCGCCAACTTGAGCCGTTTCGACTACGAGCCGGTGGGGACCCTGCGCTTCATCGACTCATCGGGCGGATTTGATGATGACACCCCCCAACTGCGCCTCGAGCGGACAATGAGCCTCGTGCAACTGATCGTTCGCGGACGGTTCGGCCAGATTGTCGCGGACCATGCCATCGCGTGGGGGTCGGGATACGCATCGGCCATCTGCCCGACGGGCGTTTGACCGGCGGCGGTCCCTTGACCGGCGTCGTCACTCTTCCGCGAAAAAGCTCTCCTTTCCGCCCGCATCTCACGCGAATGCACGCCCGCGGTATTCCACGCAAGCTGTTTGCTCGGAACAACTTAACGTGCCGTTTGGCGCCGTATCTCACGCTTGCGTGAGACACGGAACCGCCATGAAACGGTCCAACGGGTTACAGGATGGCTAAGGGGAAAAGGCAGTGGGGTTGTCAGGTGGTTTGGTTTCGGCCGCGGGGGGATTCTTCCCATTCTTCGATGGTGCGCGGCCAGTCATCTCTGAGCAACCGGGAGAGCGAACGATCGGCCAGGATCTTGTCGTTGGTCTGGCAGCGCGGGCAATAGTTCGTCTCGTTGTCGCTGTAAATGATCCGCTGCACCGTGGCGCCACAGACGGGACAGGGTTTGCCAAAGCGGCCGTGGACCGCCATGCCTTCGCGGAAGGCAGTCACCTTTTCCGGAAAGCCGTCGCCCGTTTGCCAGCGGAGGCGATCGGTCCAGTCCAGGAGAGTTTCGCGCGTGGCATGAAAGAGGCGAGCAATTTCCGGTTCCTGCAACCGGCCGGTGAGCGCCAGGGGAGATAACCGGGCGCGGTGCAGGATCTCATCGGAATAGGCATTGCCGATCCCGCTGAAAAGTCGGGGATCGGTCAAGGCGCGTTTGAGCGTGTGGTTTTCGCGGAGCAACGCGGCCCGGAAATCCGGCAAGCCGGCATCGAGAACTTCCAGGCCGCCACGATGGTGGGCTGCCAGAGCCTGTTCGCCACGCTCCAGGTGGAGGGAAGCGCGTTTCTGGGTGCCGGCTTCGGTCCAAAGCAACGTTCCGCCGGGGAAATCGAACGCGGCCAGACCGACCTTTCGCGGCACCTTGGCGCCTTTGGGCTTCCAGTGTAAACGGCCCGCGATCATGAGGTGCATGACGAGAAACAAGTCCTCTTCCTGGGCAATCACCAAGCGCTTGCCCATTCGCCTGAGGCCGACTACCTTTTTCCCTTCCACCGCGGTAATGGGGGGATCGGCCGTGCGCAAGAGGAACGGGCTGGCCATGCGGGCACGCTCGAGGATCTGGCCCTCGATGCGCCGCCGGAGACTTTCGAGGTAGATCACGATGTCGGGAAGTTCGGGCATGGAGTCATTGTAGAAAGCGAGTCGCGTTGGCCGGCAAGGGCCCTTGCCGGCGCTGCGGGCTAAGGTGCCTTGAGTGGGGGACACGCGAAATGGTTAGGAAGTAAAAGCGTTGAGTTTTTCCTGGATGGCGCGGCGGGCTCGTGTGCTGCAAAATAACGCTCGGTGCTATAGAATCTTCTCCATGAAAAACAACACCCTTTCCCCGGCGGCTCAATTAGCGGTCACATTCTGGGGGGCTGCGCGAACGGTCACCGGTTCGCAGCACCTGGTGCACGTCAACGGCAAGAAGATATTGCTCGATTGCGGTTCCTTCCAGGGCAAGCGGGCCGAGGCGCGGAAAATCAATAGCACATTTCCTTTCAATCCGCATGAAGTCGATGCGCTGGTGCTGAGCCATGGACACATCGATCATTGCGGCAACATTCCCAACCTGGTACGCCAGGGGTTTTCCGGACCGATCTATTGCACGCCGGCGACGCGCGACCTGATTGCCGTCATGCTGGCGGATTCCGCCAAGATCCAGGAGGAAGATGCGGAATACTGGAACCGAAAAGTGAAGACAGGCGATCCGTTGCTGGAGCCGTTGTACACGATTAAAGATGTCCAACGCACGGTGGGCTTGATACACTCGATTCCCTACGAGCGCGAATTTGACCTGGGGCTTGGAGTGCAGATCCGGTTTGTGGACGCCGGCCACCTGCTCGGCTCGGCCATGGTGGCTTTGAAAATTCCCGTGGCCGGGCGCAACCGGACCATTACTTTCACAGGAGACCTGGGCCGGCGGAACTTGCCGATTCTGCGCGATCCTGCCCCCGTTCCGCCCGCGGAATTGCTCATCTCGGAAAGCACCTACGGCGGCCAAATGCATCCGCCGGTCGAGACCCTGACCGAAGAACTGGGCCGGGTGATTCAGCGCACTGTTGATCGGGGCGGCAAGGTCTTGATCCCCGCTTTCAGCCTGGGGCGAACGCAGGCCGTGGTCTATAACCTGCACCAGTTGTTTCAATCCGGAAAGCTCAAGGATTTGCCCATTTTTGTCGACAGCCCGCTCGCCATGGAAGCCACCGAAGTGTTTCGCCTGCATCCGGAATGTTTCGATGAGGAGACCGCCGTGCTCCTGCACGATGATCCCGATATATTCGGCCAGCGGCGCATTCATTACACCCATTCGGTGGAGGAGAGCAAGGCCTTGAATCACCGCGCCGAACCGTGCGTGATCATCGCCGCCAGCGGCATGTGCGAAAACGGCCGCATCGTCCATCATCTCAAGCACAACATTGAAGATCCGCGCAACACGGTGATTATCATCGGCTTTCAGGCTCCCGACACGCTGGGCCGTCGCCTGGTGGAAAAGCAGCCCGAGGTGCGCATTCACGACCAGGATTGGAAGCTGCGTGTGGAAGTGGTGGTGATGAATGGTTTTTCCAGCCATGCCGACCAACATGATTTCGATGCCTTCCTGGGTCCCTTGGCGAAGGAAACCAAACAGGTCCGGTTAGTCCATGGCGAAATGGATCGGGCCGAGGCTCTGGCGGGGGCGCTTCGGGAGAAAGGTTTTCACGAAGTGGTAATTCCGCAAAAAGGCGAATCGGTCAACCTGGCGTGAAGTCTTTACTTGATGCAACCGGCAAAATTCAACACTCGGTTGACGCAAAACAAAACAAAAACGGAAACATGCCGTGAAGGGATTGTGAAGAAAACGAGGGCAGGAAACTGGCAAAGAAAAAAACAATTACAGTAAATTCAAAATTTAAAACGACTTAGAGCAATCGCAATCCTGGAGAACCAGGAAAAAGAAACTGTTTGGCACAACCCTTGCAACAATAGATAAGCGGCAGGGTTTGGTAGCGAGTCCCAAACTCCCTGCTTCATTCAACAGCTTGTGTTCCTCTCACCCACACCTTCCTGCACAGGCACGGGGTTAGGCTGGTAGCGAGTCCCAGCCATGCCCCGTGCCAACACTTCTTTTATGAGCCTTTTTTCTGCTATTCACCGGAGCTGATTGGTGGCCTGGGTGCGCCGGCAGGTCCCTTCGGCGCGGATTTTGTCGGTGGTTTTGTAAACGCTTGCGCATCGCGAACAATGAGGGCGCCATCTTCTTCACTCAGAAGAAAAACCGCGTTGTGGTTTCCTTCCCAGGCCTTGGCGTAGTAGCGTTTGGATTCGCCTTCCGTCCGGCCGATGTGAAGTGCCCGCCGTCCGCTCGGAGTGACTACCTCCAATACCAGCTGCGGCGGCTCCAGGCCGTACAGTTTCAAATCGGGATCCTTGTCCACCACAAAGCGCAATGCCTTGAGCCGGGCGAGGGCATCGAGCGTTTCACTGACTGTTTCGGAAACCGGTTTAAGATCCGGCTTCTCCGCCACGCTCCAGGTATTGTCTTTCTTTTGGAGGGTGAAGGAATTGCCGGCGTAGAGATAATGGAGGGATTCCACCTGCACGGCATCGAGGGCGCCCCAAACCGCCCGACTGCGATATTCGCCCAGGGCTCGCGAGGAAAGTTTCGAATCGAGCAGGAACACCAGATCGCCACCGGTTAACTTGGCAAAACGGCGGGGAGCATTGGTAGAATCTGCTTTTGTGTCTTTTTCGGCGGTCCCGACCTGAAGACCCAGCACATCTTTGCCGCCGGACTGGAACTGCCAGCGGATCTCGGGTTTGTCCAGGCCGTACGGTTTCAAATCGGCAGGTTTGTCCGCAACCAGTTCATCGGCGCGAAGTTTGGCCAGGGTGTTGATGAAATCCTCCAGGTCGGATTGTTCCGCCTCGTTTTCAACCGGGCTGGTTAGTTTCCATGTGGCATCGACTTTATTGAACACCAATTTTCGGGGACCGCGCTCCATCGAAACGCGGTCCACGTCCGTGAAGCGCGCCAAATTGCGATCGCGGAATTTCAAGGGAACCGCCAGCAGTTTCCCGGCGAGGGTGCCGGAAATTACGCCCACAGCCTTGGAACCTTCGGCCTGAACGTAGCGGTCCTGGCTGTCGGCAGCCACTGGTTTGCCGACGCGAAGCACGTGCTGGGCCGGCTTGCCGTCCGCGCTGGGAAGTTTCATGGTGACCACGGCTGCCGGCATGTCCAGGCCAAACGCTTTGAGGTCCGCGGCCTGGTAGGCGGCGATTTTCTGAGCCCGCAAGGATGCCAGTTCTTCGACGAGACCGTCCAGCGTGGGGTTGTCCGCCTTCAAGGCATTCGGCTTGACCAGTTGCCAGCCGTCGTTCCCCTTGGTTATTTGCAGTTCATTGTTGCCCATCTCCCGTTCCAACGCGTTCACGCCGGCGGCCGCGAAGTGGAAGACAGTGCGGTCGGCGAAATCGAGGTAATTCCGCTTCAATTCGCTGGTGGTCACGGTACCCAAAACGGCCACGCCGGGCCCATCGTCCACCCGCGCGTAGACCGCGCCGGCTTCGTCGGGGACCGCCTTGCCAAGTTTTACCGTATGCTCGTTCGCGGCCGGCTTTTTGTCGTCCGTGCCCGCGGGAGGCGTGAGCGAAACCGTGATGGTTCGCTCCGGTTTGTACAGGCCGTAGGCCGCCCAATCGACCTTGGGTCCGAAGGCGGCGAATTTGCCGGCTTGCAACTCGGCCCAGGCGTTCAGGACGCCGTTCATTACTTCCTTGTCGGCCGGGAATTTCGCCATGCCGGCTTCTACTTGCCACGTCTCCTTGTCCTTTTGCAGAATGATGGCATCGTTGCCGGCCTTACTTTGGATTTTGTTAATGGCATTGATGTCCAGGGTCAGGAGTTTGCGATCGAGCAAATCCAGAGCATTGCGATCGACGTTGGCCACCAGTTTTTCGCCGACGACAAAAACCGCCTCGCCATCTCCGAGCTTTGCAAATCGAGTCTTGGCGCCTTCTACCGTGGGTTTGCCGATCAACAGGACCCGTGTTTTGGTGTTCTCCTTGGGTTTTTCCGATTCCTTGGGTTTCTCGCCCTCTTTCGCTTTTTCGCCCTCCTTGGCTTTTTCCGGTTCCTTGGGAAGGTCGGACGGTTTTTCGGTCGTGGTTACGGTCACGCGCATTGCCGGCTTGTCCAACCCATAAGTTCCTAATTCTTTGGCTACGTGGGCTTCGTATTTCTCTGCCGTCAGGTTGGTCAGGTCGGCAACCAGCGGCTGCACCACACTGGTCATGGTGGCGGCCTCGAACGGTTCTACTATTTTCCAGGCGCTGCCGTCGCGCTTGAGGCGAAACTCCGAATCGCCTTTTTGCTGCCGCAATTCGACAACTTCCTCGTTTTTCAATTGCCAGATATTCAGCGAGCGATACGCCAGCGACCCCTGGTCCACCAGGTCGTGGATTTCCTTTTTGACGATGAAGACGCCGGGAGCCGCGGCGGTCTTCGCAAAATACTCGGGCTTATCGGCTCGTTGTTTGCCGATGAAGATGGTCTGGGCGGGTTTGTCGGTCTTGCTGAAAGTGAACGTGGCACTGAGCACCGGCTTGCCCAGCCCATAATCTTTTTCCAGATCCTCGGTTTTCGGGTTGGTGTTGACGTACTCCGTGGCTTCGAGCCGGCCCATGTCATCCACCAACTTGTTCATCTTCATGGAATCAACTTCCATCTGAACGGGAGTCGTCAATTTCCAATTGTCTTTTTCGTGCTCGAACGCGTATTTCTCCTCGCCATGCTGCACCTCGATCTTGGCTAGATCCGAGGAAAAGAAATCCAGAACGCGCCGGCCCTTGTAGGCCAGTGCCGGCCGATTCACCAACTTGAGCACGGCATCATCCACGATATTGACCCGAGGCCAACCCTGGACCTGGACATAGAGCTTGCTCTTCTCGATGTCATTCTTGCCGAGCAGATAGGTGAAAGTCTTCGTGGTCTTGGTCTTGTTGTCTCCCTCACCCTTCGATTCTTCCACCGTTACTTGCACGGTGCCCGCGGGCGGATCGAGTTGATTGGCCTTGAGGTCGGGCTTGTCGATGACATCTTTGTCCTTCGCTTGCAGGTTGGCGAGCTTGTCGACCAGTTCGGTCACTTTGCTGGTCTCGGCGTCGCCTTCGATCGGCTTTTGCAGCCGCCAGGTATCCTTTTCCTTGGCCAGGACCACTTCCTGGCCGCCGTACTTGATTTCAAGTTTACGGGCATCCTCGGACTTGAAACGGGCCAGCCTGGCGTCACGCAAAGTATCCAGCCCGACAAAAACATCCTTGATCTTGTCCGCCTTGATTTCGAAGATTTGGTCATTCTTGTCGAGCTTGGCAAAAAGATATTCTTCGTGAATGGTTTCCTGTTGCGGCATCCGGGGCATACCGGGCGGACCTTGCGGGGCCGGGCGCGTCACCGTCCGCGTCTTGGTTTCCGCTGATTTGCCGATGAGCAAGGTCACGGTATCGCCGTTCGGCTTCGTGACTGTGATGGTTTGCTCCGGACTTTTCAGTCCGTAGTCTTCCAGCTCTTTCTTGGGCTTGTCCACGAACTGCTCGGCCCAGATATCCGGGACGGCTGTTAACAAGGTTTTCAGCTTGTCGGGATCGGGCCGATCCTTTACCGGCTCCGCCAGCTCCCATTCGGTTCCCGCAAGGTTCATTGTGTAGTTGGCATCTTTGCCCTTGACTTGCAGGCCTTTCGCCTGGAGACGCTCCACGCGGTCCTGGGAATCGGCATCTTTGCTGAACTCTTCGGGAAAAAGCCGGCGCTGCTGGTAATAATCCACGGGCCGGTCCAGGGACGCCAGCAAGTTCGGAGCCAGCAAGATGACTTCTTTGCTGTCGTTGATCCGAAGAGTCGTGGGCCGGGTGAAGCGGTTGGCGCCTTTCTCTTTCTTCTCGCCGAACAAGAGCTGATAATCCTGGTCGGCAGCCTTGATCGTCGCTCGCAACGGATCACTCGCAGGATCCAGGCCAAACTGCTCGAGATCGTTATCTGCGGAAATTGCCACGGGGGTGAACCGGGATTTCAGGTTGGCCAAGACATCGACCAATTCCTTCACTTCCTTGTCTCGGATCGGCCAGTTACCTGGTAATCCCCACGTTCCTCCGGACGTACGTTCCAATACCAATTGTCGTTCCTTTCGCGCGACCTCAATCCGACTGGCTTCCTGGTCTCGGATCTTCTTTTCGATGGTTTCGAGTGTTTGCAACGCACTATCCGAGGCGACAGACGGTTTCCGAAGAAAGTCTACGAGCAAAACGACACCGCACGCGACAACCAATACCAATAGTGTGATGGTGGTTTTGAAGTTCATCGCTGACCTCATGCTTAGCGCAACCGTCGAACCATTAGAACAACCAAACCGACAAAGGCAAACGACAGAGGAATCAACAATCGAGTGCCCCAGTCCCAAAATGACTTTTGGACGTCAGTCAACATTACCCGGGGGAAGCGCCATTTTTCATGGTCTTTGGTTAAAAGATCATCGCGGCCCAACAACCAATTGCACACGTCCAGGAGAAGTTTTTCCTTAACAGGGGGCAAATCAGCTCCCACGAACAAGCCGCCATGGCCGATGGCCGCCACCCGAACCATGGCAGGCTTGGCGCCTTTCTCGGTGTACCAGGAGGCCGGCAGAGAAGTTTCCACGGCCACCCCGATGGGAAATGGACCGCGGCGTTTTTCATCCACGGTACCTTTGGTGAAATCATTGCTCTTGGGCGCTTCAAAACGAGGCGTCCGATCCCGCGAGGGAAAGGGGTCATTTTCATTCCAGGAAGCATCATCCGACATCATGAAAACTGATTGAAATGCAGGGAGAGTTCCTTTCGGTTCAAAATAAATCGGTCGGGGATGCCGTATGCGCAAATCCAGTTTCTGATCCTTGCCGAAACCTCGGGCGATGAGGCGCATGCTTTCGCGAATAGGATTGGGCTTTGCAGGCTCCGGCCGGGAGGCGCTGGCCAGGCCAGGCAACCCGGCTCCCGGTTCCCAATCAAATTTCACCGGCGGCACTTCGACGTTCGTCCCCAGTATTACGATGCCCGAACGCCGTTCGGCGAACGATTTGCTTTCGATATTAAAAAGAATTGTTTGTTTGCTCAAGTGGATACCGACTTCCTCCAGTGCATCCTCCAGTTTGTCCGGGCCCATTCCCATCGGATCCATGCGGCCAACGGGCTCATTCGAGGGTCCGAAGCAGAGCAGGACCGGTTTCCCGGCTTTGAGAAAATCCTTGATCGCCGCTACCTGGGAATCATCGAGTTTATAAATGCGATTGGGGATGAGTTCGCCGCGGGCCACATTCAGGAGCGTGAACCGGGGGATGACCAACAAATCGCAATCGGCCAGCATGCGTTCGGTCTTGGCTTTGAGATCACTGATGCGTTTTTGTTCTTGCAAGTTCTCGACCTTTAAGCCATCTTTTTCTTTGAGCAAACCATCGCGCTCTTCCCGTGCTCCGCTCAAGTAAAGCTCGAGAATGGCCCGATTCTGTTGCAGGATCGCCACCTGGTTGGTGCGAATAGCTTCGGTGACTTTTCTGCCCTTCAATTGGTCGGCATATTTCTTGGTGAGATCGTCGAGGGTCGCGGTTTTCCACAGATCGAGGACTTCTTTGATGTCCTTGAGTTCCTGTTCCAAACTTTTGATGGTGAGTTCCGTTTCTGAAAGTTGCGCATCTACCCGTTCGTATTTGCTTTCGTCATAAGTCAAGACCGCCGGCTCCGGTCCCATGAATTCGGACCATTTCTTGAGAATGATATCCACGGTTTCGAAACCACGGTCTTGCAAGGCTTTCTTGAACCCCGTCATTCCCAGTTCTTCCGAACCTTCGGTTCCCAGGATTTCATGAATGGTCGCCAGGGCAATTTTTGGCTTCTTCTGGTCCACCTGCAGCACTTCGTTTGCAAATGGTTCAACTCCCTGGTCAAGAAGCACGAGATTCTTTTCTTCCTGAGAGCTTTGTTTGTCCAACTGATAAATATCATGGAACCCAAGGCGTTGAACGTTGCCGTCACCATAGAAAAAAATACTGTCCTCATTGGAGGCATCGATTTCCTTTCTTAAAGCCTCTTTGTCTTCGGTTAACTTGTCCAGCTTTTGCGAAAAATTATCATCCTCAACATCCAGCACTTCAACGTGGAACTGACGTCCGAGATCCCGAAATTGATCGACCAGGTCATTGACCTTTTCGATTACTTTCCTTTCGGCAGCCTTGTCGTATTTGTCCGGTTTGGCTTTGAGCTGTCCGAACGGCTTGTGAAGGTGGTAAACAACGATCGTTGTTTCACCCTGGAGCTGAGTCATCCGGTCGCGAATTTTGGCTGGCAGTGTAAAGCTCTGATTATAGGTCCAGTCGAAGCGTCTATAGTGTCTGAATGATAAAAAATTAATGCCGATTAATAGAGCCGCCGCCAGGAGAATCTGCAAGCCGACATTGGAACCGAAGGCTCCGCGCTGGCCTCCGATCAGATTAATGGCACTTTTCGTTTCGAAGATCAGGGCCGCGACGGCACAAACTGCCCCAATTGCCGCGATAATAATTCCGGCTACAAGGAGATTGATTGCGATAAGAACCAGGCCGATGATGACCGCGAAAAAGCCCGACAGGCCGATGATCCGTATCCAGAACGGTAAATTCGGGTTACCATTTTCAGTTGTATTGGACTGTGCCATATCCGATATCCCCACGATCATTATTCTAAACCAGCGGATGATTCCTCTGGTTCGTCTTCTACCGCCACCGCCGGCTTTCAAGACTTCGAACCGTCAAAAACAGGCAGAATATTGCCACACTGAAATACAGGATCAGGTGCCGGGTATCGATTACCCCTCTCGTGAAATCCCGGTAAAAGTGGAGAGGTACGCTGAAGAAAAACAGAATCCGATAAAGAACACTTCCGGTGTCCATATCGGGCCGCCAGATTCCCGCCACGATAAATCCCAAACTGAAGAACAGGGAAAGAAGCGCCGCCACCATTTGACTGCGCACCAGGCTGCTGAAAAAAAGGCCCAGGGCCAAAAACATTGCGCCCGCAAGAGCAATTCCCAGATAGGCTGTCGCCACCGGCCGGGAATCAATCCCAATCTGGAAAGTCCACAAGTGCAGGTTGAGCAGGATCGGCAGATAGGCCAAAGTCGGCAACCACATGACGATATAAAAAGCAAAGCAGGCAGTGAATTTACTCAGAACCACTTGCCAGTCCGTCAAGGGAGCTGTCATCAACATCTCCAGCGTCCCCGTACTTCGCTCTTCGGCAAAGAGCCGCATGGTCAACAGGGGGGGAATGAATAAATACACCAGCCAGAATTGCGGATCCCCCAGCATCAACTGCATGGGATAATCGGCCCCTTTCGGGCCCGTTGCCGTCAACTGCAGCAGGGTGAGATAGAAACGATGTCCCGTGATCGCCAGGAAGACTGCCATGACCACGTACGCAATCGGCGACAGGAAATACGCGCTAAATTCTCGGCGTATCAAGCTCAATGTTGCCGTCATTCGTCAATCCCCAGTCGTAATCTGCACGAACAAATCTTCCAACGTTTTCCGTTGCGGGCGGATTTCCCGCATTTTCCATTTTTGCGTGACAGCCAGGGCACACAACTGCGTCGAAAGTGCCGTGGGTTGCTTGGTGGTGATCCGTAGCCGGGTGCCCTCCCCCACCGCATCGCTCTCCACTCGGTCCGCTTCTCCTACCTTGCGCACCGCGTCCAGGTTTATTTTTCCATCCATTTCGACGATCATAATCGTCTCTTCGCCCGCATGCTGCTGCAACTCGTTAAGAGGGCCGGATGCGGCCACCCTGCCCTTGTGGATGATGATGACGTGGTCGCAGGTCATTTCCACTTCCGGCAAAATATGGGTCGAAAGTAAAATCGTGTGTTCCTGGCCCAATTCGCGGATGAGCTTCCGCGTTTCGCGAATTTGCGTCGGATCGAGGCCGGCGGTCGGCTCGTCCAGAATCAACACCTTTGGATCCGCAAGCAGGGTATCCGCCAAACCGACGCGTTGCCGATATCCCTTGGACAAGGTTCCGATCAGTTGCCGGGGGACATCCGTCAGCCAGCAGCGCTGGAGCACATAGTCAACGCGTTGCGACCGGCTATCGCCCTGCAAACCCTTGATGCCGGCACGGAAGCGCAAGTATTCGATCACCCGCATTTCCTGGTAGAGCGGGCAGTTTTCCGGCATGTAGCCAATCCTGCGGCGGACTTCGATCGGTTGCAGGAAAACATCGAAGCCGTCGATTGTGGCCTGTCCGGAGGTGGCAGCCTGGTAGCCCGCAAGAATGCGCATCGTGGTGGTTTTGCCCGCTCCGTTCGGGCCGAGAAAACCGACGATCTGGCCCTTGGCGACCTCAAAGCTGACGTCGCGCACGGCGGGATAATCGCCGTAGTATTTGGTCAAATTGCTAACTTGAATCAAGACAACCTCCCCATTCAGATCACGATGCTGGGGCCGCCGGAGTTAAGGAGTACGGCAGGCAGAAGACCCATCCCTTGACAATGCGGAATGTTCTGCCCACCGGGGGGCACAGACAACTTCCTGTCCATGCGCGGCGTGTTCCGGACCAGCGGTAAAAACGGGCCCGATATGATATTGAAATAATCACTGCCGGGGCGGGCGGCAAGGGGCAATGATGCCCCAAAAGGATAAACATTTGTCCCCGCACGGGTTCATTATCAATACGTTTTTTCAACCTCCGCTGTTCGTGCGCACCAATTGGCAATTTTTTGGTTATCAAATTGGAAGGCGGGCTGGGAAGCCCGCCCTACTACGGTGAGGGTGCTTGAACCATACGAGGTTTTTACCCTTATCTCCAAGTTTCACGGTTGGTAGACTTAATTATCGAAAGAACTCGGTTTTTTACGGGCTCGGCAATGCACAGGTTTTTCTGGGCCGCCACAGGCATTTGCTTTTTGAGTCTTGCAACCGGCGTCCAGGCCGGTCTCCATTACTCCGGAGAATCCTTCTCGGACCTCCCTTCCCAATGGAGCGGATTTCTTTTGGACCAGCGCGCTCTTCGGAACATTGCCGTCAAGCCCACCGACAAGACCCCTGCCAGCCCGGCGCGCCTCCGCTATCTTGAAGCGGCGGAAAAGCTGGAAAAACTGTCCCGCGAAAGAAATCTCGGTGCGGATGAATGGGCAGACCTGGGTGCGCTGTACTGTCGGTTGGGCGAGATACAAAAGGCGGTCGATGTATTGCGCAAAGCGCAGCGGGAACACGCTCAGCATTTTCGCATCATCTCCAACCTGGGCACGGCCTGGCAATTGCAGGGAGATTTGGATCAAGCTGCCGCCGCCCTGCAAGCCGCAGTCCGACTGGCGCCCGGCAAATGGCAGAAATTGGAAGAATATCAACTGCAATTAGTCCGCTTCCGCAAAGGCCAACCGCGTGATGCGCAAGTCCTGGACGACCTTTTCGGCATTCAGTTCGTCGGCGACGGCGGCCAGTACGAGGCGGGAAAACTGGCACCCGGACAGCGCAAGAAGTTACCCGCCGATGCTGCGGCTGTTACGCAGCAATTGGGTCTCTGGCTGCCCGCCGACGGCAAATTGTTATGGCAACTCGCGGAACTTGCCAATGCGCTCGGCGATGTCAAAACGGCGGCCGCGATCATGGACGGCTGCGTCAACGAATTTGGTCTGAAGTCCCCGGAGCTGCGCCGGCACCGGCAAATCACCCGGGCCGCCGCCGATGAACTGGCCAAATTGGCTGCTGCGGATTCCGGCTTCGGCCGTAGTTCACACGAGACCCATTCGGCTTTTTTCAAACCTCGATCGAAACGGCCGCTGGCGGCCAGGTTGGACCCGACCCCGTTGCCGCCGATAAAGTCCGACGGCATCAATGCCATACCCTGGTCGGTTGTTACCGATACCACCGTGGACCGCAAGTACAAACCGACCTTTTCCAAATATTTGCAGGAATTGAACGGCAAGCAAATCGAACTTTGTGGCTTCATGCAACCCCTGGGCGAGGATTTGGATATGGCCTCGTTCATGTTGATCGAATACCCCGTGGGATGTTGGTATTGCGAAATGCCGGAGGTAACCGGGATTGTTCTGGTGGAATTGCCAGCGGGGCAGACGGCCACCTATACGCGCGGATTGGTCAAAGTTCAGGGCAAACTCAAGTTAAATGCCTCCGATCCCGAAAATTTTCTATATACCATAAGCAAATCCACGGTGAAGGAAGCGGATTAAACAGGGGTTAATTCATGGCTCTGACGACCGAACAGATTGCCGAGCAAAAACAACATGCGGAGGAACTGCTTTTTGCCGGGCCGCAAAAACTGGGCTTTGCCAAGGGCCTGTTTTTCGGCCAGTTCAACGCCTCGCTGCTGTTTCCCTATCCGGAAATCAAGCCGGAGGAAAAAGCGGTGGTGGAGAAATCGCTCCAGGAAGTGCGCCGGTTCTGCGATGACCATATCGACGCCCCGGAAATCGACCGCGAGGCAGAAATCCCGCAAAGCGTGATCGATGGCCTGGGGCGCATCGGCGTTCTCGGCATGTGCGCTCCCAAGAAATATGGGGGGTACGAGTTCTCCCAGTTGGCTTATTGCAAAATCATGGAGATCATCGGCGGCCATTGCGCTGCCACGGGCATTTTCGTCAATGCCCATCATTCCATCGGTATTCGCGCTCTGGTTCTGTTCGGCACCGAAGAGCAAAAGAGCCGGTATCTTCCCAAATTGGTCACCGGCGAGGAACTGGCTGCCTTCGCGCTCACCGAGCCGGAAGCCGGCTCCGATGCTGCCAATGTGCAAACTTCCGCGGTTCCCAGTCCGGACGGCAAATACTATATCCTCAACGGCACCAAGCGCTACATTACCAACGGGGCGATTGCCAGAGTTCTGACAGTGATGGCCCGGACACCGGTTCCGGGCAGCTCCGAAACTAAGGTGACTGCGTTTCTGGTCACACCGGACATGCCCGGTTTCGAGGTCCTGGAAGCGCGCATGCCGAAGTGCGGCATCCGGGGCACCGCTACCGCCCGCCTCGCCTTCAAAAATATGCCGGTTCCCGTCGCGAATGTGCTGGGCCAGCTAGGCAAGGGCCTGAAGATCGCCCTCACCGTGCTCGATTTCGGCCGAACCACCTTCGGCGCTTGCTGCACCGGCACCGCGAAGGTTTGTCTCAAAGCGGCCGTCGAGCACGCCAAGACCCGCAAGCAATTCAAGCAGACCTTGAGCGAATTCGAACTGGTCAAAAAGAAGATCGCCTTCATGGCCGCCTATGGTTTCGCCATGGACGCCGTGACCAGCCAGTGCGCGGCTTTCATCGATCGCGGCGCTGAGGATTACATGCTGGAAACCGCCATGCTCAAACTCTTCACCACGGAGGCCCTGTGGATCGTTGTGAATGACACACTACAGATTTACGGCGGCCAGGGCTATTTCAGCAACGAACCCTACGAGCGCATGGTCCGGGATGCGCGGATCAACCAAATCGGGGAAGGCGCCAATGATGTGCTCCGCTGTTTTATCGCCCTGGTCGGCATGCGCGACGTCGGCGAGAGCCTCAAAGAGATGGCGGATAACAAACTCAAGAAATCCGGCACCATCCTGAAATTCCTTGGCAGCCAGGTTAGCAAGCGCCTGCACCTGACCGCGCCCGAAATTCCCGTTCAAAGTTCCACCTTGCAAGACGAAGCGCGGAGCTTGGGCAAACGGATTCGTGACTTCGGCGTCGCCGTGGTGGATGTGCTTGGAAAATACCGCGAAGCGATCCTCGAGCGCCAGTACGTACAAGAACGCATCGCCGAAATGGCCTGCGATCTCTACGCCTCGAGTTGTACGCTGAGCCGGCTCGATCATCTATTGAGTCAGGGCAATCATCAGCCGGCCGAGGTCCGCCGCGACATCATTGCGGGCAAGTATTTCTTGCAATTAGCAGACCGCCGGATTCGCCAACACCTGGCAGCCCTCACCGACAACGACGATGAGCAAACCACTCCCACCGCCGATGCGGTCCTGGATAGTTTCAAGATTTGATACCGCTTGTGGGCGAGCGGTTGCATCATTCACTCCTTGGAGGCGCTTTCGATGAAACGGTTTTTCTTGTGTCTCGTTTTGCCTTTCGTCCTTGTTGCTTCCACCTCAGCCCAGGACAAAAGCGTTCCTCCCGGTTTTACTGCTTTGTTCAACGGAAAAGACTTGGCCGGTTGGAAGGTCCATGAGGGCAAGATGGCAGTGTGGGGCGCCGACAACGGCATCCTCTTCGTATCCGGGCGTGGTGGGGGTTGGTTGATGACCGAAAAAGAATACGGCGATTTCGAACTACGGCTGGAATACAAAGTTCCGCCCAAGGGCAATAGCAGCGTTGCCCTGCGTGCGCCTTTGCAAGGTGATCCCGCGTACCAGGGAATGGAAATCCAAATCCTGGATGATCCCTGGTATAAGAACCCGGCCAACTATAAAAGCATTCGACCTACCCAATTGACAGGTTCAATCTATGACGTTGTACCCCCTTCGAAAGATGCGCTCAAACCCACCGGGGAATGGAACGTGATGCGCATCACCGCCCGCAGCCGGCAGATCACCATCGAGATCAACGGCACCAAAATTGTGGACGCCAACCTCGACGACTATAAGGACAAATCCAAGGCTCATCCCGGCTTATTGCGCGAGAAAGGCCATCTCGGGTTGCAAAGCCACGACGGCCGTGTCGAATTCCGCAATATCTATGTCAAGCCCTTTTGAAAACGCGAAATTTAGAAACTATCTCAAAAAGGGGTCAGACCCCCTAAATTACGGGGTCTGACCCCTTTTTGAGATAGTTTCTTAACAGAGCCGCACTTCGCCGCCGATGACGACGGCATACGCCTTGCCGCGCACCTGCCAGCCTGCAAACGGGCAATTCCGGCTCTTCGATTTGAATTGGTCCGGATCAATCGTCCAGGCAACGGCCGGATCGATAATTGTCACATCGGCGTCCGCTCCGGGTTTCAAGGTCCCGCGATCGATGCTCAGAACCCGCGCGGGATTGACCGTGAGTTTTTCGATCAACTGGGGCCAGTCCAGGTGTCCCGGTTCAATCAGGCTCTTGATGCAAATCGGGATCAGGGTTTCCAGGCCGATGATGCCGTTGGGGGCCTGGTCAAGTTCGCGCATTTTCTTTTCCGGCGAATGCGGCGCGTGGTCGGTGGCGATGACCTCGAGTGTGCCGTCTTTGAGCCCCTCGATGATCGCCTGCACATCCTCCTCGGTCCGGAGAGGCGGAGCCATTTTGAAATTGCTGTCGAACGAACGCAGGCATTTGTCGCTCAGCGTAAAGTGATGCGGGCATGCTTCGCCGGATACGCGCACGCCGCGCTGCCGCGCCCGGCGAATGAGGTCGACGCTGCCGGCCGTGGACACGTGCAAGATGTGCAGGCGGCCGCCGGTCATTTCGGCCAGGGTGATGTCGCGATAAACCATGATTTCCTCTGCAGCCGCCGGCATGCCCCGCAACCCCAGCCGCATGCTTTCATAGCCTTCGTGCATGACGCCGCCGCGCGTCAGTTCGAGGTCTTCGCTATGGCTGAGGACGGCCTTGTCGAACATCCGGCAATATTCGAGCGCTCGCCGCATAATTTCCGCGCTGACCACCGGCGAACCGTCGTCGGTGAAGGCCACGGCGCCTCCCTCGACCAGGCCGCCGATTTCCGCCAGTTCCGCTCCCTGCCGGCCCTTGGTAATGGCGCCGATGGGAAACACATTGGCGTTGCCGGCTCGCTCCGCCTGCAGGTAGACAAACTCCGCCGCCGCCTGGCTGTCGAGGGCCGGTTCGGTATTCGGCATACATGCCACCGAGGTGATGCCCCCCGCCAGCGCCGCCGCGGTTCCGGTCGCGATGGTCTCATCTTCCTCGCGCCCCGGTTCGCGCAAGTGCACGTGCATGTCGATGAAACCCGGGCAAACAATTTTTCCCGCGGCATCGATGGTGCGCGCCGCCTGAGGTTGCAGCGGTGGTCCCAGCCCTACGATATGCTCGCCGCGAACCCACAGGTCCGTCACCTGATCGATGCCCTGGGAAGGGTCGATCACCCGGCCGTTGGTGATTCGCAGTATAGTCATGGGGTTACCACTCGAAAATCCTACTCCTGCTCTTTCTCTTGCTCTTAATCCCCTTCATAACCTTAATCTTCATCTTAATCTTTCTCCTCTTCGGCGCTCCAAAATCGTGCATGGATTTACCTTTCGTCTCCCGAGTGCCCACACAGCAAATCGAGGATCGCCATCCGCACTGCCAGGCCGTTGGTCACCTGCTGCAAAATGGCGGAGTGCGGCCCATCGGCCACTTCCGGAGTGATTTCGACGCCGCGATTGATCGGCCCCGGCGCCAGCAGGAGAATATCGGACTTGGCTTTCCGCAGCCGTTCGCTGTTCATCCCGAAAAGAAGCGCATATTCATGAATCGAAGGAAACATTCCGTTCCGCTGGCGCTCAAACTGGATTCGCAGCAAATTCACCACATCGCAGCGCTCCAGAATGTCGTCCAGGCGATACGACACTTCCACGCCCAGCGCGGTAATGGTTGCGGGCACCAGGGTTGGCGGGCCGCAAACGATTACCTTGGCGCCCATTTTGACCAGGCCGTGGATGTTGCTTCGCGCCACCCGGCTATGGGAAATGTCCCCGACCAGCCCCACCGTCAGTCCTTTCACCCGGCCCTTGACCTTGCGAATCGTAAATATGTCCAGCAGCCCCTGCGTGGGATGCTCGTGGGCGCCGTCCCCGGCATTGATGACGCTGCAGTTCAGGTGCTGCGCCAAGAGATGCGGCGCTCCCGGCACGGCGTGGCGCACCACCATCACGTCGATCCCCATCGCCTCAATATTCTTCGCCGTGTCGATGAACGTCTCGCCCTTGCTGATGCTCGATCCGCCGGCGGTGAAATCAATCGTGTCGGCGCTCAGCCGTTTTGCCGCCAGGCCGAAGCTGGTCCGGGTCCGCGTGGAAGGTTCAAAGAACAGGTTGACGACAACCTTGCCCTTGAGATTCGCTCGTTTTAGGTGCTGATTCTCACGCAGGTCGACAAACTCCTCGGCGCGGTCCAGGATGATCTGAATCTCCTCCGGGCTCAAATCTTCCAGACCGAGCAAGTGGCGGTGGGACCAACGCGGCGCGATCGCTTTCGACACGTTTCAGTTCCTCAACATGCATCGGCAGCTAGCCATGACTTCAATCTCATTGTACTGTTGGTTACAGGGACTTCCCCATCATTTACGCATCACCAATGGTCAATGACGCATGGCCAAGTTTGTTTACGATTACCCGAGGCCGATGGTGACCGTCGATGCCGTGATCATAACGGGCGAGAAAAAGCCGCGCGTGTTGCTGATCCGGCGGAAGCACGATCCGTTTGCCGGTGTGTGGGCCATTCCCGGCGGCTTTGTCGATATGGACGAAAGGTTAGAAACCGCGGCCCGGCGCGAACTGCAGGAAGAGACCGGCGTCGGAGTCAAGCATTTACAACAACTGGCCGTCTTCGGTGATCCCGGCCGCGACCCCCGTGGTCGGACTATCAGTGTGGTCTTTCTCGGCCGCGTCAATCCCGGTCGCGTCCAGCCGGCCGCAGCCGATGATGCCGCCGAGGTCGCCTGGCACTATTTGTACCGCCCGCCGAAAATGGCCTTCGATCACGCACGAATTCTGTCCTACGTGCGGAAGCACTTGCGAAAGTGTCACGGAGTGAATTGACAGTATATCTTCCCACGGGAGGGACACACCCAGTGGGACCTTCTCAGAAAAAGTGGGACCTTCTGCCAAATTTGGGACCCCTGATCCGTATCTCATTTCTCCTTCCCGTGTTATGATCCGTCTCGCAGCCTCCGATGTCCTTCCAACGACAGTGGGACCTTCTCGTGCCTGTCCTTTTTAGTCCTCGATTGTCTGCGGCGCTTTTTCTCTTTGGACTGCGGCGCTTTCACGCCGCTTTTCTTTTGCTTTTTTTTCTCTGCCCAACAGCAACTCGGCTTCGGGGGAAAAACCAAAGCGGCGTGAAACCGCCGCACTCCAAAGACTGTGTGCATGCTTTTCTCCGCCACTCGCAACGCATAAAACAGCACCTGGCGACCTTTTGGATGACAGACCGATCGTGTAAGCGGTTGGCATGAAGTCATCCGAAGGCACAGGTGGCCAAAGGAGATTGGCCGACCGTCTGTGACTTCGGGCGGCTTTCAAGTTGTTTGAGCGACGCCGATGCGTTAGCCTGGGACAAGCTCGTGACAAGAATTGGATAAGCGCACTTGGGAGGATGAGCGATGAAAATAGCAGCATTCGCGTGCAAACATCGTAAACTCGGAATATTTCTGGTGGGCCTTGTCGTGCCTGCTCTGTCCCTTTGCTGTCAAACTCCATTCGAGAACGCCAGTGCCCAACCTCCGATTCCCGGTGCTGCCCAGACATCCCCCGATGGCTGGACGGCCGCTGCCCCGCGCGACGAAATTCGGCCCGAGTTCGCCTACGACCCCAAGGGCGGGCCGGATGCCAAAGGCTGCTTGATTATCCGCGCCGGGCGCGGTGATGGACTCGATGGTTACTGGCAGAAAACTTTCCCCATTACCGGCGGTAAACACTATCGCTTCCACGCCAATTATTGGGCCAAAAACGTTGCCGTGCCGCGGCGGAGCATTGTCGCCGCGATCCACTGGACCGATGCGCACGGCAAGAAGGTTCCTCTGGATCAACAACCGGTTACCGGTTATCTTCGCGGTGCCACCGCCATCGCGGAAATGGAATTTCCCACGACGAAGGCCGCCGATGCCAACGGCTGGACGGAAGTTTCCGATACCTACCAGGCGCCTTCCCGGGCGAAGCAGGCAAGAATCGAACTCCATCTGCGCTGGGCGGCAGACGCCGAGGTCCGATGGGCCAACGTGTCGCTCGTGGAGGCCGACCCGCCGCAACCGCGTAAGGTGCGGCTTGCAACCGTTCACTTCAAACCCCAGGGCGGCAAGACGCCCGAAGACAATTGCCGCATGTACGAGCCGTTTATTGCCGAGGCGGGACGGCTCAAGGCCGATCTGGTGGTTCTCGGCGAGACACTCACCTACGTCGGCCTCGGAAAGAAGTACCACGAAGTCGCCGAGCCGATCCCTGGGCCGTCAACGGAATACTTTGGCCGGCTGGCCAAGAAGCACAATCTCTACATCGTGCCAGGTTTGGTGGAACGGGATGGCCCGCTCATTTATAACGTTGCGGTCCTGATCGACCCGGACGGCAAGGTTGTCGGCAAGTACCGCAAGGTCTGCCTGCCGCGGAGTGAAATTGAAGGCGGCGTAACGCCCGGCTCGGAGTATCCCGTCTTCTCGACCCGCTTCGGCAAAGTCGGCCTGATGGTCTGCTACGACGGCTTCTTCCCGGAAGTTGCCCGGGAACTGGCCAATCACGGCGCTGAGGTAATTGCCTGGCCCGTTTGGGGCTGTAATCCGTTGCTCGCCCGTGCCCGTGCCTGCGAAAACCATGTCTACCTGATCAGCAGCACCTACGAGGACATCGCGCGAAATTGGATGACGACAGCGATTTTCGACCACACCGGCGAAGCGATCGCGCAAGCCCGGGAATGGGGCACCGTCGTGGTGCAAGAAGTGGACCTGAACCAGCGTACGAAATGGGTCAGCCTCGGCGATTTCAAGGCCGAGCTTCCCCGCCACCGGCCGGCGAGTGCGGAAGAACGAAATAATAAATGAGTTCAGAAATACGATGCGTTCCGGTACCCCCACACCTCCTGCAACGCATGATCAGTTCTTCGGTTTGGTGAAGGAAATGTCTAAAGCGCCCCCGGTTTGAATAGTGCCGGCCACAATGTACGACGCGGTGACTCGCGTCGGGACTCTCTCCATGAACCCCGCCCAATTCCATGGTCTGTAATTGACGCGTGCTACTCCATCCTGGTCAGTTGTTGCATCCACGAGGTTGCTAGGCACTGCCTTCTGGTCGGTGCTCAACATACCTCCGCCGACGATAACCTTGTAGTCAATACCGCGCTTCATGGCGTCTTGACAACCGATGATCGTGCCGTCGGGCGCCTTCATGTACCCGTGTGCCGTAAACCGAACCGTCGCGCCGGCAACGGGGCGACCCTGCCCGTCCTTTACCGTGGCCAGGACAACAAACGGGATTTTCGCGTCGGCAATCGGCTTTGCAGGATCAAGCCGCAGCGATACCTTCGGCTCCGCGTCAGGCTGAGCGAAATAAAGACTCAGTAATGTTAAGAGCGCGGTCATGATCACCTCCTCGTGGACCACTGTACATCATAATAGACAGCGGAATAATGCGAGCTTGCGAATCCGCTCATCTTCATGAATTCTTCACGCTTTGCTCGCGAGATTTTCTTGATACGCTCATAAGCTCCACTCCGTGCGCCAATAGCATTCCAACGGCGTACGCTAGTTGCTTAACTGCTCAACGACCAAGGGGAGATTTCCAATGACTGCAAAACTTTGCCGATGGACCCTGACCGCGCTTGCCGGAGCACTGTGCTTTACGGCCTTGGCCAGGGCGCAAGTGACTGTAGATCCGAAAATCCCCAAGTACAAACCAACCGAGGGTGTGTCGGGCAACATCAAGAGTATAGGCTCCGACACTATGAACAACCTGATGGCGCTTTGGGCGGAAGGCTTCCACAAGTTTTATCCAAGCGTTCAGATCGAAGTGGAAGGCAAGGGCTCGACCACGGCCCCGCCCGCCCTGATCTCCGGGGCCGCGCACTTCGGCCCGATGAGCCGCGAGATGAAACAGGCGGAGATCGACCGATTCGAAGAGAAATTCGGCTACAAGCCGACTGCGATACGTACCAGCATCGACATGCTGGCCGTATACGTCAACAAGGACAACCCGATCAAGAGTCTGAGCCTCCAGCAAGTGGACGCCATCTTCTCCAAGACGCGCAAGGGAGGCTATGAAAAGGACATCACGCGGTGGGGTCAGCTGGGGCTGGAGGGAGAATGGGCAGATAAACCGATCAGCATTTACGGCCGTAACTCCGCTTCCGGCACCTACGGCTATATCAAGGAACATGCATTGCTTAACGGGGACTTCAAGGACTCTGTGAAAGAACAGCCGGGCAGTTCTTCGGTCGTCCAGGGCGTAGCGAGCGACCGGTATGCTATCGGCTATAGCGGGATCGGCTACAAGACCGCCGATGTGAGGGCCGTGCCGTTGGCGAAGACTGCCAAGACTCCGGCAATCGAGGCCACCCCTGACAACGCCTACACCGGCAAGTATCCGATGGCCCGCTTTCTGATGATCTACGTGAATTACAAGCCGAACAGTCAGCTTGATCCGTTGCGCCGCGAATTCGTGAAATACATCTTCAGCAAGCAAGGGCAACAAGACGTGATCAATGATGGCTATTACCCGGTCAAGGCGGCGATCGCTCAGAACGCATTCAAATCGGTAGGCATCGAAGATGTGGCCTTTACCAGCGCCGACAAGCCCTAAACTTGTTTAATGGTGAGTGGAGAGTAGGTGAGAGGTACGTACTCACCACTCACCTACTCTCCACTCACCACTATTTGAAAGCAGCCGCCAATGAACACCAACCGCTCTTATACCGGCTACAGCCGGCAGCGTAAGACCAGGCGGTTGGTTCGCCTGGGAGAGATTTTGTCGCGCACGCTCATCACGGTGGGCGGCATTGGCACCATTGTCGCCGTCGCCATGGTCTGCGTGTTCCTCGTTTGGGTAGTCTTCCCGCTCTTTCAGGGCGCTGCGGTACGGCAGGAGAATTCTTTCCCATCTCTCGTGGAAGCCCAGCGGCCTTTGCGCGGGGCCATCGACGAATATCAGGTGTTGGGCTGGGCGCTGCTCGGCGACGGGACGTTGCAAGTCTACCGCCTCGACAATGGCCGCGTCGTCCAGAAGCGCGGCCTTTTCCCGGGGCGGAAGCTGACGGCATGCTCGACTCCCACCCGCGATGAAGACATCGCTTTCGGCTTCAGCGACGGCACCGTCCAGCTCGGCCGCATCGGTTTCACGACGCGATTTCCCGAGCTGAAGGAACTCTCCCCGGTCCTGCGCGATTTGCCCGTCGGGGAAATCGCCGATTTTGACGAGGGCATTCTCAGCCGAACTCCTGAGGGTCAGCTGCGCGCCCAAAAAATCAAAGTGAAATTGGAGGATCCCGTCAAACCGGCGGATCCGTCGCCCGTGAAATTACTTGATATGAGCATGCGCCCAGGCGGCGCTGTATTGAGCGTGTTGACCGCCGATGGCAAGCTGCGCGTCAGCGCCGTGACCGAAGTCGATAATCTTGAGACCGGAGAGAAGAAAAAGGAGCTGTCAGGGGGCGAAATGACTCTCCCGCCTCACAGCCACGGCACTTTGCCGAAGTATTTGCTCCTGTCCGGGGTGGGAGACAATGTCTTTGTGGTGTGGGAAGACGGAGGACTGGTTAGAGTTGACGCCCGGGACATCGAAAATCCCAAAGTCGTTGAACGCATCAATCTTTTGGATCAGCCGGGTTTGTCGCTCACGGCCGCACAATTCCTGATCGGCAAGACGACTCTCCTGGTCGGTGATTCTTCGGGACGGATTCGCGCCTGGTTTCGGACGGCCGCGGCAAATGCCGGCACTCTGGACGGCGCTATCATGTCGCCTGCCCACACCCTTTCCGGGTCGGGTGCCGCCGTCACTGCCCTGGCTGTTTCGGGGCGAACGCGCATGATGGCGGCTGGCTACGCGGACGGCAGGGTCCGGCTCTATTACGTTACCAGCGAGAAGTTTCTTGCCGAGGCGCAGACGAAAAAGGGACAGCCGATACAGGACCTGGCGCTGGCTCCAAGAGATGATGGTTTGCTGGCACAATCATCGACCGAGGCGTGGCGCTGGGCGGTCAATCCCGGTTACCCCGAAGTGACGCTTCGTTCGCTCTTCCAGCCCGTCTGGTACGAGGGTTACGCGAAGCCGGCTCAGGTTTGGCAATCGTCAAGCGGCAGCGATGAGTTCGAGCCTAAATTTGGGCTCTGGCCCCTTGTTTTCGGCACGTTGAAGGCTACTTTTTATTCCCTTCTCATGGGCGTGCCGTTGGCCATCCTGGCCGCGATCTATTCCAGCGAGTTCTTGCATCCTCGAACGCGGGCGGTCGTCAAGCCCACCATCGAATTGATGGCCAGTCTGCCCAGCGTTGTGTTAGGCTTCCTGTCCGCATTGGTGCTGGCTCCCTTTGTCGAAAATGCACTGACTGCTGTGCTCGCCTGTTTTGTGACTATCCCCGGCGCATTCATTTTCGGCGCTTATCTGTGGCAACTGTTGCCGGCGAAACTGGCTCTGCGCCTGAGTCGTCTCCGATTTGTCTTTATTTGTGCCGTTCTGCCTTTTGGCATCGCAGGGGCCGCGCTGCTGGGACCTTGGATCGAGCGCTTATTCTTCCATGGCAATTTCAGGGCCTGGTTGGCGGGAGGCACCGGGAGCAGCACCGGCGGTTGGACGATTCTGCTGCTCCCCCTGACCAGCGTGGCCGTGGCCTTGTTCCTCGCGCAGGTCATTAATCCGCATTTTCGGCGCCTCACAGGCCGTTGGGGCCGGCTCCCGAGCGCTCTGGCCGACCTCGGCAAATTCACCTTTGCTTTCGCGACCGCGGTGGCGATTGCCTGGGGTCTGGGCAGCTTGTTCAACGCGCTGGGCGTTGATCCCCGCGGCACGCTTCTGGACACCTATGTGCAACGCAATGCCCTGGTGGTTGGCTTCATCATGGGCTTTGCCATCATTCCCATCATTTACACGATTGCCGAGGACGCCTTGACCGCCGTTCCCGAGCACCTGCGTTCTGCTTCGCTGGGTTGCGGAGCAACCCAGTGGCAGACTGCCAATCGCATCATCATTCCGACGGCCATGAGCGGGATGTTTTCGGCCATCATGATCGGCCTCGGCCGCGCGGTGGGTGAGACCATGATCGTACTCATGGCAGCCGGGAATACACCGGTCATGGAGATGAACATCTTCAACGGCTTTCGCACGCTGTCGGCCAATATTGCCGTCGAACTGCCGGAAGCCGTCCCCAATAGCTCCCATTACCGCGTGTTGTTTCTCGCCGCCTTGACGCTTTTCGCCATGACTTTTGTCCTTAACACGATTGCCGAGATGATCCGGCTGCGTTTCCGTAAGAGGGCTTACCAGCTATGAGCCTGACCTCGGTTACGCCCCTGCAACCCGCCAATCGGTCGCTGCGCTACCGCCAGCGTCCCAAGGCCCGTACGTCCTTGCTGGCACATGGACAGGCCCTGGTCTGGCTAAACGGCGGCGCGCTCGCGGTATGCTTGCTCATGATCCTCGGACTCCTCGTGCTGGTCTTCTATCAGGGGGGTGCCACCTTCTGGCCTGGTCCCGTTGTTGAGGTCCAGACGCTCAAAGGCACGCGTTATCTGGGAGAAGTCATCCGCGCGGAGTCATTCCACCCCGATGCAAGCACGATTGCGGCGCTTCCCGCCCAGGCGCGCGCCGATCTGGAGAAGACATTGGCCGAAAACAAGGGACTCGCGCGGCGGCGTCTCTTTCGCACGGCCAATTATGACCTCACGCAAACTCGCCAGCACTGGGTCAGCGATTTCGAGGTCACCGAAGAATCGCGCCCGGAGTGGGCTTTGGTTGTCGAACGCACCACCAACGATGGACGTTTCCTTGGTACACCCACGGCCTTTCTCATCGACAACAAGGAAATTGCCACGGACCCCGCCGCGATTCTCGCGAAATACGAAGAACATCGTGGTCCCGTGCTCAAGCGCGTCGAGCAGCGCGAAAAGCTAAAACGCAAAGACATGGGCGCGGTTGGCCGCAAAATGGAAGCGGCCCGGCTGGCGCTCAAGGAAAGCGAGTTGGACCACGGCAGTGACTCGGACCAATACCGCCGCGCCGAGCAACAGTTGCACGAGATTACTGTTTGGGCAAACACCGAGCAAGCACGGCTGCAGAATGAAATCAATGAGCTTGATGAAATGAACGAGCGCTTCAAGATGCGTTTGCAGGCGGTAGACGGGCGGCAAAAGGATATAGCGCTGGCTGATATTCTGCGGCTCTACCCGGCCAATCAGCTGACTACGGGCGACAAAATCGGCATCTACCTGTCGCGCTGGTGGGAGTTTGTCTCCAACGAGCCGCGCGCCATGAACACGGAAGGGGGCGTATTCCCCGCCATTTGGGGCACGGCGGCGATGACCTTACTCATGTCGCTGGTCGTCGTGCCTTTCGGAGTGCTTGCCGCTCTGTATTTGCGCGAATATGCCAAGCCCGGCCCCATTGTCAGCGCTGTGCGTATCGCCGTCAATAATCTCGCAGGTGTTCCCAGTATTGTCTTTGGCGTCTTTGGACTCGGTTTCTTCTGTTACATCATCGGCGCTTCGATCGACGATCTGTTTTTCAAGGCGAAATTGCCGAGTCCCACCTACGGCACCGGAGGGCTCTTCTGGGCCGCCCTGACGCTTGCCTTGCTCACCCTGCCGGTTGTCATCGTGGCCACCGAAGAGGCGATTGCGGCCGTGCCCCGCTCCATGCGCGAAGGTTCCTACGCCTGTGGGGCGAGCAAATGGCAGACGATCCGCCGTATTGTCTTGCCGCGGGCCATGCCCGGCATCTTGACCGGGATGATCCTTGCGATGGCGCGCGGCGCAGGCGAAGTTGCGCCTCTCATGCTCGTAGGGGCGTCCAAGTGGACCTCGAAGTTGCCCGTTGACGATGTGTTTCCTTACGTGCACCCGGAACGAAGCTTCATGCACCTGGGATTCCACATTTACGATGTCGGCTTTCAGAGCCCCGACAGCGAGGCTGCCCAGCCTCTCGTTTTCACGACCACCTTGTTGCTTGTCGTACTGATCGCGGCGCTGAATGCCGCTGCCATGTTCATCCGAAGCCGGCTGCGCAAGCGGTTCGTGGCGAACCAGTTCTAAACGGAGTTTCCCATGGCTGTATCTCCATCCACTCCCCATCAGGCAACCACGCTTCCGGCGAATGCCTCCCTCCCGCACCCCCCGGCGGCCGACGCTCACCAACCGGAAGTCGGCGGCCGAGTGCAGGCCATTGCCCGTGGCGACAAAGTTGAAACCTACATCCATCCTTCCCTGGCCCAGGAAGCGCCGGTCGTCGCCATCGAGCATTTTTCTTTGTGGTATGGACAGAAGCAGGCGTTATTTGATGTAAGCATCAACATTTCCAAGGGAAAAGTCACTGCCCTGATCGGACCCTCTGGTTGCGGCAAATCGACCCTGTTGCGCTCGGTGAATCGTCTCAACGACCTGATCGACGGCATTCGCGTGAGCGGTGGCATGACTCTCAGCGGCGACGCGATCTTCGGCCCTTCCGTCGATGTCATTGAACTCCGTAAACGGATGGGCATGGTCTTTCAGAAGCCCAATCCGTTTCCCTTGAGCGTTTTTGAGAACGTCGTCTACCCGCTGCGGATCGACGGTGAGCGGAAGCGTCAGGTTCTGGAAGAAGTTTGCGAGCGCAGTTTACGCGGCGCTGCCCTCTGGGACGAAGTCAAAGATCGCTTGCACCAGAGCGGCCTGGCGCTGTCTGGCGGACAACAGCAGCGCCTCTGCATTGCTCGGGCCCTCGCAGGGGAACCGGAGGTCTTGCTTCTCGACGAGCCGTGTTCTGCCCTCGACCCGATCGCCACCGGCAAGATCGAGGACCTGATGCAGGAACTGCGCGGACATTATTCGATACTCATCGTGACCCACAATATGCAACAAGCGGGCCGCACCAGCGACTACACGGCGTTCATGTACCTTGGCCGCGTGATCGAATATGGCCCCACCAACGACATGTTCACCATACCCCACGTCAAGGATACGCAAGACTACCTCACGGGAAGATTCGGCTAGCGGATCACACCACGATCATGGTTTCGGTATCAGGAGGTCTTTGCCGTGGACCCCGGCACGGGAATTGAGGACATGCAGCTCGTTTTCAGCGGACTGCGCATGGACCTCGTTCGGCACCGAGCTTTTCTGGAAGATCAGGAAATTGCCCTTACTCCTACCGAATTTCGCCTGGTGGAGTGTTTTCTCCGCCGACCAAACCGAGTCCTTACGCGATGCGAATTGATTGAAGCCGCCGTGCGAGCCAAAAGTGCCGTCGGCGACCGAACGATCGATCAGCACATCCGCTGCCTTCGCAGGAAATTGCAACGTCCAAATCTGATTAACACGGTAAGCGGCTGCGGTTACTGCCTTGGCACGCCGCCCCCTCCTGATACTCATGAATAGCGGGACAGCTGCCCGGCATAGTAATGCCGTGAAATTCAAGGCTCGTCACCTGTCTGGCGCAAACGAGGTTCCTTTGTGCCGGCTGTCTTGGCATGTCATATCGGGATAGCGCGATAAACGTGCACTCTGATCGACAAGGTGTGTGTGTTATAAGGTGGGGGATCGCGACTGTCTGGAGTGGGGTGTCTGGGAGGTTCGGAAACGATCTGTCATAATGTGATGGTAAATGGGAGGTTGCGTAGTGACATTCGTTTTCGGTGCGCATTCGGATGTTTCTAGACCCGGTTTCCCGCAAGGCGATAGGAACCGACCGGGTACGCGGTGAGCAGGTCCCCATTCAGGTCCACAATCAGGCACAGATAGGTCAGGTCTTGCCGGTCCTCACCCTGGCCACAATAACCGATTGGATTGGCGGGCCCAAACCAGGTTTGGAGCACAACCGCCCAGTCGCCATCGTCCGACTTTGAGAGCATCGGCTCCGTCCCGGGTCGATCGATGGCCCGCAGCAACAGCTTTGTCAACTCGCGGGGCTGCTGGAACTGCGGCAAGAATATGCCGTGTGCCGGCTTGCCGGGCTGCTCCTGAAAGTGCTCGGCGATGTGAGCGAACGAATGATGATGTTCGAGAGAAAGATTCTGCAGCTGCCGGCGAGCTGCGGCGGCAGCGCGTTTCGCTACCTCGGTCGACTGCCGCTCGCCGAACGTATAGCGTTTTATGCGTCGTGCTGGGTCCCCCACCAAGAACGCGACGGTTCATCAGATGGCGCCGAGGGGACCCAGCACG